>Ga0255338_1006050_pt1 | contig 10594 bp, 8 predicted proteins | sample MeOH1_35cm_T4_19_FD_203715 | JGI IMG/M metagenome (GOLD analysis project Ga0255338, IMG submission 203715) | Sandy soil microbial communities from University of British Columbia, Vancouver, Canada - MeOH1_35cm_T4_195 | ecosystem: Engineered > Artificial ecosystem > Sand microcosm > Unclassified ... | reverse complement strand
TCACGGCCGTGGGCACCGCGATCAGCATGGTCGCGTACATGAAGAACAGCTGGCCCGTCACCGGCATGCCGGTCGTGAACATGTGGTGCGCCCACACGATGAACGACAGGATGGCGATCGAGGACGTGGCATAGACCATGGAGGCGTAGCCGAACAGCTTCTTGCGCGAGAACGCCGGCACCACGTGGCTGACGATGCCGAACGCCGGCAGGATCATGATGTAGACCTCGGGGTGGCCGAAGAACCAGAAGATGTGCTGGAACATCACCGGGTCGCCGCCGCCGGCCGGGTTGAAGAAGGTGGTGCCGAAATGGCGGTCGGTCAGCGTCATCGTGATCGCGCCGGCCAGCACGGGCATGACGGCAATCAGCAGGTAGGCGGTGATGAGCCAGGTCCAGCAGAACATCGGCATCTTCATCAGCGTCATGCCGGGCGCGCGCATGTTCAGGACGGTGACGATGATGTTGATCGAGCCCATGATCGAGCTCGCGCCCATGATGTGCAGCGCGAAGATGCCCACGTCCATCGACGGGCCCATCTGCAGCGTGAGCGGCGCGTAGAACGTCCAGCCGGCGGCGGGCGCTCCGCCCGGCATGAAGAACGACAGCACGACCATGAGGCCGGCCGGGATCAGCAGCCAGAAGCTGAAGTTGTTCATGCGCGCGAACGCCATGTCGGGCGCGCCGATCTGCAGCGGGATCATCCAGTTCGCGAAGCCGACGAAGGCCGGCATGATGGCGCCGAACACCATGATCACGCCGTGCATCGTGGTGAGCTGGTTGAACAGCTCGGGGTTGACGAACTGCAGGCCGGGCTGGAACAGCTCCAGCCGGATCAGCAGGGCCAGCACGCCGCCCAGCATCAGCATGGTGAACGAGAACAGCAGGTACAGCGTCCCGATGTCCTTGTGGTTGGTGGCGAACACCCAGCGGCGCCAGCCGGCCGGCGCGTGCTCGTGGTGGTCGTCGTGGGCGTGGGCAGGATGGTCGAGTACGGCGCTCATCTTCGGTTTCCTTGAATTCTTCGCGGGTGCTGCGGCGGGGCGTGCGGGGCTTACTTGCCGCGCTGGGCCAGCACTTCGGCGGGCTGCACCACCTGGCCGGTCTTGTTGGACCAGTGGTTCTTGGTGAAGCTGATCACGGCGGCCAGGTCGGTGTCGGACAGCTGCTTCCAGGCCGGCATCTGGCCGGTCGGCGTGGTCTTGCCGTTCAGCACGATGTCGATTTCCTTGGCCTTGTCCGCATCCAGCACGACCGCGGAGCCGTCCAGCGCCTTGATGGGGCCGGCGCCCTTGCCGTTGGCCTGGTGGCAAGCCGCGCAGTTGGCCGCATAGACCTTTTCGCCGCGCTTGTTGAGGTCGTCGAGCGCCCAGACCTTGTTCGGGTCGTCCTGCTTGGCCGCGATTTTCTTCTTCTCGCCGTCCACCCACTTGCTGTAATCCTGGGCCGATACCACCTTCACGTGGATGGGCATGTACGCATGTTCCTTGCCGCACAGCTCATAGCACTGGCCGTAGAAATCGCCAACCTTCTCGCTGCGGAACCAGGTGTCGCGCACGAAGCCGGGGATCGCGTCCTGCTTCACGCCGAACGCCGGCACGCCCCAGGCGTGGATCACGTCGTTGGCCGTGGTGATGATGCGGACCTTCTTGTTGACCGGCACGACCAGCGGGTTGTCGACCTTCAGCAGGTAGTCGTCGGGCATCTGGCCGCGGGCGCCATCGTTGGACATTTCGCGGTGCGTGGTGTCCAGGGCCGACAGGAAGCTCACGCCCTCGCCTTCGCCCTTGAGGTAGTCGTAGCCCCACTTCCATTGGTAGCCGGTGGCCTTGATGGTCAGTTCGGCGTTGCTGGTGTCCTTCTGGGCGACCAGCACCTTGGTGGCGGGCAGCGCCATGCCGATCACGATGAGGAAGGGGATGATCGTCCAGATCACCTCGACGGTGACCGATTCGTGGAAATTGGCCGCCTTGTGGCCCACCGACTTGCGGTGCTTCCAGATGGAATAGAACATCACGCTGAACACGGCGATGAAGATGACCGTGCAGGTGATGAGCATGAACCAGTGAAGCCAGGCCACCTCGACGCCGATGCGCGTGGCCGCGGCATGGAGGTTCAGCTGGCGCACGGCGGGCCCGCCGGGCAGGTCGTTGACCGCATGGGCCGCCGGGCTCAACGCGCCCAGCGCGAGCAGCAGCGAACCCGACTTACAGGAAATGCTCTTCATAGTTTTCACTGGCCTTAACCTCAAATCAAACCTATCCGCGCCCTGCCGGGCCGGCACCGCGCTGGCGGGACCCCTCATATGCCTTGCGCCTGCCGCAGGGCCCCTCGAATCTCCTGCGCCGACACCGGACGCAGTTCGGGGCGCACATAGCGCCCCACGTTCACCCGCCGCCCCTGTCCCGACAGCTCGATCAGCGAGCGCCCGCCCGCCGAGGGCTCCACCCGAACCCCATCGCGGTTGAACGCCGCGCGCTCAAGCCGCCCGGCACTCTCCACCTCGACCACCAGCGGCCGCCCCGCAGCGAGATCGTCTCGCCGTCGGTGGCATGCCGGGCAGACGCCAGGAATGCGGCCCCAACGCCCGCGAGCTCAACCCAGGCAAACGCAAGGATCGATACCGCGCCCTGGAACCAGAACACCGCAGCAGTCCCCAGCGACACGACGCACAGCGAGGCAGAGCCAGCCCAGTTGGGCCGGAGTGACCGAGCAGTTGCGCTTCGAGAACCAGTGAATGTTCTGGCCCCGGACAGTGGCGAAACGAAATACCGGATTCGACACGGGTGACGCTCACAAATCAACCGGGGATTGTAGCGCCATGTTCCTGCCACACCGGCGGTCCGGGCGCATTGACGTTTCACAAATGTCCTGCGCGTCAATCGCCGGTGGACTTGCCCGAACGCAACATTGCGCGCATATCCTCGAGCGACACCGAGCTGCGCTCGCTCACGCGCACCACGGGGGCCGGCTTCACGGCATGACCGTAGATGATCTCGAAGGTCAGCGCAAGGCGCCCGTCGTGCTGGCGCAGGCGACCCGCCATTTCATCCTCCAGTTGCCGCCTCCACTTCGCCCCGCGCAGCGCGGGAAAGCGTCCCGGGTGCAGGTTCGCACCGAGCTCACGCAATTCGTCCAGCACCTGCTGCGGGGTCTCCCACGTCAGGGTGATGCGCTCCATGTCCATCACGGGCTCGGCAAAGCCGGCGTGGACCAGCATGTCGCCCCAGTCGTGCATGTCCGTGAAGTCGTGGCCCGGCGGCGGCCAGCCCAGCGAGCGGTACAGGCCGCGCAGTTCGCGCAGCGTGTCCGGCCCCAGGCAGGAGAACATCAGGAAGCCGTCGGCGGCGAGCGCGCGGTGCCACTGCGCGATGAGGCCTTGCGGCCGGGCCGACATGTGCAGCGCCATGTTGGCCCACAGCATCTGCACGGCCGCGTCGGGTACCTCGCCGTGGTGCACGGCCGGACCGGTCCAGCGCCGCCACCACGGCCGGGCGAGCGCGGCCGCGGCCGCGCTCGCCCGCTCCGGGACGCCCTCGGCCACGTAGCACTCCGCACGCGGGTAACGCCGCTCGACCAGCCCGTGGGCGGCGAGGCCGCCGCGCACCGGCTCCCAGTGCGCCCAGGCCTGGGGCTCCAGCCGGATCCACTGCAGCCGGTCCGCCATGCGCCGCGCAACCTCCTCGTGCAGCCAGGGCGACCGGGCGGGCGCGGCGCGCTCCCAGTGCCGGGCGGCGGCGGGATCGATGGTGGGGGGCGTGTCCTGGGCCATGGGGTGCGGGTGGCGACGAGTATATTGAGCCGATGTTCCGGGAGCTTTTCGAAGGTCTTGCGGCCGCGGTGCCCGGCCAGTGCGCCGTGTGCCGGGCCTGGCCTGCGCACCCTGTCTGCGAGGCCTGCGTCGCACGCTTTGCCCAGCCGCGGCCGCGCTGCCGCCGATGCGCCCTGCCCGTCGCGCAGGGCGTCGCGGAATGCGGGCGCTGCCTGGCGGCACCCCCGCCGCTGGACGCGTGCCACGCCGCCCTTTCCTACGAATATCCGTGGTCCATGCTCGTCACCCAGTACAAGTTCGGCGGCCAGGCCGGCTGGGCCGCCACCTTTGCCACCCTGATGCGCAGCGCGCCCTGGGTCGAGCCCGCGCTGGAAGACGCCGAACTGGTGTTGCCGATGCCGCTGTCGCGCGAACGCCTGGCCGAGCGCGGCTTCAACCAGGCGCTGGTGCTTGCCCGGGCGCTGGCGCCGCGCAAGGCCGAGCCCGGCCTGCTGCTGCGCGTGCGCCATACCCAGGCGCAGTCGGCGCTGGACCTGAAGGCCCGGCTGCGCAATGTGCAGGGCGCCTTTGCGGTCGAGCCGCTGCGCCACTCGGCGCTGCGCGGCAAGCGGGTGGCGCTGGTGGACGACGTCATGACGAGCGGAGCCTCACTTTCCGCGGCGGCGCAGGCGCTGCGGGAGGCCGGCGCCGCGCGCGTCACCGGGCTGGTGCTGGCCCGCACCGACGAGCCGCGCTGAAGGGCGTCGACAATCCGCGCATGTTCCATATCGTCCTGGTCGAACCTGAAATCCCGCCCAACACCGGCAACGTGATCCGGCTGGCGGCCAACACCGGCTGCGCGCTCCACCTCATCGAGCCGCTGGGCTTTTCCATGGACGACAGGCACATGCGCCGCGCCGGGCTGGACTACCACGAGTACGCGCAAGTCAGGCGCCATGAGGGCTGGGAAGCGTTCCTGCGCGGGATGCAGCCGGACCGGGCGCGAATGTTCGCGCTGACGACCCATGGGACCCGCACGGTGCACGACACCGCGTTCCGGCCGGGCGACTGGCTGGTGTTCGGGTCGGAGACGCGCGGCCTGGCGCCGGACCTGAGGGAGTCCTTCGCGCCGCCGCAGCGGCTGCGCCTGCCGATGCGCCAGGGCCAGCGCAGCCTCAACCTGTCGAACGCGGTGGCCGTGACGGTGTTCGAGGCCTGGCGGCAGAACGGGTTCGCCCAGGGATAGCGGCGCCGTCGCAGGAGTGCGCCGCTAGGGATGGCGGCGCCGTCGCAGAAGTGCGCCGCTAGGGATGGCGGCGCCGTCGCAGAAGTGCGCCGCTAGGGATGGCGGCGCCGTCGCAGAAGTGCGCCGCTAGGGATAGCGGCGCGAGAGCGATTCGGCGATGCAGGCGGGCTTGTCGCTGCCCTCGCGCTCCACCGTCACCAGCCACGTCATCTGGATGCCGTCGTTCTCGATCGGCTCGCAGGCCAGCAGCTTCATGCGCGCGCGCAGCCGGCTGCCCACCGGCACCGGCGCCGTGAACCGGACCTTGTTCAGGCCGTAGTTGACGCCCATGCGCGAATTGCGGATCTCGAACGAGGTCGCGAAGAACTTCGGCAGCAGCGACAGCGTGAGGAAGCCATGCGCGATCGGCGCGCCGAAAGGCCCGGCCCTGGCCTTTTCCACGTCCACGTGGATCCACTGGTGGTCGCCGGTGGCCTGCGCGAACAGGTTGACCTGCTCCTGCGTGATGGTGAGCCAGTCGCTCACGGCGACTTCCTGGCCGACCAGCGCGGGCAGCTCGGAGAGATTCTCGAAGGTCTTCATGCCCCCAATGTATCAACAACGTGGAGCGCGATCCCGCCTGCGACGATGATTCGGCTGCGCCGGTCATCGATCGCACGGATCAGGCCAATGAAGAACCGCCTGCGGCGATTTTTCAGGGAGCGCCTCAGGTGTCCAGCCAGCGACAGATACCGTCCCACTGCTCGAGGTCGCGCGCGACGCGCCCGGGTGCCACGTCGAACAGGGTCAACCCGCGCGCCGCGAGGTGGATGTAGTTCGTCGTGTGCCGTATGTACCCGAGGACGGGCAGGCCCAGGTTGTCCACGAACTCGTGCAGCTTGTCGGCGGCGATGGTGCGTGGGTCCACCCGCATGCCGACGATCCCCACCCGCATCTTGCTCGCCTTGCGGTGCTCGGCCAGCTGGTCCAGGAACGTGCGGGTGGCGAAGATGTCGAAGATGCTCGGCTGCAGCGGCACGATGACCTTGTCGGCCAGCTGCAGGACCTCCTTGAAGGTCTTGCCGTGCATCCCGGCCGGCGTGTCCAGCACGACATGGGTCGTGCCCCTGGGCGGCTTCACGATGTTCGCCTCGTTCAGCTCCCAGGTGGTGATCGGGCGGGCAGCGGGCGGCCGCAGTCCCAGCCACAATCGTGAAGACTGCTGGCGGTCGGCGTCGCCCAGCATCACGGCATGCCCCTTGCCGGCAAAGTAGCCCGCGATATTGGTGGCCATGGTCGACTTTCCGACACCGCCTTTTGGATTGGCAACAACCACGACCGGCATGATGGGGCTCCTTGACACCTTTGCGCTATGTTACCGGTATGGATGAGTTGGCAGCACAAGGGCTTTCCAGCGGCGTCCTGGTGCTGGCCGCCCACCCCCGTTGGCGCGAGTCCCGCGTCAACCGCCGGATGCTGGCCGCCGCTCGCGCCGTGGGCGGCGTCCGGGTGCGTGACCTCTATGCGCTGTACCCGGATTACGACATCGACGTCGGTGCCGAGCAGGCCGCCGCCGCCGCCGCGGCGTTGATCGTCCTGCTGCACCCGATCCAGTGGTACTCCATGCCCGCGCTGCAGAAGCTCTGGCTGGACGAAGTGCTCACTTACGGCTGGGCTTACGGCCATGGCGGCACCGCACTGCAGGGCAAGGACCTCTGGCTGGCCGCCACGACCGGCGGGCCGGAGAGCTCCTACCACCCGCAAAGCTACAACCGCTATTTCTTCGACGCCTTCCTGCCGCCGTACGAACAGACGGCCGCGCTTTGCGGCATGCGTTTCCTGCCGCCCCTGCTGCTGCACGGCGCCCATCGCGCGAGCGAAGACGCCGTGGCGCAGCATGTGGGCGTTTTCACCGATCGCCTTCGCAGCTACCCGCAGTGGCCCGAACTGGAAACGCTCGAGCAATGCCCGGCCTGCGACGTGCCCGGCACCGACAGGCCCACCCATGGTTGAACACGCCCCGGCCTGGCTGACCAACAGCCTGATCTACCTCGGCGCGGCGGTGATCGCGGTGCCGCTGTCGCGCGCGCTGGGCCTGGGCTCGATCATCGGCTACCTGACCGCCGGCATCGCCATCGGGCCGTGGGGCCTCGGGCTCGTGAGCAACGCCCCCGACATCCTGCACTTCGCCGAGTTCGGCGTGGTGCTGATGCTGTTCCTGGTGGGGCTCGAACTGGAGCCGCGCCGGCTCTGGAGCCTGCGCCGGCCGATCTTCGGCTGGGGCAGCGCCCAGGTGCTCGGCTGCGCGGCGCTGCTGTGCGCCGCCGGCATGGCCGCCGGCCTGCCCTGGCGCGTGAGCCTGGTGGCCGCGCTCGGGCTGGCCCTGTCGTCCACCGCGATCGCGCTGCAGGTGATGGGCGAGCGCAACCTGCTGCCGACCTCCAGCGGGCGGGCGGGGTTTTCCATCCTGTTGTTCCAGGACGTCGCCGCCATTCCCATCCTGGCGCTGCTGCCGCTGCTGGGCGGCATGCCCGAATCGGCCGAAGCCACGGCCGCCGGCCGCTGGATCGAGGCCGCCAAGATCCTCGGCGTGATCGGCGGCATCGTGCTGGGCGGGCGCCTCGCGCTGCGGCCGCTGCTGCGCTGGATCGCCAAGAGCAAGACACCCGAAATTTTCACCGCCGCCTCGCTGCTGCTGGTCGTGGCCATCGCCGCGCTGATGCACCTGGTGGGCCTGTCGATGGCGCTGGGCGCCTTCCTGGCCGGCGTCCTGCTGGCCGAGAGCGAATACCGGCGCGAGCTGGAAACCGACATCGAGCCGTTCAAGGGCCTGCTGCTGGGCCTGTTCTTCATCGCCGTGGGCATGAGCATCGACTTCGGCGTGCTGGCCCGCTCGCCCCTGGCCATGGCGGCGATCGTGCTGGGCTTCCTCGCGATCAAGGGCGCGGTGGTCTACGCGCTGGGCAAGGTGATGGGTCTGCCGGTGCAGGAGCGGCCGGTGTTCACGCTGCTGCTGGCGCAGGGGGGCGAATTCGCATTCGTCGTGTTCCAGGCCGCCACCGGCGCCCGGGTGATCGCCCCCGACATGTCGTCGCTGCTGATCGGTGCCGTCGCGGTATCGATGCTGCTCGGCCCCCTGCTGCTGGTGGCGGTCGACAAGCTGCTGCTGCCCCGCTACGCCAACCGCGGCACGCCGCGGCTCGAAGAGATCAGTGAACAGCAGCATGCGCCCATCATCATCGCGGGCTTCGGGCGCTACGGGCAGATCATCGGCCGCATGCTCGGCGCGCAGGGCATATCGGCCACGGTGCTGGACCATGACGCCGACATGATCGAAGCCGCCCGCTCGTTCGGCTACAAGGTGTTCTACGGCGACGCCACCCGCCTGGACCTGCTGCGCACGGCGGGCGCCGAAACGGCCAGGGTACTGGTGGTGGCCGTGGACGACAAGGAGCAGTCGCTTTCGATCGTCGACCTGGCGCGCGAGCATTTCCCGCACCTGGAACTCGTGGCCCGCGCCCGGGACGTCACGCACTGGAACGAGCTGCGCGACAGGGGCGTCATGCGCGTCGAGCGGGAAGTATTCGAGTCCAGCCTGCGCAGTGCGCGCACGGTGCTGGAAGTCCTGGGTTTCGCGCCGCACGAAGCCCGGATGCACGCGATGCGGTTCCGCCGCCACAACCTCGACCTGTTCGAGCGGATGTACCCGCACCACAAGGACCGCGCGAAGGTCATCGCCGTCATCAAGCAGGGGCGCCAGCAACTGGAGGAGCAGATGGCGCAGGAAAGGGCCGAGCGGGACCAGCGGCTGCGCGAAGGCCAGGACCGCCCGCCGGGCTGGGGTGCCTGAAAGGGCGCGCTTTCCGGCATCTTCCCTAGCCGGCCTAGGCAATTTGCCTAAGCCCGACTGGATACAAGATGTTTTCATGGGCCTCCTCACCACCGAGAGAGGCCGCCATGGACCGCGCCCCCACCGACTTGTCCCACGCCCTGGCCGTGGCCGGCGGTGCACCCGCCAACCTGGAAGACGAGCTGGCCCAGGCCCGCCTGGAACTGGCCCAGGCCCGCGACCGCATGGCGAGTGCCGAAACCCGGCTGGACATCCGCACCCGGGAGCTGGCATCGCTGCGCAATTCGCACGAGCTGCTGGTCTCCACGCTGGACGCGGCGAGCGACGGCATCCTCACCTTGCAGTATGCGGACCACTCGATGTACTTCAACATCCGGTTCGTCGAACTGTGGGGCATTCCCGAGGATCAACTGACCGAGCTCGACAACCGGAAGCTCGTGGAGTTCCAGGCGAAGCAGGTGAAGGACCCCGACGACCTGCTCGCGCACATTGAAATGCGCCGGCAGAACCCCGATTGGGAAGACCTGAGCATCATCGAGCTGAAGGACGGGCGGGTGCTGGAACGGCACGTCATCCCCCAGCGCATCCACGGCAGGTGCGTCGGCAGCGTGATCACGTTCCGCGACGTCACCGACCGGCTGCGCTACGAGGAAAAGATGATGTTCAATCATGCCGTCCTCGAAAATTCACCGCCGATGTTCTGGATCGACAAGGACACCGGGGAACTCAGCTACGCGAACCCCGCGATGTGCAAGCACCTGGGCTACTCCATCGAGGAACTGCTGGGGCTGAAGATCTCCAGCTATGACGTGGAGTTCGGCGAGGCTGGCGTCGCGAGCCTGGAAGAAAACATCAGGAACGCCCAGGGCCCCATCGGCTTCGACAGCCGGCACCGCCGCAAGGACGGCGCGGTCCGCGACGTCCGCCTGCGGGCCTTCAAGACCGAAGTGGGAGGCAAGTCCATCTTCGTCGTGACCGCACGCGACGTGACCGCCCAGAAACTCGCCGAACAGGAGAAGCGGCGGCAGGAGGCCACCCTGAAGTCCCTGATCGACTCGATCTCCGACCTGATCTTCTACAAGGACCGCAGCGGACGGTACCTGGGCTGCAATACGGCCTACGCGGCGGTCGTGGGGCGCACGGTGGACGAAGTCCGGGGCCTCACCTGCCACGACCTGTTCGACAAGGAGATCGCCGAGTCCATGGACCAGCGCGATTCCACGGCGATGGCCATGCTCAAGGAGCAATCGTCGGAATGCTGGGTGACCGGCTCCGACGGCCAGCGCATCCTGTACGACACCGTGGTCTCGCCGCTGTGGGACGAGAAGGGCGAGGCCCAGGGCCTGCTGGGCATCAGCCGCAACATCACGGAGCGCCGCCGCAACGAGGAAGAGATCCGCCGCGCCAAGGAGATCGCGGAAGAAGCCACGCGCATGAAATCCGACTTTCTCGCGAACATGAGCCACGAGATCCGCACGCCGATGAACGCGATCATCGGCCTGTCGCACCTGGTGCTCAAGACCGACCTCACGGCCCGCCAGCGCGACTACATCGCCAAGGTGCAGACCTCCGGCCAGCACCTGCTCGGCGTCATCAACGACATCCTGGACTTCTCCAAGGTGGAGGCCGGCAAGCTGGACCTGGAGCAGACCGACTTCGAGCTGGAAAAGCTGCTGGACAACACCGGCAGCCTGATCAGCGAAAAGAGCCATGCGAAAGGGCTCGAGCTGGTGTTCGAGGTCGCCCCCGACGTACCCGCCAACCTGGTA
>Ga0255338_1006049_pt1 | contig 10594 bp, 11 predicted proteins | sample MeOH1_35cm_T4_19_FD_203715 | JGI IMG/M metagenome (GOLD analysis project Ga0255338, IMG submission 203715) | Sandy soil microbial communities from University of British Columbia, Vancouver, Canada - MeOH1_35cm_T4_195 | ecosystem: Engineered > Artificial ecosystem > Sand microcosm > Unclassified ... | reverse complement strand
ACCTGGAACAACGTCGTGCCCTGGACCGACCGCCTGAACTACGTCTCGCCGCTGATCAACAACGTCGGCTACGCGATGGCCGTCGAGAAGCTGGCCGGCATCGAGGTCCCCGAGCGGGGCCAGTACATCCGCGTCATCGCCTCTGAGATCTCGCGCGTGACCGACCACCTGACCTGCATCGGCGCCACCGCGATGGAGCTGGGCTCTCTGACCGTGTTCCTGTACCTGATCAAGGGCCGCGAGGTCCTGTACCAGCTCGTCGACAACCTGACCGGCGCGCGCATCACGACCGCGTTCACGCGCGTCGGCGGCGTCAAGGGCGACCTGCCCCCCGATTTCGCCGAGAAGTTCCGCGCGGCCGCCAAGGAGGTCCGCCTGTGCGTGGCGGAGAGCGACAAGCTCCTGACGCGCAACCGCATCTTCATGGACAGGATGGAAGGCACGGGCAAGCTCTCGTCGGCCGACGCGCTGGCCTACGGCGTCACCGGCCCGTTCCTGCGCTCGACCGGCGTGCCTTACGACGTGCGCCGCGCCCACCCGTACGCGGTCTACGACAAGCTCGATTTCGAGGTCCCCGTCGGCTCGACCGGCGACAACTACGACCGCTACCTGTGCCGCCTGGCCGAGATCGAGCAGAGCCTGCGCTTGATCGAGCAGTGCCTGAAGCAGATCCCCGACGGCAAGCATTCGCTCGAGCCCAAGGAGATCAAGTACGCCTTCGAGATCCAGGACGCCGGCAAGCACGGCGACACCGCCTTGCTCGCAAAATACGCGGCCAAGGTCGACCAGACGCTCGAGGGCATGGGCAAGGACGCACAGCCCGGCACGCGCGTGCTCGACCGCAAGATCACGCTTCCGGCCAAAGAGACCACGTATACCAACATCGAAGGCCTGATGAACCATTTCGAGCTCGTGATGTGGTCCTGGGGCGTGAAGATCCCGCCCTCGGAGACCTATTTCGCCGTCGAGGGCGGCAACGGGGAGCTGGGCTTCCACATCGTCAGCGACGGCGGGGACGGCCCCTACCGCGTGCGCTGCCGCCCGCCGTGCCTGTTCCCGATGTCGGCGATGAAGAAGCTCCTCGTCGGCTCCCAGATCGCCGACGTGATCCCGACCTTCGGCTCGATCAACATGATCGCCGGGGAACTCGACCGATGACCAAAGTGGAAATGAAATCCCCGTTCACGCCGGACCAGGAGAAGATCCTCCTGGGCTGGACGAAAAAATATCCCTACACGAATCTGGGCCTTATCGAGGCTTTGCGTTCGGTCCAGGATTGGCACCGGATGATCGCGCCCGAGGCCGCGGCCCGCGTCGCGGAGATCTTCGACCTTCCCTTCAATCATGTCTGGGGCGTCGCCACCTTCTTCCCGACCTTCACGCGCTGGAAGACGGGCCAGAAGCGCGTGGGCGTCTGCCACGGCCTGTCCTGCTTCCTCAAGGGCTCGGGCAAGGCGGAGCGGTGCCTGGAGAAGACCTTGGGCGTGCCCAAGAAGCAGGCCACCCCCGACGGCAAGCTCTCCTGGGAGACGATGGAGTGCCTCGGCGCCTGCGAGCAGGCCCCGGCGCTGCTGGTCAACGACCGCCTCGTCGGTCCCGCGACGGAAGAAACGATCTCGAAGCTGAAGGACACGAAATGAAGTTATCAACAGATCGGGCCTCGACTGTTGTCAACAACAGTTCCGCCGCTCCTTGTGTATATGAGCGGCAACTGTCGTTGCCGACAGTTCCTGAAATTTAGATGACCAAGATCCTGACCAAACATTTCGACGAACCGAAGCTCCACGAGCTGGAGACCTATCGCCGCCTCGGCGGCTACGAGGCCCTCAAGAAGGCGCTCGGGATGGAGCGCAAGGCCCTTCAGGAAGAGGTGGTGAAGTCCAACCTGCGCGGCCTCGGCGGCGCGGGCTTCCCGGTCGGCTTCAAGTGGAGCACGGTGCCGCCCGAGGACAAGGTCCCCGGCCCCCGCTACGTCGTCGTCAACTGCGATGAGTCCGAGCCCGGCTGCTTCAAGGACCGCGTCCTCGTCACCCGCGCGCCGCATCAGCTCCTCGAGGGCCTGCTCATCGCCTCCTACGTCATCGGGGCGAAGGACTCCTTCATCTTCATCCGCGGCGAGTACCAGAACCAGTACGACATCCTCGAGAAAGCCATCGCCGAGGCGAAGGGCGCCGGATTGCTCGGGGACGTGAACATCCATCTCATGCGCGGCGCCGGGGCGTACATCTCCGGCCTCGACACCGCCTTGCTCGAGACCATGGAAGGCAAGAAGGCCTGGCCGCGCCAGCCCCCGCCCTTCCCGACCGTCGCCGGCCTCATGGGCAAGCCCACGGTCGTCAACAACGTCGAGACCCTGTCCATGCTCCCGTTCATCGTGCGCGAGGGCGGTGAGGCCTTCGCCAAGATCGGCTCCGCGAAGAACGGCGGCACCGTCCTGTTCTCCATCTCCGGGCACGTCGAGAAGGAGGGCGTGTACGAAGTCCCCATGGGCACCAAGCTGCGCGACGTCCTGGCGCTGGCGGGCGGCGTGAAGGGGGGGAAGAGGCTCAAGGCCGTCATCCCCGGCGGCACCTCGATGCCTCCTTTGCTCGAGAAGGACCTCGACATCGCCCTCGATTTCGACGCCATCAAGGCGGCCGGCACCATGCTCGGCGCCGGCGGCATGATCGTCCTCGACGAGACGGTGGACGCCGTGGAGGTCGCGCACAACATCGAGCGCTTCCTGACGCACGAGTCGTGCGGTCAGTGCACTCCCTGCCGCGAGGGCTCGAACTGGTCGGAGCGCATACTCGAGCGCATGCTCGAAGGCAAGGGCGAGGCCGGCGACACGGAGAACCTCGCGCGCGTGGGCGAGAACATCACGGGCAAGGTCATCTGCGCCTTGGGCGACACGGTCGGCATGGTCACCCGGGCCTGGATCGGCAAGTTCCCGGACGATTTCAAGAAGCGGGTGCCGAACAATGGGTAAAACGGTCAAGTACAAGCTGAACGGGGTCGAGCGCGAGGCCGAGGAAGGCAAGCTCGTCATCGAGGCCGCCAAGGACGTCGGCGTCGAGATCCCGCACTACTGCTACCACAAGGCCCTCGGCAACCCCGGCAACTGCCGCATGTGCATCGTCGAGGTCGCGGGCGCGCCCAAGCCCCAGGTCTCCTGCCGCACGAGCGTGCGCGAGGGCCTGGACGTCAAGACCGATTCCGAGCTCGTCAAGCGCGCGCAGGCTTCCGCGCTGGAACTTCACCTTGTCAACCACCCGCTCGACTGCCCGGTCTGCGACCAGAGCGGCGAGTGCGGTCTTCAGGATTATTACATGAAGATCGGCCAGTACCAGAGCGCGGTGCGCGAGGACAAGGAGCACAAGGGCAAGCGCATCGTCGCCGGCCCTCACGTCATGCTCGACCAGGAGCGCTGCGTGCTGTGCACGCGCTGCACCCGCTTCGTCGACAACGTGACCAAGACCCACGAGCTCGGCATCTTCGGCATGGGCCACAGCGAGAAGATCGAGGTCACGCCCGGCATGACCCTCGACAACGCCTACTCGGGCAACGTGGTGGACATCTGCCCCGTCGGCGCGCTGACCGACCGCGACTTCCGCTACAAGGTCCGCGTCTGGTACCTCGACAAGACCGACTCGATCTGCCCCGGCTGCTCGCGCGGCTGCAATATCTCCGTGCACACCAACACCGCCCGCCCCTGGCACAACGACGGCAAGCGCGTGGCTCGGCTCAAGCCCCGCGTGAACCCGGAGGTCAACGGCCACTGGATGTGCGACGACGGCCGCTACGGGTTCGGGAACCTGGACACGGACCGCCTGGGCAAGGTGCTCAAGCTCCAGCCCCAGAAGACCGAGATGTCCTGGTTCGACATGGCCTCCGAGCTCGCGCCGATATTGAAACAGGGCGGCCTGGCCGTGGTCGCCTCCGGGATGCTCTCCAACGAGGACTGGGCGGCGTATAAGAGCCTCTTTGATGGTCTTCACGGCGTGGAGCACTATTTCACGCCCGAACCGGATCAGCTCGGAGCGGAGGACGCGCTCCTTCGGAAAAAGGAAAAGGTCCCCAATCTGGCGGGCGCGGCGGGATTGAAGAGCGGGTCGTTCGACGATCTGGCCAAGGCTCTCGAGGCCGGAAAGATTAAAACGTTGTATGTGATCGAGCGCGACCTCTCCAAGGTCTGGGGGGACAAGGCGGCAGGTCTGCTCGCGAAAGCGCGGACGACCATCCTGCAGGGCCCCAACAAGTACGCGCTGGGGGATTCGTTCACCTACCGCCTCCCCGCGACCGCCTACGTCGAGGAGGACGGCCACTTCACCAATTTCGAGGGGAAGGTCGGCGCCTACAAGAAGGCGCTGTCCCCCATCGGCGACGCCCGGCCGGACTGGGCGATCTTCGCCTTGCTCCAGAAGGCGCTCGCGGCGAAGGCGGTGGCGGCATGACCTTCCCGCTTCCCTTGAACGACGTCCTGTTCGCCACGGCCAAGATCCTGTTCGCCGTCCTGGGCGTGGGCCTGAGCATCGCCGGCTTCCTCGGCTGGGTCGAGCGCAAGCAGAGCGCCGTGATGCAGGACCGCATCGGCGCCAACCGCGCGTCGATCTTCGGCATCACCATACTGGGCCTCTTCCACCCGATCGCCGACGCCATCAAGCTGCTCACGAAGGAGGATTTCGTGCCCAAGGGCGCGCACAGGCCTCTTCACGGCCTGGCGCCCATCATCTCGCTCGGCTGCGGCATGTTCTGCCTCGCGGCCCTGCCCTACGGCGGCGTCATCGAGTTCGCCGGACGGGCCTGGGACCTCACGCCGATCTCCCTGCCCATGGGCGTGCCGCTCGTGCTGGCCGCGCTCGCCTTCGGCGTGCACGGCATCGTCATGGCGGGCTACGCCTCGGGTTCGAACTACGGCCTGCTCGGCGCCATGCGCGGCGCCGCGCAGATGATCGCCTACGAGGTGTGCCTCGCGTCGGCTCTGGCCGGCCTGCTCTTCATCTACGGCACGCTCGACTTCTCCGAGGCGGTCCTGTGGCAGGTCCGTCACGGCGTGTGGGGGATCGTCGTCCAGCCGCTGGCCTTCCTCATCTTCCTCGTCGCCGGGACCGCCGTGACCAAGCGCATCCCCTTCGACCTCCCCGAGGGCGAGAGCGAGATCGTCGGCTACCACGTCGAGTACTCGGGCATGAAGTTCGGCATGTTCATGATGACCGACTTCTTCGAGTCCATCGTGATCTGCGGCGTGATCACCGCCCTGTTCCTCGGCGGCTGGTCCATCCCGGGGCTCGACCTGCCCTCGATGGGCCTCCTCGGCGGCGCCCTGATGGTCGGCAGCTTCGTCGGGAAGATCCTCCTGATGCTCTTCCTCCTCATGCAGGTGCGCTGGACCTTGCCGCGCTTCCGCTTCGACCAGGTCCTCGACCTCGGCTGGAAGCACCTTCTGCCGCTGGCCTTGATCAACTTCCTCGTCACCGCGTGGGTGGTCTACTTATGGCGATAACCGTCCGGACCGTCAAGCGCCCGGAGCGCACCTTCGCGACCGAGCTCTACCTCGTCGAGATCGTCAAAGGCCTCGGCCTGACCTTCCGCCACCTCTTCGTGAACCTGTACCGGCACTCGAAGCGCGCCCTCGGCCTGCCGGGCCTGCCCGGCTCGGTCACCATCCAGTACCCCGACGATCCCGCGGTGCTCGGCAAGCGGGCGCGCACGCGCCACCGGCTGCTCAAGCGGGACGACGGGGCCCCGCGCTGCACGGCCTGCTTGTTGTGCGAGACGATCTGCCCGGCCAAGTGCATCCGCATCACGGCCGAGAACGCCCCCGACGTGACCGTCGAGAAGCGCGCCAAGACCTTCGACATCGACCTGGGCATGTGCGTGTTCTGCGGCTACTGCGTCGAGGCCTGCCCCGTGGACGCCATCCACATGGACGCCAACGAGGTGGAGATCTCCTCCTACAACCGCAAGGACATGATCTGGAGCATGCCCGAGCTCCTCGGCGACGTCCCCAAAAAGCCCTCCTCGCCGTCCTGAAGGCCCTTGTGTTCCCCGGACGGGGGGGCTACCCTGAGGGGATGAAGCGCCCCCCGGCCCGCGGCCAGGCCTCCGTCGAGTACATGTTCCTCCTGTGCACGGTCCTGTGCATGGCGCTGCTGACGGGGACCTTCATCAACAAGTTCGGCCGCGACCTCCTCGACGACATCGCCCTGAAGGTCCTCGACGCGGCGATCACCCTCGCGATGCCTTAACCTTTCGTTTTCCTTTTGTTGGGTCGCGGAAGCCCTCCTCAGCCGCTACACTGATCGCATGAGCATGCGAGACCTGACGTTGGGCGGGGTCTGGGGCGTCAACCTCCTGGCGATCTGCGCGACGAACTTCAGCGAGGTGCGGCATTGCCTGGCGGTGCTGATCCTGTACTCGGCCACCTACTTCCTGTTCGCGCCGCTGCACGTGCTGATCCTGATGTGCGTGTGGACGGCCTACACCCTCGAGCGCGGGGACTCCCCGCTCTCCGGGGATTGCGCGGCGCGGGCGGCCGTGCGCATGGTGTGCGCGGAGACCGTCCTGTTCTGGGCGCTGTACTGGGGCATGGTCTTCGAGATCCTCCCGCTGCACATGCGCGTTTAGCCGGGGCCTGGCCAGGAAGCGCTTCTTCCGCTATACTGAGCCCCGACATGCCTTTCGGTCTCAAGCCCATCGTCGTCGCCGACATCATGGACATGCTCCTCGTGGGCACGCTCGTGTACGGCATCATGCTGTGGTTCAAGCGCACGAAGGCCGCGTTCGTGGCCCTGGGGCTCCTCCTGCTGGTCGTCGTGTACACGGTGGCCTTCGTCTCGGGCATGTACATGACCGTGCGCATCTTCCAGGGCTTCTTCGCCGTCTTCATCGTCGCGGTGATCGTGATCTTCCAGGAGGAGATCCGCTCGATGTTCGAGCGCATCGCCATCTGGAGCCTCACCGGCGGCGTGCTTCGCGCCGCGCCGACCCACCGGCAGGTCGAGATCCTGGTCAGCTCCCTGGGCGACCTCGCGCGGGAGAACATCGGCGCGCTGGTCGTCCTGCGCGGCCTGGATCCTCTCGACCGCCACATCGAGGGCGGCTGGGACCTGAACGGCGACCTCTCCGAAGCCCTTCTCAAGAGCATCTTCGACTCTCACTCGCTGGGCCACGACGGGGCGTTCATCGTCGAGGAAGGGCGGGTGACGCGGTTCGGGGCGCAGCTGCCGCTGTCCAAGGACTTCTCCAAGATAACGAACCTCGGCACGAGGCATTCCGCGGCCCTGGGGCTGTCGGAGCGCTGCGACGCGATGTGCCTCGTCGTCAGCGAGGAGACCGGGAAGATCTCGTTCGCGCTCCGCGGCGACCTGGTGGGGGTCAAGGACCTCGAGGAGCTGCAGGACGGCATCGAGATCTTCCTGACCAAGCACCTGCCCAAGACCCCGCAGAACTACATCTACCACTTCGTGACCGAGAACGGACGCGAGAAGGCGATCGCGACCGTCGTCTCGGTCCTGCTCTGGGTGTTCTTCGTGGGCTTCGGAGGGGGGAGATGAAGCCCGGCTTCCACGCCCGCCGCCTGGTCAAGCTCCTGACCGAGAAGGGGAAGTCCCTCTCGCCGCTGACCATCCTGACGCACGACCATCCCGACCCCGACGCGCTGGCCAGCGCCTGGGCGCTGGCGCACCTCGCCCAGTCGCTGGGGAAGATCAGCACGCGCATCGTGTACGGCGGCATGATCGGCCGGGCCGAGAACCGCATGATGGCCGAGCGCCTGTTCCTGCCCGCCCGTCCGCTGCGCAAGGGGGAGCTCGCCGGCGTGCCGCACCTGGCGCTCGTGGACACCCAGCCTCCCTTCAAGAACAACCGCTGCCCTCCGCGCCGCATCCCCGACCTGATCCTGGATCATCATCCCCGCCACGCCGACACGCACTCCGACATGGCGCTGATCGACGAGAGCGTGGGGGCCACGACGACCATCCTCGTCGAGGCGCTGATGGCCGCCGGCCTGCGCGTCCCCGGGCGCCTGGCCACCGCGATCGTCTACGGCATCGGCTCGGAGACGCAGAACCTGGGCCGCGAGGCGACGACGCGCGACATGGAGGCCTATCAGGCCCTGTGGCCGAAGGCGAACATGAAGACGCTGTGGCGCATCTCCTATCCGCAGCGGCCCGAGGCGTTCTTCATGACCTTGGCCCACGCGGTGCGCGAGGCCTTCGTCATCGGGCGCGTCGTCGGCGCGAACCTGGGCGAGGTGAACACGCCGGACCGCGTCGCGCAGATGGCGGATTTCCTCCTGACGCTCGAGAAGATGCAGTGGTCCATCGTGACGGCGCGCTATCAGGGGCGCCTGCACGTCTCCCTGCGCGCCAACGACCCCGGGGCCGGCGCGGGCCGCCTGCTCAAGCGCCTCCTCGGCGGGGGCAACCGCGGCGGCGGCCACGGCATGATCGCCGGCGGCTCCCTCGAGCTCGGGGCGGAGGCGCCGGAGCAGGAGTGGCGCGCGGCCGAGGAGAAGGTCGTGACCGAGTTCCTGGCGTATCAGGGCCTCAACGCCTCCGACCGCCGTCGTCCGTTCCGCGGCGCGTAGCGGCCGCTACTTCCAGCCGATCACGGACCAGCCCTTCTCGGCCATGCAGCGCTGCGTGTAGGCGCGCTGGATCTCGTCGGGGGAGCCCGCCTCGTAGGCCCCGTGGAGCAGGCCGCCCGCCGCGCCGACCGCCGCGCCCTCGCTGATGGCGCGCCGGTAGTTGCCCGTGAAGGCGCCGAACACCGCGCCCATCGCCGCGCCGAACATGGCGCCGACGCCGGCGCGCTTGGCGACGCGCTTGGCGGGGTTGGCCTTCAGGTAGGCTTTCGCCTCCTTCAGGCACAGGTCGGCGTCGGCCTTGGCGGCCTCCTCGCCGCCCGCCTTGTAGCGCTCGTCGGGGTAGACGACCGGGCGCGGATGGGAGCACGCCGCGAGGAGCAGGACGCCGAGGAGAAGGCGCTTCATCAGAGGCAGGACCGCCCGTCGAGGTAGCCGCCGAGGCAGCGTCCCACGGCGGGGTTGTGCTGGGCGTCGCTGCCCATGGCGTCGACGGTGCAGGCCACGCCGCGATAGCCCGTCTCGAAGTTCTTCCGGTTGTGCGGGGTGTAGAAGCCGGAGCAGGCGGCTCCGAGGGAGACCGCGCGCTGGAGCTTCCTGGCCAGGCCGTCCGAGCCGGCGCCGTAGAAATCGTCTAGCATGACGATGCGGGCGGGCGTGAGGTCCGCGTCGAGGGTCTTCCCGAGCCCCACGTAGCCCCCGCTGTGCGCGGCGAGGACGGTGCCGCCGAAGGTCCGCTTCGACTCCGCGGCCACGGCGGCGATGTCGCCGGGTTTGACCCCTAGGCCGCTGCGGTAGGTGACGAGCACGACGACGCCCTTCTCGCGGGCCGTCTTGGCGAGGCCGTAGGCCGAGAACGCCTGCCGCGAAGAGGCCAGCCACTGGTCGGCCGGCACGTCGGCCTTGTAGGTCCCGTGGTGGCCGCGCAGGTAGACGAGCAGGGGGGCGCCGGCGGGCGCGTCCTCGGGGGCGTACCAGCAGCCGACCCCGGGCAGCGGGCGGCATTCCTCGGCGGCGCGTCCGGCCGTCGCGAGGACGGCGAGCGCGGCGAGGATCGCGGGAAAGCGGCTCATGACCGGAGTATAGCCCCGGAACGGCGGGCGGTCAACGGACCCTAGGGGGCGATCTCCCGGACGCTCATCTTCTTATAAAGGAGCCCGTTCGTGCCGACGTTGGTGCTCCTCCAGTAGACGGTGATGTTGGGCTTGCCCGTCTCGGTGCCCGGGCGGGCGTCGCTGTTGGTCAGGCGCAGCCTCGGGTCGATGCCCGACCGGCAGGCCGCGCCTCCGACGCCGAAGTTCGTCCCGTTGTCCACGAATTCGTTGACCTTCGTCCAGGTCCCGCCGCCGGCCCCGTCCGTCAGGTCCAGGTACAGCTCGGCTTTCACGTTCCCGTCGGGCAGGTCGTAGACGACGTACTTGTAGCCGATCCAGGTCCGGAACGGGAGCGTGGACCACATGGCCTTGCTCGCGACCGGGGTCGCGCTCGGGTGCGAGGTCTCCTTCTCGAAGTCGAGGCGGCCGTCGTAGCGCACGCGGGCGCCCATGCCGCGCGTGTCGCACAGGTTGGCGGTCTCCGAGCCGATGGTGCCGTGGTTGGACCGGGCGATGCCCACGATGCCGCCGTAGGCGGTGCCGTCGTCGGCGACTCGCTGCGCGTAGACCGTCATCTCCACGTTGCGCCAGCTGTCCGAGTGCGCGGGGTCGTGGATGTACATGCGCGGCGTCGAGCCCGTGATCGCGAAGACGCCGTTGCCGTCGACGCGATAGGAGGCGTTGCCGTGGTTCGCGTCGAACCAGGGGTCCGCGGGGTCGATGCCGCTGAAGCTGCGGGCCGCGCCGCCGTCCCACTTGGACACCCAGTTCTTGCCGCCCGCCGCCGTCGGATAGAGGTACTTGACTCCGAAGCGGTCGGCGCCGCCGGTCTGGGTCGCGTTGGCGACGGTGACGGGGATGGAGGCGGAGGCGCGGTTGCCGGCGGCGTCGCGCGCCGTGGCGGTCAAGGTGTGGGCGCCGTTGGGCGCGGCGG
>Ga0255338_1006048_pt1 | contig 10594 bp, 12 predicted proteins | sample MeOH1_35cm_T4_19_FD_203715 | JGI IMG/M metagenome (GOLD analysis project Ga0255338, IMG submission 203715) | Sandy soil microbial communities from University of British Columbia, Vancouver, Canada - MeOH1_35cm_T4_195 | ecosystem: Engineered > Artificial ecosystem > Sand microcosm > Unclassified ... | reverse complement strand
AAGATCGACCCAGGGACTACGTATGCCGATCATCAACGCGGAGGAGGCGCCGGAGTGCCGGAAGCGGGGGAGTCGTGGCCTGTGGCTCCTCCTGGCGCCGCCGCTCGTGCTGCTGCTCCTGCTGGCCGTGGTAGCGGTCCGGCCGCTGCAGGTGGGGCCGTTCGTCCTGCTGGCCACCACCGGCAGCAACTCAATTCCCAGTTGGGGGCCCGTGTACCTTCCCATTTCTCGAAGGTCCGCGCCCGCAACCCCCCTGCAAATTGGGGGACACCGGGTGTGGTTGACCGGCGAAGGGCAGGCCATCGGCCTGGGCCTCGGCCACTGGTTCTGCCTGGGCGCCTGGATCCGGGGTCACGTGGAACAGTAGCCGCCGGCGGGTGTTGGAGCAGACAAACGCCGGGGTGCGCCGGGGTAACGCCGGCGGGTGCGCTTCCGTCAGAATCGGCAGACACATCCGTGATCACCCGGGGAGCGCCATGCCCGTCCTCACCGAAGAAGGAGCGCCGGAGCGCCGGAAGCGAGGCAGCCGCGGGCTCTGGCTGCTGCTGGTACCGCCGGTGCTGGGGTTGCTCGTGCTGGTGGCCGCGGCCATTCAGCCCGTGCAACTCGGCCGCCACATGCTGGTGGTGGGCCTCGTCCGCCGGCGAGGGTTCGGGTGGACGTTCCACTCCAGCCCGGGATCGGGGACGTCCTCCCGGGCAGTCTCGGTTCGGTATCGGAACCGCGCTTACCGCGTCTACGGCGGTGGCCAGAATTACGCCCTCGGCCTGGGAGATTGGATCTGCGTTCTCTCCTGGATCCACGGTCACCGCGAACGCTAGGGGGTCCGAGAGAATAAGTGCCTGCTTCTGCGCACCCGAGCCGACCGAGTTCGAGACCTCGAACGAAAGCGAACCCCGCATCAGCCAGGTGATTCCCTCGGCCCCCTTAGACTCCGGCGCGGCTCTCCCCTCCTCGCGGCCTTCCGGAAACGGAGACGCAGTGGCGTCCCGCGTCTCTGCAAAACTAGCCGGTGCCCGTACGGCGCACCGCCCGCGCCCCCGGCATTTGGCGCAGACCATCCTGCAGCGGTGGCGGGGCGGGACGAGTGGGGCCGGGGAGCGGCGCGCGGCCTCGACGACGAGGACAAGCCCCTTGGTTCTTCACCCTTACCCCGCCAGTGCCAACTCCGGCTCTCGCTCCGGAGCGGCCTCGGTATCGCCGGCGAGGTCGCTGAGCGTCAGCTCGAAGGTTTCCCCTTCGAAGACGGCGAGGAGCTTCAATTCCCCGCCCAAGGCCTGTACGTAGTTCTCCAGGGTGGAGAGATACGCGTCGGTGCGCTTCTCCAACTTACTGACCTGCGGTTGGTCGAGCTGCATCGCGCGAGCCACCTCGACTTGGGTGAGCGCGCGGGCCTTGCGCACCTCCGCCAGGGTGCGCTGGTGGCGCTTGCTGTGATCGATGAGGGCTTGGATGCGCTCCTCGCGCCCTTCAAGCAACTCGGGATGCTCGCGGTAGAGCTTCTCTCGAAGCTCGCTGAATTTCTTTCTCATCCGTCTACCATCCCCTCTTTCTTCTGCGGGGCGAGACTACAGGAGCCCCTCCGCTCGTAGTTCATCCAGATATTGCTCGTAGAGTGCTTCGGCCTGCGGAATGCTCTCCTCATACCACGCCTTCCATTGGCCCGACTTGTCACCTCCCAGTAAGAGGACGGCGGCTCGGCGCGGGTCGAAGGTGAAGAGCACTCGAAGACTGCTGCAGCGAAGCTCTTTCAGGCTGTGGACGCGAGAGGAAACGATCCGCTTCACATAGGGCGTTCCGAGATCGGGCCCCTGTTCTTCCAGCAGCGCAATCCGGTTATCCAGGGCGTCTTGCTGCTCCGGGTTCAACCCTTCCCACCACTCTACAAACTCATCGGTGCCCTCAACTTCCCACCGCATGGCGGCCTCTCCGGTTCATAGCTGGTGTTTTGATTATACCTTTAAAGGAATATGACGCCAATGTCATAGATAGGGTCTCAAAGCCTGGTTGCTCGGCGTCGATCGGGCATCACGGCCTACCGCGGTGCTCCTCAATGCCCGTCGCGCAAAAGCAGTTAGGCAGCAAGCCTTCAGAGCGTAACCATCGCCCCGGTTTTCCGGTTGGAGAGATAACCGGTGAAGCATGCCCGCCGGCCAGGAAGAAAGCCCCCGGTGGAGGCGCCGTGAGCGGCGATCCCCGGCTCCTTCCGCTCCCTCTATCCGGCATGAACAGGAGAAAACCGCACGTATGGCATCACCGATCGAGGGTCTCGCGGGGTTGGGACTACAACTCACCCGCCAGCCCGACGGGAGCCTGCATGTCCGCAAGTTAGAACTGGAGCCGCGAAGGCGACGGCTGTCTTCGCTGCTCTTTACGCTGATCTGGAACGCCGTGATCTGGGTGATCGGGGCGTTCATGTTCGGTTCCGTGCCGTTCCATGGAGAGGTGACGGAGTCGTTTCCCGGGGCCGGAACGCTGATCCTGGGGCTGTTCGGCCTGATGGGCCTTTCCGGGCTCTCCCACCAGGTCTGGATCTGGCTGGGCCGGGAGGAGTGGCAGGTAAGCCGCAACCGCCTGGAAGTCCGGCAATCGCTGTTGGGGATCCCCCGCCGGCGGACGCACGCGGACACGCAGGTGTCCGTCCACCGTTACGTGCAGAACACCTGGGTGCTGGAGGTGGGAAGCCGGAAGCAGCGCCTCCTCCTCGCCGAGTTGACGCCGGCGCAGGTTTCCGCGCTCATCGACCTAGGCGAGCTCCTCGCCCGCGAAACCGGCTGGCCGCTCCTCGCGCCGGAGCGCCCGTCCGGGGTCGCTCCCCCTACCGCTCCCGCCGCCCGCCCAGCGCCCTCCGCGCCGCGGGAGCCGGCGGCGCCTCTCCCGCTCGACCCGGAGCTGTGCCGGCGGGTCGCGCCGGACCTGGAGCCCGGCGAGCGGCTCCTCTGGGCCGGTCAACCGGATGCGCGGCGGGTAGGCCGCCAGCTCCTCCCCGTCCTCTACTTGGGAGTTCCGTGGACCCTGATCGCGCTGCGCAGCGCGATCGGTTGGAGCGGGCACGAGTTCCCCTTCAGCGCTTTCCCCTTCCTCTTCGCGCTGGCTGGGCTGGGGATCTGCAGCACCCCGTGGTGCAGGTACCGGACGGCGCTGGTGACCTACTACGCCGTCACGGACCGCCGCGTCCTCATCCTCACCGAGGGGAAGCGCCGGAAGCTGGAGCTGTATCGCCCCATGGACCTCTGCGAGACCGAGCGCCACGAGCTGCCGGACGGCAGCGGCGACCTCCTCTTCGCCCGCCGCGAGGAGAAGGACTCGGACGGCGGCACCCGCACCGTGGAGATCAAGTTCACCGGCATCCCGCAGGTCCGCGCGGTGGAGCGGTTGGTGCGGCAACTAACCGCGCAGCAGGCCGCGTAGCCGCCCAGGTGCCACAGTCAGTTACGCGCGCACGTGAACAAAAGGTAGGCCCCAAAGCCGAAGACCACCAGGCCTTCCATGCTGATAATCGCGATGGGCTCTCTGACCATCGCCATCCCGAGCAGCGCGAAGAAGATCCCTCACGTAAAGCGGTTCCGGCCCCCACTTGCTTGCCTCATCCGCACCTCCCGCCCGCCTCGCAGCGAAGAGCTGCTTCACGTGGCGGCGTCGTCTCGACGCCCTCCGGAGAGCCAAGGGCTCTCCGGGCCGGCATTCTGCCGGCCAGCCGCCGAGACGGCGGCACCACCGCTAACTGCCTCGCCTCTCTGGTCTCACTGGAGGGTCTACCAGCTAATTCGTGGATTGGCCAGGGGAAGCGTTGAAAGGGAACGAACGCCGACGGAAAAAACTCTGCCTCCGGTAAGCAAAACCGCCGGGCTGGCGCGTGTTCTAGAGGGAAGGGTTCCGCGGGGGAGTGCTGATGGACGCAAGCGGGGAGATGGCGATCGTGCAGCGACTGGCGTTCGCCGGGGACGAGGACGAGGACACCCGTCTCTGGCGCTGCGTCCAGGGTGGGGACGACGCCGCGTTCGAGGCGCTGGTCCAGCGTCACGGCGCCAAGCTCGCGTCCGTGGCCTCCCGGCTGCTCCCGAACCGCGCGGACGTGGAGGACGTGGTCCAGGAGACGTTCGTCCGCGCCTTCGAGTGCCGCCGCCGCTACCCGCGGGTGCGCTGCCTGCGCACGTGGCTCCTGCGGATCATGGTCAACCTCTGCCACAGCCGGCGACGCACGGCGTGGTGGCGGCGCATCCTGCTCACCCACGATTACCGCGGCGTGGACCCCCTCGGGGCGGACGTGCAGGAGCTGGCGGAGCGGCGGGTGGTGGACCAGGCGCTGCACGCGGCGCTGGCCGGGCTGCCCGAGGCGCTGCGCGTGCCCTTCCTGCTGCGCTACGCCGAGGAGCTGTCCGGCGCGGAGATCGCGGCGGTCCTGGGCTGTAAGGAGAGCACCGTCTGGTCGCGCATCTACACAGCGCGCCGGCGGCTGCGGCAGTCCCTGGGAGAGACCCGGGCCGCGCCCACTGACGAATTCGACGAGGTACCTTAATGCGCTGCGCTACCGCCCGTATCCGCTGGACCCAGCGGCTGCACGAGCCGCTCTCGCCGGACGAGGGGCAGCGGCTGGACCGGCACCTCGCCCGCTGCGCCGCCTGCCGCCGGGAGCTGGCCGCGGAACCGGAGTTCGAGCAAGGCCTGCGCCGTGCCCTTGCGGCCGAAGTGCCGGCCTCCACTGTCAGCGCGGCAGTGCTGCGCAACTGGCGAGAGCGGTGCCGGGAGCGCCGCACGCGACGCGCCAGGGTGGGCTTCGTGGCCGCTTCGGTCGGCGCGGCGGGCGCGGTGGCCCTCGCCGCCTGGGCTCTCCGGCCGCTGCCGGCTCCGGCCGTGCTGGGTAGGACGCCCGTGCGGGAGGTGCTCCCGTCACCCGGTCACCAAGACGTAGTACCACACCCCGTACCCGGCCCGGCCCATCAGGTCGCCGCTGGCCCTGTCGCGCCGCGCCACCCGGAGCGCGTCCGGCAGGCATCGGCCCACCCGTCGCCCGCCGGACGTCGCCCGCCGGTGCTGGCGGACGACCAGTACCTGGATGGGCGAGACGCCCGGCTCCAGACGCACTGGCTGGCGGGGAACCCGGAAGACCCGCAGGTGCTGGCATGGGTGCGGCGCCACCTGCCGCCCGCCGAGGACGACTTCGTGCAGATCCCGCTGCCGCGCCTGGCCGCCGCCGATCCGAAGAGCCCCGCCGCCGGGGAGGCGATCCGCAACTACGAAGAAGAGGCGAAGGTGGTGGACGCGCGCCTCTTCCGGAAGGTGACCCTGAGCAGCAAGGCCGAGCCGCTGGAGGCGCTTTGCGGGCGGCTGGCGGAGCAGACGGGCGTGAAGATCCAGGCCTCCCGCGGGGTGCGGGACGAGCGGGTTACCGTGTTCGTGGAAGACCGCCCGGCGCGCGACGTGATGCGCGAGGTGGCCCGGCTCTTCGGCTACCACTTCGGCCGCACCGGCGAGCCGAACGCGTACCAGTACGAGCTGGTCCAGGACCTCCGCTCGCAGCTCGCGGAAGAGGAGATGCGCAACCGGGACGTGCACGAGGCGCTGCTCGCGCTGGATGAGGAGATGGCCTGGTTCCGGCCGTATCTGAGCCGGAACATGGACCAGCAGATCGACCGCGTCACCCGGAACACGGATGACAAGAACACGGAGCTGAACCGCCTCTACCGGCTGGTGAAGGGGGGCGGCTGGGGTCCCGCGCAGCTCTACTTCCGCCTCTCGCCCGCCGAGCGGAGCCTGCTGCTGGACGGTAAGCAGCTCACCTTCACCATGAGCGATCCGGACCGGGAGCGCCGTATCCCCGCCGAGTGGCGGGAGCCGCTGCTCAAGAGCTCCGGCCTGCGCCTCTACGCCGGCGGCGCCCTCATCGAGCACCTCGATCCGGAGAAACCCTCCACGCCGGTCCACCAGGTGGCGGGAATGGAGCCGGAAGTGCACCTCACGCTCAACCGCTCGGAAGCCGGCGAGGTATCGCTGCGGGTGGCGACAGTGGTGTCCGGAGACGTGAACGGCCAGCGCACCTACGGTGGGGCCACGTGGGAGATCGCCCGGGGCCGCAGCCCCTCCACCGCCAACCCGGGCAACGCCGCCGCCAACGCCGCGCTCAAGGGCCTGCCGCTGTTCCAACAGCGCCTGGACCTCGACCCCCAGCCCTCCTGCCCCCGCCTGGCTGAGGACGCGGAGCTGAAGAAGAAGGGCCTGCTGGACGCGCATGCCTTCGTGTTTGAGCAGGAGCTGCGCGAGCCGCACGTGACGACGGCGGACGTGTGGGAGGAGATCCATCGCCGCACCCACCTGCCCATCGTGGCGGACGCGTACACTCGCCTCTACCCGGCCTCCCAGTTCAAGCGGCAGAAGGTCACCACGTTCGACGCGCTCTGCCAGTTGGGGGACGTGCTGGGCGTGCGCTGGAAGAAGGACGGTGAGTTCCTGCTGGGCCGCAGCACCTCCTTCTACTGGGACAAGCTGAAGGAGGTGCCGGACCGCCTCCTCACCCACTGGCAGGAAGACCGCGACCGCCTGGGCGGCCTCCCGCTGGAAGACCTGATGGCCATGGCCGCCCTCACCGATGAGCAGGTGGGCTCCCACACCGTAGGGCTGGGCATCACCCACTGCCGCGGCCTGGACGAGTGGGGCATCGTCGCCGGCGGACCGTTCATCGGCGGGGAGCTCGTGCCGGAGCACCTCCGGAAACAGGCCCGCGCCCTCACGGTGCTCACTCCGGGCCAGCTCCGCGCCGCCCAGACCCCTCGCGGTCTCGCGCTGGAAACCCTCACCCCGCCGCAGCGGGAAGTGCTGGGACGGGAGCTGGGCTGGGGCCCGGAGGGGCAGCAGTGGCCGCGGCTCCTGGTGAGCTACATCCCTCGCGGCCGGTACGTGTGGCAGCCCCTGATCTCGCAGGAGCGGTACAACATGGAAGGAAAGTTCTGGCCCCGCGTCTCCGGCGCCACCCGGGAAGAGGCCCTCGCGCAGGCCCGGAAGTACGCTCCGGACGCGGACCCCAACAGCATCACCCGCACCCGCGGGCGGCTGGATATCGTGATCCTCCGCCCCAACGGGGAGCTGCTCGGCCCCGGCGGCCCCCGCGTGGAGGCGCCGCTGTAGCTGCCGGAGCAAGATCGTTTACAGAGAAGTTCACACGTTCGAAAATGAGCTTATCTCTAGTGAAAGATGGCCGTTCTTGATAAGATGTCAATGTGTCTTGGTCGAGCGGAAGGGGGCTAGACGGAGATGAATCCGATCTCTCTCAAAACAACATCTCACCCGGTGAAGAAGCGGCGGTCGCCGCTATCGGTGGAAGAGCGTGCCAGCTTGGACCAGATCAAGGCGAACCCTGCGCCTGTTACGATCCGTGGGCGTTCTGCCGCAGCCAGATTTTTGAAATTCAAGAAGACGAATTCGGGTTGGTAGTCAAGGCTCATTGAGCCGCTTTGCATGCCTGACATCGAGCGTCTACAATACCGGCACGACCGAGAGTCGTTCATGTGCGGCAAAAGCGCCATGGACGACTCTCTTTGTCAATGGGAAACAGACCGAGGCGAAGACGAGCAACTCTGGGTTGTGGTGCCCGAAGCGGGCAGCCCCGTCATCATCGCATACTACGCTATCGAACCCGATCCGGTAGACCTGGCATCCTCCCCCTCCTCGCATGGTGAAGACGGCATCGTTTATCTCACCCTCCTCGCCACTGACAAGCGATATCAGGGCCAGGGATGGGGAGAACGGCTACTTCTCCGGATCATCTACCAGATGGTTGCTCTCGCTCCGTCCGTGGGTGCAAACTGGCTGGTCACTGATGCGCTCGACGCGGACGCTCACCACTTCCTTCTTCGGCGTGGGTTTGGGTTCCAGGTCATGCCTCCACCCCACCGGCGCCTCGCTGTCTCCATGGAGACCCTGAGGGAGCTCGTCCGTGAGACTTGACGTACCGCCCGCTGCTCTGGTAACCAACCCCGCCGGCGAGTCTAACCCCAGGGTGGCGCTCCAGATGGAGAAATCTCCCGGCCAATGGTTGGAAGAGGCGCGCTCGGAGTTCCGCGCCGAGTGGCACGCCAGGGTGATCCGCCGCAAGCGGCGGTTGAGCTGGGCGCTCAAGGGCATCGACTTCACCCGGGCCACGGCGGAGCGGCTGGCCGTCATCGCCGTGATCTGCGCAGTGGGAATCTGGGCGGCCTACCGGCTCCCCGGCGCTCACTTCATTCTCGTGTTGGCGTTTTCCCTCGAAATGGTCCTGGCCTGCGGTCTCTTCCTGCTCGCTCTCGGCCTCTCGATCCTCTTCGAGCACCTCCTCGCCTGGCTCCATGAGCGACCGGTGGAGCACTTTTGAGCCGTGTACCGGAGAACCAGATGCCGGTTGATACGGTACAAAGGCAGTTGAACGCAGCCCGCTCGGAACTCGGCGCCAGTCTGGAAGGTATCCGGCCGGCCGCCGAGACGGCGGCGTTGCCTCGCTCCGTCCCACGCGACGTTTCCATCTAGATCGGTGCGCGGTCCTGGGTCCGCCAGCGCCGGGCTCAACCCCTCCCGTCGATGCGGGGCGAACCCGGCGGCACGGCGTCTCCCCGGGGGCCGGCTACTTCGTGGCGGACACGTCGTAGCTCCACCGGCGGGCGGCGCCGGTCCCCAGCACGAGGGTCTTCACGGTGGCGTCTTTCGGCAGGCTGAAGACGACGCGGAACGTGTACTCGTCCCCCTTTTTGAACTCGTGTTCCGGGTCGTCGTCCCGCTTGGCTTTCCGGTAGAGCACCGGCTTGGCGCGCTCGCCGTCTGAGTCCGTGATCTCGTAAAGGGGCTGGTCGCCGCCCTGAACGTCGAACATGCTGAGGGTCTTCTCCGTGAGGTTCTTCGCGGTGACGGTGGCGATGGCGAACTTCTTGCCGTCGTCCGGCGCGTTGCCCCCCAGCGGCTCGGTGGAGAACGCAAAGCCATCCAGGCGGAGCGCGAAGTAGCCGCTCGGCGCGTAGGCCCCCGGGGAGCCTTTGCCCAGCTCCGCCGCGAGGGCGCCGGTCTTATCGGAGGGGTCGCGGGCCTCCGGCGGGAGGGGCGCGATCACGTTTTTGGGATCCCCCTCCTCACCGGCCTCCGCCTTGGTGGCGCCCGCGACGTAGTAGCGCAGCACCTCTTCCTTCTGACCCAGCCGCCCCTTGTTGAGCATGATCTTCACGATCCGCGCTTTGCCGGGGACCACCCACGCCACGCGGAGGGGATCGTTCAACCCCGGCTGGCCCAGCCCCTGGCCGGGCCGGAGGGTGGCGCTGGCGGAATCGGCGGCCTTGCTCTGAAGCGCCAGCGCGCCGCCGGGGTAGAGCTGGCCCTTGTCGTCGACCAGCGTGAACATGCCGTCCATGTTCCAGAAGTTGTCCGCCTTCTCCACGTTCTTGATGGCGATCTCCGCAACCAGCAGCTTCTGGTCTGTGCCGGCGATCTGCGTCTCGTACGCCACGAACGGCTCCAGCGTGTAGTGCGCCGAGAGGAGTTCGAAGTTGAACCCATTCTGCAGCGTGTAGACGGTGCCGAACTGCCCGCTGGAGCCGGCCAACTGCCCCTGCCCCTTTACCGCGTTGGGTGCGGGCCGGGCGGCAGCGGGCTTGGCGGCCGGCTTCTGCTGCGCGCGCGCGGGCGCCGCGGCGAGGACCAGGCTGCAGAGCGGGACCGAGTAAAGCAAACCACGCATCGTTTCTCTTCCTCCGGATACGGAACTTCAGGCAAGACGGCGGGAGTGGACCCAGTGTAGTCCGCCTGCCACAGTAGCGTCTGTGCGGAAGCGGGGAGTTCCCTGCTCGAAATCTGCTTCAGGAAACTCCGGCTGCTTGGTTCAACCTGGTTCAATTTGGGATCGCCTTACCCGGTGCGCGGCCCCGCTCCCGGAGGCGGAACTGGGGCCCGGACGCGCGCCGGGCGAGGGGTTGGCGCCGGCCCGCGGGCGCTTCTTCCTGGCCCGGGGCGGAGTCCTTCCCTGGGAAGACGCGACGGGCTGGCCATTAGAACGGGGAGTCAGGCCCCATTTCAGGCCGGCATCCGGCCCCACTGTTCCGCTGCTCCACTGCTCCAACACTCCATTACTCCGCACCCTCCCACCGTCTCTCAGGGTTACCGGCAGGCCCTTCAGGGGTAAGCTCTGCGCAGGAGGAACGGAATTAGCATGACTGTCCACACGATTTGTGACCGCTGCGGTCTGGAGTACCTGGGTCCGGGAGTGAGCACCGCCGCTCACGTGTTCTGCTGCGCCGGCTGCGCGGCGGGCACCGGCTGCATCTGCGGCGGCACCGGCGAGGCCCCCGTGGCCGTGAGCGGGGCGACGGTGGTCACCGGGGGAGGCGCCGTAATCGCCGCGCCCGGAACGGTGGTCACGGCGCCGGGAGGGTCCGTGGTGTCCGGCACCGGCCCGTGGCGCGACGATGTGGTGATTGTGGAATAACCGCCTGGCCGGCGGGAGCGGGCTTCGTCGGCGGGACCGGGTGGAACTGGGGAGTAGGGAAGAGGAGGGGGTGATCTGGATCCCCGCGCCCTCCCGACCCGTTCCTCCCGCTCCAGCACCGCGCAGCCTCCGCGGGCGCCTCCGGAGCACCGCCCTCCC
>Ga0255338_1006047_pt1 | contig 10597 bp, 9 predicted proteins | sample MeOH1_35cm_T4_19_FD_203715 | JGI IMG/M metagenome (GOLD analysis project Ga0255338, IMG submission 203715) | Sandy soil microbial communities from University of British Columbia, Vancouver, Canada - MeOH1_35cm_T4_195 | ecosystem: Engineered > Artificial ecosystem > Sand microcosm > Unclassified ... | reverse complement strand
TTCGCGGAGTATTTTCTCTGAATCAAAATTACCAGTGACAAATAAGCCAGTATTATTAGGTGTGTAATAATTTTTAAAAAACTCATTGCAGTCATTTGCTTTAATTTTATCTAGATCCTCTCGAAAGCCTATGATCATCCAACCAAAAGGGTGACCAACATAAGCTTTTTGATAAATTTGAAACCAGAGATCAATGTGAGGATTAGCATCAAATTTTGTTGAATATTCTGACCAGACAGCCTTTCTTTCTGCATCCAACATATCATCTGTTACTCTGAGATTTTTAAAACGATTAGACTCAGCTTCTAAAAGACTCATTAAGTTTTTATTCGGAACGGCTGTATAATAGTAGGTGGACTCGAATCTTGTGTTCGCATTAAAGTCTGCGCCTAATTTTCCAGCTATGTCAAAAAAAGATGGATTGCCAGGTTTCAATGGACGAAACATCATGTGTTCGAATAAATGCGCTATTCCTGTAATGCCATTTTTTTCATGTAAACTTCCGACTTTAACCCAATGAGAAATTACAGTATTAGGTGCAAATCTGTTCACTGTTAGAAAAACAGAGAGCCCATTTGGCAATTTATATTCTTCGGTCGTTACAGAAGAGTTGATTCGATGTAAAGATTTTGTCTTAATTATTTCAGTGACATTATCTTTACCAAAGGCAGAGATAGTAACTAAAATACTCGTAAGTAGGACGATATACTTCATTTGCGACTCCAAATTTCTTATATGGGGTGATCTTGTACTAACTAAATTCTCTTTAAACAATGCGCAGCGCCTATAATTAGCCTAGGAACCAGGGCTTCTTTTCCTGTGTAAATACTTTGCGTCTAACCGATGTAACTTCCATAAAGACCCCCTGGGTTGGGTGCCCAAATCAAACGGGGGTCAAGAACAAAAAGTTAAGGCAAGAAGTGAATTCTCAAATGTTAGGTCTTTCATGACGGGTCTTTGTCATTGTATGGCTTTTCGGTGAGCTTGCATTTACGAGCCTATTTAAGGGCATTTCCAAATAACAAAAAAACTCAAATATTTTACCGTACCCTACCCTAAAAATTAATCCTCACAGGGTTAATACTTTCTATTTTCTTACGTAGAGTCTTTTTAAAACTCACGCTTGAATTGAAATCGACGTCTTGGCAAACGGGGGCCTGCTTTGTTGGTTTGGGTGTGACGAGAGGGGGGATAGGATGAGATTTTCATTATTAGCAATCACGTGTCTTGTGTCCGTAGCAATCAGTTACGGGCCGATATGTTTGGCGAAAACAGGGGATAGTATCTCTAGGAGTGCCCAGACGCCAGAGGATTTTGTCGTTTGCACTGGATGGCATGCGCTCTGTAGCTCATCCCCCGATTGTAAAATGAATGGTGACAAGGCTGACTGTGATTGTTTGAGGGTTAATGAAACCCATATCGTGGCCACTGGTGAAATTCAGGACCTCAAGATTAAGAACATGACGCTGGCAAAATGCACCAAGCAGCAGCCTTGCCGTGTCGACGAGGCTCCGGTGTGTAGGGCTATTAAGGACGGGCAGTACAATGTGAATAATGTAAATTATAAATGGGTCTCTACTTACTCCTATCGTGGATGGTGCCGTATTTTAGAACATAAGTTTATACTCTGTGATCAAAAGGCGCCTGGCTATACTGGGGATAGGTACTGGGCCATCTGCGATGCGGCTCCCTGCACCGAAACCCCAAATCCATCGAATCCGGAAAAGCCAGTGAGCTGTCAGTGTCGCGTGGAGAAGACACCCTTTGTGGGGCTTGGCAGTTGCACTGGGGCCAATGGCGGAATCATGTCCAGCTTTCCCCACTGGGCATGGGATTTCCAAAAGAACACCTATCCATTTCCAATGCCTGGCTATGAATTCGTTAACGGCGCTTGTAGCTTATTGAAATCGGACCCCTTGGGACCCCATTACAAAAAACCGCTTTAGGAGGAGACTAAAGATGCTTACTCATCGAAAAAGTTTAACTTATTTTCTTTTTTTAACGCATTTACTGTTTACGGCCGGTGCCAATGCGAGCGCCCGTACCGATGCTGTGGCAAAAGGGAATAATAAAATACCATGGAGGATCGAGAGCAAGGCCCGCGCCTTTATGGCGAACCTTACCAATGGAGGCTTCGAAGTCAGTCGTGGCTATTTCAAACTCTGGGATAAAGAGGATTGTGACTATGCTTATGCGCATATCGGAATGTGTGGCAATAATCCCGCGGCTCCCTATGTCATCGCTACCGTGCCACCCTGGAAGGATGAATTTGTAGACCCCGCTTTTGCGAATACTTGGAGTCAGTCTAAAGATGGATTCAACGACATTTATCGTCTCGATCCGCACGAAGCCATCGTGATCATGGGGCAACTTCCGCCTCCGGGGGCATTTTTTTCCGAACAGACCTGGATCTTTTCGCGACAAGGAGCGTACGATCCGAAAAACCCCAGATATCAAGATGTTACCAACTCCCGTCTTCATGACTTTACCAGCGTCTTCTTTAAACAGCTTAGTCAAAATCGGGCACTGACTTTTGCGAGCTTAAGCAATCCCAATAATAATGTCGTCATCGAAAAGCAATCCGGGGCCTCTTACGGGCAAATGCGCTACTTCGTCATCACGCCAGATAAACACATGGATCAGGCCGTTCGAAATATGTTGGCCGACTTGGCGATTCCGGCTCAGGAAATCTTTACCGAAGCCATCCCTTCGGATATGAAGGTCGGCCTTAGTGAAGCTTCCGATGACTTCACCACCTTCATTCGTTATGCCCATCCTGATGACGGAGGACAGCCGGGAACACCTTCCTACGCCTGGAGAACAAATCCTCCTCTTGTTGTGCTCCGAATCAGGGAAAAAGCCCCCCAGCAAGCGCCAGAAACCTATCCTCCTGTTGCGTATGAAAACAGAACCGCCGTCGACGAACATAATCTAAAAGAGGACCTTAGCAGCCTCATGGCCGCGGTCAGCAGGAAATGGGGACAGCCTTGTACCAACACAGATTGTTCTGATCGGGCGGAAAATTTTATCGACTTACAAAGAGATCCTATCTGGATGGTTGGGAGCCTTTGTCTTTCATTCATGGAAAACTGCATCGGGGATAACTGGGATGCCACCTATCACATTCATCCACCATTACCCATAGACAATGACGAAATCTATGCCGTGGCAGGGACCCTGGGAACGAAAACGGGTAATGCAACTTACGTAAGTCTTGGTATGAATCAAATTCCAATGATCAAGGGTGTTTTAGACATTTCCGACAAAGAGTTAGAAGGTTCCGCCAATGAGTATTCAACTGAAGTGAACAACACCGATAAATTGTATCTTTACTACGTCTCGCGAAACTGTTCCGGGCTTGAACAGCTTACGAAGGGTCGTTGTTTGGAACTTTCGATGATTCCGCAGGGCTCCCGAGTGGCCTTTGTGCAGAGGAATTATATAAAACCAGGCACCCAACGGGGGCCGGACTCAGCGCTGATTTTACCTCCGATGGCGGTTAAGTTGCAAAGACCGTGAAGGACTTTAAAAGACACCAAAGTGGGTAGGATATCTCTGAAGATTGGCCCGTGCCGAGTTTTGGGAATAAAAAAAGGGTTTGCGGGGTCTACATCAATGACGGGGGCAGCCAGGACTTTTGTTATACTTGGTTAACCACAACTAAGAATAACGAAAGGACCCCAAATACCCCCCGTCAGCGTTGAAGAGCTCTGGCAGCAATCAGATATTTCCATTCAGTTTTAAAGGACGGAAGTGCGAGAGCGAAAAATTGCTCAATTTTCGAATCGCGATCAACATGGCGACCGTTGCCAAGACTGACCAACTAGGTACTCCCGAAAGCCGAATCAGACCTGCAGCCGTCCAAAAATCGAGAGCCATCGAGATGGCCGACCGGAAGTTTAGAACGGCTACGAGCGGTGAGATAAAAACCAAAACGCCGAAGGTCGAACAGACGAGAACCATGAAAGCGTTAATTTCCATTCGATTTCTCGCCTGGAAGAAGTTCACGCCCTTCGCTTTTAATCTCTTGGCTCAAAAAAAAGTTCAGTGCGGTACGGATGGCGGCCACTGCGGCAAGCTTTCCAATTTCTTCGAAGGAGGGAGCTACGGCGGTTCTGAGAAGATCCGATGCGAGTTGGAACTCAAGCCCTAACGCTAGAAACCGACCTAACACTAAACGCACTCGGATGAAGGATTCGGGCTGACGGAGAAAGATCCCACGGTAAAGGAACAGGGCAAAACTCACGAGGGCGCCAACGAAAATCACGACGGCAGCCGCGGCCTCGGTCAGTCGAACAAGAAAAAAGACCGCTTCGCGAAGAAGTTCCTCACTCACCGGAGATCCCCAAGGGCTTCACTTGTGGGCAACCATTCGCAAACTGGTGACGAAGCAGAGTCAGCCGGGCGCTCTCGAAATTCAGACACCTGATCCGACCGACTTCGGAATTCTTGAGAGAATCATCTGCATCCAGGAAAAAGGCGTGCAAAGGCCGTGGTTCACATTGAAAAAGTTTTTTATTTTCTGGATTTTCTAAATTTGATTTCATGTTGAGTTTTTAACTGCTTACCATTTCTGAAGTGGTTTAAAAATGGTTGCGGGGGCAGGATTTGAACCTACGACCTTCGGGTTATGAGCGCAAAAACGCAAAAATCATAAGTCATCAAAAACACTCATTTTAATAAATAATAACAATAACTTACCTCAAAGTTTCAGTTCGGGTGATTTCGGTCAAAATCGGTTAATTTTGAGCCCTCGTGGACGATCGGTGGACGAACGAATCGAAGTAGTAATCCCCAAATTTTAGTGCGCTCATCGCACAGCTCAAGACCGAGCTGATTTGTCACGTGGCCCGCCCCAGCAAGTCAGTGAAGTCCTTGAGCTTGGCTACCGCCCTCGTTCCTTTTTTCTGCTGACCACCCGCCCTCTACGAGGTCAGGTGGTCAGCAGCGGAACTCGGGCGGGGACGCCAACCTAAAGTAGAAGAAAGTAGAGATGGGGCGGGCCAAGTTTTTTGTTTTTATGGAGGAAGAAATGCAATTAGCAATGAGTGGATTATTTTTAGAAGTGCCGGAGAAAAAGAGTCTTAGCAAGAGAGTGGTTTTAACCGAAAGGGACTTTGAAATTTTAGAATTCATTTTGGATATGAAGTTTGTTTCTTTGGAGGATGTATTCTTTAAGTTTTTTAGAATTAAACACGGGCAGGAGGAGGCGAAGAACGACTTGTGGGCAAGAAAGCGTTTATGTCAGTTGGAACAGGCTAAGTTTCTGCGATCAGTTCGTTCCTTTTCTGAATCCACCCGGTATTACACGGCCACGTTCAAGGCATACTACGCGCTTTCAAATAGTAAACCGGGCCTTCAAGTCACGAAACCCTGCGGTGGAATTGATCAGCGGACTTTTGCGCATGACAAGGCGGTTTTGAAGTCACGCCTGCACTTGGAATCCATCGAAAAAGTTTCCTCGTGGCTTTCAGACCGTAAACTTAAATGCTCCTCGGAGTTAACGGGTGGTCTTTCAACAGTTTATGTCCCTGACGCTATCTATACCACTTTGGCCGGCACCCGCGTCGCCTTTGAGTTTGAGATCGCGGTTAAAGCTAAGTCTCGTTATCAAGACAAGATCAAAAAATATATACAACTGATGCGCTCGACAAGTGCGCAACATAAGATTTGTGATCGCGTTCAGTTTGTCTGTGCGAAGGGCTCAGTTGCGAAATTCTTGGTTAAAGAAACCCGGATCTACGGAGAACTTTTTGAAATTCTCACGGTTGTTGAGTTCTTTGCAACGAAGGCGATGGTGTAGAGATGGAAAAGGCAATTTTGGGGCCAAATAAGAAACTTGTATCTGGCGACCGAGTCGCACTTGGCAAGGTAAGTGGTTCTTTGTGGCGGAGGGAGGAATTAACCGAAGGGCAGCTCAATCACCATGTTCACATCGTGGGGGCGTCTGGTTACGGAAAGACGGTGCTACTTTCCCATATTATCAAACAACGTATTCAGCAGGGGAAGGGTTTGTTATTTATTGATCTGAAGGGCGACATCGAGACGATTATGAAGTTTTCAAAATTCGTGGCCGATGCGGATCGAATCAATGACCTTCAGATATTTTCTTTGTCGGATCAGAAGTTATCTATTCCCTATAATTTGATTGAAGACGGGACGCCGACGCAGTTACGCGACAAAATTATGTTGGCGCTCAATTGGTCTGAAGAGTATTACAAAAACCAGGCGGCGAGTTTTCTTCTGAAAGTGCTCATTGGACTTTGCTATTTGCGAGACCGGCATTTATTTCGATTTCACTTAGGGACTATTTTAGAGGCCGCAAGTCGCACTGAATTTATAGAAGAGTTGTCTTTGAAAATTCCAGAAGGCGAACGACGAGTAAAATCTGCGATGGAGGAAAGTTATAATTTTCTCAATTCCCAGGATAACTACAAATCCCTTCAGGGGTTACGAACGCAGATTGAATCCTTAGTGCTCTCTGATTTTGGCGATATTATTACGTCGGATCAGGGGGGCATCAATCTATACGAAACAGTTTCCCAAGGAAAAATCACTTTTGTCTTTTTGGATTCCCGCCGGTATGGAGAAACGGCGAAGTCGGTGGGCCGTTTTATTCTCCAAGACTTAAAAATGGTCTCAGCGAGGGTTGACGCCGAAGTTCCCAAAGAACAACGGCGGCCGTTTACGGTGTTGGTTGATGAATTCGCGGATCTTGCACAGGAGGATTTCATTGGTTTCCTCGACCGCGCGCGAAGTTCTAAAATGTCCGTGATCGTCGCGCATCAGGAGATTTGTGATTTGCTACGAATTAGTCCAGAGTTTGCAGGCCGGTTGATGGGGAATACGTCAACCTTGTACGCTTTTCTTCAGAAACGTCCAGAGAGTGCGGAGATGATCTCCGCCATGGCCGGAACTCGAAAAGCATGGAAGGAGACGGTGCAATCTTCTAAGATGATTTGGTTTGATATTCCGACGGGGAATAAGTCGCTTCGAGAGGTGGAAGAGTTTGTGATCCACCCTAATGTCATTAAATCCTTGAGAGTCGGCAAGTGTGTCTGTGTGAAGAAGTACCCTGAATCAAGGGCTTACTTGGTAAGCGTTGCACCTGGCTCGTAGAGTCGATGTTGCTTCAACGGTTTGTGGAAAGAACAAAGAGTGATATAAGGATATATAGACGATGAGTCATTTTAAAAAGAATTTCAATAAATGGAAGACTGATACTGGTGAGCATGGGCCACGAGCCCTCACTCGTTATGTGATAATGCTTTTCGTAGAAGGACTTCAAGGCGTTGCTCCGGATAAATACATTTTTAAAGGCGGCAACCTTCTTTGGCATTATATCAAGACGCCGCGGTCTACTGTTGATGTGGATTTCGCAACGGAAACTGACGTTGAAGTCGGTGAAGTCATTTCTGATTTTAAAAAAGTCAGTGTTGAAGACTGTGTATTTAAGGTTTTGGATTATAAAGTTATCGCGTCCGATGATAAAAGCGGCGCATCCGTTCAGATGGAGTTTTTGACATCTGATGGCTCGACGAATCCCTTTAGCATTGATGTTGTTTTCGCAGTACAAACTCACAGCAAGCAGATTAAATTGGCACGATCAGAAGTCAAAGCTGCGAGTCTTGAGAACATTATCGTCGATAAGGTCGCGGCATGCTGGCGCTTTGGTGGTGGAAATACTCGTATGAAGGACTTTGATGATCTCTATCGAATAGCAAAAACGCAGACCTTAATAGACTCAAAGGTTTTAGTGGGTTTGGCGAGTGATCGGCAGGTCAAGCTCACCCTTGAGCGGAAATGGATCAGCCCACCGATGGAAGGTGCCTGGAGGGATTATACCCGGAAAAAGGTCTATAAAGGGGCTGCGGATCTACCGTCAGATCTGTTACAAGTGTTCGAATATATTAATAAATACCTATATAATGTTACTAATATTGCCAAATAGTATATTTTTAGCTAAAATAGTAACATGACGAAAAAAGAAGCCAAAGTTCTTACCATTAAATCGGGAGTCTACAAGCACTCAGAGTTGAGTGAAATGCTGGGCTCTCGCATGGCCGTAAAGAGGGCTCTCGCGGCGCAGTTGATCGAAAAAGTAGCGAGGGGCTTCTATTGCACGCCGGATATCGCAACCAATAAGGCCTATTACAGTGTCGTTAAGAAATTTTATAAAGATGCTGTCATTTCCAAGCGGACGCTGCTGTATCATTATCGTTTAACCACCAACCAGCCGGATTTGATTGACGTTGATGTACCGCAAACGTCTAAGTTGAGAAAAGGCACAGACCTTCTTGAGGTTCATAGGACGAATAAAATTTTCGGCCTGAGTTTTGCCGAGTTCAATGGCATAAAACTAAGGTGCTATTCTGTTGAGCGCGCTTTGTTTGAGGTTCTTTCTTTTGAAGAAACGCCCGGCAGTCTTGTTTCTGAGGTTGTTCATAACTATCTTGCGAGTTTCAAGTATGAGCCAGCGGCCATTCATGCTTTGGGGTTGAAGTTCGGTGCTCGTGGAACTCAGCTTGCGAATTTGATTCAAGTTATGGCGGGGGATAAGCTTCGAAGATCTCGGTGAGCTAGTGGGCTCAGGTGAGGTATGTCCTAGAGAGAAAAACATGGGGTTTTCTCAAAAAGGAGTAGGGGAATCACCACTTTTGATATTTTCATGTGGGTGATTTCCAATGGCCTCCAATTCACATACAACAATAGAAGCGAGTAGGCCGAATTGGACTCTCCTGAGTAGGTGATCCGTACAGGATTCGAACTTCAGAGCGATGCCTTGCCAAGGCATCGCTCTATTGGTAAGGGGATCAACCGTTTAGGAGACCTCGGGTTTATCCGTAGGTAATATGCTCATATAACCCACTTAATGTAAACGGTTGGAATCAGGTGAAATTGGCTAATTGATTCAAAATCCATTTTGTTCTCGCAATGTCTGCATATCTGTTGATAGAAAGGCATTTATGAGAATTTCAAGTGAGATGAATTCATTGAATAAGAACTTTGAAGCTGAGATCGCAGCTCTTTATAAAAAGAGTTATTTTAGGAATCCGTCTATATTTAGAAAATTACGCAGAATTTTTATTGGGCCCACCGACGTAACAGTAATCGCAAAATCACCTAATGCTCAGAGATTTATAAAGAATTACAGCGAACTTGGAACTCAAGCCGATCTTTTAGGATTAACTGGCCTCAGTCTAAACGCAGATCTTGAAACAGGACCCACGGGGTTATTTTTACGTCTAAATTTAAAAGAGACTTTTAATGGCAATTCGATGTTTCTAAATATTCTGATGAATCAAATTCCGTTTTTGATGCCCTTTAGTTTAACGTATTTCTTGAATATAAATTGGATAGAACACCAAGCACTGCTAGAGCTGCATGTTGCAGACAAAACCTTTTTTAAAAAACTTTCAGATAACCTTTTAGATATAGGCTACTGTCAAATCAGGGCGATAAATGCGTATCATGAATTTTGTCGCACTTTACTACAACTCAAAACCAAAGATATAAGCAAAAACAATCTAGACGAATTGAGAGTCTACTTAGCGTGCCTAAATCATGCAGAAATTTGCATTTTACTTAATAAGGCAATCTTGGATAAAATTATCACGGCTTATGCGCTAATATTCGGCGTTTCTATTGAAGGAAAAGGTAAGACTGACAAAAAAATAAATAAAATAAGTAGTTCCGTCGACAATCAATTCGGAAAAAATCACTGGAGTGCATTTATTCAAGTATTGAAATCACCTCACTATGAAACTTTAAACTCATATCGAACTGGCCTTGTACATAAGATTAGCCCTCGAATCTCAGCAGTTCACAAGCGCGAGCTTGGCAAGATGATAAGAGACTTAAAACCCGTAGAAAAGATCGTAAGCGACTCAAATGTTATGACCTTTTTCGCTTTTTCTACCTTAATGTTTCTTGTAAATGAGAAGCATATTATTGCAAAAACATCATGAAAAACACCCCGAGCGAAGGTTCGGACGGAGTGTCCAAAAAGCTTGGATTTAATAGGGATAAATGGGAGTTCTTAGTGAGGGAGGATACACCTCAGGCTCTGACGCCTCGCGTCTGCACCCGGCGCAGCTTTTAAATTTACCAGTTTAATACTTCATAAATGATGTTGTAGTTCAACTAGGTAGAGTAACTATCTTCTAAATGCAAATGTGAACCGCATTTGCCTCACCAAGATTTTATCTACGCGGCATCATAAAAAATAATTTATAGCATAGGATCCAAATAAGATGACACGCAATTTGCCTCCCGGCATATTTTCTATTCTACCCAGGAGTGCATTTGGCATTTTTTAAGTCATCAGATGAATTTTGGAAGTCAGATTTGTCCAATAGCTTTCTCAAAGAAATTACTCATGGCGAATGGAGTCTTTTTGCTGGAGCTGGATTCTCAGTAGGAGCACAAAACTCTCAGAATCAAAATCCACCTCTCGGCAATGCCTTGCGAGATCGCATAGCTACGGATTTTTTGAACATTCCACAATCCGAAGTTCAAAATCAACCTCTCTCTCGCATTGCATCTGTTGCAAATGACCGAGATGCAAAAGAGTTTCATAAGTTTTTGTCTTTACATT
>Ga0255338_1006046_pt1 | contig 10597 bp, 9 predicted proteins | sample MeOH1_35cm_T4_19_FD_203715 | JGI IMG/M metagenome (GOLD analysis project Ga0255338, IMG submission 203715) | Sandy soil microbial communities from University of British Columbia, Vancouver, Canada - MeOH1_35cm_T4_195 | ecosystem: Engineered > Artificial ecosystem > Sand microcosm > Unclassified ... | reverse complement strand
ATTGCCCCGGCCGACGCCCGGGTAACGGTGGACGGTCGGTACGTTTGCCGGGCAGTCGCTCCCGGTGAAGAGTTCCGCTGTCGCCTCCCGGCCGGGCCGCATACGCTGGAAGTGACTCGCGACGGCTACCGTGCTTACAAAGAAGAAGTGATCGTTTCGCCGCTGCAACCCCTCGCCCGGGAGTTCCGGCTCCAGTCGCGGTAGGGCGCAGATGTGCCGCGAGGCACTGCGTTCGACGGGAGCGCGCGAGCCAGGCTTTCGTCCGCGTTGCAGGCGACTCACCAGGCGGCTCGCGGCCAATTTGCCGCGGGGTCTTCTTTCGCGAACCGACGCGGGAAAATGCCGCTTCAGGCAATGTGAAGCCGGCTATGCGGCTCTGATTGGATGCGGCAGACGCGTCGACTCCGGATCCAACTCCCGAATCAGGTCGAGGGATCGGCAGGCGGAGAAGGCGCGCTGCGGTCCGGAACACCTAACGAGGTCCGGACCGCAGTGTGTCGGGGCGCGTCCACCTACTTGGCGTTCTCCTTCAGCCAGTTCGCGAGGTCGGGAACCTTGAAGCCTACCGGTCCGGGCGCGCTCTTGAACGCGATCTTACCGTCGGCTCCGACCACGTAGATGCGGTCCGGCCAGCCGGCGTAAGCGCGCTTGGCCAGATCGTCCTGGCTATCGATGCCGGCGGGTATCGTGAGGCCCACTACCTTCACGAATTGCCGGAGATTGCGCAACCGTTCTTCCACCGTTGCGGTGGGTGGGATGACCTGCAACTCCGCGCCGCCCTCCCGGGTGGGGACTGAGACGATCGAGCCCGGATGCGCTTCGCTGATGTAAACTACCAGGAAGGAGACGCGATTCCCGTAGGTTTTGTACAGTCGCTCCAGAGACCCAACCTGGGTCCGGAAGGGCGGTCACGTACAACTCCCGAAGAGGAGCACGACCGGGCGCTTGCCGGTAAGGTCCGCGAGGCTGATCCACGTTACGCCATCCTTGTCCAGCAGGCTGAACGCCGGGGCCGGCGCACCCGGGATCGCCTGGTCCTCCAGTACCCGGTTTTCGTAATCGGGAGGCGTGTTCCGATTCGCCTTCGGTTCCACGCTGGGCAGCGACACCGTCTGGATCGGCAGCAGTTGGAAACCAGCGGACTGTGCCGCGGTGAAGATCACCTGCGGCCGGACCATTGCTCCCCGCACGGACAGGCGGACTCCTTCTGGATCTTCCCGGATCTCAGTCTCTCCGATGCCCTCGACTTCCTTCAGGGCGCTGGAGAGCCGCTCTCGGCCGGCCGCATCCACGGAACCCTGGATACGGAACTCCCGCCCGCTCTCCGCGCTCCCGAGCGGCCAGACGATGAACCCGGCGGTCTTGCCCGCCGCGGACAGCTGGTCCTCGTTCGCCGGACCAGAGACGAGTAGCGTCGCGCCGCCGGTCAGGCCACGCAATTCGAGCTGCTCGACGCCGCGAACCTTCTCCATCGCCTTCCTCAACCGTGCCAGGTCTGCCGGCGCGGCGGAGCCGGACGCGACGTACGATGCCAGCACCTGCATGGTAAAGCCCGCGCTCTTTGCCGCGGCGATCAGGTCCCCGTGCCGGACCGAACCGCCTACCTGAACCGCAGCGCCTTCGGGCAGCGGGCTGAGCGCTAACTGCTCCGTTCCGGGGAGGTCGCCCAGCGCCTTCCGCAGGCGCTCCAGACCGTCGACGCCGCCCGCACCCACTGCCCGGTAGAAGCGAGTGGGCGCGGGCCGCATCCGATAACCGGCTGCCCGAGCCGCAGCGACCAGCATCGACTGGCTGGAGGCACCGTCCCCGTCGATCGTAACGGCGATTTCCTCCTGCCCGGCGCGGACTTCTACCTTCGAAATTCCCGGGAGTCTGGCGATTGCTTCGCGCAACCGGGCCAGATCCGCCTCGGCGACGGGACCCGCGGCCAGATAAGTGCGCGGGGCTTCCGAAGGGGCACCGGCCAGCCGCGGACGGCTGCCCGGGCGCACCGGCACCGGCGCCTGGGAGAGCGCCGGCGCAGCCGCGGTGAGCAGCAGCAGTATCGTGGCGGAAAATCTCATATTCTTACCCTCAATCTTCTCGGAACCAGGCTCCGGCAGTGGGTGCGAGTGACTTCCGGTATGCCACGCCGCTCGTGCTGCGCGCCCTCCACGAGCTGTCCGGCCCGCGGAACCACTTCGCGTGCCCATCCGCGAGCAAGCAGACGCTTCCACCACTGTGCTGGTAGCGCGCCGCGCAATAGAAGCCGGAGTTCCACCCTGGAGCGGAGCCTTCCTCGTCACCCAGGCAATTAGTGGTCCAATCGTCGCCACTAATGGCCACCCGTCCACCCGTCTGGTGCGCCGCCATCACCAGTTGCGCCGGAGCATTGATGGCGCCTAGAGAGGTGAACTTACCGGGGAACCAATTGGAAGACCAGCCGGATTGCATAAACGGCATGATGTTCGAGTTCACGCCGTAGCTGCGGACCGGCGTCGCCTTGGCAGGTGGGGCCGGGTCGCCCGTCGCCATGGGCACGCTGCTGTTCATGTAAGAGGGACAGGTGTAGAAGGTCGTGGGTGTGAAGGCGCCCGTGGCATCACGCGAAATGCCGGACTTTACGTAAGGCTCGATGTTGAGGTACCACGCGAAGTTGTTGGACGTAGTGATGTTGCTCGCAGCCCAGGGGAGTGTTTCATCGTTGTCCCCGGCATACATCAGGAGCCCTAGCCCGATCTGCTTCATGTTGGAAATGCAAGTCGCCTTTCGTGCAGACTCCCGGGCCTGTGCAAAGACAGGGAATAAGATAGCCGCCAGTATCGCGATGATTGCGATTACAACCAGTAGCTCGATGAGGGTAAACCCACGGCGGCGCGTGGCCACACTGGTGCGGGATTTACAAGGTAGGTGCATTGATTTACTCCGCAACGACTGGCCGCGGTTGAGTTCGGCCGTCGAGTGATGACGAGCAGAGTCTAATGCCCCTGGGTTGCTCCCCGCCATTAAGATCTGTTAAATACCCCCGTATCTTAACGGGCATTAACGCTGCGGGTCTCCGAGTGCTTGACACGACATCCAGGCCCGCTGCGTTTGGCTGCCGGCCTGTCGTGGAGCGGGCGTCAACCCCCGGAGCACTGCCGGCGGCGGTTTCGGGATCGCGTCAGCCGCAACCGTCTCCGGGAGATGGGAGGAGTTGATGGACGCGCCCCGGCAGCTCCTTCGGTAGGTAGCCAACCAACCTGCGGTTTCTGACCTGCCTTCGTCAGATGTGAATCCCGCTTTGCGGTCCTGTTTAGTGAGGGCTAGAGAAACAGCCTCATTTTGATCCACGCTCTCCCTGTCCGACCATACGCATACAAGCCAGGCGAGGACTCTGCGCTCAATACGAGTCTCGCCAACTAGACTACTATCTACTACCGCAAGCGCCTCTCTGCGTTTTTGGACGACCATGTTACAGCGGCGTACGCGCCGGGCATCCTGCAGACCGTGAAGGATTCGCGCGAGGCGCATGGGCGTCGACGCGGCCCCGGGGGTCTGAATGATGAGTCGTCTGCACATCCTGTTGCGCGTGCTGGTGGGGATACTACTGCTCGGTATTCCGGCTTTGCCCTGCCGGGCGGAGCCGGTGCGCCCGGCCCGGGTAAGCGATCTTGCGGGCACGCTGTCCGCCGCGGGCGACGATGAAGAGGTCAGCAGCCTGGACCGCAACAGCGTAATTCGCGAGGGGGACACGCTCTGGACGGACCGGGACAGCCGCGCCGAGTTGGAATTGGAACATGGAGGTTGGATCCGCCTCGCCGAAAGCACGAAGGTGGAGGTCCGCAGCCTCAACGGCGGCCCGGAGCTTCGTCTCTGGTCCGGCTCGCTCTACTTCGACCTCTCGCCTCGCCAGCAGCGAGAGTTGCTGCTGGATACCCCCGAGGGCGATGTCCGCATCGATGCGGACAGCGTGGTGCGCGTCGACCTCGGTGCAGAGCGGGATGCGCGCGTCACCGTCTGGTCTGGCCAGGCCCGGGTGAGCCCCGAGACCGGCGACCCGATCCGGCTGCGCTCGTCCGAGCGGCTCTACCTGGAGCGTGGTCGGCCCACCGGCGACCCGGCCCGCTTCGACCGGGAAGACCGAGACGCCTTCGACCAGTACCAGCGGGATCGGGTGGATTACTACATCGATCGCCCGTTAGCGCGAGAACTGGAGCAGGATCTCCCGGGTGCGCGGGACCTGAACCGGTATGGCTCCTGGGTGGAGGTGGAACAGGTGCGGTATTGGCGTCCCACCTGCCCGCCGGACTGGCGCCCCTACTCCCTCGGCTACTGGAGTGTGGTGCCCGGCTGGGGCTATACCTGGGTGGACTACCACCCCTGGGGCTACGTGACGTGCCACTACGGCCGCTGGCTTTATCGTCCGACGTACGGCTGGCTCTGGCGCCCCGCCTATGTCTGGGGACCAAGCTGGGTCTATTGGAGCACCTACGGCGACTACTACGGCTGGTGTCCGCTGGACCCGTGGGACCGCCCCTGCTACTACGGGCCGTCCACGTTCATCGTGCTCGGGCTGGATATCTGGCCGAATAGCTGGACGTTCTGCCCGCGCAACCGTTTCCACTACGGCCGGCACCACTGGCTGCTGGACAATGGCCATCGCAGCCTCGTGGGCTGGAAGGAGATTCACCTGCGCCCCGGCGATTTCCACCCCGTGCGAAACGTCTACGACGAAATCGGGCTGCCCCGTGACCCGGCCCGGGGCCTGACCCTCGATCGAGATGGCCGCCTTGCACGCGATCGGGTGCTCGAACTGGAGAGGGGGCTGCCGCAAAGCCGGTTGCACAGTATCCAGGAGCGCTTCCGCGTGCGCCCGGACCGGGATCGAGACCGCCTCCAGCGGCCAGGAGAGGTAGAGCGCTACCAGCGCGCGCCCTGGTTGGACGCGGCACCGGATCAGATACTGAAACAGCGGGACGCCGAGCGGCGTGTCCGGCTCAATCCTGCACCGCAGCGGCCCGGAATCGACCGGCCTCGTCCGGAGCCCGAGCGGAATGTCCCGGATCGGCGTCCGGGTCGCGACGATCCGTTCCGGCGCATGGAGCCGGTCTTGCCCCGTCGTGATCGCACGCCGATTCCAGACCGTACGCGTGAGCCCGCGCCGGCTCCCGGACGAACGGCGCCCCGTATCCCGGACCGGGTGCCTCGCGGCCCGGAGCGCACCACTCCTCGGCCCTCCGCCCCAACGCCGCTCCCCGCTCCGGGCCGCACCCGTGTGCCCGGCAGCGGTGGCACCCGGTCGACGCCCGGCCCGGCTCGTCCCATGCCCGTCCCGGGCGGAGGGCCGCGGAGTGTGCCTCGCACGGTTCCTGGTGCCGGCACCTTACCAACTGTGCCGGGTCGTCCATCCCTCGCGCCGAGGCCCAGCCAGATTCCCAGGTCCGGGCTTCCACCACGGCATTAGGATTGCGGAGTATGCCGGTAACGGTGCAACCACCGGCACTGTAGTTCTACTGCCTTCTTAGTTTTGCCACTCCGGTGGGGGAGGGAACGGACCGAAGCCTTGATCGGTGGGAAGAGGATGTCCGGACGGGCTGCGGCGGTACTCCGTTGCCAGTACCGATAGCTGGGTCAGCGCGTCGATGTAATCCGCCGGTGTATCCAGATCGGCTGCGGCCTCCGGGCAATCAAGGAAGCGCGCATGCTCCCGGTGTGCTAGTAGGAGTGCCTTACAACCTTGATCCACCGGTACCGCAGCGAGGTGGCTAAACAGCTCCTTGGCAAAGAGGGCGGGTACTCCCACGGTGCCCGCGTACCGGCAGGCTACCACCGGCAGCCCGGTGCTCTGGTACGAGTGGATCAACTGGTTCAAGATCGCGGTCGTGACAAACGGCTGGTCGGCCAGCATCACGAGTGCCGCATTTACGCCGGCCTCTCCCGCAGCCACAATCCCGGCTCGGAGGGAGCTTCCGATGCCTTGCTCCCACGCCGGGTTCTCCACGAACTGGAGCGGCAGCCCTTCGAGCGCGTCGCGCACCCGATCGCAGCGAGCCCCGATGACCACGATGACGTGGCTGCAGTTCGAAGCGAGAGCGGTCTCCGCCATCCGGCGCACGAGGGGCTTGCCGCCGAAATTCAGCAGTTGCTTCGTCACGCCCATACGGCTGGCACTGCCCGCAGCCAGAAGTACCCCTCCGACTGCGGGCAGTGATCGAGTTGTGGGTGACCCCTGACTCACGAGCGCACCAGTGTCGTCGGTCGTAGAACCCCGGACGAGGTCTCGATGCCTTCTCGGGAATCCGCGGGCCGGGGATGGATTGTGCCAACCCGGTGGCGCAGCATCCCGCCCGGTCTGCCGCTCACCACCGCTTGGATCTCGGCAACAATCGCCAGGGCAATGATCTCCGGAGTCTCGCTTCCAATGTCCAGACCCACGGGTGCGTGAAGTTCCAGCTCGCCGGTCTCCGGCGGAAGCGCCGCCAGCAGCCGTTCCGCACGGTCGCGAGGCCCTAGCATTCCGAGGTAACGCGGGCGCAGCGCAGCCAGCCGCTCCAGCAGCCGTCCGTCCTGCGCGTAGTTGTGCGTCATGAGCACGATGGCGCTGTCGGTGCCGACCTCCACCCCCTGGAGCGGATCGTGGTGCGGCACCACCACTACGCGATCCGCTCCCGGCAAGCGCTCAGGTCGGGCGTAGGCCGGTCTGCCGTCCGCCACCGTCACGTGCCAGCCGAGTTGCTTGGCCATGGCGATCACCGGGAGGGCGTCGTGTCCCGCGCCGAACAGCACCAGCGGCAGCGGCGGCCCGATCCACTCGACGAACGCCTCGCAGTCGGCTAGTCGCACCAGGCGACTCTTCTCTGCGTGCAGCGCTGCTTGTGCTTGGAGCAGGAGCTCCGGCTCCAGCGCGCTGCCGCGGAGCGACCCTCCCGCTACGTCCTCTGGCGTGACCAACAGCCGCTCCCCGACTTCGCCGCGCCCGCCCTCCCGGGTCCGGATGAGGGTTGCCACCACGGCCCTGCCCCGGGCATCGCGGCAGTGCTCCAGGAACGTCAATGTCTCCTGTGTGGCGGGATGGTCGAGACGCTCCAGGAGTACCTGGATCACTCCATTGCAGCCCAACCCGAACTCCCACACGGCATCTTCATCCGATGACGTGTCGTATACCCGGACGGTGGGCCGGCCTTGCTCCGTGAACCACCAGGCTTTTCTTGCGAGGTCCCCTTCCAGGCAGCCACCGCTTACCGAGCCAATCCGGCGCCCGTCATGCTGCAACAGCATGCGGGCGCCCGGGCGCCGGTACGCGGAGCCCTTTACGTGGACTACCGTGGCCAGCACTCCGGGCCGTCCCGGCCCGGTTTCGGCTCGCCACGCGTCCAGAATGGCGTGGAGTTCATGCATGGGAATAGGTCCTCTCGTTACTCCTCGCCCATCCGAGCGTTGGGGAAGAACGGCAGCGACCGGATCCGCTGGCCGGTCAGGCGCGCGTAGGCGTTCGCCAGTGCCGGCGCGACCGGCGGCACGCCCGGTTCCCCTGTCCCTCCGATGGCGGCTCCGCTCTGGATCACCTGCACGTCGATCCGCGGCATCTCGCGCATCCGCAGCATCCGGTAGTTGCTGAAATTGCGCGCGCTGGCCGTGCCGCCCTTGAAGGTTACCTGCCCCCAGAGCGCCGCCGACAGTCCGTGGATGATGCCTCCCTGCATCTGCGCCTCCACGGAGTTCGGGTTGATCGCGCGCCCGCAATCGATGGCGCACGCCACGCGGTGTACCTTCAGGCTGCCCGCCACTGGTTGCGAGATCTCCACCACCTGCGCTCCGACGCTGCCGAAGGAGACCGAGAGCGCCAGCCCACGCGCGTGCCCGGCCGGGAGCGGCGTACCCCAACCGGCCAGCGACGCGGCGGTATTCAGCACCGCCAGAACGCGAGGATTTCCCACGAGCAAACGCTGGCGGAAGGCCAGGGGGTCCATTCCGGCCGCCGCGGCGAGCTCATCGATGGCGCTCTCGACGACGAACGCGTTGATGGAGTGTCCCACGGACCGCCAGAAGCCGACGGGGACCGGTGCCGGATGCTGCAGATACTCCACCAGCCGGCTTCCGAACGCGTACGGCAGGTTGATCGCCCCCTCCACGCCTTGCCCGTCCACGCCGTTGCGCAGCGGGATGCCGCGCTGTGCGAGGATGGAAGGGGAGACGATCCGGTTGCTCCAGCCCGTTACGTTGCCGCCCGGGTCGAGCGTCGCGCGAACTCGTGCGAGCGCCATCGGGCGGTACTGGTCATGCCCGAAGTCCTCTTCCCGAGACCAGGTCAGCTTCACCGGACGCCCGACCGCCTGCGCGATGCGGACTGCCTGCGCGATGTAGTCTTGCTCGATCTTGCGCCCGAGGCCTCCGCCCAGGAACGTCGTGTGGACCGTGATCCGCTGCGGGTCGAGCCCGGTAATCGTCTTCACGGTGTTCACGACGGAACCGGGTCCCTGCGTGGGAGCCCACACCTCACAGCCGTCCGCCGTTAGGTTAACGGTGCAGTTCAGCACCTCCATGCAGGCATGCGCGAGATACGGAACGTAGTAGGTCATCTCCAGCGCACGTCCCGGCGCGCTCGTGACGTCACCCACCGCTTCGGCGATGGCGGGCGTGCCGCTACTCATCAGTTGCTGCGCCTGCGTGAGGATTACGCCGCTATCCACATTCCGCGCGGTCGCCGGCAGCGTCCAGCTCACCTGGAGTCTGGCGGCGGCGCGCATGGCCTTCCAGGTATTGTCCGCCACTACGGCGACCGCGTTTCCCAACGAGACCACCGCCAGCGTACCCGTGGGCCGGCTGGGAGTCTTCGCTACGGTTCCACCTAGTACGGGACAATGCTTGATTGCCGCATACACCATTCCCGGAACCCGGACATCGATGCCGAAGACCGCGCTGCCGTTCACCTTGGCGGGCAGGTCCAGACGAGGGAGCGACTTCCCGATCAGTCGGAGGGAGTCGTCCGGGGTGAGTGCCGGGTTCGCCGGAGCCGGGAGCATCGCCGCGAGAGGTGCCAGCTTGCCGTAGCTGAGGGAGGCTCCGGTCTTCTTGTTGACCACCATGCCGCTTACGGCCTGGCAATCTGCCTCCGCGATGCCGAACTGCCGCGCCGCCGCGGTCACCAGCATCTCCCGCGCCGCCGCCCCCGCGACCCGGAGCGCCTGGTAATAGCCCCGCACACTCATGCTGCCCCCGGTGAGCTGGGCATGGTAGGCCGGGTTCACGTAAGCCGCGCCCGCCGGCGCGTGCTCCGCCCTGACGCGGCTCCAATCCACCATCAACTCCTCCGCCACGATTTGCGGAAGGCCGGACATGACGCCCTGGCCCATTTCGGAGCTGCCTACCAGGATGGTGACCCGTTCATCCGGGGTCACGCGAATCCAGGCGTTGATGGCGGTGCTTCCGTCCGCCGCTTGCGGAAGGACCGCCGCGTCGGCGACACGGGAGAACTCGGGCAGCGTGAAGCCGAGCAACAGCCCACCGGCGGCGGAGACGAGTAGTTCGCGGCGGTCGACGATCAGTTTATTCGAAGTATTCTCAGATGCCATCGTGTACTCCTCAGAGCCGGGCTGCCCGGTGGATCGCCGCGCGGATGCGCTGATAAGTGCCGCACGCGCAGACGTTTCCGATCGCGCCGTCGATCTCTGAGTCGGAAGGATTGGCGTTCTCCCGAAGCAAGGCAGCGGCCCGCATGATCATGCCGGACTGGCAATAGCCGCACTGGGGAACCTGCTCCTCAACCCAGGCCTGCTGCAAGGGATGGCTGCCGTTGGGGGAGAGCCCCTCGATGGTGGTGATGGCGCGTCCCTGCACTTCTTTGAGCTCAAGGTCGCACGACTTCTCCGCTTCGCCATTGATCAACACCGTACAAGCGCCGCACAGCTCAATGCCGCAGCCGTACTTGGTGCCTGTAAGGCCCAGGATGTCCCGAAGCACCCACAGCAGTGGGGTCGTGGGATCTGCATCTACCTGATAACTCCGACCATTCACGGTTAACGGAATCACTACTGCCTCCAATCCACTTCGTTGTAGGTTGGTCCCTCCATTAGCGCCTGGGGACCTGTGTAGTACCCATGGATACCTTCAAAGCGCAAAAGGATTCAGGGAACAATGAAGTTGGACAAATGAGTCCTCTGACCCCGGAAGCGAGAGGTTCAGGCATGCTCCACTATTCACCCAGAATGGAGCCGGCGGAGGAGCGGAGACTGGTTTCGGCGGCACAGGCCGGCGATGCCGAGGCGTTCAACCGGTTGGTGCACCGTTATCAAGATCACCTCTACCGGCTGATGGTCCGCGCCTGCCACCACCCGCAAGACGCGGAGGAAGTAGCTTCGGCGGCATTCTTACGCGCCTACGAGCGCCTTTCGCAGTTCGAGAATCGCTCGTCGTTCGTGCAGTGGCTCGGGCGGATCGGCGTGAACCTCTGTTTCCGTCGTCGCGCTCGGCATCAGGTGGCGACCGTTCCACTTGGCGGCACGAGTGGTGGGGAACAAGAGGCGGAGCAAAGCCTGGAAGCGGACGAACCAAGCCCGGAGGAGGCCGCATTGCGCCTCGAGATGAAGCAGAAGATCCAGGCTGCCATCTCCGCACTTCCAGAGCCGGATCAAACGGT
>Ga0255338_1006045_pt1 | contig 10599 bp, 11 predicted proteins | sample MeOH1_35cm_T4_19_FD_203715 | JGI IMG/M metagenome (GOLD analysis project Ga0255338, IMG submission 203715) | Sandy soil microbial communities from University of British Columbia, Vancouver, Canada - MeOH1_35cm_T4_195 | ecosystem: Engineered > Artificial ecosystem > Sand microcosm > Unclassified ... | reverse complement strand
ACCTCATTTCATAAAAATGGGACTGAAATGAGCACTCCTAGCCGGTCATTCAGCGTGAAAACAGCAATTATATTAGCGGCTGTGATTGCAGTCGTACTTGTTGCTTCGGCGGCACTTAAGATATGGTTTGGTCAGGCCGGTCTGGTTTTAGCTTCGGGTATGGCTGGACTTGCTGATGTTCACGCCGCTACAATTTCTGTTGCATCGCTTGCGTTGGCAGGTAAACTTGCCCCGGCGAGTGCCGTAATCCCGATATTGGTTGCATTTTCAATTAACGCCAGTTCTAAGGTAGTGGCGGCGGTGATCACTGGGGGGCGAGAGTTTGCCCGTCAGGTAACTTTGGGGTTGGTTATACAAGTTGCTGCGCTTTGGGCCGGGTGGTGGTTATTTTAGGTCTACGCATGCAAAAAAGTGTGTATTTCTTGTTCAACTCTACACTATCAATAAACGATGAATATTCCAGTAAACAATCAATATCTGCAATACATGCTGGTGCATGGTAGATATTGGTATCACTGCTTTATACTTATGTAATCTCTTGTTTTTAATACATTGCCATGAATGAAAATCTAAAAATAATTGTTTGGCCTGCCGTCGCGTTATCAGGTGCGTTTGCCGTGGCGGGGATTGCCCTTAACCGTGGCGAGAGCATTAATGCATTATGGGTCATTACCGCTGCGGTGTGTATTTATGCAATTGCCTATCGCTTCTACTCGGCTTGGATAGCAGCAAAAGTATTAGTGATAGATGAAACGCGTGCCACACCGGCAGAGCGTCTGGACAATGGCCGGGACTTTATCCCCACCAATAAATGGATAGTGTTCGGGCACCATTTTGCCGCGATTGCTGGTCCCGGCCCCCTCGTTGGCCCGACTTTGGCTGCGCAATTCGGTTACTTGCCCGGTACCTTATGGATATTGGTTGGCGCGGTGTTAGGTGGCGCGGTGCAGGATATGGTCACGTTGTTTTTCTCAATTCGCCGCAATGGCCGCAGTTTGGGGCAAATGGCGCGTGACGAGATTGGCGCAGTCGGTGGTACTGCAGCGTTAATCGGGACATTCCTGATCATGATTATTCTGATTGCCGTGCTGGGCTTGGTAGTGGTCAATGCCATGAAGCATAGCCCATGGGCAACTTCTACTGTGGCGGCGACAATTCCAATCGCCATGATTGTAGGTGTTTACATGCGCAACATAAGGCCCGGACGCGTACTGGAAGCTTCGGTTATCGGCGTTATTTTACTGTTACTCTCCGTGTTTCTGGGTGGCTGGATTAACGGCAATGAGAGCCTGCGTACACTGTTTGATCACGATGGATTGCCGTTAGCCTACGCGATTATCGTGTATGGCTTTGCCGCGGCAGTATTGCCTGTGTGGTTGTTGCTCGCGCCCCGCGATTATTTATCCACCTTTGTGAAACTGGGTACGATTTTATTATTGGCAGTCGCTATCGTGATTCTGCGCCCAGAAATACACATGCCTGCCGTTACGCAATTTGTAGATGGGTCAGGGCCGATTTTTGGCGGTAAGTTATTTCCATTTGTATTTATTACTATCGCTTGCGGTGCCATTTCCGGTTTTCATGCGCTGATAGCGTCCGGCACGACACCAAAATTGCTCATGAATGAGCGTGATATTCGCATGATAGGCTACGGTGGCATGTTGCTGGAAAGCTTTGTCGCAATCATGGCGATGGTTGCTGCCACCGTGCTGGAGCCAGGCATATTTTTCGCCATCAACAGTCCTGCGGGCGTGGTGGGTAAAGAAGCGGTAGATGCAGTGGCAAAAATCAATAGCTGGGGGTTTGCTGTCACCGTAGAACAAATGCAGCAACTTGCCAGGGATATGGGTGAAAGCACCTTATTCGCACGCACCGGTGGTGCGCCTAGTCTGGCGGTAGGCATGGCCAGTATTTTCGGCAGCGCGTTTGGCAAGCAAATGCTTGCACTGTGGTATCACTTTGCCATTATGTTTGAGGCCATCTTCATTCTAACTACACTGGATGCCGGCACACGCGTAGGGCGTTTCATGTTGCAGGACATGCTGGGTAATTTTAATAAAAAACTGGGCGAAACTTCCTACATGCCATCCGTGATATTTACCAGTAGCCTTGTGGTGGCGGGCTGGGGCTACTTTTTGTATATTGGCGTCATAGATCCGAATGGCGGCGTGAATATTTTGTGGCCATTATTTGGTATCGCGAACCAAATGCTCGCTGCGATTGCCTTATGTGTAGCAACAGGAATTCTAGTGAAATCCGATAAGCTGAAGTATGCCTGGGTGACAGCCCTGCCGCTGGTGTGGTTGGTGATTGTCACCACGACGGCAGCCTATCAGAAGATTTTTAGCCCCGATATTCGCGTAGGTTTTCTTGCTGCTGCAGATGACATGGCGGCAAAGCTTTTTAATGGCGTGTTGCCTCCGGAAAAGGCAGCGGTGGCACCACAGCTAATATTCAACCAGCATCTGGATGCTTATTTAACGCTGTTTTTTGTAGTGGTGCTGTGGGTGGTGATTGTTGATATGTTGCGCTTATGTGTACGCTACTTGATTGGCAAGCGTGTACTGAAGTTATCGGAAGTGCCGCATGAACCGAGCAGGTTGGTAGAAAATTGGGTGAGAGATTAATGCTTTACCCTGAAATGGATGGTGGATTATGTTATTTAACCGTTTGAAAAAATTATGGTGTTTTTTACGTCACGTGTCAGGCGATGATGCGTATGAGCAATACCTCAAGCATCACGCTGAATTTCATCAAGCCACAGTAGATGCACCTCCGCCCCTATCGCGTAAAGAGTTCTTTAAGCTGTGGCAAGACGGCAAATGGAAAGGCGTGAAGCGGTGCTGTTAAAGCAAGTGCTTTATTTCTGCGGCATGGTGCGCTTTAAGCATCTATCAAGTAAAACCTAGTAGACGTTTCATCAGCCTCGCTGTTTTTGACAAACAACAAACATCACAATGCCTATCAGAATCATGGGCAAACTTAACCATTGGCCCATACTCAAGCCCATGGACAGCAGGCCCAGATAATCATCAGGTTCGCGTGTAAATTCCGCTAAAAATCTAAAGCTGCCATAACCAATTAAAAACAGTGCCGAAATTGCCCCTGTTGCACGCGGTTTGGCTGAATAAATCCATAATATTAAAAACAACAGAATACCTTCAAGCGCAAATTCATAAAGTTGCGACGGGTGGCGCGGCAGATTATCCACATGCGGAAACACCATGCCATAATTAGCATTAGTGACCCTGCCCCACAACTCGGCATTGATAAAGTTACCCATGCGTCCAGCCCCCAAACCAATCGGTACCAACGGGGCTACAAAGTCCATAATTTTCAGCCAGCTCAGTTGATACTTTCTGCCAAAAAACCACATGGCAGCCAGTACGCCCAGGAAGCCGCCGTGAAAGCTCATGCCGCCCTGCCATACAGCAAAAATTTCAACAGGATGCTGCGAAAAGTAATTGAATTGGTAGAACAGTACGTAACCCAACCTGCCACCGATAATCACTCCAAGGGCGCCAAAGAATAAGGCATCATCAAGCATGGGTGTGGTCCAGCGGTGCCAGTTGCGGTGGTTAATCTGCCACTTGCCTAAGGTCAAGAATGCTAAAAAACCAAGCAAATACATTAAGCCGTACCAATGGATACCAAAAGAACCTAAATGGATTGCTATGGGGTCGAACTGAGGATGAACAAACATGAGAGGCTAGCTTCTATTGAGTAGGTTGTGATTTTACCTAAGTTTTAATACTTCACAATGGCTAGATTGACCTTCATTCAGATATAGATTGTTTAGTTACGCGTCAGGCAGTTACCATCTTGCCGATGAGCATACGTTGTATCCCGGTTACAGTTGAATTATTTGATTCAGCTCTCCCGGTTTTCAGTTAAACATAAGCAGCTAAATCTACCATAGCCACGCCGATAGCTAGCATAAGACAAAGCGGTGAATAAACTGCTGTGTCCAGATCCGCAAAACGGGAGCCACGGATACGTTTGAAAAAACCAACCAGCCGAAAGTCACCAACAGCGCGTAACAGCAATACCAGCGCCAATGCCTGGCTAAGCCAGGATAGCATGGAATGCGGCACCGGCAAGGAAACTACATTGGACGTTGCTGCAATTAACAGGGCGCACAGCATTAAACCGATTGCTATTACTAATGTTGCTAATGCGGATGGCTGAAAGGCAGGTTTGCCATCAATCTCGGGAATGGCCGCGTGCAGTCCAAAGCGACCACCTAGCAGCCAATAAAAATGTAAGAAAGAAAGGCAGAGAAAAATTGCAATCAGTAAATAAGTGATGATATTCATGGCAAGCGACAAGCCTTTCTACAATGGCTACTGCAGCAGCCACGCTATGTGCGTGCGTGTATGTTGCAGCATCTTCAAAGTTAATGATTACATGATATAGCCATAATACTATTATTGTTTTTTGAGGTCATGCAATCGTTTATCTGGCGGTTACAAAACAGGTCAGGCGATGATTCCCGGCACCTTGTGCCGCCAGGGGTGGGCAGTTTCCAGCTGTGCAGCCAGCTGGAACAATAATTTATCATTGTCTTCTGCAGCCATGAAGTGTGCGCCATGTGGCAGGCCGGTATTATCCCAATAGAGTGGTACTGACATCGCCGGTTGCCCGGTCATGTTGGCAATGGGCGTATATGGTATCTGGCGCAAGGTTTTATCGATGACGAAATCAAGTAATCTGTTGGAGTATATTTTTTCCCCCAGCCCGGTCGAAATCATAAAGCGCATTGCCGTTTGCTGCAGGGCATTAAGGTTTAGCGCATTGGAAGCAAGCGGCGGTGTGGCTGCTGTTGGCGTCAGGATGATGTCATATTTTTTGTGCAGGTTAGACATGTGTTCTGCAGCACTCCTCCATATATCTAGAGCCGAGGCGATCTGCTCACTACCGATGCCCTCACCAACAGTCGCTATGAATCGGTTGTTCAGTTCAATTGATAAGTGCTGTTTGGGTACTTTAAGCAGGGTTGATATATCTGCGACACGTTGTGATGTACACCAGAAGACTATGGTTAAGAAAGCCCGCATTAGTTCTTCGCCATTGAAGGTCCATGCAGAGGTTTCGACGTCGTGACCAAGCTGTTCGCAGTAGTTGGCGGCAGTCTGCGCTGCCGCGATACAATCCTGATGCACGAAGGTTTTAATTGGCGGTTGGGTAATCAGGGCAATCTTTAGCCGTGGGGGTGGTTGTGTTGCTGCGTGAAGGTAGGAATGCACAGGCGGGTTGGCAGCTGAATATCCTGTATTAGCGCAGGCAGTTACAACATCAAGGTAGGCGGCACTATCGCGCACGCTCACCGTGGATACGTGGCTGACAACAGCGCTACTCCACACTTTTGACATATCCTCATAACGGTTTAGTCCGCGTGAGGGTTTAAAGCCGAATATCCCGCAGTACGAGGCGGGCAGGCGGATTGATCCACCCCCATCGCTGGAATAAGCCATCGGAACGATTCTGGCTGCAACCGCTGCAGAGCTGCCTCCACTGGATCCGCCGGAGTTCAGGCTTAAGTTCCACGGATTTCTTGTTTCTCCAAAAGCGGATGGGGCCGTGAGAAAAGAGGTACCTAATTCAGAGGTGTTGGTCTTGCCGAATGTGAGGAAACCGGCCTGGTTGATCCGGTCAGCCATCTCGCTATTGGCAGCAGGAATGAAATTTTTCATTGCGGCACTGCCGTTTGACAGCGGGTAACCAGCGAATGGCAGCAGCAGATCTTTTACCAGGAACGGTACGCCACAGAACGGGGCATTGATATTGATTTTTGCTGCCAAGGATTCTGCCAGGGCATCCATCGGACAGATGACGGCATTAAGTGCAGGATTTAAGGCTGAAAGACGCGACTGTGCCTCCTGTAAAAGTTCCTGTGCGGAAACCTGGCCTCTGCGAACTAAATCAGCCAGGCCTAACGCATCAAAGTCTTGGTAGTGTGAGAATCCGCCCATGGAATTAAATGAGGAGAGTGTGTCTTCTGTGAGAGCTGTTTGAGTGTGGAGTCCCGTGGCGATTGTATAGTGATAGCTTGGTATTGCTCATCGCTATGGGGTGTTACCAATCAATAGTGCAGCGGCCAGGCATGCGCCAAGTGCGGCCACGACCAGGTTCACGCCAAGACCCCATTTGGCATTATAGCCAAATGGGAATTCTGCCGGAGATAACGTCTTTAAAACGTTCGTATATTGGCGGGATGAGTAAGCTGCAGTAAAGGCTCCCAGCGCTATAAATGCCAACCCAAGCCAAAATGAAGTTCCAGAGGTTCTTGCAGCCGCGCTTTCGGGGGCGATAGCCTGAACCAGTATACCCGCACGCTCGACCACAAAACCAAAAGCGATTAACGCAAGACTGGTTCTGTTCCATGCCAGTAACGTTCTCTCCGCTGCAAATAAAACTCTCGGGTCATTTAAGTCCGACATGGTTTTCCTTTAAAAATCCTGTGTTTCTTAGTTGCTATATTAGCCGGATATTCATCGTTGTTGATTTAAAACTGGTTCCCTCTGCTCTTTTTTGCTAAATACATGGCCTCATCGGCATAATTTAGTAACTGCTCAGCGTTGTCTCCATGAAGTGGGAAATGTGCAATCCCGATGCTTGGCATTATGTTTACTTTTTGTTCTTCAAGGTCAAAAGGCTGGTTAAAGACGGAATGTATTTTTTCTGTGACGCGTCTGGCGTGCTCCGGCAAATCGATGTTTTCCAGTATTACCACAAACTCGTCACCACCAAAACGCGCTACAGTGTCACATGCCCGAACACACTGCTCAAGACGACGGGCAATTTTCTCCAGTAAAAGATCGCCGGCGCCATGGCCGAAAGTATCATTCACTTCCTTGAATTTATCCATGTCAAGATAAAGCAGGGCCAATTGCCCTTGTTCCCGTTGTGCCCTGGCCAACGCTAATTCCATACGGTCTTGGAACAGTTTACGATTGGGTAGCTGTGTCAGCTGGTCGTAAAGGGCAAGGCGTTGCAAGTTTGCAATCATCTGTTTGCGTTCAATGGCGGTGGCAATCTGGGTAGATACGAACTGCAGCAGCGTCTGGTCCGTTTCGGTAAAGTACACGTTATCAGCGTAACTCTGCACCATCAGTGCTCCAATAGTGCCGTGATGGGATTTTAACGGTACGCCCAGCCAACTTGGTGAATAGTTGACGTCCGGCGTGAGTAGCAAAGACTCTCCACTCCGAATAACCTGCGCGCAAAGCGTGGCGGACAAGGGTGCATATTCGTCAACATGGTAAGGAAAACTTACCTCATCACTCACTTTATCGTAAAGGGCGATTGAGAAATTCCTGATTGGCAACAGTTCTCCAATGATTTGGTGAATCCGCTGAAATAAAGTATGCATTTCCTCTGCGGTATGGGCGGCCTCGGAAATGGCATAAAGTGCAGCCTGCACAGCCTCATTGTGTTTACGTTTTGTGATGTCCCGAGCCACGGCGATACGCAGTTTGTCAGCCGCTGACCAGCGCGCTGACCACATGATATGAACGATTTGGCCATCTTTGCGTATATAGCGGTTTTCAAAATGGGGTTGCGGCTTGCCTGACATGATCTCGTTAGCTGCTTGCAGCGTAATTTCCCTGTCGTCAGGAAACACCAGTTCTATCATTGGTCTGCCGATTATTTCTTCTGGCGTATAGCCAAATATACGCTCGAAACCAGCGCTTACGTATACAAAACGTCCCTCCGTATCAACTACACAAATAGCATCGAGCAACAGGTCAATGTAGTTGTGCAAAGAAGATAGATTGTTTGTGTTCATATTTTTTGATATGCAATTCTAAGCGTTCTTGACTTCTCCTACGTTAATGACAGTTATACCGCAATGCATAGTGATTGTGAATGTAAATTGGCAAAACTCGCCTGCTGCAGGGCAAAAGATTGGATTTCCTATTTATTGGGCTTTGCTTCCGGATTGTCGTACCACTCGAGATATTTCAATGCCCCATCACTTCCGGAAGCGACCAGTTCTTTCTTTTTAGTATTCGACAAGTCAAAATCAGTTGTACTTACCCCCAAAGTGTCGATATAGACAGTTCTTACCCAGTCATCATTGTGCAGGTGCGAGCTTTGTTGCGCCTCCAGGATGGTATGGATTAGCGCCCATGTGTATTCAAAGAAGTTTTCGATTTTCTCATGTTGGGGCTCGGCTTGGTCACGGAACACCGAGATTTCTTCTTTTGTGTCAAGTCGAAACCCCAGCGTTTCCTTGTTATATACATAATTGGATATGGGTCTTACTGCCCCCTTAAACTGTGTGTTTATTTTTTTGTAGTAGTCAGGCTCTGTGAAGTTAGCGGAGTCCAGGTATTTCTTGCGATCAAAAAGTTTGACGGGGTAGTTATCCAAAACGCCGCCATCTACATAAACATCACCGCGGGTGCTGCGTTTTGCTGCAAAGAATAGCGGTATGGACATTGAAATTCTTACAGCATCTGCGACACAGATTCTTGGGGTATGTTCTGCCGAGAAAACTTCTGAAAATGAGGTGGATAGATTGGTCCCCATGAAATACAGGGACTTGAACCCGCGCTTCTCCTTCATCGCCTCAATGTCAGCGAATGTAGCTTCACTATTCCCGGTTTTTTCTTTAATCAGCTTTCCTACCCAGTTTCGAAAGTAGTCGCCTTTGTACCACCCGAACTGTTCTATCAAACGCTCTGTATCGCGAACGACACCCCAGGTATCATCCATAAACTTTTTGAAATTAAGAGACCAGAGGATGTCTTTAGTCTCCGCTGGCGTAAATCCAAGGCCGAGCAAGATTGCGTTTATTGCACCAGCAGAAGTGCCCCCGATTCGTTGAATTTCCGGGATTATTCCTCTTTCAGCGAGTACATCAAGCGCACCAATGTAGGCGATTCCCTTGACACCGCCACCTTCGAAAACAAAATTGCGGAAGTTATAAGTCATGATCTTTTCCTTTCCGGCTGAAATCCAGTGTTTGAATTAAGGTACGTCGTTAAGTGTTCTACTTAAATAATGGGATAGCTTTTTACCCGCAGCGAACAAAAGCGGAACTGAGGCAACGATGCCTAGAACCGTGGCTGGGCCAGTGGCTGTAAACCTTGATGGATCAACGTAACTCTCGGTAAGTGAACGATAGATAAGGTAGCTGCCAAGAGGTAGATTGAAAAACACCGCTGTGGCAGTGCCAGGTGCATATGAACGCAGTGCCACCGTTGCTGCAATGTGTGGGAATAGAACGTTAAGCACCATTGCAAGCGCGTAGCCCGTAAGAAAGTAGACCCCGAAACTGCGTGCGCCGCCAGTTGAGGCGAGCCAGGCTGCGAGAATGACGGCAGCGGATAGAATAACGACCGCAAAGCGGAAGGGAAATGCACCTACCTTAGTATGCCAACGGCCGGCACGTGTTGACCAAGCTGGAAGAAATAGCGCTTCCTCAGTGTTGTGTACGATAACACCGAGTGCGAACAGCCAACCTAGTAGTGAAAAACTCATGACATAGCCGCAGGTTTCAAACTGTGAATGATTAACTTTAACCTAAAATTTATATGCTGAGAACCTGATAATTTGGTTTTATGGGCTCTAACTGTTGAGATGAGAGGTTGTTGTCAGGTGTGAATCGCGGCACGCCATGCTGTGATCTTATCTTCAAACGACATTGCCGCATGAGCGGGACTTGTGGAAGGAAGCCGCACGTATTTTATGTGAGTATCTCCGAGCGTTGGTAACACGCGTTTCTTGAAGATTTTTTCCGCCGCACTACCATTGAAATATATGGCTGTAATCTTTGGCTGCCTTTGGAGCAAGGCTCCAATGTTGTTAGGTTTTGCAGAATTCATGTCGATATTCGCATCCATGCTGCCGGGGCGTATGCAGCTTTCCAGCACATCCCACAGCACGATACCGGAGTGCTGCAGTATTTTGACCCGTTCCTCGTAACTCGTATTTTCAGAGAAGCCTAATATGGCGCCGACGATCTTCCAGAAAGAGTTCTTTGGATGGGCATAGTACTGCCCCGCTGCGAGCGACGCGACTCCCGGCATGCTGCCGAGAATCAGGACGCGTGCCGCGTCTCCTTCAATCGGTGCGAAGCTGCTGACAGAGGTCATGTTTGCCTAATGTTCGAGTTAAGGCCGCGGCCCGCCAGAGTCGTCGGTCTTGAACTGCTTGTTAGAATTTACTTCTTCGCGGGAGCGATACAACTGCCACTCTTTCAGGCCGGCGATTACCGCCAGGATAACTAAGCCTGAGATCAGCACAGGTTGAAACCTCCATAGCGAGCTCGAGGCCGGAATAATGGTTGGCAGCAGCAGTGCAGACAGCGCAACTACTACAAGAGATAGCAGGAACCTAAAGGGAAGTGCATTATAGGAAAGGAGTTCCCCGCAATGATTGCAGCGCATCATGCGCTGATTCTTGATGCCGAGGTGGGCGCTACATTTTGGGCAGTTTGTTTTCATAGGCACTAATGTTTGAATTAAGATACCGTCTTACCTGTCAAGCATTCTTAACAGCATAATTAGCATCAAAGGGTTTGCCTGACTTCAGCACCCCATAAATAATATGCAGTAACTTACGCATTACCGCGCCAATAATCAGCATATT
>Ga0255338_1006044_pt1 | contig 10600 bp, 7 predicted proteins | sample MeOH1_35cm_T4_19_FD_203715 | JGI IMG/M metagenome (GOLD analysis project Ga0255338, IMG submission 203715) | Sandy soil microbial communities from University of British Columbia, Vancouver, Canada - MeOH1_35cm_T4_195 | ecosystem: Engineered > Artificial ecosystem > Sand microcosm > Unclassified ... | reverse complement strand
GGTGGTCGGCAGAGCGACCTGCGCAACCGTGCCATCCCCCGTCAGCAGATCGACCGTCGCCACGCTGCCCGTCGCGGGCGTTTCACCCGGCAGCACATTGACGCCGATCAGCGAGCCAGTGCCGGTGGGACCAACGACAGGCAGATTGCCTACGGACGCTCCAATGATCGATCCGCTGGCCGTGGGGCCGACCGGGCTGGTCGGACCGGTGGGACCACCAGGACCTGTCGGGCCGGCAGGACCAGTAGGACCGCCTGGTCCGGTCGGACCACCGGGACCAGTGGGACCGGCAGGGCCCGTCGGGCTGGAGGGACCAGTCGGACCGCCGGGACCAGAAGGACCGGCAGGCCCGGTTGGACCGCTGGGGCCAGTGGGGCCACTCGGGCCGGAGGGGTTGGTCGGGCCGGTGGGTCCGCTGGGGCCGGACGGGGATTGGCCCCCACCCCCCGCTCCTATGTCAAACCCCACTCCATCGGCACAGGCACTGAGCAAAAGAAGAGGTATCGCCGTGGCGCACAACAAATAGTGCCTTCCCGATCGGACCGATCCATAACGTGGCATTGCAAGACTCCCTGTTTTTCTGCGAGCAGATCGCAACAGGGGGCAAGTTAAGCCGGACAGTCCTTATCGCCTCGTCAAGAAGAAACCGGTCTGGTTGGAATATATTCCCGGTTCCAAATCCGTTCCATCAGAGCGCGCAACAAGACATCACCATATGCGCAAAGCCGGTTACAGCATAAGGAACTTCCCGACGACATCTCATTTTTGGCCTTCGCAAAGGCTCCACATTCGCAAAATGAGCCGTTGAGCAAGAAAATCGATTTTCATCTGCTTTCTTCCGGAACGGTTCATTCTCATTCGATTTCGTCGAGATGGACGTAATCGCTATTGTGGAAGCACCTATCGCCAGTCTTGGACCCGCCGCGGGCATAGACGTCGCGCAGCGACTATGCCGCAATCTAACATCGGCCGGTCTCTCAATAGAGCGCCGCTTAGCCGGATATGCTCAAGAAGACCGCATAGGCGCATCGGGCCGTGCGCGAGCATTCCGGTCGCCGCATTCAGCCGACGACCAGGTTGGTCTATCGAAATGACAGGGGAGAGAGTGATCAGGCCGTCAGCGGCAGCTCATCGCCATCTTGGCCCTTCGACCCAGCTCACCAGGCTGCGCCGCACGCCTTTGGTCACGGGCAGGACGCGATGCTGGAGGAAGGAGGGGAAGATCAACATGCTGCCCCGCGGCGCGAAATTCACGCCTGGCTGCTGAAGACCGAAAAATTCGAAGGCTCCACCCTCATAGTCCTCCGGATCGGACAATTGCACCACCACCGACAGCTTGCGGTCGAAGGGACGGGAGGATTCCAGCCAGACATCCTGATGCCAGTCATATTTGCCCTGCGCCCGGCCATGATATTCGGTATATTGCAGGTCATACGGCCCTGCGATATCGATCCCGAAATTGGTGCGGTTGGACGAATGAATGAACTGCATCAGGCGGTCGACGATATCCTTGTCGCGGTGAACATCCAGCCAGCTTATGGTGGAGGACCGATAGGCATGATCGCTACGCGCGCCCTGCGCGAAGCCAACGGTCGCGCTTTCCGGCGCATAAAGCGCCGCTCGCTTGACGATCGCGTCGCATTCCGCTCCGGTCAGCGCCGACGGCCAAACCTCCCACACATTGTTCATCGTCATACTTCCTGCGCATGTGTTTTTGCGTATTCGCAAAAAAAGGCGGATCAAAACGCCCGCCCTACCCCGAAGAAAAAACGTGCCTTGCGGCTATAGGCCGGATCGGGGCGCTTCACCGGCACGGCCACCTCCGCGCTGACGCGCCATTTCGGCCCTAGGCCCAGCCGTACCCCACCCCCCGCCGATGCGAGACTATAGTCCTGCGCCGCGAGACGATAGACGGGCCGCGCCGTGCTGCGCGCCAGCGCGCCGTCGAAGGCAATGAACAGCGCGCTCGCCTTCAGCAACGGTGATCGGGCGGGCAGCGACCATGTGAGTTCCGCGCTGCCCGCGACCGCCTGTTCCGCCGTCAGCGTTCCGGTGCGGAAGGCCATGCCCGCGCCCCGGCCGCCAAGCGGGAAGCGTTCCGTTACTGGCAGATCGTCTTTCGAATATTGTCCTTTGATCGAAGTCCTGAGGCTGAGTTTCCGGCTGATCCCCTTCACTGCGATGGCCTGAACATTGATCTTGGTGAAGCCTGTTTCGGAAAAGCCGGCAAAGGGTCTGGCGCCCAGCGCATTCAGCCCTTGGCTGACCACCGCCGAAAGCGCATAACCGCTCGTCGCATCGGCGTGGGACCAGGATGCGCCCAGACGCAACGCCCTCGATCGGTAATCGCCAAAGCGGATGTCGAGAAAATAATTGTCGCTGTCGATGCCGTCGACTGACGCCGTGACCGATAGATTGGACTTGGCCGACCGCAAGATGGGATAGCTTAACGTCAGCCCGGCCAGTGTCGCTTCGCCCTTCGTCCTGCTGTTGCGTGATCGGGTCTGCACATGGGCGGCCTGCGCGCTCAACGTCAGGCCATTGCTGCCGATCGGCGTGCTGTGGCTGAGCGAATAATATTGATAACGGTCGGGATAGAAGGGCAGATAACCGGACATTCGTGTGCTGTCGCCTTCCCGCGCCATGCCGTTGACCGTGACGGACATCTGCGCCTGCACGCCATCCACGACATTGCTGACGCCGCTATTGTCGATCGTCAGCCCGACCTGCACTTGCTTGCGCTTGACGATCAGGTCGATCAGAAGGTCGCCCGACGCGCCCGACTGCCGAAGCCGGGCATCGACTGTCTGCCCCGGAATGTCGCGCAGCAGAGACAGCGTCCGTTCCAGCCTGCTCTTGCGCAGCGGCGCATCGCGCATCAGACGGCGCATATGCGCGGCGATCAGGCCGGCCGGCATGCTGGGCGACATGCCCGCCAGCCGATAATCCCTCACCTGACCCTCCACTAGCCGGATGGTCAGGACGCCGCCGATGGGCACCTGCGGGGGGATGGAGACGGAATAGAAGGCAATGTCGCTCTTTGCGTAAACGGCACTGATCGCATTGGCGATCGCCTGCAACGTCTCGCCGCTCAGGGGCTGGCCAATATAGGATGCCGTGACGGCATCCAGCCGCGCGGAGGGCAGCGTCGTCCCGCTATAATGGAGCCGGGTCAGCACGGCGAAGCTGGCGGACGCCCCTGCAGGCGCGCCCTCGATCGACGGCGCCGGACGGGGTGCAGCGGCAGGCGGGGGCGCGATTTGCGGCTCCAGCCGATCCGTGCGGTCACGCTCGATGATCGGCGCCGTGCCCGTTTGCCCCGGCCCATCCTGCGCCAGCGCCGGGGCCGCCAGCATCAGGCCCAGGCCAATCGCAATCCCCCGCGCAGCGCGCTTGCGCAGCGTCATCCCCGCCATGATCTGCTGCCACATCGTCCCATGCCACCTTGGACGCCAAAGCGGCCGCCCTGAAGGAAGGATGGGAGAAAATGGCGCGGCCTTCACCTGCAACCGGGACCGGATCGGTGATATTCGCAAGCTTTCGTAAAAGACGAAAACGGGCATTTGCCGGTCACCGGGCAACCGGACGGCGGCAGGCCGTCGCGACAATTGCGCCCATTTTGGCGAAACCGGAGCAACACCCCCCGGCCGGGGTTCTAAGAGGACGAAAACAGCCCCTTGCCTGGACCCGCTCAAATCAGGCGACAGAGTCGCGATCCGGGAGGGAAAGCGCCCGAACGACGCCGACCACGCCCGATTCAGAGCCAAAAAGCCGGAATGACGCGATTTTAACGCTGATTTTCGCTGATATCCGGTCGCAAAGGGACTAGTTGAGCGCGAAGAGACAGGTTAAGACCATCCGTCCACGAAAGGGAGATCATCATGAACAATACTGAACTCGCCGAAGCACTGGCCGCCGATCATGGCCTGACCAAGGCCGACGCGCGCAAATATGTCGACGGCGTTTTCGCCGCGATCGCCGGTGCCGCCGCGAAGGGCGACGAAGTTTCGCTGAACGGATTTGGCAAGTTCAAGGTCAAGGACCAGCCCGCTCGCGAAGGCCGCAATCCTTCGACCGGCGCCGTGATCCAGATCGCCGCTTCCAAGAAGCTGACCTTCACCCCGGCGAAGGCCGTGAAGGACCAGTTGAACGGCTAAGCCGGTCTTCGGCGGCGACGATCGGCCGCCGATGAAAAGATCGGAAGGATCGGCCTGGACGACCAGGCGAGATCCTTTCTTGATCGACTGGCGCGCCCCTGCCGCTTGGGCGGGGCGCGCGCCATCACGGCAGGATGGAGCCTGCCCCTCCCCTCCTCCAAAAGCCCATGATCTTTGCCGGTGCCGCAATGGCGCACGATGCCGGCTGAATGCACCGGATTGCATCGGACGCAATCACATCACCGCGCTTCGTATTTGCCATAATGGGCTCGGACCGCCATTTGGCGGGTGCCTTTCAGGCATCCTCTCCTAAACTCAATAGGCCGGTCGAAAGATCGGCCTTTTTTTCGCCTGAACGGATGCGTTGGACAGGAATAGATCTCATGGCATCAAAATATCCGCATATTCGTTTTCAGCATTGTCATGCTGAAAACGAATATAGTCCACAGCCCGCATTTCCCCGCGCAAACCATCGCGTCAGCGGGCCGGAACTGTCGAATTCCGGCCGGAAAGTCGACAACTGGTAGAGGCAAGTTTGGAGGCCAGCCGGTGTGCCATCTCGAAACAACAAGGTTGTTTGTTCCTTTACAAAAGCACTGAATAGCGCTGTTTCAATCGTTTCGGATTTACATTTTACGCAAAACCGCGCAAAAGGCCGTTTCTATTACTCAAAGATGGGAAGCGGGGCCAATGTCTGAAAACAACCAGCCTGACATCACGACGCTCACTGTTCAGCTGGTGAGCGCCTTTGTCTCCAACAATAATGTCGGGAGCGAAGGTCTTGCCGACCTCATTCGAACCACGCGCCTGGCCTTGACTGATGATCTGGCTGCGAAGCCCGCCGAGGCATCGGCGCCGACTTACACGCCGGCCGTTTCCGTGCGCAAAAGCTTGTCCTCGCCCGATCATATTCTGAGCATGATCGACGGCAAGCCGTACAAGACGTTGAAGCGCCATCTCGCCAGCCATGGCCTGACGCCCAATGATTATCGCGAACGCTATGGCCTGCCGAAATCCTATCCGCTGGTCGCGCCCAACTATTCGGAAGCGCGGCGCGCAGTCGCCACCAAGCTGGGTCTTGGCCGCAAGCCGGTGAACGCCAAGAAGGCGCCCGAGCCAGCCGCCGCGCCGGCAGCTCCGAAGACTGCGGTGACCAAGCCGGCGCCTGCTGGGAAATCCGCTGCAGCAAAAGCGCCTGCCAAGGCCGCCGACACGAAGACCCCAGCAGCAAAAGCAAAACAGGCCGAAGCGAAGGCTCCTGCCGCGAAGTCCGTGGAGGCCAAGGCTCCTGCTGCCAAAACCGTTCCTGCCAAGGCTCCGGCAGCAAAGGCAGCAGCGTCGCGCAAGCGCCTGTCGATCGCCACGTCGGCCGCTCCTAAAAAGGATGCAGCTCCGGCAGGGGTTAAGCCTGCCGACAAGGCAGCGGCTGGCGACAAGCCTGCAACGCCTGCCAAGGCCGCCAAGAAAAAACCGGCTGCAAAGCCTGCCCCCAAAGCGGCTACGCCTCAAACGGCCTGATTATCGAGCCTCTTAAAGCGCCGATCAAGATCACGCCCCAACCAGCTATTGCTGGTTGGGGCGTTTTTCTGTCCCGGAGCATGGCTATCAACAGTGGCTTTAAACTTGGTTTGGATCACCGCCTTGTATGAGATTGCCCCCTGTTCAACTCCGCACTTTTAAACGGCAATAACGACACCTCTCCATGATCGAGGTCACTCTGGTTAAGCCTGTAAAGTAATGCCCTGCTTATATTGCCGGTGTCCAAGATTGTCGAAACCCTCCGATCCGAGATGCATAGAGACGATGCCTGGACCACAAGACAAGGTCGTTCCCTCAGAGCAGTTCTGCGGATGCGATTATGTCACCTTACATATCCCACTCCACCTAGGCGGAGGACATAAGCGATGACGGTTTAGACCTCATATGCCTCTTGCCCTATACTTCGCGAGAGATGTGAACGCGCCTGGACTATCCATCAAATCGATATCCCGAACAGTTTTTACGATGACATATGTATCTACGATTACCCCAGTTTCATTATATGATGGATAAACACTGTGGTATAAAATACGAATATTGTATTCATCTCGTTCAAAAATTTAATTGCCTGTTATCCCCGGCATATTGATCCAGTCGCGGCTTGATCACTTCCAGCCAAAGAGGCGGATAAGCATCCGGTGAAATCACCTCATCTTGCTTGCTCGGCGTTAGCCCTGTTCCCGGAGAAGCTATAAGACCTCAATCCGGGGCGAATATATCCAACGAATACAAACCGACAAACCGGTGGATTAATAATTCTCACAGACCTACAAATACGACTTCGTCTAGAGGAGTGCTGACGCAGCGATTGCTCGCTGCCTGACACAATGGGATATTTGAAACTCGCGTTGCCGCATATTCCAGAAGCTGCCAGGAACCCCGCGAATTAAGCCCTTAAAGACATATGGCAGCATACGGGCGAATGGATCTTGGTGTGAATGTTTAACGCAGCCGCCGAAGTCGAACTGAGGGGAGAATCGACAAAGATATGCCATAGCCTTGCCATTTATCGGTTCATGGGTGGCTGTTTTCTGCGGACGGCGATGCTTGGCCTCGATCGAACATCCAACCCTTGGGTTCTGATGTCTGCACCATAGCATAATATTCTAAATTCGAGTCTGGTCTGCCTAAAAATTAGGCAGCGCCAGAGGCTTCCTGAGAAGGAAAAGGAAAGGTTTCCATAGCAGCATGCCAAAAGCGCCCTGTCGACGCCTGGCGAGCCTCCTAGGAGCAAATTGGCAATTCCTCGTTTCTCCTTCCATGACCGGGCGCAGATAGTTCTTCTCGCCCCTCCCCGCCTTTGTTACCTAACAGAGGAGACCCTTCACGACGCGATCACTGGATCTCGACCGGTCCTTTTAGCAAAGAACTGCAGTCGCCCTGTCCGTTCGCCTGATCTAGCGTTAATTGAAAGGCTGGCGGTGACGGAGTTATTATGGCATGGAGATATCCGTTTGCCGGACGCCGCCAAGGCATAGTTCCCATGCTCCTCCCTTTCCCCTCCGATAGACTCATAGTCAATACAACCAACCATGCTCTTTAGTTGTAGGGCTTCTTGCACTATGCCTAGAAAATGCAGGATTTTTCTTCTTCACCGGATCACGCCCTGCTTCTCCTCGGTCGACTCGACGGACGGCTCTGCAACAGCCCGGCAGCGGACATCTGGCTAGCCAGGGCTAGATTGAAGGGGGCGGCGGCCCTGGCCAGTTTTGCGGGCGTTCCCATTGGGGTTACCGACCTTCAAAACTGGATTTGCGGACGAACGCCGCCGCCCCGGCATAGCGAGGGGCTGAACGATCCTTTATCGATCGCGGCTTTGTTCCATTTCGCCCTTTCCGCGGCGGATGGTGATGATCCGATCGTTCGGGCGACGCTCAATATATCCCGAACCCTGCTCGACGACCGGAAGGAAGCCGATCTATGGGCGGCCGAGGACTTGGTGCGCTTCGGCCCTGCCTGGCGCATGGCCCAGATGCTGTTGGAGGCGCCCTACCCTACAGCTTCCTTTCACGCGATCGCTCAGCGCCTGATCGATGTTCGAGCGAGCCTCGACACGCCAGTCACCGAAGGCCAGCTGGTGACCACCGTGGACGGGCGACAATGGCGTATCGAGCCGCGGCGGTTCGACATGGGATGGATTCTCGCTTGCCATCTTCCTGGCGCGTTTGCGGCGACCGGGCTGAGCTTGCGCCGCTTGCCCTCGTTGGTCGCCTTGCCGCGGTTCCTGCCGGATGATGTTGATCTATTGACGGGGCAGATCGCTGCCATGGTCGCTCGCCAAGCGGGACAGGGGTTGACTGAACTGGACCGGCTTGAGGCGAAGCTGGCGCGTCTGCCAGCCGAATTGACGGTGACGCGGCGAAGCAAGGCGCCTTTACTTATGCGTCTGGAACTGGCCTATCCGGGCCTCCGCAAGATGGCGGTCGCCCGGTTGCTGGGGATCTCCCACCAGGGTGCGACGAAGCTGGTGGCGCAGGTCGAAAAGCTGACGAAGGCCGGTTAGAGTGAATGGGCCTTTGAGAGCCTATCCAACTCAATTCCAGAACATATATCTCCCTGTAGTTATAAGGTTTCTAGTTAAGTTAAAGAGTTAGAGGTCGCGCTATCCCGCGCGAATCGCAGCAATCGCACGAGTCGGGTTCCAGGGTGCGTTCCCATAAGGTCGATGGTTCGTTCCCGAAATGTCGGGGATGCCGTTCCCGAAATGTCGGGAAAACGTTCCTGATGGAGCGACCCTTGTTCCTGGAATGTCGAAGGACGCTGTTTTGCGCCGGCGGGGTTCTGGAGATTGAATCATATTCGCCAAGGGTGCCGGAAAGGAGGTTCAAAATCAGCGGCAGGCGGAGTGAGTGGAGAGCGGCTGGACCATAAGCTGGCTTTGCTATCGGTATAACCCGACACTTCGGGAACGCTTCTTGCCTATCGCTTCGTCGAGCGGGTTTGAAGGCGCGGATCGGCCATGGATTTGTAGGCGGAGCGCTGATGAATAGCCGAAACGGAGGTCTGTCTGAATCTCAAGCATGAGAACGCATATCGATCGTTCCAGCGATGCCGTAATGCCGGAGTGTTTCAGGAAAACCCGGCTTGATTTTGGGGGACCGCTATTCAGCGAAGAGCAAAGCGTTTACGGCCTAGAGGCGGTGCCGGTTCTTTTCGTGGAAGCGGCGAACGAAGCCGATGAACGCCTTTTGATAATTGACTGGCGTGCGGGCGGGATCGGCGTCCAGCCAGTCGCGGAATTCCTGATGGAGCGTCTGATAATCCCAGCCGGGATATTCGGCGCGCAGGGTTGCCAGCGTCGCATTTGTGAGTTCCCCGGCACTGGCTTTGGCGGAAAGCCCGGCCAAGGTCCGGCGGATCATGTCGCCGGCATCGACGAGGGGCTCTTTGCCGGCGGGAGCGGGGGAAGACGCTGATATGGCCGTCGTCCTGCGGTTGTTCACGGATCGCGTCTCTGCTGTTGTCCGCGGGGCCGATGTGGCGGTGGGCAAGGGATCGGCCTGCGGGCGACGGCGCATGCGCAGCGACGGTTCGCGCTTGCCGTCGGCCTGTTCCAGTTCGACCGTATAGCCCGGCAGGGGGTCGCGTTCGGCTATCTTGGCGATCTCGAACTTGAAGCGGCGATAGGCGCCTTCGGCCCCGGACTTTTCGAACAGGGTCGGCATCGAGATGGCGAAACCCCCCTCCCCTGCCCCGCCCGCATGTTTGCGCGCCACCTTGTAGAGCCAGCGTTCGCGGCCGCCGGTCAGGTCGAAATAAGCGCGGTCGATGCTGAGCACGCCGCCCTGCATCAGCACGCCTTCGTAGAACCAGTTGCTGAGTTCGATGGTCATGCCCCGCGAGCGCTCTGTGCGTTCGTCGACCAACTGGGTCCAGCCGTCGAGCCAGCTAAAGGTGGCTTCGCGGCGGTTTTCGGCGCGGATATTGGTCTTGATCGTGGTGGAGACGAGGCGATCGAGCGACTGGCCGAGCAGTTCATAGGCGCGGCCTGTGGTCGGGCGATGGATAGCGCGCAGCAGGTCATAGGGCATGAGATGCAGCTTGCGCGGAATGTCGTTGAGCCCGCGGCGCGCCATGTCGGCCAGGACCGAAGCGCAATAGATCAATATGTCGGCGTCCCAGATGGTCGCCATGCCATAGTCCGGATTGGCCGAGACATGGACCCAAGCCTTGCCGTCAGGGGAGGTATAGTCGATCGGCTTGACCCGCTTCGACTTGGCGAGGCTGAAGAAGGGGCGCTCCATCATCTCGCGCTGGTCGCGCAGCGGCATGTCCGCAATATAGGGGAGGAAGAGTTCGAACTGGTCGGTGACCTCGGTCTTGGCGGCGCGGGTCATGGGCGGATCCTGAAGATGAGCGGCAGCCCGTGGCATGGGGTGGAGGCAAGCGGATCGGTGTCGGCGGGGCGATACCGTGAACGAGTTGGTGGGGTGGAAAGGAAGTGGGAAGGGCAGGGGCTTTGCGCGAGGGCAGGCGGGTTCCGCCGGGCTGGTGGCGCGATGATCGGCCGCCGCGCCATTTCCATGGAGGGGGCGGTTTTGTTTGGTAGAGCAATCGAGCGGGGGTGGGTGTTTCCCCGGGGAAACGGGAGAGAGGTTTCCTGGGGGGAGAGGCAGGCGGGGGGGAGCTGTTTCCCCGGGGAAACAAAGGGCAGGGGAAAGGCAATCAGCCCGACCGGCCCTCTATCCTTCCCCCTGTCTCTATCCTTCCCCCCGCTTTCCATCAGCGCTGAAGTCCTATGCCCTGGCGTTCGAGATGTTCGAGCGTGTCGCGCAAGGCGGTCGCCAGCGTCTCCATATCCGCGCCCGACCCTGCATGAAGGCGGATGGTGATGCCCTGGCGGTTGACCGACTGCACCGTCAGCGCCGGGCGGCCATAGCGGGTGTTCCAGGTGAAGGGCTCGT
>Ga0255338_1006043_pt1 | contig 10602 bp, 8 predicted proteins | sample MeOH1_35cm_T4_19_FD_203715 | JGI IMG/M metagenome (GOLD analysis project Ga0255338, IMG submission 203715) | Sandy soil microbial communities from University of British Columbia, Vancouver, Canada - MeOH1_35cm_T4_195 | ecosystem: Engineered > Artificial ecosystem > Sand microcosm > Unclassified ... | reverse complement strand
CCGGCGACGCCGCCGATCGGCACCGGCGCGCCGAGCAGCGCCGCCGCGGTTTCGCCGTAACTGGCACTGGACGGCAGCACCTGCGGCAGCAGCGACATCGGGATGTCGAGCACCGCCAGCAGTTCCGGATCCCACTCGTTGCGGTGGACGTTGAACAACATGGTGCGCGAGGCGTTGGTGACGTCGGTGGCGTGCAGCGCGCCGCCGGTCAGTTGCCACAGCAACCAGCTGTCGACGGTGCCGAACGCCAGTTCGCCGCGGTTCGCCTGCTCACGCGCGCCCGGCGCGTTGTCCAGCAGCCAGCGGATCTTGGTTGCGGAAAAATACGAGTCGATGACCAGCCCGGTGCGCGACTGGATCAGCCCCGCGTGGCCCTGGTCGCGCAGGCGCGCGCAGGCCGGCTCGCCGCGCCGGTCCTGCCAGACGATGGCATGGTGCACCGGCTGCCCCGTGCGCCGGTTCCACAGGACCGTGGTCTCACGCTGGTTGGTGATGCCCAGCGCCGCGATGTCGCCGGCCTTCAACCCGGCACGCTGCAGCGCTTCGCGCGCCGTGGCGAGCTGGCCGCGCCAGATCGCCATCGGATCGTGCTCCACCCAGCCGGGTTGCGGGTAGATCTGCGGCAGTTCCTGCTGCGCCTGGGCAACGATGCGGCCCTGCCGGTCGAAGACGATGCTGCGCGAGCTGGAAGTGCCCTGATCGAGCGCGAGGAGATAGCCCATGGGGTGCGACTGTAGTCCCATCCAGCCGGACCCCGTCGGCGATGGCTATCGGCCGTGGAGCCCCAGGATAGAGATGGCGGCCACTCCCATGTAAGGCACGCCGCCCAGGTTGTGCGTGAGGCCGATGCTCGGCGCTGACAGCTGGCGCTTGCCGCCTCGTCCGAGCAGTTGCGTATACACCTCGTAGGCCATGCGCAGTCCCGACGCGCCGATCGGATGGCCGAAGCACTTGAGGCCGCCGTCCACCTGGCACGGCACGCCGCCGCCCTCGCGGTCGTAGAAGCCGTCGAGGATGTCCCTCACCGCCGCGCCGGGCGCGGACACCCCAAGGTCCTCCATCGTCACCAGCTCGGTGATCGAGAAGCAGTCGTGCACCTCCATCATCGAGAGCTGCTCGCGCGGATTCGTGATGCCGGCCTCCCGGTACGCAAGCGCCGCCGCCTTGCGCGTCGTGCGCACGTAACTGCCGTCCCACTCGTTCGTCGTCGACTCCACCCCAGAGCCGGTGCACAGCTGCAGGGCCTTGATCGACACCAGGTCCTTCTTGCCGAGCGAGCGAGCGATCTCGGGCGTGGTGACGATCGCCGCGGCCGCACCGTCGCTCACGCCGCAGCAGTCGTACAGGCCAAGCGGCTCGGCGATCAGCGGCGCCTCGAGGATCTGCTCCATCGTGATCGGCTTGCGCAGGTGCGCCTTGGGGCTCAGCACGCCGTTCTGGTGGCTCTTCCACGAAACGTGGGCCATCGCCTTCTTCAGCTCGTCCCGCGATACGCCGAACCGGGCCCGGTAACCCGCGGCAAGTTGCGCGAAGCCGGCCGGCGCGGAACCGAGCGGCATCCACAGGTCGTTGAACGTCCCACGGAAACGCGCCGGCAGGCCGCCATAGCCCGTGTCCTTGAGCTTCTCGGCGCCGATCGCCAGTGCGATGTCGACCGCGCCCGACGCAACGGCGTACGCCGCGCCGCGCAGGGCTTCCGTTCCCGTGGCGCACATGTTCTCGACGCGACTGACCGGAATCCCGTCCAGCCGCAGTGCCATGGCGGCCGGAACGGCCGAGTTGCCGACGTTCACCACGTCGATCGCCGAGCCGTACCATGCAGCGCCGATGCGCGCGCGCTCGATGCCGGCGTCGGCAAGCGCCTCGTCGAACGCCTCCGCCAGCAGGTCGGGCGTGCCCGCATCCCAGCGCTCGCCGAAGCGCGAGCATCCCATGCCCAGAATCGCGACCTTGTCCTTGATGCCTGTTGCCATGTCGTTCTCCTTCAGGCCTGCAGCGGGGTGACTTTCCAGAAGTAGCGCGGATAGCCGCGCGCCTTGTCGATGTCCTTGATGCGGTACACCACTCGCATCGGCATCCCGACTTCCAGCCCCACCGCGCCGACGTCGACCATTTCCATCTGGAGCCGCGCGCCATTGTCGAACTGCACGAAACCCACGTAGAGCGGTGGCGACGGATGCCAGGACAGCCAGTCGGCGGTGTAGGTCAGCACCTGGCACGGCACGTCGGCCAGCGGAACCTGCTCGAAGCCGCCGCTGGGCGCGTTACAGCCCGGCTGCACGCAGTACGCCAGTTGCGGAAACTGCACGGTCGAGCACTTCGGGCAGCGGCCGGCGACGAAGCCGGCGAGCTGGTGCCGCTCGCGGTACTGCTCGGTCAGCGCCGTCTTGATCGCCTTCTCCGCGCGCATCCCCCACTCGAGGTCGATGCCGTCGTCGTAGGACAACATGCGCAGGTACGCGTCGTGCGACTGGGCGTCCGCCAGCGCTGCGGCGATGCCGCGCATCGGCTTGAAGTCGCGGATCGCATCGGTCGCGCGCAGCACCAGCGCGTCGCAGCCCTGGCCGAAGCCGACCACCAGGATCTGCTCGCCCGGCTTCGCCTGTTCCAGCACCAGGGCCAGCATCAGCAACGGGTGCGCGGCGCCGGCGTAGCCGCAGGACTCGGCCAGATCACTCGCCTCGCAGCCAGCCGGCAGGCCCAGCTTCTTCGCGAGCGCGGAACCGATGCTGCGGAACGGCGACGCCATGATGAAACGCTGGATCTCGGCGGCCTTCACGCCGGCGCAGGCGAGTGCCTCGTTCACGGCGGCCGGGACCAGCTTCATGTAGCCCTCGTCGCGGATCCAGCGTTCTTCCCAGAAGTAGTCGTACTTGCTGCCCTCGGCGCGGAAGTGATCGACGAAGGTGGACGAAGTGCTGGCGGAGCCGAGCAACTGCGCGATCACGCCCCGGTCGCCAACGGTGAACGCGGCGGCGCCGGCGCCGAAGGTCATCTCCTGCGTGCTCGCCGGCTTGCCGCGCGGATGGTCGCTCGCCACGACCAGCGCGCCGCCGGCACGGGGTGTCACCAGCGCCTCCAGCAGGGCCGAGGTGCCGGCGCGCTGCGACTGGCCGATGTCCAGCGTGCGCGCATGTTCCGGCAGGCCCACGGCGCCGCGGATCACGGAGCCGTTCTGCATGTCTGCGAACGGCATGGTGGTCGAGGCGAACAGCAGCGTGCCGACGGCCGAGAGGTCGCGCCGCGGATTCGCGTCGCGCACCGCTTCCACCGCCATGGTCACGCTGTCCTCGTCCCAGCTGCAGAAGGCGCGCCGTCCCTTGGCCAGCGAACGCAGCGAGGGTGCCATCCATTTGTGGGCCGCGGCGATGACGGCGCGTTCCATCCGCAACCGGGGGACGTAGCCGCCGAACCCGGTGATGCCATAGGCAGGTGAAGTCATTCGAAACCTTTCGTCTACGCAGGACCGCCCGGCGGGCAGCTCGCGCCGCACCGCCGGGGCCTGCCGAGATTACGCAGCCGACCGGGCGCTGTCAACGAAAATTCCATTTTATATCGTTTAACAAGAAAAATGGAACTGCACGGCGGGGGCGGATCGCCGATGGTCAGCCAACATTCGCAGAGCGACCACATGCTCCGGATGTGCCGCGCTTGACCGGTCCGTCCGGCCGATGAATAATGAACTTGATTCCGTTGGGTGGACCACTCAACCCGGTAAGAGAACGACCCGAGCCGAGCCGAGCCGAGCCGATCCGACATCCAACATCCGAAGGAGATACCCCCATGAGGCTGACCAGCATCCTCGCCGGCCTGGCATTCGCCGCCGCGTCCGCCGGCGCCGGCGCCCAGGACGCGCCGCGCTATCCGAGCCGCCCGATCCGCGTCGTCGTGCCGTACGCGCCGGGCGGCTTCACCGACATCGTCTCGCGTCTGGTGGCGCAGAAAATCAGCACCAGCCTCGGCCAGCCGGTCGTCGTCGAGAACAAGGCCGGCGCGTCGACCATCCTCGGCGCCGAGACGGTCGCGCGCTCGCCGGCCGACGGCTACACGCTGCTGATGGCGGTGACGACCACCCTCTCCACCAATCCCCTGCTGTTCAAGAAGCTGCCGTACAAGACGACCGACTTCACGCCGGTCGCCCTGACGGGCCTCACGCCCTTCGTGCTGATGGCGCATCCTTCGGTAATGGCGAAGAACGTGAAGGACCTGGTCGCGCTCGAGAAGGCCAGGCCCGGTTCGCTCAATGTCGCGACGCTCGGCACTGGCGCCTCCACGCACCTGGTCGCCGCGATGTTCCACTCGGTCACCGGCGCCAGGCTTCAGGACGTCCCGTACAAGGGGGCCGGCCCGGCGCTGAACGACCTGCTCGCGGGGCACGTGCAGCTCTATTTCGACGCGATCTCCACGTCCCTGCCGCACATCAGGTCGGGCCAGTTGAAGCCGATCGCGCTGACGGCCGAACAGCGCTCCGCGGTGGCGCCCCAGGTGCCGACGTTCGCCGAGCTGGGCTACCCGGAGATGGTGGCGTACTCCTGGTACGGCCTGCTGGCGCCGGCCGGCACGCCACCAGCCGTCGTCGCCACGCTCAACAAGGCCGTGAACGACGCGCTGCAGTCGCCGGACGTGCGCGCCAAGCTCGTGAGCGAAGGCGCCACCGCGCCGATCGTGAGCCCGGCCCAGTTCGGACAGCTGATCGAGGCGCACACGAAGACCTGGGCCAAGGTCATCGCGCCGCTGAACATCCAGCTCGACTGATCACATTGCGCCGCCGGCTTCCCGACCCTCCATGACCATCGAACCGCCTTCCGCCGCGCCGATGAGCGGCTGCCTCTCGCATGTCCGGGTGCTGGACCTGAGCCGCGTCTTCGCGGGCCCGTGGGCCGGCCAGATGCTGGCCGACCTCGGTGCCGAGGTGATCAAGGTGGAGCGGCCGGCGACCGGCGACGATTCGCGCCGGCTCGGCCCGCCGTTCCTGCGCGACGATGCCGGCCACGAGACGGCCGAGTCGGGCTTCTTCCTCAGCGCCAACCGCAACAAGAAGTCGGTCACCGTCGACATCTCCAAGCCGCAGGGCCAGGCGATCATTCGAGAGTTGGCGCGTTCCTGCGACATCCTGATCGAGAACTACAAGGTCGGCGACCTGCGGCGCTACGGGTTGGATTACGAGGCGCTGCGGCCCGTCAACGGACGGCTCATCTACTGCTCGATCACCGCGTTCGGCCAGACCGGACCGCTGCGCAAGCTGCCCGGCTACGATTCGATCTTCCAGGGGATGGGCGGCCTGATGGCGATCACCGGCCATCCCGACGCTGAACCCGGCGGCGGCCCGCAGAAGGTCGGCCTGATCGTCTCGGACCTGATGGCCGGCATGTACGCGTCGGTCGCCGTCCTCGCGGCGCTGGAGCACCGCGACGCCGTGTCGGGAAAGGGCCAGCACATCGACCTGGCGCTGCTCGATTCGCAGGTCGCCGCGCTGTCGCACGTGGGCGTGGGGTACCTCGTGTCGGGCGACCGGCCCGGCCGGCACGGCACCGTGTCCCCGACCGGCTCGCCCTCCCAGATGTTCCAGTGCGCCGACGGCCCCATCATGCTGGTGGTAGGCAACAACCCGCAGTTCGAACGCCTCGCCACGCGCATGGGCGTGCCGGAACTGCCGCGCGACGCGCGCTTCGCCAGCAACACGCAGCGCGTGAAGAACCGGGCCGCGCTCAACGCGATCCTGATGCCTGTCTTCCGCAGCCGGCCCAAGCACGAATGGCTCGAGGAACTCAACGCGGCGGGGGTGCCATGCGGGCCAGTCAACGGGATCGACGAGGTGTTCGACGAGCCACAGCTGAAGGAGCGCGAGATGGTTGTGCGCATGCCGCATCCGCGGCGCCGCGACATGCCGCTGCTGGCCAACCCGATCAAGTTCTCGGACACGCCGGTGCAGTACCGCATGCACCCGCCGGCGCTCGGCGAACACACCGAGGACGTCCTGCGGGCGATGCTCGGCTACGACGACGAGCGCCTCGCGCAATTGCGTGTCGGCGGCGTGATCTGAGATGCCCGCCCAAACGCCGCGGCCTCGCTCGCGTTCTTCGGCTCAACGCCCCGGCAGGACGCGCGATCGGGGTCAATTTCCGGATTCATTCATCCAGCGGGTGCGGAGTACCGAAGCTGGCGTCAACATCGCAAGGACGAGAAGCCATGAATACCAAGTACGCATGCAGTGGATCGCTGAATGGACGCATCGCGCTCGTGACCGGCGCCGGCTCGGGCATCGGACGCGCCGATGCGGTGGTGCTGGCGGCGCGTGGCGCGGAGGTCATCGTCAATGACTTCGATGCAGGTGCCGCGGCAGCGACCGTGGAGCTGATCGTCGCCGGCGGCGGCCATGCCGTGCCCTGTGTGGCGGACGTCAGTCTTTCCAGCGAGATCTTCCCCGCCATCGAAGCGGCTACGCGCCAACTGGGCGAGGTTGACATCCTCGTCAACAACGCCGGCATCGCGAGCCGGCAGGAAGCGTTCGACGAGGTCAGCGAGGAGCGCCTCGATCGAATGTTCGCGGTTCACGTGAAGGGCTCGTGGTTCTGCACCCGCGCCGTACTGCCGGGCATGAAGCAAAAGCAGCGAGGCAAGATCATCAACACCTCGTCGATCCTCGGCATCGGCGGGCGCCGCCGCAGTTCACATTACGCGGGAGCCAAGGCCGCACTGATCGGACTGACGAAGGCCTGGGCCAAGGAGTTCGCCGAATGGAACATCCAGGTCAACGCGGTTGCGCCGGGTCGCGTGAGTACGCCGATCCTCGGCGCCTACGCGCAGACCGAGGCCTATCGGCGCGACCTCAAGGCGAATGTTCCCGCGGGGCGGCGCGCCGAGCCTGAGGAAATCGCTTATCTCGTCGCCTTCCTCGCCTCCAACGAGGCCGATTACCTGACCGGACAGGTCGTCAGCCCCAACGGGGGCGAGGTGATCTGACGAAGCAGCCTGGCCCGGTGCTCAGGAAGCCTTCGGCAGGTTCAGGCTCTTGAGCAGCGGGACCCAGCGGTCGAACTCCGACTTGATGTAGCGCCCGAGGTCCTCGGGCGTGCCCCCGCGCGGCTCCATGCCCGCCGCCCGGGCACGGGCGATGAAGTCTTCCCGTGCCAGGACCTGGTTCACCGCGCGGTTGAGCTTGTCGATGGCCTCACGTGGCGTGCCAGCCGGCGCGACCAGCGTGTACCAGGCGTAGGCTTCCAGCTCGTAGCCCGACTCCTTGAAGGTCGGCGCGTTCGGCACCTGGGACAGCCGCTTGCTGTCCATGACCCCGAGCACCCGGATCTTGCCGCTCTGCACATGGGGCAGGGACGCGGTGATGGAGGTGCCATGGATGTCGATCGATCCGCCCAGCAGCGCCTGCAGTCCCGGCGCGTCGCCGTTGAACGGCACATGTGTCGTGCGGATGCCGGTCATCCGCTCGAACATCAGCGGCGCCAGGTTGCTGATGATGCCCGCGCCCGGCGAGCCGCGGTTGATCTTGTCCGGGTTCGCCTTCGCGTACGCGACCATCTCGGGCAGCGTCTTGTAAGGCAGCTCGGTACGCGCCACGATGATCATCGGCTGGTAGCCGATGTGCGTCACCGGCGCGAAGTCCTTCAGGGGATCGTAGGGCAGCTTGTCGAACAGGACCGTGTTGTTTCCCAGCGTGCTGTTCGTGCCGACGAACACCGTCTGGCCATCGGGCCTGGAACGGGCGACGTAGTCCGCGGCGATCGTACCGGAGGCGCCCGGCTTGTTCTCCACGATGACCTGCGTGCCGCTCTTGGTGAGCTCCGCGGCAAGCATGCGGACATAGACGTCGGTCCCGCCGCCCGCGGCGAACGGCACGACGATCTTGGTGACGGACTGGGCCGATGCCGCCGCGCTGGCCACCACGGCAGTGGCCACGAGCAGGCGCGCGATGAACGCTCTCATGATCGATCTCCTCTCTCGGTTGGGGACGCCGACGCATGAACAACTAAAATGGAACCGATTGCGCCAGACGGTTTCGCAATTTTGGGGCCGGCGTGGCGCGGCGTCAAGCGTCAGCGGATCCGACGGGGGGTTGACACAGGTGCCACTGGCCGCTTAATATGAAACTAATTCCGGTTGTTGGAACACACAACCACTTGCCCCGCCGAATCCGTCGCCAATGGACACCGACTTCACCCCCGAACAGATCGCCTTCCGGCGCGAAGTCCGCGCTTTCATCGAGGCCCGGCTGCCCGCCACGATCCGCGAGCGCCTGCGCCAGGGCCACCTGGCGAACAAGGAGGAAACCGTGCTGTGGCAGCGCATCCTGGCCGAACGCGGCTGGTCGGCGCCGCACTGGCCGCGCGAATACGGCGGCGCCGCGCTCGGCCAGATGGAGCGGCTGATCCTGCTCGACGAACACTACCGGGCACCGGCGCCGCTGCCGCAGATCTTCAACATCAACATGCTCGGGCCGGTGCTCATGAAGTTCGGCACGCCGGCGCAGCGCGAGTTCTTCCTGCCCAGGCTGGTCAACCTGGACCTCTGGTTCTGCCAGGGATTCTCGGAGCCGGAAGCCGGGTCGGATCTCGCGTCGCTGCGCACGTCGGCACGCCGCGAGGGCGACACCTATGTCGTCAACGGCCAGAAGATCTGGACCTCCACGGCGCACTGGGCCGACTGGATGTTCGCGCTGGTGCGCACCGATCCGGAGGCACGCAAGCAGGAAGGAATCTCGTTTCTGCTGGTCGACCTGAAGACCCCTGGTATCACCGTGCGGCCGATCACCTCGATCGACGGCACCCGGCACATGAACGAAGTGTTTCTCGAGAACGTCAGAGTGCCGGCCGGCAACCTCGTGGGCGCGGAAAACCGCGGCTGGGATTGCGCCAAGTTCCTGCTGGCCAACGAGCGGACCGGGATCGCGAATGTCGGGCTGTGCCAGGAGCGCCTGGCTTATGCACGCGAACTGGCCGGGCCCCGGTCGCGCGAGCCCATGCTGCGCCATGAACTCGCCGTGCTGGACGCGGAAACCCGCGCCTTGGAGTTGACGAACTACCGCTTCCTGCTGAGCGAGCGCGAGCAGCATGCCCTGCCCGCCTTCGCGTCGGTCCTCAAGCTCAAGGGCACGGAGATCCAGCAGGAGGCGCACGCGCTGGTGGCACGCCTTGCCGGACCGGCGGCGCTGGAGCAGCCCGAGCCGCCGGGCGCCGAAGACTGCCACCTGGTGCAGCGCTACCTCTTCTCGCGGGCGCTGAGCATCTATGGCGGCACCTCCGAGATCCAGAAGGACATCCTGGCCAAGTCCATCCTCGGCTGACGCGGAGCCCACATGAACTTCGAATTGACCGACGAACTGGCGGCGCTGCAGGACAGCTTGCAGCGCTTGCTCTCCGACCTCCAGGCGCGGCGCGCTGCCACCGACGAGGGCACCGCCTGGCGCCAGCTGGCCGAACTCGGTGTCGCGGGACTGCTGGTGCCCGAACGCCACGGCGGCTTCGGCGGCAGCGCGGAGCATGTGCTGCCCGTCATGCAGGAACTCGGCCGCGCGCCCGTCGCCGTGCCATTCCTGTCCTGCTGCGTGCTGGGGGCGACCGCGCTCGCCACGGCCGACGACGCGACGGCGCGCACGTTGCTGCCGGCGCTGGCGACCGGCGAACTGCAGGTCGCCTGGGCGCACGACGAGCCGGCGCGGCAGGGCGAACCGGCATCGCCGTCCACCACCGCCTCGAATCACCACGGCTGGCGCCTGACGGGGACGAAGCGCCAGGTGCTGCATGCCGCGTCTGCCCACCAGTTCGTCGTCAGCGCGCGAGTGGACGGCGACGCGGTGAGGCCGCACCCCGCCCTCTTCCTCGTCGACCGCGACGCCCCCGGCGTGAGCGTGCGCGGCTTGCGGCTGGTCGACGGCACCCCTGCGGGCGAACTGAGGCTGCAGGACGCGCACGCGGTACCACTGCGCGACGGTGCGGTCGACGCGTCTTCCGACCTCGAAGCCGTGGCCAGCACCGGCATCGCCGCAATCTGCGCCGAAATGGCAGGAGCGATGGAGGCCGCATTCAGTCTCACGGTGGCCTACGTCAACACGCGCAAGCAGTTCGGCCGCTTGATCGGCGCCAACCAGGCGCTGCGCCACCGCGTCGCGGAGATGCAGGTGGCGCTCGAGATGGCCCGCAGCATGACGGTCGCGGCGGCCGTGGCCGCGGCACGCGGCGGCTTGCACGAGCCGGCCTCGCGCCTGGAACTGCACCGCGCCAAGTTCCTGGTCGGACGCAACGCCCGCGTCGTCTGCCAGCAGGCAATCCAGCTGCACGGCGGCGTCGGCATGACCGAGGAATACGCGGTCGGCCGGTACCTGCGCCGCGTGCACGTGCTCGACCATCTGTTCGGCGACGCCACGGCGCACGCCGACTGGCTGGCGCATGCTGGCTGACGGGGGCCGGTCGAGGGGTGAGGTGCCGTCGGCGCAGGGGCTGTTTCCCTAGGCCCTAGGCCCTAGGCCCTAGCCCCTGTGGTGAAAGCGCTAGAGCGCCTTCACGAGTTCAGGCACCGCCGCGAACAGGTCCGCTTCCAGGCCATAGTCGGCCACGGCGAAGATCGGCGCTTCGGGGTCCTTGTTGATCGCCA
>Ga0255338_1006042_pt1 | contig 10602 bp, 10 predicted proteins | sample MeOH1_35cm_T4_19_FD_203715 | JGI IMG/M metagenome (GOLD analysis project Ga0255338, IMG submission 203715) | Sandy soil microbial communities from University of British Columbia, Vancouver, Canada - MeOH1_35cm_T4_195 | ecosystem: Engineered > Artificial ecosystem > Sand microcosm > Unclassified ... | reverse complement strand
GGGCCTGACACATGGGTGCTCCTGAAAATCTGAACGACAAAGGCTTTGTCACCACGACGGCGGACGCGCTCATCAACTGGACGCGCACCGGCTCGCTGTGGCCCATGACCTTCGGTCTTGCCTGCTGCGCGATCGAGATGATGCACGCTGCAGCAGCGCGCTATGACATGGACCGCTTCGGCATCGTATTCCGGCCAAGTCCCCGGCAATCGGACGTGATGATCGTCGCCGGCACACTGTGCAACAAGATGGCGCCGGCGCTGCGCAAGGTGTACGACCAGATGGCCGAGCCGCGCTGGGTGATCTCGATGGGCACGTGCGCGAACGGCGGCGGCTATTACCATTATTCGTACTCGGTGGTGCGCGGCTGCGACCGCATTGTGCCGGTGGACATCTACGTGCCGGGCTGCCCTCCGACGGCGGAGGCGCTGCTCTACGGCATCATCCAGCTGCAGAACAAGATCAAACGCAACAACACGATAGCCCGCTGATGGCCACGCGACTCGAAACGCTGACTGCCGCGCTCACTGCAGCACTGGGCGACAAGCTCGTATCCACCCGCACCGCCCTGGGCGAGATCACCGTCGTGGTGAAGCCCGACGATCTCGTGGGGGTCGCGCAGACGTTGCGCGATGCGCCGGAGCTGCGCTTCGAGCAGCTCGTCGACCTCTGTGGCGTCGACTATCTCGCGTACGGCGTCGGCGGCACGAGCGAAGAGCGCGCGGCCCGCATGCGCGAGCTCGAGCTGCGCGTCGCAGGCCCGGGGCGACTCGAGCATCCCTCCCGCTTCGGCGTGGTCTATCACCTGCTCTCCGTCACGCACAACTGGCGGGTGCGCATGCGCGTGTACGCCGCGCAAGACAGCATGCCCATCGTCGATTCCGTGATCGGCGTGTGGCCGTGCGCGAACTGGTTCGAGCGCGAGGCGTTCGATCTCTACGGCATCATCTTCACCGGACATCCCGACCTGCGCCGCATCCTGACCGATTACGGCTTCATCGGGCACCCGTTCCGCAAGGACTTCCCGATCTCGGGCAACGTGGAGATGCGCTACGACCCGGACCAGCAGCGGGTGATCTACCAGCCCGTGACGATAGAGCCGAGGGAAGTCACGCCGCGCATCGTGCGCGAAGAGAACTACGCAGACAGCGAAGGAATCAAGAAAGGCTGACGGCCGCGTAACCGCCGCCCGCCCGATCCCAACATGGCTGAGATCCGCAACTACACCATCAATTTCGGTCCGCAGCATCCTGCCGCGCACGGCGTGCTGCGGCTCGTGCTCGAGCTCGACGGCGAAGTGATCCAGCGCGCCGATCCGCACATCGGCCTGCTCCATCGCGCGACGGAGAAGCTGGCGGAGCACCGCACGTTCGTGCAGACGGTCCCTTACATGGACCGGCTCGATTACACGACCATGATATGCAACGAGCACGCTTACGTGCTCGCGGTGGAAAAGCTGCTCGGCATCGAGGTTCCGATCCGCGCCCAGTACATACGCGTGATGTTCGATGAGATCACGCGGCTGCTCGCGCACCTGTTCGCGCTGGGCGCGCACGCGCTCGACCTGGGCGCAATGACGGTCTTCCTGTACTGCTTCCGCGAGCGCGAGGATCTGTTCGACGTATACGAGGCGGTTTCGGGCGCGCGCATGCATGCCGCCTACTACCGGCCGGGCGGGGTCTATCGCGACCTGCCGGACAGCATGCCGCAGTACGAGGCATCGAAGATCCACAACGAGCGCGCGATCCGCGAGATGAACCGCAATCGCAGCGGCTCGCTGCTCGACTTCATCGAGGATTTCACCGAGCGCTTCCCCACGTACGTGGACGAATACGAGACGCTGCTCACCGAGAACCGGATCTGGAAACAGCGCACGGTCGGCATCGGCGTCGTCTCTCCCGAGCGCGCGCTCGCGTTGGGCTTCACCGGCCCGATGCTGCGCGGATCGGGCATTGCCTGGGATTTGCGCAAGAAGCAGCCGTACGAGGTGTACGACCGCATGGAATTCGACATTCCCGTCGGCGTGAATGGCGACTGCTACGACCGGTACCTGGTGCGCATCGAGGAAATGCGCCAGTCGAACCGCATCATCCGGCAGTGCATAGACTGGTTGCGCAAGAATCCCGGTCCGGTGATGGTCGACAACCACAAGATTGCGCCGCCGTCCCGTGTCGAGATGAAGACGAACATGGAAGAGCTGATCCATCACTTCAAGCTCTTCACCGAGGGCATGCACGTGCCGGAAGGCGAGGCGTACGCGGCGATCGAGCATCCCAAGGGCGAATTCGCCATCTATCTCGTGTCCGACGGCGCGAACAAGCCTTACCGCATGAAGATCCGGCCGCCGAGCTTCGTCCATCTGTCCGCGATGGACGAGATGTGCCGCGGCCACATGCTCGCCGACGCCGTCGCCGTCATCGGGACGCTCGAAATCGTGTTCGGGGAGATCGATCGATGAACGCGCCTCTGATGCTCTCTCCCGATGCGCTCGCGAAAATCGACGCGGCGATCGCCAAGTATCCCGCGGATCAGAAGCAGTCGGCGGTGATGGCTGCCCTCACGATAGCCCAGGACGAGAAAGGCTGGCTCTCGACGGAGACGATGGACTTCGTCGCCCGCTATCTCGACATGCCGCCGATCGCGGTCTACGAGGTCGCGTCGTTCTACTCGATGTACGACCTGAAGCCCGTCGGACGGCACAAGCTCTCGATCTGCACCAACCTGCCGTGCGCGCTGCAGGGCGCGACCATCGCGGCCCAGCATCTGAAGCAGAAGCTCGGCATCGGCTTCGGCGAGACGACGGCGGACGGCAAGGTCACGCTGAAGGAAGCGGAGTGCATGGGCGCGTGCGGCGATGCGCCGGTGCTCCTGCACAACAACAAGCGCATGCTGTGTGCGATGACGCCCGAGCGTCTCGACACGCTCCTGAAGGATTTGAAGTAATGGGACTGCCCGTAGCTCCATTTGCCGGCGACATCTATGGCCCCGATGCGGTCCTGATGAAGGGCGTGAGCGGGCTCAACTGGCGCCTGAAGGATTACGAGTCGCGCGCGGGCTATCAGGCGCTGCGCAAGATACTGAACGAGAAGATACCGCCCGAGCAGGTCGTCGCCGAGGTGAAGAAGTCGGCGCTGCGCGGCCGCGGCGGCGCGGGCTTCCCGGCGGGGCTGAAGTGGAGCTTCATGCCGAAGGGCTACACCGGCGTGAAGTATCTCGTCTGCAACTCGGACGAGGGCGAGCCCGGGACTTTCAAGGACCGCGACCTGCTGCGCTACAACCCGCACCTCGTCATCGAGGGCATGATCATCGCGGCGTACGCGATGGGCACGCGCGTGGGCTACAACTACATCCACGGCGAGATCTGGGAAGTGTTCGAGCGCTTCGAAGAGGCGCTCGCCGAGGCGCGCGCTGCCGGTTATCTCGGCGAGAACATCCTCGGCTCCGGCTTCAGCTTCGATCTCTATGCCCACCACGGGTGGGGCGCGTACATCTGCGGCGAGGAAACGGCGCTGCTCGAGTCGCTCGAGGGCAAGAAAGGCCAGCCGCGCTTCAAGCCGCCGTTCCCTGCGAGCTTCGGTCTCTACGGCAAGCCCACGACGATCAACAACACGGAAACGTTCGCGGCGGTGCCGTGGATCATCCTGAACGGCGGCGACGCGTTCCTCAATCTCGGCAAGCCGAACAACGGCGGCACGAAGATCTTCTCCGTGTCCGGCGACGTCGCGCGTCCGGGCAATTACGAAGTGAGGCTCGGGACGCCGTTCGCGAAGCTGCTCGAAATGGCAGGCGGCATGCGCGGCGGCAAGAAGCTGAAAGCCGTCATACCCGGCGGCTCGTCGATGCCCGTGCTGCCGGCGGACATCATGATGGCGACCGACATGGATTACGACTCGATCGCCAAGGCGGGCTCGATGCTGGGCTCGGGCGCGGTCATCGTCATGGACGAGACGCGCTGCATGGTGCGCTGCCTGCTGCGGCTCTCGTATTTCTATTTCGAAGAATCGTGCGGCCAGTGCACGCCGTGCCGCGAGGGCACCGGCTGGCTCTACCGGATGGTGGATCGCATCGAGCACGGCAAAGGCAGGCCGGAGGACCTCGACGTGCTGAACGACGTGGCGGACAACATCCAGGGGCGCACCATCTGCGCGCTGGGCGATGCGGCAGCGATGCCGGTACGGGCGTTCATCAAGCATTATCGCGACGAATTCCAGCACCACATCGACCATAAGACGTGTCTGGTGCCGGCTTACATCTGATGCGGATCATGACTACCTTCACCCCCGACCCCTCTCCCGCCCGCGCGGGCGGGGGTAGATTCGTGAGTTGCTGAGGCAACCGAACTTATGCTCGAACTCGAAATCGACGGCAAGAAGATTGAAGTCCCCGAGGGCAGCACCGTGATGGACGCTGCGGGCAAGCTCGGCATCTTCGTCCCGCACTTCTGCTATCACCGCAAGCTCTCCATCGCCGCGAACTGCCGCATGTGCCTGGTGCAGGTGGAGAAAGCGCCCAAGCCGCTGCCGGCTTGCGCGACGCCGGCGACCAACGGCATGAAGGTGTGGACGCATTCGGATCAGGCGGTCGATGCGCAGAAGGGCGTGATGGAGTTCCTGCTCATCAACCATCCGCTCGACTGCCCCATCTGCGACCAGGGCGGCGAATGCCAGCTGCAGGATCTCGCCGTCGGTTACGGCGCCAGCAACTCGCGCTATCAGGAAGACAAGCGCGTCGTGACCAACAAGAACCTGGGCCCGCTCATCTCCACCGACATGACGCGCTGCATACACTGCACGCGCTGTGTCCGCTTCGGCCAGGAGATCGCGGGCATCATGGAGCTCGGCATGATAGGCCGGGGCGAGCATTCCGAAATCATCACGTTCGTCGGCAAGACGGTGGACTCTGAGCTCTCGGGCAACGTGATCGACCTGTGCCCGGTCGGCGCGCTCACGTCCAAGCCGTTCCGTTACAGCGCGCGCTCCTGGGAGTTGACGCGCAAGCTGTCGGTGAGCCCCCATTGCGGCCTCGGCTCGAATCTCGTCGTGCAGGTGAAGCAGAACCGGGTGATGCGCGTGCTGCCGCGCGAGAACGAAGCCATCAACGAATGCTGGCTGTCGGACAAGGACCGCTTCTCCTATGAAGGCCTCAACTCCGAGCAGCGGCTCGCGCGGCCCATGGTGAAGCAAGACGGCGTATGGCGCGAGGTCGAGTGGCAATTCGCTCTCGATTTCGTGGCGCGCGAGTTGAAGCGCATCCGGGACCAGCACGGTCCGCAGGCGATAGGCGCGCTCGCCACGCCGCATCAAACGGTCGAAGAGCTGCATCTGCTGCAGAAGCTCGCGCGGGGTCTGGGTTCCGGCAACGTCGACTTCCGTCTGCGGCAGTCCGACTTCAGCCTCGACGGCAAGCTCGCCGGCGCGCCGTGGCTCGGCATGAAGATCGCCGAAGTCGGCCAGCACGACCGCGTGGTCGTCATCGGAGCCACGCTGCGCAAGGACCATCCGCTCCTCGCGCACCGATTGCGCCAGGCGACGAAGCGCGGCACGCAGCTTACGCTCGTGAATCCGTTCGACGACGACCTGCTGCTGCCGGTCGCGCACAGAGTCGTGGTCCGGCCGTCTGCGCTCGCAGCCGCGCTCGCCGGCATCGTGAAGGCGGCTGCGGAAGCGAAGAGCGCGGCGGTGCCGGAATCCGTGCGCGCCGCCGTTGCCGGCGTCGAGATCGACGACCGTGCGCGAGCCGTCGCGGGCAGTCTCGCGAGCGGGGAGAGATGCGCGATCTTCCTCGGCAATCTCGCACAGCATCATCCGCAGGCCGCGCAGCTGCATGCGCTCGCGCAGGCGCTTGCGGATGTGACCGGCGCGCGCCTGGGCTTCCTCGGCGAAGCGGCCAACAGCGTCGGCGGCTATATCGCCAACGCCGTGCCGTTCGGTGCTTCGGCGGGCAAAAGCGCTGCGCAGATGCTGACGGCAGGGCAGGGCATGAAGGCCTACCTGCTGCTCGGCGTCGAAGCGGAGCTCGATGCGCACAACCCGCAGCAAGCGCTGGCCGCACTCGAGCAGGCGGAGCTCGTGGTCGCGATGAGCGCCTACCAGCATCAGGCGGTGGACTACGCGAACGTGCTCCTGCCCATCGGGCCGTTCACCGAGACCGCGGGCACGTTCATCAACACGGAAGGCACGATCCAGAGCTTCAACGGCGTCGTGCAGCCGCTGGGCGAGGCCCGCCCGGCGTGGAAGGTGCTGCGCGTGCTGGGCAATCTGCTCGACCTCCAGGGTTTCGAGCAGGACAGCGCCGACGACGTGACGCGCGAAGCGCTGGGCAACGGCGATATCGCGTCGCGGCTCAGCAATCGCATCGATCTCGCGGCAAGCGCGTTGTCGCCGGCCGTCTCGGGCGGGCTCGAGCGTATTGCCGAAGTGCCGATTTACGCGGCGGATGCGATCGTGCGCCGCTCGCCGCCGCTGCAGATGACGCGCGAGGCGGCGTCTCCGCTCGCATGGCTCAATCCGGCCACGGCCTCGGCACTGGGCTTGCGCAGCGGCGATTTTCTGCGCGTCCGGCAAGGTGACGGTGAGGCGATCGTGGGCTTCGGCGTGGACGACCGGCTGCCGCCCGATTGCATCCGGCTCGCGGCGGCGCGCCCGGAGACGGCTCGCTTGGGCTCCATGTTCGGCACGGTGAGCGCCGAGCGCGTGGCCGGCGAACAAAAGGTAGCGGTGTAGCCACATGGAATTCCTCGGGACTCTGGAGCAGTTCTTCGGGCCGACCTGGCCGGCGGTGTACACGGTCGCGAAAATCGTGGCCATCGTGCTGCCGCTCATGCTGGGCGTCGCTTACCTCACGCTGTGGGAGCGGAAATTCATCGGCTGGATCCAGGTGCGCATCGGGCCGAACCGGGTAGGGCCGCTGGGGTTGCTGCAGCCGATCGCCGACGGGCTCAAGCTCCTGGTGAAGGAGATCGTCATCCCGAGCGGGGCGAACAAATTCCTGTTCGTCCTGGCGCCCATCATGGCGATCGGGCCCGCGCTCGCCGCGTGGGCGGTCATCCCCTTCGATCCGCAGCTGGTGCTGTCGAACATCGACGCGGGATTGCTCTACATCATGGCGATCACGTCGATGGGCGTGTACGGCATCATCATCGCCGGCTGGGCGTCCAACTCCAAGTACGCGTTCCTCGGCGCGATGCGCTCGGCGGCGCAGATCGTGTCCTACGAGATCGCCATGGGCTTCTCGCTGGTGGGCGTGCTGATGGCTGCCCAGAGTCTGAACCTCAGCGACATCATCCTCGGCCAGCGCGGCGACTATGGGCTGTTTAACTGGTTCTGGATCCCGCTGTTTCCGCTGATGCTGACGTACCTGATCTCCGGCGTGGCCGAGACCAACCGCTTGCCGTTCGACGTGGCGGAAGGCGAATCCGAGATCGTCGCGGGCTTCCACGTCGAATATTCCGGCATGACCTTTGCCGTGTTCTTTCTGGCCGAGTACGCCAACATGTGGCTGGTGTCGGTGCTGACCTCGGTCATGTTCCTGGGCGGGTGGCTGTCGCCGTTCCCGCAATCCTGGGGATTTATCGGGGCGCCGAGCATCGTCTGGCTGCTCGCCAAGATGGTCTTTGTCGTGACCTCGTTCCTCTGGTTCCGCGCCACCTTCCCCCGTTATCGCTACGACCAGATCATGCGGCTGGGCTGGAAGATCTTCATCCCCGTCACGCTCGTGTGGATCGTCGTGCTGGGTATCTGGATGCAGACGCCGTTGTGGGTGTGGTGGAGGGCTGCGGCATGATCGCCAATATCCGCCATTTCTTCCGCGCCTTCCTGCTCGTCGAGCTGGTGAAGGGCATGATGCTGACGGGCCGCCATCTCTTCGCCCGCAAGGTCACCGTGCAGTTCCCCGAGGAGAAGACGCCGATGAGCCCGCGCTTCCGGGGCCTGCATGCGCTGCGCCGCTATCCGAATGGGGAAGAGCGCTGCATCGCGTGCAAGCTGTGCGAAGCGGTGTGCCCGGCGCTCGCGATCACCATCGAATCCGAGCAGCGCGACGACGGCACGCGCCGCACGACGCGCTACGACATCGACCTCACGAAGTGCATCTTCTGCGGCTACTGCGAAGAGTCTTGCCCCGTCGATTCCATCGTCGAGACCCGCATACTCGAGTACCACGGAGAGCGGCGCGGCGATCTCATCTATACCAAGCCGATGCTGCTCGCGATCGGCGACATGTACGAAGAGCAAATTGCAAAAGACCGGGCCGCGGATGCGCCGTACCGTTGATAAAAAGAACCGCCTTGAGGCGTGCCGGAAGCCCATCGTGACGAGCGCTAGCGCGCGGGTGGCCGGCATGCCGCGGAGCAGCCAGCCATGACCTTCCAGACGTTCACCTTTTATTTCTTCTCGGCCATCCTCGTGTTCGCCGCACTGAGAGTCATCACGGCGCGCAACCCGGTGCACGCGGCGCTCTTTCTCGTGCTCGCCTTCTTCACGTCCGCCGGCATCTGGATCCAGCTCCAGGCCGAGTTCCTCGGCATCGCGCTCGTGCTGGTCTACGTCGGCGCGGTCATGGTGCTCTTCCTGTTCGTCGTGATGATGCTCGACATCAATCTCGCGCGGCTGCGGGAGGGCTTCTGGAACTACCTGCCCATAGGCAGCGTCGTCGCGCTGCTGCTGATCGCCGAGATGACCCTCGTGCTGGTCGGCGGCGGCTACTTCAGCTCGACCGCCGCGCCAGCGCCGCCGCCGCTGCCGCCGGGCTACAGCAACACCAAGGAGGTCGGGCGGCTGCTCTATACCGAATACGTCTATCCCTTCGAGATCGCCGCGGTGATCCTGCTCGTCGCCATCGTGGCCGCCATCGCGCTCACGCTGCGGCATCGCAAGCAGACCCGGTACGTGGACCCGGCCGCGCAAATCAGCGTGCGGCGGGCCGACCGGGTGCGCATCGTCTCCGTGCCGGTGGAGAAACGGGATTGAGACGGGGATTCGAGGGGGGCACAAGAACCATGAATCCCGGACGTAAAAAGCTCAAGGGGAATTGATTGGTCACTCTGACGCACTACCTGGTGCTCGGCGCGATTCTGTTCGCGATCAGCGTCATCGGCATATTCCTGAACCGCAAGAACCTGATCGTGCTGCTGATGGCGATCGAGCTGATGCTGCTCGCCGTCAACATGAATTTCATCGCGTTCTCGCACTACCTCGACGATGCCGCGGGGCAGATCTTCGTGTTCTTCATACTCACCGTCGCGGCGGCCGAGTCCGCGATCGGTCTCGCGATCCTGGTCGTGCTCTTCCGCAGCCTGAACACGATACTGGTCGAAGATATCGACCAGCTGAAGGGATGAGCGCCACATGACCGCCATGCAAAAGCTCTACCTCGTCATTCCGCTCGCGCCTCTCGCCGGGGCGCTCATCGCGGGGCTCCTCGGCTGGGCCATAGGGCGCCGCGCCGCGCACTGGGTCACGATCATCGGCATGCTGATCTGCACGGCCTGCTCGATACTCGTCTTCCAGGACGTGCTCGCCGGCAATACGTACAACGGCCCGGTCTACGCCTGGCTCGTCTCGGGCGACACGCGCTTCGAGGTGGGATTCCTGATCGACCGGCTGTCGGCGACCATGATGGTCGTCGTATCGTTCGTGTCGCTGATGGTGCACATCTACACCATAGGCTACATGGCCGACGATCCCGGCTATCAGCGCTTCTTCAGCTACATCTCGCTCTTCACCTTCTCGATGCTGATGCTGGTGATGAGCAACAATTTCATGCAGCTCTTCTTCGGCTGGGAGGCGGTGGGGCTGGTGTCGTACCTGCTCATCGGCTTCTGGTACACGCGCCCGACCGCGATCTACGCGAATCTCAAGGCTTTCATGGTGAATCGCGTGGGCGACATGGGCTTCCTGCTCGGCATCGCGCTGGTGCTGACGTACTTCGGCACGCTCGACTACGCGGCCGTCTTCCAGGGGGCAGGCACGCTCGCGCGCAACACCATCGAGGTCGTCCCGGGCACGCCGTGGTCGCTGATGACGGTGACCTGCATCCTGCTGTTCATCGGCGCCATGGGCAAGTCCGCGCAGTTTCCGCTGCACGTCTGGCTGCCGGACTCGATGGAGGGCCCGACGCCGATCTCCGCGCTGATCCACGCGGCGACGATGGTGACGGCCGGCATCTTCATGGTCGCCCGCATGTCGCCGTTGTTCGAGCTCTCGGAGACCGCGTTGTCCTTCGTGCTCGTGATCGGCGCCATCACGGCGCTCTTCATGGGGCTCGTCGCGATCGTGCAGAACGACATCAAGCGCGTGGTGGCTTATTCGACGCTGTCGCAGCTGGGTTACATGACCGTCGCGCTCGGCGCTTCGGCCTACGCTGCGGGCATGTTCCACCTCGTGACGCATGCTTTCTTCAAGGCGCTGCTCTTCCTCGGCGCGGGCTCGGTGATCATCGCCATGCACCACGAGCAGGATATGCGGCGCATGGGCGGCCTGCGCAAATACATGCCGATCACGTATCTCACCGTGCTGATCGGGTCGTTCGCGAACGCCGGCTTCCCCGGCTTCTCCGGCTTTTTCTCCAAGGACGCCATCATCGAGGCGGTGCATCTCTCGCACA
>Ga0255338_1006041_pt1 | contig 10603 bp, 3 predicted proteins | sample MeOH1_35cm_T4_19_FD_203715 | JGI IMG/M metagenome (GOLD analysis project Ga0255338, IMG submission 203715) | Sandy soil microbial communities from University of British Columbia, Vancouver, Canada - MeOH1_35cm_T4_195 | ecosystem: Engineered > Artificial ecosystem > Sand microcosm > Unclassified ... | reverse complement strand
CTGATCGCACACGCAGATGGCGCCCTGGACGAACGCGCGCTCTGCGAGTGCCTGCGCGAGTACCAGACCCTCGCTCCGCTCAGCTCCGGTGAGTTGTGGGCCGTTCCGATCATGCTGCGCGTGGGGCTCGTCGAGAACCTGGAGCGGCTGGCTACTCCCCTGGAAGAGCGCCGGAAGGCGCGGTTGGAAGCGGATGGCTGGGCCGACCAGATCGTCAAAGCGGCGGCGAACCGGCCGGGCGACGTGACGGTGTTACTGGGTGAGCTCGCGCAGCGGCGGGGGCAACTGACCGGTCCGCACCTCGTGCGCCTTTACCAGCGCCTGCGGGGACGCGGACATGGCATGGCCCCGGTGCTCGATTGGCTGGCTCGGCGCGTGGAAGCGGTAGCGGACAGCGAGATCGACGACTTCGTCCGCGTGGAGACCCACGTGCAGGCGGCAGACCAGGTCTCGATCAGCAATACCATCACCAGTTTCCGCCTGCTCGATCGGGTGGCCTGGGACGAGTTTTTTGATGCCACCAGTGTGGTCGAGCAGGCGCTCCGCGAAGACCCCGCCTATGCCACTTCTGACTTCCGCACGCGAGACGCGTGTCGGCACTCTGTAGAACGCATCGCTCGCAGGAGCCGGGTCCAGGAGACAGCTGTCGCGGTCGCCTCGGTGCTTCGAGCACGCGCGGCCCACACGGCAAAGGGTGAACTAGGGGCAGGCGCGGAGCCCTCCGCAGCCGGCGCTCGCTCTTTCCCCTTCACCGCGCCACCTGCGGCCGAGACCGCGCCGTACTATCTGATCGACGAGGGAACCGCCGAATTGGAGCGGGCGCTGCGTTACCCGCCCACAGCTCGAGAGCGAGCCGAGCGGCTCGCCCGGCGATTTCCCACGTTCTTCTACCTGGGTGGCATCGGGACCCTCACCGCGCTGCTGCTCTACGCAGCGATTACCTATGCGTCCGCTAGCGGCGGTGGGTGGGGACTCCTGTTGCTAGCAGCCCTGGTGGCACTGCTGCCGGCCAGCGACCTGGCCGTGGCCGCGGTCAATGCGTTCTTCACCCACTGGTTGTCCCCGCGCGTGCTGGCCAAGCAAGACTTCCGCGGTGGAATTCCAGCGGAATGCCGGACCCTGGTCGCGATTCCGGCACTGCTCACCAGTTCGAGTGGCGTTGAAGAACTGCTGGAGCGTCTCGAGATCCACTATCTCGCGAACCCCAACCCAAACCTCCACTTCGCGCTACTCACTGACTTTACGGATGCCAGCCACGAGAACGAGCCGGGCGATGACGCTCTGGTCAACCGGGCCGTTCAGGGTATTCTGGAACTGAACGCGCGCTATGAGGGGCCGACGGCCTGCGGCCGGTTCTTCCTTTTTCACCGCAAGCGGCTCTGGAACGAGAGCCAGCAATGCTGGATGGGCTGGGAGCGCAAGCGGGGCAAACTGATGGAGCTAAACCGGCTCCTGCGTAGTGATGCCGGCACCACCTTTACCGTCACCATCGGCGACCGAGAGGCGCTGCATCAGGTCCGGTACGTCCTCTCATTGGACTCCGATACCCTCCTCCCGCCCGGAGCGGCCCGGCGCCTCGTAGAGACCCTCGCCCATCCGCTCAATGTCGCGGTCGTCGACCCGCGGCTCCGTCGAGTGGTTCGCGGCTACGGCGTCCTCCAGCCCCGGGTGAGCATCACGCTCACCAGCGCGGCGCGCTCCCTGTTTACGCGAGTCTTTTCGGGCAACGCCGGGGTCGACCCGTACACCACGGCCGTATCTGACGTTTACCAGGACCTCTTCGGCGAAGGCGTCTTCTGCGGCAAGGGCCTGTACGAAGTCGACGTCTTCGAGACGGTGCTGGAAGGCCGGGTTGCGGAGAACACGCTGCTCAGCCACGACCTGTTCGAGGGCTCCTTCGCGCGGTGCGGCCTCGCCACGGACGTGGAAGTGTTCGACGACTATCCCCTCCGGTACAACTCGTTCGCGGCGCGGCTACACCGCTGGGTCCGCGGGGATTGGCAGCTCCTGCGCTGGCTCATGCCGCAGGTCAGGCAGCCAGGTGCCAGCAACGCAGCGTCCCTTCCGAACCCTCTGTCGCCGCTCTCCCGGTGGAGGATGCTGGACAACGTGCGGCGGAGCCTCTCTACGCCCGCCCTGGTCCTGCTTCTCGCGGCCGGATGGCTCGTACTCCCCGGAGCGCCGGTTGTCTGGACGTTGGCCGCCCTCTGCGTGATCGCCGTTCCGATCCTGGTGCAGCTTGCGGCGGTGGGTCTGATCGACGTGCGCGCTGTCTCCTGGGGAATCTACCTCCAGAGCCTTTTAAGCGACCTCCGGATCAACCTGCAGCAGATCGGTCTGTCTTTGTGTCTCGTCGGGCATCAGGCCATCCTATCTCTGGATGCGGTCGCCCGCACCCTCTGGCGAATGTTCGTCAGCCGGCGCTACCTGCTCGAGTGGCAGGCCTCGGCCGCCGCGGAACGTCAGCTGGGCGCGGATGCGCCGGGTTTCTTCCGGCGGATGTGGCCGGCGGTGGCCCTCGCCGCGCTGCTCGGCTCGGCCCTACTACTGGTCCGACCGGAGGCCCTTTGGCTCGCCGCACCATTCTTAGTGCTTTGGGCCGCGTCTCCCTGGATCGCCTACCGGATCAGCATTCCCTTTGGACCGGTCGGTCGTTGCAGTATGGACGGAGCGCCGCTCTCGATTGCAGAGCGAGAGATGTTGCGGCGCGTAGCCCGGCAGACCTGGCGCTTCTTCCAGGATGTGGTGACCGAGCGCGACAACTGGCTGCCGCCCGACAACTACCAGGCAGACCGATCCGACCCCGTTGCCCACCGGACGTCCCCGACGAACATCGGTCTACTCCTCCTCGGCACGCTCACCGCGCGCGATTTCGGCTACGTAGGACTGGTGGAGGTCGTGGACCGGCTGGAGCGTACGCTCCACAAGATGGCCGAGATGGAGCGGCATCGCGGACACTTCTACAATTGGTATGACACCCAGCGGCTGGGCGCCATCACCCCGTTCTACGTCTCCACGGTAGATAGTGGCAATCTAGCGGGTCACCTTTTGGCACTCAAGCAGGGCTGCATCGAGCTTCGAGAGCTGCCCGTGTTCGGAGAGCCGTCCCTATCCGGACTCCGAGATACGCTGGATGCCTTGCGCGCCGAGATCCCGCAATCCAGTCAATGGTTGAGGTCCGAACGCGAGGTGGTGGCCCACGTGCTTCGGGATGACCCGAGCGGCATCATTGATTGGCCCGGAAAGGTGACCGTCATCGCGGAAGCGGTGGCGGCGCTATCATGGGCCGCTACCGCTACTCCCGCGCCGACCGAGCTCATCGGGACGGAAGTCGCTGCGTGGAGCGATTTATTAAAACGCCACGTCGATGAGCTGCAGCGAGACCTCGACTTGCTGCTGCCATGGAGCCGGCTGCTGCTCGTGCAGCCGCAACCGTTCAGTGATGGCCAGCCCCTCACCGGCGACCTGGCGGAACGGCCCCACGCATTTGCGGAGCTCCTGGTTCTGCGAAGTGGTACGACGGGCAGTATTCAGGCGCTCACCGACTTGATGCCCGGCGCGCTCGCCGAGGTTGTCCGGCTGCGCACCCGCCTGGACGACTCACTCGTGGAGCTCGAAGCGCGCGCCCGTGCCGTCGCCTGGCTGGACGCGTTGAGCGTTGCATTTGAAACCAGCATGGAAGAGGGACTTAGGCTCCTCCGACGTGCCGAGACGATGTCGGACCTCTGCTCACGCCTCTTCGACGAGATGGATTTCACGTTTCTCTATGACGAAGGACGTGACCTGTTTGCGGTGGGATTCGACGTCCTGGACGCGCGACTGGATCAGTACTACTACGACCTGCTGGCGTCGGAATGCCGGCTGGCCAGCTTCATCGCCATCGCTAAAGGCGAGGTACCGCAGAAACATTGGTTCCGCCTGGGCCGGGCGCTGACGGCGGGGCACGGCGAGCGAGCCCTTATCTCCTGGGGTGGGACGATGTTCGAGTACCTGATGCCCCAACTCGTGATGCGTGCCTGCGAGGGAACCTTGCTGGCTCATACGCTTCCGGCGGTCGTGCGCTTCCAACAACGGTTTGCGAAGCGGGAACGGGTGCCCTGGGGGATGTCGGAGTCCGGCTTCGGCGCCCGGGACCTCCAGTTGAACTACCAGTATCGTACGTTCGGCGTGCCCGCCCTGGGCCTGAAGCCCGACCTCTACGAGGACCTGGTCATCGCACCCTATGCGACCCTCCTCGCCCTCCCCATCGCGCCGAAGGCCGCCGCACAGAATCTTGCCGAGTTGGCGCGGTCCGGGCTGTCCTGTTCTTACGGGTTCTACGAAGCGATCGACTACACGCCCTCACGCCTTCCTCCCGGCGGCGAGGGCGTGGTGGTGCGCGAGTTGATGGCGCATCACCAGGGCATGGCTCTGGTGAGCCTGGGCAATACTCTGCTCGAGCGCCGGATGCCGGACCGGTTCCATGCCGATCCGCTGGTCAAGGCGGTAGAGCTGCTCCTGGAAGAACGCGTTCCACGTGCGGTGGCCACGGCCCATCCGGAAACCCAGACCGTGGCGCTAGCCCGCCGTGCCGTGCGAGAGGTGCCGCCTGACGCCGTTCGGCACTACACCACGGCACAGACCTCCACCCCCCGCGTACAGCTCCTCTCAAACCGCCGCTATGCCGTGATGCTTACGGCGGCCGGGGGAGGATACAGCACCTGGGACGGCCTGGCGGTCACCCGGTGGCGAGAAGACTCTACCCGGGACCACTGGGGCCAGTTCCTGTACGTCCGCGACATGCGCAGCGGACAGTTATGGAGCATCGCGCACCAGCCGACCTGCCCCACCGGTGGCGAGTACGACGTGTACTTCACCGAGGATAAGGCGGAGTTCCGGCGGAAGGTGGACGGCATCCTCGGTCGAGTCGAGGTGGCGGTCTCTTCTGAAGACAACGCAGAGGTCCGGCGGGTAACCCTTACGAACACCACGGACGTTCCGCGGGAGCTGGAAGTGACCAGCTATGCCGAAGTAGTGCTGGCCCCTCTAGCTGCAGACCGCGCGCATGCGGCCTTTAGCAACCTGTTCGTGGAGACCGAGTACGTTGCCGAGCGGAATGCTCTCCTGGCTACCCGTCGCCCGCGGTCGGCAGAGCAGTCCCGAGTCTGGGCGGTCCATGTTCTGGCCCATGAGGGACTGCCCGCCGAAGCATGGAGCGAGACCACTTACGAGACGGATCGGTCGAGCTTCCTGGGCCGAGGACGAACGCCGGCCGCCCCGGCGTCGCTTGCGGCGGGCGGCAAAGCGTCCCGGTCTGTAGGCCCAGTCCTCGACCCGATCTTCAGCCTGCGACAGAAGGTAATCGTGGGACCCCGGCAAACCGTACAGCTGGTGTTTACCACCGGCGCCGCGAGCAGCCGGGATGAGGCCCTCCGGCTGGCAGAGCGGTACCAGGACTTGCGCATGGCCTCGCGCACCTTCGAGCTCGCTTGGATGCACACGCAGATCGAGCTGCTTCACCTCAACCTTTCGCCGGACCAGGCGAGCATGTGCCAGCGGCTTGCCTCGCGACTGCTGTATGCGGACTCCTTCGTCCGCGCGCCGGAAGAGTTACTGGCGCGCGAAACTCAGGGCCAATCGGGTCTGTGGGCCCACGGCATCTCCGGCGATCTGCCGATCGTGCTGGCACAAGTGAGTGCTACCGATCATCTGGCGCTCGTACGGGAGCTACTCCTCACCCACACCTACCTCCGGCACAAAGGGCTTTCGTTCGATCTGGTCCTGCTCAACGAGCACCCGCCCTCCTACATTCAGTCGTTCGAGCAGGCTATCCAGGATGCAGTGCAGAATGCCGGCGCTCCCCTCGACCGGCCGGGGGGCGTGTTCCTGCGCCGCGCGGAGCTCATCCCGGACGCCGGACGCAATCTCCTTCAATCCGTGGCACGCGCCGTATTCAGCGGCCTGCACGGCTCCCTGACGGACCAGCTCGACTGGCGGCCGGAGCCGAAGGAGCGGCCCGCACCGCACCTCCCCAGCCGGGCTCCCCTACCCCCCGAGCCGGTCAGTGGCACTCGTCCGGACCTGGAGTTCTTCAATGGACTGGGCGGCTTCGACGCGGCGGGCAAAGAGTACACGATTGTGCTCGGACGGGATGAGTGGACGCCGGCACCGTGGATCAACGTGATCGCGAATGAGCAGTTCGGCTGCCTGGCGGGAGAAGCCGGCCTCGGCTACACCTGGGCCGGGAACAGCCGGGAGAACCGGCTGACCCCCTGGTCAAACGATCCGGTGAGCGATCCGCCCGGGGAAGCAATCTACCTTCGAAACGAAAGCACCGGCCGATTTTGGTCGGTAACTCCGCTCCCCACCCGCAACAACAATCCGTACTCCATCCACCACGGGGCAGGCTACACCCGTTACGAGCATCAGAGCCACGGTCTAGAGCAAGAGTTGCTGGTGTTCGTACCGGTGGAAGACCCGGTGAAGATCTACCGGCTGCGGCTTCGCAACCGGACCGACCGGGTGCAGGAGTTGACCGCCACTTTCTACGCGGAGTGGGTGCTCGGCGTGACGCGTGAGGAGACGCAGTCCCACGTCACCACGTGGCTCGATCCCGACTCCGGCGCCCTGTTTGCCCGGAACAGTTACAACGCAGAGTTTGGAACCCGGATCGCTTTCGCGGACGTGGATCGGCCCACTCGAACCTGGACCTCCGACCGCGCGGAGTTTCTCGGGCGAAACGGCTCGACGGCTCGACCTCGGGCGATGTCGATGCAGACGCTGGCCGGCGCTGCGGGTGCGGCGCTGGATCCCTGCGCCGCCATCCGCATCGGCGTTACCCTCCGTCCCGGTGAGCAGACCGAGGTGGTGTTCACCCTCGGGCAAGGCGCCGACGCGGAAGAGGCCCGTGCCGTTCTGGGCCGTTATCGCGACCATGGACGAGTAAAGAGAGAGCTGGTCGCCGTACGCGCCCGCTGGGAGTCCCTCCTCACGGCGGTACAGGTCCGCACTCCAGACCCTGCCCTTGACCTCCTACTCAACCGGTGGCTCCAATACCAGGTGCTGGCATGCCGTGTCTGGGGGCGCTCGGCCTTCTATCAGTCGGGCGGCGCCTTCGGGTTCCGCGACCAACTCCAGGACGTGATGGCCTTGGTGGCCGGTGGCTCCGCCGAGGCGGCCGGCACCGCCCGCCAGCAGATCCTGCTCCACGCCGCTCACCAGTTCCCCGAAGGAGACGTCCAGCACTGGTGGCACCCGCCGGGGGGCAAAGGCACCCGGACGCGGTTTTCCGACGACCTTCTCTGGCTCCCCTTCGTAACCGCGCACTACGTACGGGCGACCGGCGACTCGGCGATCCTGGACGAGCTCGTGCCGTTCGTTCAGGGGCGTCCGGTCGCGGAAGGGGAAGACGAGTATTACGACCTCCCCTCCGTGTTACAGGAGACGGCGACGCTCTACGAGCATTGCCTCCTTGCGATTCGTCACGGAATGACCTCCGGCGAACACGGCCTCCCGCTGATGGGCACGGGGGATTGGAACGACGGGATGAACCTGGTCGGGAAGCACGGGCGCGGGGAGAGCGTGTGGGTAGCCTGGTTCCTGATCACGGTCCTCCAGCAGTTCGCACCGCTTTGTGAAAGCCAGGGTTCATTCACCGAAGCCGCGGAGCTACGCACGGCGGCCGAAGGCTACCGCCTGGCCGTCGAGGCTACCGCTTGGGACGGCGACTGGTATCGCCGAGCGTACTTCGATGACGGCACGCCGCTCGGTTCTCGGGAGAACGAGGAATGCCGGATCGATGCCATCGCGCAAAGCTGGGCCGTGATCTCCGGCGCCGGAGATCCGGCACGTTCGCGTCGGGCCATCGATTCGGTGGAGGAGCGACTGGTCCGCGAGCGGGACGGTCTCATCCTCCTGTTTACACCTCCCTTCGACGAGGGCACGCTCGAGCCCGGCTACATCAAGGGCTATGTGCCAGGCGTGCGGGAGAATGGCGGGCAGTATACCCACGCCGCGCTCTGGACGGTGCTAGCCACTGCCCTGCTTGGACGAGGTGGCCGCGCGCACGAGCTGTTTGGGCTACTGAACCCGATCTCCCACTCTAAGACTCCCGAGCAGCGGGAGTTATATCGGGTGGAGCCCTATGTGGTTGCTGCGGACGTTTACGGAGCCTCGCCCCACACGGGCCGCGGCGGTTGGACCTGGTACACCGGCTCCGCGAGCTGGATGTATCGCGTTGGCCTGGAGACCCTCCTGGGCTTCCAGCTCGACGGAGACGCCTTTACGGTCAACCCATGTATCCCGAGGGAGTGGACCGGGTTCGAACTGACCTACTCCCGGGACGGGACGCGCTACCAGGTGGAGGTCAGGAACCCGAACGGGGTGGAGCGCGGTGTGAGCTCGGTAACCGTGGATGGGGAGCTCTGCGTTTCCGGACGCATTCGGGTGGTCAGCGATGCCAGGGAGCACCAGGTGGTGGTGGTGATGGGTTAGTGACCGAGCCCCGTGCGTGAGAACCGCTAATGGCATGAAAGAAGCCGAGGAGTTGAATGCTCCCCGGCTTCTTTCATACCCCTTCGGGCGACCTTCGACTTGCCGGCTACGTACCGCTCTGGTATCGATCTTTGTCCGTCGCTAACGCCAGCGCTATGCCGCTATCACGGGGAATCTCGATATCTCGCCGCGCCTGCTGGGCTTCCTCGGCCGGCGTGAACGGGAGGTCGAGTCCTCGTCGAAGGCGGATGATTTCGCTGCTCAAGTTTCGATGGTGCATGGGTGGACCTCCGCGAGCCGCGTGCGACGCGGCTCGCCTCCGTTCAGTGGTGGACGGTTGCTTCGACTCGGCTCGTTAGCTGAGAGGCGTTAGGGAATGCGCCATGTAGAACTGCTCGATACCGGTGCCGTCGCCGTATTCCGGGAAGCGCACTTCATAGGTGATCAGCTCCAGGTCACGCTTGACGGAGGCGATTACCCCTTCCGAACGATTCTCCACGCAGCCTCCCACGTTCACCGCCACCTTCTGACCTACTTGATAGAGGGGTTCCATAGCCGTTCCTTTCGGTTGCAAGCTACCACTTGATCCACGCGGACTGTCCCGGTAGCTCCGGCGATCGCAGTCGGACGCGGGGTGGTGTCGGGCGGCCGGCGGAACGCGGATGCCAGCTGGGCTCCGCGATGCTCCAATCCGGCGGTGTCAACAGCTCATCCCGCTCGCTGAGCAGTTGCCCACCCCATTGGATATCCGTGTCGAAGCAGCCCCAGATCACTGGCGACAAGCTCGCTGGCGCCTGGCTACCCGCGCAAAGTTGAAGCTGCAAATGCTGCGAGGGATCATTACCCTCTAGGACCTGATGGTCACGTGCCGTCGTCGGGGCCTCATGGCGATACCGTGGGTCTCGCATCACTCGATCCTCCGTCGTATCTGAATGTCCCATAACAGAAAAGACCCGCGCCGCTGGTGCTGGTAAAGCACTAGCGGCGCGGGCCACCGTATCCGATTACGTTAATGCGTTACGCGCGTTGGATCGCGCCTCACATGTAGTGTACCGGAATACGCCTCACTTGTAACATTCGTCATCAGCCCACCGTCTGACTGGAAGGCTCAAAGCCGGTCGTCAGGGAGCGCCGTGTCTCCGCCGAGGAGCACCAACCGATCGGTTCCCTGCACAATCGATGACCCTCACCGGCGGCTGCCAAGGCCGACAATAGTTGTGTTACCAGTCGTGCTGGGCACATCGCAGGATGAATGGGGCGCCATCACGGCGAACCTATGATTCCCAGCCGGTTTAGCCTCCAGTAGTGCCTGCCTGGTTGACCCAGGAAGGAGATGAGGATGTCCGAGCAGCAACGGCCGGCAGAACTGCGATTGGCGATGCAGGAGTTCCGCAGCCGCATTCCCGAAGTCCTCAACCACTGGCAAGAGACCGTTCAGGAGACCCTCCCTTCCGCTTGGCGCGCCGGGAACCTGATCCTCCGTGACCATGTTCCGGATTTCCTCGAAGAGCTAGCCGAAGCGGTGCTTTCGGGCATCCAATACGAGCGGCTCGCTCCCGGCGCAGACGTGGCCTCGAGGGTTGCCGTGACGCTGGCCTCCAGCGTCATCTCCAGCGTTGAGCACGGGGCGCAGCGGGCGTTTCTTACCGATTTCAGCCTGGGGCAGCTACTGCACGAGTACCGGATCCTGCGGAAGGTGACTTTCGACATCCTGGATCGCGACATCCCGTTGCACCCCCACAGCCGCGAGATCCTGAACGATGCCATCGACCGCGCGATGGAACTGGCGGCCGTGGAGTTCACCCGGGTCCAGCAACAGGCACTCATCCTCAGCGAGGCGCAATCCCGCCTGGTGGTGGAGAACGTGCACGATTACGCGATCTTCATGGTGGATGCTTCGGGAGCCGTTCTCACCTGGAATATCGGAGCCGAGCGCCTGACCGGATATCGCAGTGATGAGCTGGTGGGTCAACCGTTCTCTTGCCTCTACCAACCGGCCGAGGTGCTTCGCTCCTTCGCGCAGGAGCAGCTTTCAGTCGCGATGCTGGCAGGTTGGTCACAGGAAGAGCGAGCCTGGGTGCGGAAGGATGGCACACTCTTTTGGGTGAGCGTGGTGGTTACCGGGCTGCGT
>Ga0255338_1006040_pt1 | contig 10604 bp, 7 predicted proteins | sample MeOH1_35cm_T4_19_FD_203715 | JGI IMG/M metagenome (GOLD analysis project Ga0255338, IMG submission 203715) | Sandy soil microbial communities from University of British Columbia, Vancouver, Canada - MeOH1_35cm_T4_195 | ecosystem: Engineered > Artificial ecosystem > Sand microcosm > Unclassified ... | reverse complement strand
GGCGGTCGGCATGAATTGCGTGGGCCCGAACGCGCCGGCCCACGAGCCCACCAGCTTCTCCGGCCGCACATCGCCGTGTTGCAGGATTTCCATGGTCGCGAGGAACTCGTCGCGGAAATAGGCCTGCCGCCGGCCGATGCAGGCGAGCGTCGCGGTCGAACGCAATATCGGACGATCGCCGGCGATGGTGCCGTAATTGGTCTCGACGCCCCAGATCGCGGCAATGACGTAACGGTCGACGCCGTAAGCGCGCTCCGCCGCGTCGAACGTCGCCCGGTGCCTCTCCAGGAGGTCGCGGCCTTTCCGGATGCGCTCGTCGGTGACGAGCACGTCGAGGTAGTCCCAAAAGGACTTGGTGAATTCCGGCTGGTTGTCGAGCAGATCCATGATCCGCAGGTCGGGCGTCAGCGGCGCCGTGTAGGCCTGATAGGTGTTCCGGCTGATCCCCCGCCGCGCGGCCAAAGGCCACATGCGCTCAAGACAAGCGGGGAAGTTGGCAGCGGCCGACTGGATGGCCGCGGCATCCATCTGGGGGTGGCCGGAAGCGCCCGATTCGCCGCTCCAGACCGGTTTCGCCGTTCTTGCGACAGAATTTGCAGGCGCAATGCTGCCCGTTGGACCCGAATAGAGGTCTGCGCGTTGGGTCTGGGCTGCCGCTACGGAACACGTGGTTACCGCAAACGCCGCCGCCAAAAGATGGATATGACCCCTTCGCATGCCGATCTGCTTGCTTGATTCCCGCCCCGGAGCCCTATGGAAACCGCGATATCGTTTCGACGCCGTTAATCTGGCGCCCTAGTTACCCTACGCCTCACGGTCGCTGGACCTGCCGGTTCCAGCGTGCTTTCTCGTTCTCAGTTCTCGAAAACCCCGCCAACAACCATCATCGACCGAATGACGCGCATCCGCAAAGCCATTTTCCCCGTCGCCGGCCTCGGAACCCGATTCCTTCCCGCCACCAAAGCCATGCCAAAGGAAATGTTGCCGGTCGTCGACCGGCCGCTGATCCAACACGTGGTGGACGAGGCACGCCAAGCCGGCATCGAGCATCTGGTGTTCGTTACCGGCCGAAATAAGGCCGTCATCGAAGATCACTTCGACCGGCAATTCGAACTCGAAGTCACGCTGGTCGAGCGCCACAAGAAGGCGGAACTCAAGCTGCTCGAGGAAAACCTGCCGCCCGCCGGCACGGTGAGCTTCACGCGCCAACAATCGCCGCTCGGTCTCGGCCACGCTGTGTGGTGCGCGCGCGAGCTCATCGGACACGAGCCCTTCGCGCTCCTGTTGCCCGACGTGCTGGTGCAGCATCCGCGCGGCTGCCTCGCGCAGATGATGGACGCCGCGGCCCACCTCGATCCGAAGGCGAACGTCATCGCCGTCGAGGAAGTGCCGATGGACCGCGTGCACATGTACGGCGTGGTCGGCGTCGGCGAGCCGAAGGGCAAGGCCTTCTCGATCACGAAGATGGTCGAGAAGCCGAAGAAGGCAGAGGCGCCATCGAATCTCTCGATCACCGGCCGCTATATCCTGCAGCCGGAGATCTTCGACATCCTGGAGAACCAGGCGACCGGCGCCGGCGGCGAAATTCAGCTCACCGACGCGATGGTCGCGCTGGCCAAGTCGCAGCCCTTCTACGGCCTGAAGTTCGAAGGCCGCAGCTACGACTGCGGCTCCAAGATCGGCTTCCTTGCCGCCAACGTCGCTTACGGGCTGCAGCGGCCCGACCTCTCCGACGAACTCCGCGCCGAGATCAAGCGGCTGGTCGGAGAGAAGTAACTTTCTGTTATTCCGGGACGCGAGCGACACTCGCGGGCCCGGAATGACGATTTACTTCTGCAGCCGCAGCCCCAACATGAAGATGCTGGCGTTATAATCGACACCCGTGACGTTCGAGCGCAGCCAAAGCTGCTGGAACTCGCCCTTCACCTGCACATTGCGGTCGATCTTGTAGGTGAGGCCGAGCCCGAACGAATAGCGATTGTCGATGCGATCGGTGATCGTCTGGCTCGTCGTCGTGGTCGTGGTCGTCGTTGCCGGCGTGCAATCGCACACCGTGGTGATCGTGCCGGTCGAGGTCTCGACCGCCGCATTCTTATACGTATCGTAGCCGAAGCCGAGCTTGACGCTGCCGATCAGCCACTGCCGGAAGGCATGATCGACCTGCACGCCGACGTCGCGATAGAAGACACCGGATACGCCGGGGATGGTCGACTCGCCGATCGATGAAGCGGCAGTGAGCTTTACCGTGGTGAGCGCGCTCGCCTGCCAGATCAACGAGGCATTACCGATCAGCCCGCTGAGATCGGACAGGCGCGGGTCCTCATAGGTGCGCTTTACATAACCGATCGAAACATCGCCGGTGAGCAGGCGCGTCATTTCGAAGGTGGCGCCGACGCTTCCGGTGACGCCGCGCGAGTCGCGCTGATAGCCGAAGAAATCGGCGTTGAGATCGTGCTTGCGGCGGTCCATGCCGACTTCAACGTACGGCGTCAGACCGGGCGACAATTCATAGCCGCCGCGCAGCCGCCCGCCATATTGGTCGTAATTGCGGTCTTCGTTGCTGGCCGTCGAGCCATCGAGCAGCTTCGAGTCTTGATAGGCCGTGCGCTCGACATCGCCTTTGATCGACACGTCGAAACGGTTGAACCGCTGGCCCAGCCCCGCCGTGCCGCCGATGGTGGTGTAGATCGGCAGCTTGTCGATGCCAGCGGGCAGGTTCGGGCTGTTCGGAGCATCGGTTGCCACCAGCACACGGCCGCCGAGATCGATGCGCGTCGAATGCGTGACGTCGATGCGGCCGTCGATCTTGCCGGTGAAATTCGGACGGCTGAGCGTCGGCGTCTGATCCGGCGAATAGCCGGTATAGGTGCCGCGCAGATCGGCTTTCAACTCGTGCCGCGACCAATTCGACTGCGCCCGGAATTCGGGCGCGATCGTGTAGAGCGACGCGCTTTTGGCATTCGGGCTGCGGCCGGGATTGCTGTCGTAACCGCCGATCAGCTCGACGGCGGGAAACAGATCGAAGCTGCCGGCGCGCAGCCCAAGCGGCGCATAAGGGTCCACAACCGCCGGAAGCTTACGCTTCGGCAGCGGCCGCCGGATCGGACCGATTTCAGGTTCGGGCGGTAAGCCCGGGGCCTGCGCATAGGCGCCCTGTCCGGTCTTTGGCCGCGTCTGATAAGGCGAGGCCGCGAGCGGCTGCGGCACGCCCGGCGCGATCGCCCGCGAGTCGTCGGTTGTATTGGTCGCGGTCGCCGTGCTGCTGCCAGTCCGCGCGGCGCGCGGCGGACGGCTCTTGCGGCTGTTGGTGGAGTCAAAGCCGGTGCGGCCGGCGCCGGAGGCCGGCGGCGTGAACACCGACGATGCCGGCGCCTGCGCGAACGGCGCGCGATTCGAGCGCTGAAAGGTCGGCGGCGGCTTGCGCGGATCGGACTGCATTTTGGGCGCCAGGGGATCGGGCGGCGCCACCATCACCTGCGCGAACGCGACATCGCTCCCCCCGGACCAAACGGTCACGAGCAGGCAGGCGCCAGACAGCGCCACCTTCAGGGGAAAACGAATGCGCGGCACGTCCGCGTATGCCTCCGTTGGCCGGCGACGGGCACGCAATGACGCGTGCCCACCGGACCGGCGGGAAGTGGTTAACGGACGCTAAAACGGGATGGTTAACGAGGAGTTGATGGCGCTGTTCTCCCCTCCCCCCGCGCGCTCTTGTGCGGGGCGGGGAGGGGTCCGGGGATGGGGTTAAACCCAACCCATCAGCTCTCGCCCGACCACGTCACGAATCACGGCCATGCCGCGATCGGTATCGTTCAAGCACGGGATATGGACAAAGTTCTCGCCGCCGGCCTCTTTGAAGATGTGCGCGTTCTCCATCGCGATCTCTTCCAGCGTCTCAAGGCAGTCCGACGCAAAGCCCGGCGTGATGACGGCGAGGTTCTTCACACCCTTTGCCGCGAGCCCCTTCACGGTCGCATCGGTATAGGGCTTGAGCCATTCCGCCGTGCCGAAGCGCGACTGGAAGGTCATCATCAGCTTGCTCTCGTCGAGCTTTAATCGCTCGCGCAGGAGGCGCGTCGTCACCGCGCATTGGCAGTAATAGGGATCGCCTTTGTGCAGATAGTCTTCCGGCATGCCGTGGTAGGAGGCGAGGACCACGTCCGGCTTGAACGGCAGCTTCGTCAGGCCTTCCTCGAGCGACGACGCGATCGCCTCGATATAGGCCGGCCGGTCGTAATAGGCGGGCGCGACGCGCAAAGCCGGCTGCCAGCGCATGTCGGCGAGCGCATCGAAAGCCTTGTCGGCGACGGTCGCGGTCGTCGCCGCGGCGTATTGCGGATAAAGCGGCACGACGAGGACGCGGTCGCAACCAGCCTGTTGCATCGCTTCCAGGCGCGAGGCGATCGACGGATTGCCGTAGCGCATCGCCCAATCGACCAGGACGCGCGCATCGCTCGCATACTCCGCCGCCAGCTTCTCCGCCTGCGACCGCGTGATCGTCTTGAGGAAGGACTCGTTCTTGTCCTTGTTCCAGATCTTGTCGTAGTCGCGGCCCTTACGGCCCGGACGCACCGTGAGGATGATGAGATTGAGGATCAGCCACCATTTGACCGGGTGCTCCTCGATCACGCGGCGATCCGAAAGAAACTCCGCCAAATAACGCCGCATCGACCAGTAGTCGGTCGCGTCGGGCGTGCCGAGATTGACCAACAGCACGCCAATACGGCGCGGCGGGAGAACCGGATGGCTCGGCGGCTTTAGGGAAACGTCGCTCATGAACCTTATGAGCGGGAATTGACCGGCGGGGTCAAGGCGTCTTCTCCCCTCCCCCCACGAGCGTCAGCGAGTGGTGGGGAGGGATCGGGGGTGGGGGGAATTCTGCACGACATAAGTGCCGCCCACCCCGACCGTTCTCACTGCGCTCGAACGGTCGCCCCTCCCCACCGCTTGGCGGGGGGAGGGTTAATTACCCCACCGGACGCTCGTCGGCGATCACCTTGCCGTCGTTCGGCAGCGAGCCGGGCGCCACCAGCTTCACGGCCCCCTTGAGCTTCGTCACCGACTGCAGCGTATCGCCGACCGCGCTTTCCAGTGCTGTCGCCGGCGCGTCGCATTCCGCGATCAGCGTCATCGTGTCCTGTTCGGACTCGCGGCCGACGACGAGACGCAGCCGCTTGAGCTCCGGATGACGGGCGCCGACATCGGCCACCTGCTTGGGGTGGACGAACATGCCCTTCACCTTCGCCGTCTGATCGGCGCGGCCCAGCCAGCCTTTGATGCGTCGGTTGGTGCGGCCGCAGGGCGACGGACCTGGAAGGAACGCTGACAGATCGCCGGTGGCGAGGCGGATCATCGGATAGTCCGCGTTAAACGAGGTCACGACCACCTCGCCCACCTCGCCTTCGGCCACCGGATCGCCGGTACCCGGCCGCACGATCTCGACGATCAAGGTCTCGTTGCAGATCATGCCTTCACGGGCGCTGCTCTCATAGGCGATCACGCCAAGCTCAGCCGTGGCGTAGCATTGCAACACCTGGACGCCGCGACGCCCCAGTTCATCGCGCAACGATGACGGCAAGGCCGCGCCCGACACCAGCGCGCGCTTGATCGACGACGCGTCCTTGCCGGTCTTCTCCGCCGTATCGAGAAGGATCTTCAGGAAGTCGGGCGTGCCGACATAGCCACTCGGCTTGTAATGCACGATGGCGTCGAGCTGCTGCTCGGTGTTGCCGACGCCGCCGGGAATGACGGCACAGCCGAGCGCGAGCGCGCCTTCCTCCAGCATGTAGGCGCCGGGCGTCAGATGATACGAGAACGCGTTGTGCACGATATCGCCGGTGCGGAAGCCGGCAGCGGACAGCGCGCGCGCGGCATTGCCGTAGTCCTTGCCGTGACCTTCCGGCTCGAACAGCGCGCCCGGCGACATGTGCAGACGCTTGGCCTTGTTCGCCGGCGTCAGGTTGAAGCCGCCGAACGGCGGGTTCTCCTTCTGCAACGCGGCGAGATCGGATTTGCGCAGCACCGGCAGCGTCGCCAGCGCCTCACGCGACTCGATCGCCTTCGGATTGACGCCGGCGAGATGCTTGGCCCAACCGGGCGCTTTCAGCGCGCGAACGAGGATCTGCGGCAGCGCCGATGCCTCGCCGCGCGCGCGCATGGCGGGGGACCGGGTTTCGAGCGAGTCGTAATGGTCGGTCATTGTTCTCCTCTTTCACCCTCCCCCTTGTGGGGAGGGTCGCTCATCGAGCGATAGCGCGATGAGCGGAGTGGGGGTAATCGCAATCGCAGCCCCCCACCCCGGCTCACTTCGTTCGCCGACCCTCCCCACAAGGGGGAGGGTAAGGAACGGACCTACGCCAACCATCTCTTGCGGCGCCGGTAATGCTTGCCTTCGCGGAAGCTCTTGCGACGCCCTTCCGAGATACCGAGATAGAACTCCTTGACGTCCTCGTTCTCCGACAGCGACTTCGCGTCGCCGTCCATCACCACGCGGCCGTTCTCCAGGATGTAGCCGTAGGTCGCGTATTTCAGCGCCATGTTGGTGTTCTGCTCGGCGAGCAGGAACGACACGCCTTCCTTGGCGTTCAGGTCCTTCACGATCTCGAAGATCTCTTCGACGATCTGCGGCGCGAGGCCCATCGACGGCTCGTCGAGCAGAATCATCTTCGGCCGCGACATCAAGGCGCGGCCGATGGCGCACATCTGCTGCTCGCCACCCGAGGTGTAGCCGGCGAGCGAGTTCTTGCGCTCGGACAGGCGGCGGAAATAGCCGTAGACCATGTCCATGTCGCGCTTGATCGCGGCGCTGCCGTCGCGGCGCGTGAAGGCGCCGGTCAGCAAGTTCTCTTCGATGGTGAGATGGCCGAAGCAATGGCGGCCTTCCATCACCTGGATGCAGCCACGCCGCACCAGTTCGTTCGGCGACAGGTCCTGCACCTCGTCGCCGTTGAAGACGATCGAGCCCTTGGTCACCTCGCCGCGCTCGGCATGCAGCAGGTTCGAGATTGCCTTCAGCGTCGTCGTTTTGCCGGCGCCGTTGGCACCGAGCAGCGCGACGATGCCGCCCTTCGGCACGGCCAGCGACACGCCCTTCAACACCAGGATGACGTGATCGTAGATCACCTCGATGTTGTTGAGGGAGAGGATGGTCTCTGTGGCCGATACAGAGACGCTTGCTGTCGCCGCGGAAGAACTCACAATCGCCGCCTTTCTTTACCCTCCCCCTTGTGGGGAGGGTCGCTCACCGAGCGGAGCGAGATGAGCGGGGTGGGGGTGATCGCAATTGCTACGACCCCCACCCCGGCTCGCTTCGCTCGCCGACCCTCCCCACAAGGGGAGGGCGAAAAAGAAGCAAGACCTCTCCCCGCAAGAGCGGGGAGAGGGAAGAAAGATCACGACGCCTTGTCGCAGGCCTCGGTGCGCTTCGGCCAACCGGTGTTCTTCTCCACGTATTCCTTCGCCGCCGACGACAGCAGCGGGCCGACCTTGTCCATCATCGGCTTGATCGGCTCGGACACCTTGACCCACTTGGTGCCGTCCCATTCCTGCATGAAGGCCGGGAAGTGGCCGTTGTGATCGGCGCAGGTGAGCTTCACCGGGTCGGTGAAGCCGTCGAGGCCGATCTCCTTCAACCGCGCCTTGTCGACATCCAGCGTCTCGAGGCCGCGACGCACGTCTTCGCCGGTCACCACCTTCTTGCCGGTGATCTTCTGCGCGTTGCGGATCGCTTCGGCGATCAGCATCGAGTTGTAGACACCGCGGTTATAGAGCACCTCGCCGAGGTGGTTCTTGTCGGTCTGCGTCAGGTTTTTGTCTGTGACGTACTTCTTGATGTCCTGGAGCGCCGGGAAATTCGTCCCGACGGCGTGCCAGTTGAGCTCCTTGAAGCCCTTGGCGCCCTCGCCCGCCGACCGCACGTCCTCCTCGCCGGGCCACCAGATGGAGATAAACTTGTCCATCGGGTAGTTGATCTTCACGGCTTCCTTGATGGCCGTCGGGTTGAGCGCGCCCCAGCCATACATCACCATGTAGCTCGGACGGTCACGCCGCACGTTCAGCCACTGCGAAGACTGATTCTGCATCTCGGTCGCCGCGACCGGATAGAGCTTCAAGGTGAAGCCGTAATCCTTGGCGAATTGCTCGAACATCGGGATCGGTTCCTTGCCGAAACCCGCGTCGAGATAGATGTAGCCGAGGGTCTTGCCCTTGAGCTTGTCCAGCCCGCCTTCCTTGTTGCCGATGTAGCTCAGGATCATCGACAGGCCGTCCCAATAGGTGGCCGGCGGATTGAATATCCAGGGGAAGGTGTCGCCGATGGCGGATGCCGACAGGCCATAGGCCATCGACAACACCGGGATCTTGTCCACCGCCGCGCGCGGAATGAGCGGCAGCGTGATGCCGGTCGACCAGGGGTTCACCATGACCGGCTTCTTGTCTTTGACGGCCTCGTAGCATTCGAGGCCCTTCTTGGTGTCGTAGCCGGTCTCGCATTCCTCGATCGCCAGCTTGACGCCGCCGATGCCGCCGTCACGCTGATTGAGCATTTCAAGGTAGTCGTGCATGCCCTCGGCGATGAAGATGCCCGAGCCGGAGAACGGGCCCGTCCGATAGGTGAAGAGCGGCACGTAGATGGAATCCTGCGCGGCGGCCGGCAGCGCGGTGACGCCGAGCGTCGCCGCCACCAGCGCACCCGCAAGCACGGATGTTCGCAGTCTCATGGGTATCCTCCCTTTATGTTTTCACGCCCGTTTGAGGCGCTCCGCGCATGGCGGAATTTGACGCTCAGTCTGCACTGTCAGTACGGGAATGGCCAGACCCTCAGTTTCTGCTTCGCGATCTGCCAAAGACGCGCGAGCCCGGCAGGCTCGATGATCAGGAAGAAAACGATCAGAGCGCCGACCGTCATGAACGTCAGATGTTCGACGGTGGCCGGCGTGATCTCCAGACCGACGGCGTTCACGAAGCTGCGCAGGATGATCGGCAACCCATAGATCAGAGCGGCGCCGAAGAAAGAGCCGATGAGGCTGCCAAGCCCGCCGATGATGACCATGAACAGGATGAAGAACGATTGGTCGATGCCGAACACGCCGGGCTCGGCGCTGCCGTACCAAAGAAAGACCATCAGCGCGCCGGCGACGCCGCAGAAATAGGACGAGACCGCAAAGGCCAGGAGCTTGGTGCGGTAGAGCCTGATGCCCATCAGCTCGGCGGCGAGATCCATGTCGCGCACCGCCATCCAGCTTCGGCCGATGCGGCCGTGCACCAGATTGGACGCAAACCATGTCAGCAACGTCACGACGCAGAGAATAACCAGATAGCGAACCTGCGGCGTCGCGTTCGGGCCGGTCACAGGAATGCCGAGCAGCGTGCGCGTCGGCACCTCGATGGCGCCGGAGACGTTGTAATTGACGAGCCATGGCAGGCGCACGAAAGCCCAGTCGAGGAAGAATTGCGCCGAGAGCGTCGCCACCGCGAGGTAGAAGCCTTTGATGCGCAGTGACGGCAGGCCGAACAGAATGCCGACACCGCTCGCGAACAAGCCCGATACCAGGATCCAGATGACGATATTCACCTCGGGGACAAGGCTGGTCAGCTTGTAGCAGGCGAAGGCGCCGACCCCCATGAAGCCGCCGGTGCCGAGCGACAACAGCCCGGTATAGCCGGTGAGAATGTTCAAGCCGATCGCCGCCAGCGAGAAGATCAGCAGCGGCACCATGACGACACTCAAGAAGAAATCCGAGGCCGTCAGCGGCAGCACGACGAAGGCGATAAGGAGGATGAGCGCAAGGCCGATGCGGTCCTGCCGGATCGGAAAGATCGCCTGATCCGCGATGTAGGTCGTCTTGAACTGCCCGGCTTCACGATAGAGCATGCTTCAAATCCGCTCGATGATCTTCTCGCCGAACAGTCCCTGCGGCCGGAACAGCAGGAAGGCGAGCGCGATGAAATAAGCGAGCCAACTTTCGATGCCGGAGCCGAGCAGCGGCCCCCAGTAGAATTCGCCGAGCTTCTCGCCGATGCCGATGATCAGGCCCCCGACGATGGCGCCGGGGATCGAGGTAAAGCCGCCGAGGATCAGCACTGGCAGCGCCTTGAGCGCGATGATTTGTAGCGAGAACGAGACCTCGGAGCGCGCGCCCCACATGATGCCGGTGGCCAGTGCGACGATGCCGGCCGCGAACCAGACCACGACCCAGATCTGCTCCAGCGATATGCCGACCGACAGCGCCGCCTTGTGGCTGTCGGCAACCGCACGCAGCGCGCGGCCGATGCGCGTGCGCTGGAAGAAGAAGCCGAGGCCGGCGACCATGACCGACACGATCACCACAGCGGCGATGTCGATCTTCTGCAGCGAGACGAAGCCACCTGCCATCTTGATGTCGTAGGTGCCGCTCGGCAGGCCGAGATCGCCGGCGATCATGCGCTTGGGATTGCCGCCGAAGACGAGCTCGCCGAGACCGATGAGGAAATAAGTGAGCCCGAAGGTGGCCATGAACAGGATGATATCAGGCTGATTGACCAGCGGCCGCAACATCACCCGCTCGACCGCGAAGGAAAGTCCGAGCATCACAAGGATCGCGACCGCGAGCGCGAGATAGGCGGCG
>Ga0255338_1006039_pt1 | contig 10606 bp, 4 predicted proteins | sample MeOH1_35cm_T4_19_FD_203715 | JGI IMG/M metagenome (GOLD analysis project Ga0255338, IMG submission 203715) | Sandy soil microbial communities from University of British Columbia, Vancouver, Canada - MeOH1_35cm_T4_195 | ecosystem: Engineered > Artificial ecosystem > Sand microcosm > Unclassified ... | reverse complement strand
TCGAGAAGCAGCCGCCGCTCATGTCGGCGGGCCCCAGCTTGCCGTCGCGCGCCTTCTTGGCCAGCTCGGACATTTCCTGGCTGATCTGGAAGATGCCCTTCTTGTCGGCATCCTTGATCACCGGCACCACGAGGCCGTTGGGCGTGTCGGCCGCGAAGCCGATGTGGAAGTAGTTCTTCAGCACCAGGGTGCCGTCCACGTCCAGCGAGCTGTTGAACTCGGGGAACTTCTTCAGCGCGGCCACGGCCGCCTTGATCATGAAGGCCAGCATCGTGACCTTGATGCCGCTCTTCTCGTTCTCCTTGTTCAGCTGGACGCGGAAGGCCTCCAGCTCGGTGATGTCCGCATCGTCGTGGTTGGTGACATGGGGGATCACGACCCAGTTGCGGTGCAGGTTGGCGCCGCTGATCTTCTTGATGCGGCTCAGCTCCTTGCGCTCGATGGGGCCGAACTTCTCGAAGTCCACCTTGGGCCAGGGCAGCAGGCCCGGCAGGGCGCCGCCACCGGCGGCCGCGCCCGCGGGGGCGGCGGCCTTCTGCGCGCCGGTCTGGATCGAGCCGGCCATCACGGCCTTGACGAAGCCCTGCACGTCGCTCTCGACGATGCGGCCCTTGGGACCCGAGCCCCTGACTTCGTCCAGCGGCACGCCCAGCTCGCGCGCCAGCTTGCGGATGCTGGGCGAGGCATGGGGCAGCTTGCCCTTGGGCGCGCTCGGCTCGTGCGGCGGCAGGGCGGCAGTGGCGGGCGCCTGGCGTTCGGGAGCCGGCGCGCTGGCGGCGGCCGGCGCGGGCGCTGCCGCGGCCTGCGGGGCCGGCGCAGCAGCAGCCACAGCACCGACCGCCTCGACGACGGCCAGCACCGAGCCCTTGGACACCTTGTCGCCGAGCTTGACCTTCAGTTCCTTGATCACGCCGGCGTGGCTGGACGGGATCTCCATCGAGGCCTTGTCGGATTCGACCGTGATCAGGCTCTGCTCGACCTTGACGGTGTCGCCGACCTTGACCATCACCTCGATCACCGCGACCGCATCGAAGTCGCCGATATCGGGCACGACGACCTCGACCAGACCAGCCGGCGCGGGCGCCGCCGCGGCCGGAGCCGGCGCCGGAACGGGCGCTGCCGCCGCAGCAACGGCCGGCGCGGGGGCCGCCGCGGCGACGGCGTCCGACTCCAGCAGCACCAGCAGGCTGCCCTCGTTGACGGTGTCGCCCACCTTGACCTTGATCTCCTTGACCACGCCGGCCGTGGAGCTGGGAATTTCCATCGAGGCCTTGTCGGATTCGACGGTGATCAGGCTCTGCTCCACCTTGATGGCGTCGCCCACCTTGACCAGCAGCTCGATGACGGCCACATCCTTGAAGTCCCCGATGTCGGGAACCTTGACTTCAACCAATGCCATGTTCTTGTCTCCGCAATTGACGGACTTTGATCCAGTGGAGCCCATGGAGCCGGCTGTGCCGGCCATCGGGCTCGCCCCCTTGAGGGGGTGGCGCGCCAGCGCCTCGGGGGTGGGCTATGCGTACAGCGGGTTGATCTTGTTGACGTTGATGCCGTACTTGGCAATCGCCTCGGCCACCTTGGCCACCGGCAGCTTGCCCTCGTCGGCCAGGCTCTTGAGCGCGGCGACGACGATGTAGTGGCGGTTGATCTCGAAGTGTTCGCGCAGCTTGGAACGGAAGTCCGAGCGGCCGAAGCCGTCGGTGCCCAGCACCTTGTAGCTCGTGCCCCTGGGGATGAAGGCACGGATCTGCTCGGCGTAGTTCTTCATATAGTCGGTCGACGCGATCACCGGGCCCGGGGCCTTGCCCAGCTGCTCGGTGACGAAGGCGGTCCGGGGCGCCTCGGTCGGGTGCAGCAGGTTCCAGCGCTCGGCGTCCTGGCCGTCGCGGGCCAGCTCGTTGAAGCTCGGGCAGCTCCAGACCCTGGCGGCCACGCCCCAGTCCTGCTCCAGCAGGGCCTTGGCGGCGATGGATTCGCGCAGGATGGTGCCCGAGCCCAGCAGGTTGACGCTCAGCGCGGTCCCGGCCTGGCCGTCCTGCAGCAGGTACATGCCCTTGAGGATTTGCTCCTCGGTGCCGGCCTTCAGGCCCGGCATCGCGTAGTTCTCGTTCAGCAGGGTGATGTAGTAGAAGACGTTTTCCTGCTTCTCGACCATGCGCTTGAGGCCGGCGTGCATGATGACCGCCACCTCGTGCGCGAAGGTCGGGTCATAGCTGACGCAGTTCGGGATGGTGCCGGCCAGGATGTGGCTGTGGCCGTCCTCGTGCTGCAGGCCCTCGCCGTTCAGCGTGGTGCGGCCCGAGGTACCGCCCAAGAGGAAGCCGCGCGCCTGCATGTCGCCGGCGGCCCAGGCCAGGTCGCCGATGCGCTGGAAGCCGAACATCGAGTAGTAGACGTAGAACGGGATCATCACGCGGTTGTTCGTCGAGTACGACGTCGCCGCGGCGATCCACGAGGCCATGCCGCCGGCCTCGTTGATGCCTTCCTGCAGGATCTGGCCGGCCTTGTCCTCGCGGTAGTACATCACCTGGTCCTTGTCGACCGGGGTGTACATCTGGCCCTTGGGGTTGTAGATGCCGATCTGGCGGAACAGGCCTTCCATGCCGAAGGTGCGGGCCTCGTCCACCAGGATGGGCACGGTGCGCGGGCCCAGGTCCTTGTCGCGCAGCAGCTGGGTCAGGAAGCGCACATAGGCTTGCGTGGTCGAGATCTCGCGGCCCTCGGCGGTGGGCTCCAGCACGGCCTTGAAGGTGTCCAGCGGGGGCACGGTGAACTGCTCGTCGGCCTTGGCGCGGCGCTTGGGCAGGTAGCCGCCCAGCGCCTGGCGGCGCTCGTGCAGATAGCGCATCTCGGGCGTGTCGTCGGCCGGCTTGTAGTAGGGCAGCTTGGGCAGCTCACTGTCCGGGATCGGGATGCCGAAGCGGTCGCGGATGTACCTGATGTCCTCGTCGGTCAGCTTCTTGGTCTGGTGGACCGTGTTCTTGCCCTCGCCGGCCTTGCCCATGCCATAGCCCTTGACGGTCTTCACCAGCAGCAGCGTGGGCTGGCCCGTCGTGTTGTTGTGGGCCTTGTGGAAGGCGGCAAAGACCTTCTCGGGCTGGTGGCCACCGCGGCGCAGCTCGAAGATCTCCTCGTCGCTCATGTGCTCGACGAGCTTGGCGGTCTCGGGGTACTTGCCGAAGAAATGCTTGCGGACATAGGCGCCGTCATTGGCCTTCATGGCCTGGTAGTCGCCGTCCACGGTTTCCATCATCAGCTGCTTGAGCTTGCCGCTCTTGTCGCGCGCCAGCAGCTCGTCCCAGCCCTTGCCCCAGATCAGCTTGATGACGTTCCAGCCGCTGCCGCGGAACTCGCTTTCCAGTTCCTGGATGATCTTGCCGTTGCCGCGCACCGGGCCGTCCAGGCGCTGCAGATTGCAGTTGATCACGAAGACCAGGTTGTCCAGGCCCTCGCGCGCGGCCAGGCCGATGGCGCCCAGCGATTCCGGCTCGTCCATCTCACCGTCGCCCAGGAAAGCCCAGACCTTGCGGTTGGCGGTGTCGGCGATGCCGCGGGCGTGCAGGTACTTGAGGAAGCGCGCCTGGTAGATGGCCATCAAGGGGCCCAGGCCCATCGAGACGGTCGGAAACTGCCAGAACTCGGGCATCAGCTTGGGATGCGGGTAGCTGGACAGGCCCTTGCCGTCCACCTCCTGGCGGAAGCTGTCCAGCTGCGCCTCGCTCAGACGCCCTTCCAGGAAGGCGCGGGCATAGATGCCGGGCGAGCTGTGGCCCTGGATATAGAGCAGGTCGCCGCCATGGCCCTCGCTCTCGGCATGCCAGAAATGGTTGAAGCCGGCACCCAGCATCGAGGCCAGCGAGGCGAAGGAACCGATGTGGCCGCCCAGATCGCCGCCATCCTCGGGATGCAGGCGGTTGGCGCGCACCACCATGGCCATGGCGTTCCAGCGCATATAGGCGCGCAGGCGCTTCTCGATCTCGATATTGCCGGGACAGCGCGCTTCCTGGTCGGCCGGGATGGTGTTGACGTAGGCGGTATTGGCCGAGAACGGCACGTCGATGCCGGCCTGGCGGGCATGGTCGATCAAGGACTCGAGCAGGAAGTGGGCACGCTCGCCCCCCTCCTCGCCGATCACGGCCGACAGCGCGTCCAGCCATTCCTTGGTTTCCAGGGCATCGGTGTCATTGGCGGCGGCGCCAAGAAAAGATTGCGGCTGCGCAGACATGCTGTCTCCTTCTTTGACCTTGTGTTACCTCAAGCCCGCGCGCCGCGCATGCGCGCGCCCGGGCCTGTCGAGTGTGATCTCTAAACGCTCGGGCGGAGTGTCGCACAAGTTTTGTTCACTCCCAAATGGTGCGATGCAATTTCACAATGAGAAATTACCTCCAGGACTCGGGGGCATTCGGAGCATCAGGGATAGCGCCCGCCATGCCCCGCGGGCAGCACCCGGATAATCCAGCCATGTTCTCCCGCCTCGCTATCAAGGGCGCCCTGCGCCGCTCCCTGTCGCCGCTGCAGCGCCTGGCCTCGACCTGGTGGCGCCGCCAGTCCCCGGCCCGCCAGGACCGCTTCGCCACGCTGGGCCCGCTGATCTCGGTGATGCTGTTCCTGGCGGCCATCATCCTGGCCTTCTGGTACCTGCGGAACGAGGAAATCGAGCGCGAGGCCGAGGCCGTCAAGCGCGACACCGAGATCGCCCAGCAGCAGATCCGCCTGCGCCTGATCGAGAACCAGGAGCAGCTGGTGCGCATCGCTCGAGAAATAGTCACCCGCGCGGTCGACGTGCAGGACTTCAGCGCCCAGGCCAACACCTTCGCGCGCGGCCGTCCCGAGGTCACCCACGTGACCTGGTTGTCCAGCCAGCGCAAGCGCCGGGCCAGCGTCAGCGCCACCGGCTTCCAGTCAGAGAGCCTGATGGCCGAGGATGGCGCGGACCCCTCGATGCCGGCCATGGAACAGAGCAACCCGGCCGAGCTGGCCTTCGAGGCCGCACGCGAGCGCCGCCAGCCCGTCTACTCGGCGCCATTCTCCGACTACAACAACCTGACCGTGTTCCAGGTCCAGGTGCCCCTGATCGACCGCACCGGCTTTGCCGGCGTGCTGATCGCCGAGTACTCGGTCGAGGCCCTCTTGCGCTACTCTGTGCCCAGCGAGGTGGCCTCGCGGCATCCTGTGGCCGTGCTGGATTCGCGCGAGCAGCCGGTGGCCAGCACCATCACGCCGATGCCGGGCCAGCGCCTGCAGCGCGCCTCCATCATGCACGACGTGCCGCTGGCGCCGGCCCTGAACGGCCTGATCCTGCGCGGCCAGGGCTACCGCACCTCGATCGGCCTGATCTCCAACACCCTGTTCTGGATGGTGGTCGCCCTGTCGGTGCTGACGGTGTGGATGCTCCTGGGCACCTGGAAGCACATGCGCCGGCGCCTGCAGATCCAGAACGCGCTGGCCAGCGAGACCAATTTCCGCCGCGCCATGGAGAACTCCATGCTGACCGGCATGCGGGCCATGGACCTGGAATCGCGCATCTCCTATGTGAACCCGGCCTTCTGCGCGATGACCGGCTTCTCCGAGGCCGAGCTGATCGGCCGCAAGCCGCCCTTCCCCTACTGGCCCACCGACCGCTACGAGGAGAACTTCCGCCTGCTGCAGCAGGAGGTGCAAGGCCGCAGCCCGGCCGGCGGCGCCGAGGTCAAGGTGATGCGCAAGGACGGCACCGTGTTCGACGCCCGCATGTATGTCTCGCCCCTGGTCGACCCCAAGGGCAAGCAGAGCGGCTGGATGACCTCGATGACCAACATCACCGAGGCCAAGCGCGTGCGCGACCAGCTCAGCGCCTCGCACGAGCGCTTCACCACCGTGCTGGAAGGGCTGGACGCGGCGGTCTCGGTGCTGTCGGTGCAGCAGGGCGAGCTGCTGTTCGCCAACCGCAGCTACCGCCTCTGGTTCGGCGCCGACCCCAAGGGCCACGCGATGCTGGCCGGCAGCCAGCTGGCGCGCGCCAAGGACGACCCGGATGCCGACGAAGCGGTCGACGACTACACCGGCCTGCCGGCCCAGCACCTCACCGAGGTCGGCTCGGACCCGCGCGAGGTCTATATCGACACCCTGGAGATGTGGTTCGACGTGCGCGCCCGCTACCTGCAGTGGACCGATGGCCGCCTGGCCCAGATGCTGATCGCCACCGACATCACCGCACGCCGGCACGCCGAGCTGATCTCGGCCCAGCAGGCCGAGAAGGCCCAGGTGACGAGCCGGCTGATGACCATGGGCGAGATGGCCTCCAGCGTGGCCCATGAGCTGAACCAGCCGCTGACCGCGATCACCAACTACTGCAACGGCATGGTCTCGCGCGTGCGCAACGACGCGATCCAGAAGGACGACCTGCTGGCCGCGCTGGAGAAGACCGCCAAGCAGGCGCAGCGCGCCGGCCAGATCATCCACCGCATCCGCAACTTCGTGAAGCGCAGCGAGCCGCAGCGCCAGGCCTCCAGCGCGCCCGACATCATCGAGGACGCGGTCGAGCTGGCCGGCATCGAGCTGCGCCGCCGCAATGTCGCGATCCACACCTATGTGGCGCAGCGCCTGCCGCCGCTGATGGTCGATCCCATCCTGATCGAGCAGGTGGTGCTGAATCTGCTGAAGAACGCGGCCGAGGCGATCGACAACGCCAACCTGCCGGTGTCGCGCCGCCACATCGAACTGAGAGTGGTCCCTAAACACACGCCCGAGCTGGGCGGCCACATCGAGTTCAGCGTCACCGACATGGGGCCGGGCCTGCCCGAGGAGGTGATCGAGCGCATGTACGAGGCCTTCTTCTCCACCAAGGCCGATGGATTGGGCATCGGACTAGGGTTATGCCGGTCTATTGTCGAGTCCCACCAGGGCCGGATTCGTGCCGAGAATCTATACAATGGTTCGGCTATTGTGGGGTGCCGGTTCGCCTTCACCATCCCGGTAGACATCCCGCGCCCCGAGCCCTCGGGGACCGCCATGAACACTGCTGCGACACCATGAGTCTGATTCCGAAGAAGGGTAACGTCTACGTTGTTGACGATGACGAGGCCGTGCGGGATTCCCTGCAATGGCTGCTGGAGGGCAAGGACTACCGCGTCAAATGTTTTGACTCGGCCGAATCGTTCCTGAGTCGCTACGACCCGCGCGAGGTCGCCTGCCTGATCGCCGACATCCGCATGGAAGGCATGAGCGGCCTGGAGCTGCAGGACCGCCTGCTGGAACGCCGCAGCCCGCTGCCGGTGGTCTTCATCACCGGCCATGGCGACGTGCCGATGGCGGTGCAGACCATGAAGAAGGGCGCGATGGACTTCATCGAGAAGCCCTTCAAGGAAGACGAGCTCTTGGCCCTGGTCGAGCGCATGCTGGACCAGGCGCGCGCCGCCTTCTCGACCCACCAGGAAGCCGCCAGCCGCGACGCCCTGCTGTCACGCCTGACCACCCGCGAGGCCCAGGTGCTGGAGCGCATCGTCGCCGGCCGCCTGAACAAGCAGATCGCCGACGACCTGGGCATCAGCATCAAGACGGTGGAGGCGCACCGCGCCAACATCATGGAGAAGCTCAACGCCAACACGGTGGCCGATCTGCTGAAGATCGCGCTGGGCGCCACGGCCAAGGCCTGAGCCCCGCCCCCATTTGACGAGGCCGCTGCTACAGCGGCCTCTTTTGTTTTGGTTCCGGCATCACGTCGCAAAGCGACATGAGCCTCACCGAAATGGGCCCCCGGTCCATTTTCTAGGAGTACTGATATGAGCGCACAACTGATCGACGGCAACGCCCTCTCCAAGCAACTGCGTAGCGAAGTCGCCGCCCGCGCCGCCGCGCTGACGGCCCAGGGGCTCAAGCCCGGCCTGGCCGTCGTGCTGGTCGGCGACAACCCGGCCAGCCAGGTCTATGTGCGCAACAAGGTCAAGGCCTGCGAGGACGCCGGCCTGCACTCGGTGCTGGAAAAGTACGACGCGACGATGAGCGAGGCCGAGTTGCTGGCCCGCGTCGAGGCGCTCAACAACGATCCGGCCATCCACGGCATCCTGGTCCAGCTGCCCCTGCCCAAGCACATCGACGACCACAAGGTCATCGAGGCGATCTCGCCGGCCAAGGATGTGGACGGCTTCGCGATTGAGAGCGCCGGCGCGCTGATGGTCGGCGAACAGGGCTTCAAGGCCTGCACGCCCTATGGCTGCATGAAGATGCTGGAGAGCATCGGCATGAAGGACCTTCGCGCTAAGCACGCGGTCGTGATCGGCCGCAGCAACATCGTCGGCAAGCCGATGGCGATGATGCTCTTGCAAGCCAATGCCACCGTCACCATCTGTCATAGCGGGACCAAAGATCTGGGCGCGATGACCCGCCAGGCCGACGTGATCGTCGCCGCGGTGGGCAAGCGCAACGTGCTGACCGCCGACATGGTCAAGCCCGGCGCCGTGGTGATCGACGTGGGCATGAACCGCAACGACGAAGGCAAGCTCTGCGGCGACGTCGACTTCGACGGCGTCAAGCAGGTGGCCGGCTGGATCACCCCGGTGCCCGGCGGGGTCGGTCCCATGACGATCACCATGCTGCTGGTCAACACGCTAGAGTCGGCCGAGCGTGCCGCCGCTACTGCAAAAAAGGCCTGATCAACGATGACGAACCCGCTGCTCTCCACCGCCGCCCTGCCCGCCTTCGCGAGCATCAAGCCCGAACACATCGGACCGGCCATCCAGCAGTTGCTGGAACAGGCCCGCGCCGCGCTGGCCACGGCCACCGACGCGGCCACGCCGGCCGACTACGACGTGCTGGCGCGCGTGCTGTCGGTGGCGACCGAGCGGCTCTCGCATGCCTGGGGCGCCGTCGGCCATCTGAATGCCGTGGCCAACACGCCCGAGCTGCGTGAGGCCTACAACGCGATGCTGCCGGCCGTCACCGAGTTCTACACCAGCCTGGGCGCCGATGAAAAGCTCTTTGCCAAGTACAAGGCCATCAACGCCAAGGCCGAGACCCTGAGCCCGGCGCGCCGCCAGGCGCTCAAGCACTGGATCCGCGACTTCGTGCTCTCGGGCGCCGAGCTGCAGGGCGCGGCCAAGGAGCGCTTCGCCGCGATCCAGGAGCAAAGCGCCGAGCTGGCGCAGAAGTTCTCCGAGCATGTGATGGACGCGACCGACGGCTATGCCTACTACGCGACGGCCGAGGAGCTGGCCGGCGTGCCCGAGGACGTGGTCGCCAATGCGCGCGCCGCGGCCGAGGCCGAAGGCAAGGCCGGACACAAGCTGACCCTGCATTTCCCGGTCTACTTCCCGGTGATGCAGTACGCCGAGAACCGCGCCCTGCGCGAGACGCTCTACCGCGCCTACGTCACCCGCGCCAGCGAGCTGGGCGACAAGCCCGAGCTGGACAACAGCGCGCTGATGCAGCAGCTGCTGATGCTGCGCCAGGAAGAGGCGCAGCTGCTGAACTACCGCAATTTCGCCGAGGTCTCGCTGGTGGCCAAGATGGCCGAATCGCCGGCCCAGGTGCTGGAATTCCTGCGCGACCTGGCGCGCCGCGCCCGCCCCTTCGCCGAGAAGGACCTGGCCGAGATGCGCGAGTTCGCCGCCGCCAACCTGGGCCTGGCCGAGATGCAGGCCTGGGACCAGAGCTATGTCTCCGAAAAGCTCAAGGAGGCCCGCTACGCCTTCAGCGACCAGGAAGTGCGGCAATACCTGACCCTGCCGCGCGTGCTGGCCGGCCTGTTCGACATCATCCAGCGCCTGTTCGACGTCAGGATCGTCGAGAGCCAGGCCGAGGTCTGGCACGAGTCGGTCAAGTTCTACCGGCTGGAGAGAAACGGCCAGCTGGTCGGCCAGTTCTATCTCGACCTCTACGCCCGCCCCGGCAAGCGCCCCGGCGCCTGGATGGACGAGGTGCGCAGCCGCTGGGCGCGTCCCGAGGGCGTGCAGCAGACGCCGGTCGCGCAGCTGGTCTGCAACTTCGCCTCGCCCGCTGGCGACAAGCCGGCGCTGCTGACGCATGACGACGTCACGACGCTGTTCCACGAGTTCGGCCACGGCCTGCACCATCTGCTGACCCAGGTGGACGAGCTGGGCGTCTCCGGCATCTCCGGCGTCGAGTGGGATGCGGTCGAGCTGCCCAGCCAGTTCATGGAGAACTTCTGCTGGGAATGGGAGGTGCTGCAGCAGCTCTCCAGCCATGTCGAGACCGGTGCGCCGCTGCCGCGCGCGCTGTTCGACAAGATGCTGGCGGCCAAGAACTTCCAGAGCGGCCTGCAGACCCTGCGCCAGATCGAGTTCTCGCTGTTCGACATGCGCCTGCATGGCGAACCCGGCAGCGAGGCCTCGATCCAGGCCCTGCTGGACACCGTGCGCGCCGAGGTGGCGGTCAACCCGCCGCCGGCCTTCAACCGCTTCCAGCACAGCTTCTCGCACATCTTCGCGGGCGGCTACTCGGCCGGCTACTACAGCTACAAATGGGCCGAGCTGCTCTCCGCCGACGCCTGGAGCGCCTTCGAGGAGGAAGGCGTGTTCAACCCCGCCACCGGTGCGCGCTACCTCCACAACATCCTGGAGGCCGGCGGCGCCCGCGATGCGATGGACAACTTCAAGGCCTTCCGCGGCCG
>Ga0255338_1006038_pt1 | contig 10607 bp, 9 predicted proteins | sample MeOH1_35cm_T4_19_FD_203715 | JGI IMG/M metagenome (GOLD analysis project Ga0255338, IMG submission 203715) | Sandy soil microbial communities from University of British Columbia, Vancouver, Canada - MeOH1_35cm_T4_195 | ecosystem: Engineered > Artificial ecosystem > Sand microcosm > Unclassified ... | reverse complement strand
AGCTCGATGCGATCGACCGGCGCATTTTGAGGGCACTGCAGCTCGATGGCCGCGTCACCTACGACGCCCTGGCGGCCCAGGCGAATCTCTCGGCCTCGGCCGTGCTGCGCCGCGTGCGGCGGCTGGAGGAGGCGGGCGTGATCGCCGCCTACGTGGCCCTGGTGCGGCCGGAGCGGGTGGGCCTGTCACTGACGGCCTACATCAATGTCCGCCTGGAGAAACAGACCGAGAGCCACAAGCGCAACCCGATGGACCTGTTCCGCGCCGCGGTGCAGACCTGGCCCGAGGTGGTGGAATGCGCGGCCCTGACCGGCGAGATGGACTACCTGCTGCGCGTGCTGGTGCAGGACATGGCGCATTACGCCCGCTTCATCAGCGAGACCCTCCTGAAGCACCCCAGCGTACAGGACTGCAAGACCAGCTTCGTGCTGGACCGGCTGAAGAACACGACGGCCGTGCCTGTTTAAGCCCACCCCCTACGCGCTGCGCGCGCCAGGGCCAGTGGCCCTGGCCGTCGCCGAGCACAAGCAGTCCGCAGGGGCTGCTTGTGTCCGGGCTCCGACCCCTAGAGGGGGCAACACCGGCAGACCGGCGGAGCCGGATCTGCGGCGTTCGCTAGGGAATACCTGTCGGCTGGCCGTGCAAGGCCGCTGGTCAGCGCCGCGTCAGCAGCACCGCCAGCTCGAACCAGCCGCGCTCGTGCGCGATGGCCGGGTAGGGCGGCGCTGGCCAGTCCCACAGCGTGGCGGGGAAGAGCGCACGCATTGCGTTGATGTCGCCGTGATAGGGGGGGCCCTCGACAAAGCCCTGGCCGGCGCCGTCGCGCCGTGCCTGCATGAAGAGCGCCAGCAGCAGGCCGCCGGGCTGCAGCCAGCGATGCAGCTGCGCGGCATAGCGCTGCCAATGATCGGGGTGCAGCGCGCACAGGCAGGTCTGCTCGTAGATGCGGTCCAGCGGCGCTTCCGGCTGCCAATCCAGCACGTCGGCCTGCAGCACCCGGCCGGGCCGCGCGCCCAGGCGCTCGCGGGCCAGCGCCACGGCGGCCGGTGCATAGTCCAGCCCGGTGGCGGCGATGCCAGCCTCAGCGAGAGCCAGTAACTCGTGGCCGCGGCCACAGCCCGGGACCAGGATCGCCTGACCCGCTGCCAGCAGGCCCTGGTCCAGCCAGGCCTGCAATTGCGGGTGGGGGCCGCCACGGTCCCAGGGCGTCTGTCCGGATTCGAAGCGCTGCTGCCAGAAGTCTTGGGTGGGGCCGGCCATGTCTTGGTATCAGTAGAGGTCGTGGAGAAGGCGCTGCGTCGAGTCGCGGTCCAGGTTCAGCAGGCTGGCGATCTCGTCGACGTCGTCCGGGATGGCGGCATCGTCCCAGCCATCGGCCGTGTGACGCGCCAGGCGCACCGCCAGGCGCACGCACTGTACCTGGGGATCGTTGCGCCGCTTGTCGTTGGTGATCTGGGCCAGCAGCTCGGGCAGATGCCAGGCCTTCATCAGCGACTGCTCCAGATCGGCCAGCTCGATGTTGAGGATCTCGCGCTGCACCGCGGCGCTGCGCAGATGGTGGTCGGCCTGCTGGCGCGCGCGGATCTGCAGGGCCAGGGCCGGTGCATGGCACCACAACAGCATCTCGGCGAAGTCGTGCAGTGAGGCGGCGCTGTGGATCACGGCCGCATCGGGGTCCATCCGGTGGGCCGCGAAACCCAGCGCGAAACGGGCCGCCCGGTCGGCGCGCTGCAGCACGCGCTGCAGGCCCGCCAGGGCGGCCGGTTGGCCGGCCAGCTGCTGCTCCACGGTGGGCTGCGGCCCGAAGGTGTTGAAGAAGGGCGTGATGCCCATCAGCACCAGGGCCGAGGTGACGGTCTCGGCATCCGTCACGCGGCGGCTGGAGCGCTGCTTGGCGGCCTGCGCCAGCACCTTCAGGCTCATCAGCGGATCGGTCGCGATCATCTCTCCGATGCTGTTGGCATCGAAGGCGTCCTCATTGGCCCGCATCAGCTCCAGCGAGGCCGCGGTCGCGGCGAGCACGGGAATCTCCGCGTCCCGCAGGGCCGCGGTCCACGAAGCCAGATCGGGCGGGGCCTTGTGCAAGGGCAGGGGTGGGATGGGCGCGTTCATGCACGGCATCACAGAGTTTCCGATCATCGTATATCGGCAGGTCCGCGCCCATCTTGACCCAGGGGCCGAGCCCCACCGCCAACGCGGCCAGGCCCAGCAGCACCGGCATCACAGCCGGGTCACACCCGGCAGGGTGCCCACCAGTTGGCCATCGACATAGAGCGCCCCTTCGGGCGCGCCTGCCTCGGCGTAGAACTCCAGCTCGGGCGGCCGGCGGTGGCGGCGCTGGCTGCCGGCCAGACGCTCGGCCAGGCGTGCCAGGCCAGCGCTGGTGATGCGCAGGCTGCGGGCCAGGCCGCGGCGCCAGCCGGCGGTGCTGACGGTGGATTCGGGCCGGCGCTGGGGCCAGGCACGCACGGTTTGAAGGCTTTTCATGATGCTTTCTCTCTTCCCTGTCGAGGCAGCCGTTCAGGGGCTGCGATCGGTTTTCTGCTCCATCAGCTGCCGAACTTCCTTCAGCAGGCTGCGTTGGGCGCTCTGGCGCTGGGCCTTGGCGCTGCCGCCGTGGCGGCCGGCCTGACGCATCAGGGCCGGCGCCACCAGCGGATTGCGCGGCTTGCGCAGTTGCAGGCGCAGGGGCCGCGGGGCGGTGAACTGGGTCATGGCTCTCTCCTTGCGAACGCGGGCGTTCGCTGTTCGTCGATCGGTATCGGCCATGCAGCGGCGTCACTGCGGACGTCGAAAGACTGCAGGGCGGACAACTGGTCAAAAAGGCAGAGCCGGCGGGCGGCCCTTGGGGCTTGCGGCGTCCAAGCTGGTGGCAGAGCGCGGCCGGTGCCGCCCGCGGCCTGGTTCGGGCCGGCGCGGCGGTGGAGGCTGCGTCGCGGAGCTTGAAGCGTCCGGGTTGAGAGGTTGGCGTTACGGTGTCGTTGTGGGGAACCACGCCACAACTTGCGCAAATGATAAACGATTGATTATCTTGCGCAAGTGCTTTTTATCGCTGCTGATAAACAAATTAGGGGGCTGAAGCCGCCGGCCTCGCCCCCCTCGGTGGCTCGCGCGCCTGGCGCGCTCAGCGCTTCTTCGGCTTCAGCGGCGCCACGCCCTGCTGCAGTTTGCGCCAGGCCTCGACCTCGTCGGCCACCGGGGAAGGGGCCGGCTTGCCGGCGCCCAGGGCCGGCGACAGCGCGCGCGCGACGCCGGCGGTCGGGGGCGCCATAGGGGCGGCGCTGCTGCTGCCCGGCGTCAGCACCTCGCCCAGCAGGTCCAGCAGGCGCGTGCGGGCGCGCTGCGGGTGGCGGCGGTAGTAGGTCAGCACCAGGCCGACGATGAAACGCTCGTCGTCGTCCTGCGGCAGGCTGGGCATGCTGTCCTGCGGGGCCGGACCGGCGGCCGCGGTGCCGGCCTGATGCGCCTGATCCATCCAGCCCATGGGCTTGTGGCACAGCTGTTCGAACTGGCGCGCCAAGCGCTCGCCGATCTGGCGCGAGCGCCCCTTGATCTGACTCCAGTAGCTGGGCTGTATCTGCAAACGCTCCGCGAAACGCCGCTCCAGCCCGCGCAAGGTGGCGGCGTCGGGGTGTTTGACGGTGGCGGTGACGAACTCTTCAAACAGGAGCATCGCATTGTCCAAACGGATCTGCGCGACGTCCCGGGGGGCGGTGGACATATGCGTATGATAAAGCTGCCTTGATCCAAGGCCCCGTCCCCTGGGGATTGGCACTCCCGAGGTGGCCGTGCCCTCATGGGGCGCGACCGGCGCCGGTGTGCGGCGCTGATAAAGAAGTGATCATCAAGCCGGGCTATTCCTCGTCCCTCACCTTGTAGGCCCCGATCAGCTGGGCCTGGGTGTTCGGCGGCACCGCCTCGTAATGCGACAGCGCCAGGGTGTAGCGGCCCTGACCGCTGGTCATCGCATTGAGCCGGGTCTGGTAGCTCGCGAGTTCGGCCAGCGGCGCCAGGCCCTGCACGGTCATCACGCCCGGCACGGCCGAGCGCGTGCCGTTGACCTGGCCGCGCCGCGCCGCCAGGTCGCCGGTGATGTCGCCCATCGCGGCCTCGGGCGCGCTGATCTCCACCTGCACGATGGGCTCCAGCACCAGGGGACGGGCCTCGCGCACCGCCGCCATCAAGGCCTTGCGGCCCGCGGTGACGAAGGCGATCTCCTTGCTGTCCACCGAGTGGTGCTTGCCGTCGAACACCGTCACCTTCAGGTCCACCAGCGGGTAGCCGGCCACCACGCCGCTGTCCAGTGCCGCGCGCACGCCTTTTTCCACCGCCGGCATGAACTGGCCCGGTATCGTGCCGCCCTTGACCGCGTCGACGAACTCGAAGCCCGCGCCGCGCGCCAGCGGCTCGATGCGCAGCCACACCTCGCCGAACTGGCCGGCGCCGCCGCTCTGCTTCTTGTGGCGGTAATGGCCCTCGGCCGGCGCCGAGATGGTTTCGCGGTAGGCGATGCGCGGCGGCTGGGTCGTGACCTCAAACTTGTAGCTCTCGCGCAGCCGCTCCAGCAGGATGCGCAGGTGCAGCTCGCCCAGGCCGTAGACCAGGGTTTCGTTGGTCTGGCCCGCATGCTCGACCTTCAGGCAGGGATCCTCGTCGACCAGGCGGTTGAGGATCTCCCACAGGCGCTGCTCGTCGCCATGGCGGGTCGGACTGATGGCCAGGCCATGCACGGGCGTGGGGAAGTCCAGTGGCGCCAGATGGATGTGCTCGTCCTCGGGGGCGTCATGCAGGACCGCGTCGTAATGCAGCTCCTCGACCTTGGCGATCGCGCAGAGATCGCCGGGCAGGGCCTCGTCCACCTCCACATGCTCCTTGCCCTGCAGCATGAAGAGATGGCCGACGCGGAAGGGCTTGCGCGCATGGCCGACGAAGAGCTGGCTGTTCTTCGTCAGCGTGCCCTGGTGCACGCGCAGCACGCCCATCTTGCCCAGATAGGGGTCGGCATTGATCTTGAACACATGGGCCAGCACATGGGCGCTGGCCTCCGGCAGGGCCTGCAGCGGCAGGGCCTCGCCCGCGGGCGTGTCGCGCAGGAACTGCGGCGGGTTGCCCTCGCTCGGGTTGGGCAGCAGGCGCTCGATCACGTCCAGCAGTTCGGCCACGCCGGCCCCGCTTCTTGCCGAGACGAAGCAGACCGGGATCAGGTGGCCCTCGCGCAGCGCCTGCTCCAGCGGCGCATGCAGCTCGCTGGCGTCGACGTCGCCCTCGTTCAGGTAGCGGTCGACGAAGGCGGCATCGACCTCCACCACCTGCTCCACCAGGGCCTGGTGGGCCGCCGCCACCGAGGAGAAATCGGCCTCGCCGCTGCGGCAGTAGAAGCAGTCCTGCACGCGGCCGCCCTGGGCGGCCGGCAGGTTCAGGGGCAGGCATTCGCGGCCGAAGGCCGCGCGCAGCTGCTCCAGCAGGGCCGGCAGGTCGACGCCGGGGGCGTCGATCTTGTTGACCACGATCAGCCGGCACAGGCCGCGCTTGGCGGCCGCCTCCATCATGCGCGAGGCCATCAGCTCGATGCCGTTCTGCGCATTGATCACCACCAGGGCCGTGTCCACCGCCTCCAGCGCCGGCAGGGACTGGCCGATGAAGTCCGGCGCCCCCGGCGTGTCGATCGCATGGATGCGCAGGCCGCCGTGCTGCAGATGGACCAGGCTGGCATGGAGGGAATGCTGCAGGCGCTTCTCCAGCGGGTCGTAGTCGCTGACGGTGTTGCCGCGCTCCACCGTGCCGGGCGTGGCGATCGCGCCGGCCTGGTGCAGCAGGGCCTCGACGAGGCTGGTCTTGCCCGCGCCGGCCGGCCCCACCAGGGCCAGCGTGCGCAGGCACGCGATGCCCGGGTGAAGGCCGCCGGCGCCCGCTGGGCTGCCGGGCTGGGAAGGCTCGTTCGAGCTGCTGGGGCTGGCGGACATGGCGCACTCCTTGGACCTTGGGGCCGGGGCGGCCCGGGACGGACACGGATGTTGGAGCCGGTGCCGGGTCTTGTCTCCTGACCCGGCTTGGCCCCAGCGTAGGGCAAGCGCGCCGCCCGCACAAGGGGCGCGCCCGCGCCCCGGCGCTGGGCTCAGGTGGCCAGCCGCGGCCGGGCCTGCCGGGCCGGCGGCAGGCCGGCCCCGCTGAAGGCGTAGTCCAGCGCCGGGCGGCGCCCGCCGATGATGTCGGCGATCGCCGCGCCCGAGCCGCAGCTGTGGGTCCAGCCCAGGGTGCCATGGCCGGTGTTGAGGAACAGATTGGCGATGCGGCTGCGCCCGATATAGGGCAGGTTGGAGGGCGTGGCCGGGCGCAGGCCGGTCCAGAACTGCGCGCCCGCGCCATCCGCGGCCACCATCTGCGGGAACAGCTCGCGCGTGCGCCGCAGGATGGCTTCGCAGCGGCGCAGGTTCAGGCTGCTGTCGTAGCCGTTGAGCTCGGCGGTGCCGGCGATGCGCAGGCGCTCGCCCAGGCGCGAGAACACCAGCTTGTACTCGTCGTCGGTCAGCGAGACCTGATAGCTGTGCTCGGGCGCCGTCACCGGCAGCGTGACCGAATAGCCCTTGGCCGGGTAGATGTTCAGGGCTATGCCCAGCTCGCGCGCCAGGCCGCGGCTGAAGGAGCCCAGGCACAGCGCGTAGGCGTCGGCCCGCAGCCGGTGCACCTCGCCGCGCGCATCGGCCACGATGAGCTGTTCGATCGCGTCGCCGCTGCGTTCGAAGCCGAGGATGCGGGTCTCGTAGCGGAAGCGCACGCCGGCCGCCGCGGCCAGGCGCGCCAGCTCCTGCGTGAAGCGGTGCGCATCGCCCGATTCGTCGCTGGGCGTCATGCTGCCGCCGACGATCTGCTGCCGGCATTGCGCCAGCGCCGGCTCGATCGCCACGCATTCGTCCGGTGTCTTCATGTCGAGCTCGCAGCCCTGCTCGCGCATGAGGCGGGCCGGCTCCTGGGCGGCCGCGTACTCGGCCTCGCTGGTGTAGAAGTGCAGGATGCCCTGGCTGCGCTGCTCGTACTGGATGCCGGTGGCGGCGCGCAGTTCCTGCAGCTTGGCGCGGCTGTACAGGCCGAGACTCACGATGTTGCGGATGTTGTGCGCCGTGCGGCCCGGCGTGCATTCGCGCAGAAAGGCCAGGCCCCAGCGCCATTGCGCCGGGTCGGCGCGCAGCCGGAACAGCAGCGGCGCATCCTCCTTCATCAGCCATTTCAGGACCTTCAGCGGCGCGCCCGGGTTGGCCCAGGGCTCGGCATGCGAGACCGAGATCTGGCCGCCGTTGGCGAAGCTGGTCTCCATCCCTGCGGCGGGCTGGCGCTCGACGACGGTGACCTCGTGGCCGGCCTGGCGCAGATACCAGGCGGTGGTGATGCCGGTGACCCCGGCGCCGAGAACGATGACATGCATGGAAGCTCCTGAGGGAGTTCCGCGCAGGCGCAAGACCGCGGGGACGGTTCGATGACTGACGAAAACCCCGGAGCGAGCGCCTGACGCGCGCCGCTCCCGCTGTCCCTGATACCTGAGAGATTCGGCGCCCATCACCCGATGCGCGCCTTGCTCCTTCGGTGGCGCCGGCTTGTGGCGCGGCGCACTCTCCAGCATTCGGCTTGTGACGGATCCAGTACGGGGCCTGAGCGAGTATGGGAGCTTGCGCCTTCGGCGGCCCGCTGCTTGGGCGGCGGGCACTCTCCTGAATCCGGGGCGCAGTGTAGGGCTGCTGCGCCGCTGGCGTCAACGCGGGCCCGGGCTGGTTAGCATCGGCCCATGAAAGCCCTGACCTTTTCCTCCTTCGGCGGCCCCGAGGTGCTGCGCCTGATCGACCTGCCCGATCCGCAGCCCGGCCCCGGCCAGGCGCTGCTGCGCCTGCAGGCCATCGGCCTGAACTTCGCCGACATCTACCGCCGCCAGGGGCGCTATCACCTGCGCGGCGCGCCGCCCTACATCGCCGGCTATGAGGGCGCCGGTGTGGTGGAGCAGGCGCCGGTGGGCAGCGGCTTCGCGCCGGGCGACCGGGTCGGCTTTGCCGACGCCCCCTTTGCCAACGCCGAGCTGGTGGCGGTCGATGTCGAGCGCCTGATCCGCCTGCCCGACGCAATCAGCGCCGATCAGGCCGCGGCCAGCCTGCTGCAGGGGCTGACCGCGCAGTTCCTGGCGCGCGACAGCCATGCTCTGGGCCCGGGGCAGCGCGCCCTGGTGCATGCCGCGGCCGGCGGGGTGGGCGGGCTGCTGATGCAATGGGGCCGGGCCCGCGGAGCCCGCATGCTGGGCCTGGTCTCCAGCGAGGCCAAGGCGGCCCTGCTGCGCGCGCAAGGGGCCGAGGTGCTGGTCGTGCCGCCGCAGGCCCGCATCGGCGACGCGCTGGCCGCGGCCGGCGAGGCGGCGGATTTCGACGTGGTCTACGATTCGACCGGCACGACGCTGCTGGAGTCTCTGCAGCAGGTGCGCATCGGCGGCACCGTGGTGTTCTACGGCATGGCTGGTGGCCCGCCGCCGGCGGTCGATCCGCGCCTGCTGATGGATGGTTCCAAGCGCCTGGTCGGCGGCGATCTGTGGAACGTCCTGACCTCGGCCGCGCAACGCCAGCAGCGCGCCGACGAGCTCTTCGCCCTGCTGGCCAGCGGCGCCCTGGTGCAGCCGATCGCGGCGCGCTTCCCGCTGGCCGAGGGCGCGGCCGCCCATGCGCTGCTGGAAGCGCGCGGCACGGTCGGCAAGGTGCTGCTGCTGCCCTGATCCTTCAGGCCGGGTAGGCGCGCGCCAGCAGCGCCTCCACGTCCATCCCGCGCGTGTCCAGCGCGCCATAGACCCGGCCATGGCCGGCGGCATGGCGGCTGGCGATGAAGGCGTCGGCGACAAGCGTCGGGGCCTGGACGCGCAGCAGGCAGGCCTGGGCCGCCAGCACCAGGCGTTGCGCCAGCTGCCGGCCCAGGGCCTCCAGCTCGGCGGGCGGCGTGCGCCGCAGCAGATCGCGCAGCGCATCGAGCTCGCGGCGCAGCGGCGCCTCGTCGCCGGCCAGGGCCTGCAGCTCGTCGAGCAGGGCGAAGGCCGATTCCGGCTCGCGCGCGATCGCGCGTAGCACGTCCAGGCACATCACATTGCCCGAGCCTTCCCAGATCGAGTTGACCGGCGCCTCGCGGTACAGCCGCGCCAGCGGTCCGGCGTCCACATAGCCGTTGCCGCCGAACACCTCCATCGCCTCGCCCGTCAGTTCGACCGCGCGCTTGCAGACCCAGAACTTGGCGGCCGGCGTCATGATGCGCTGCCAGGGCTTGTCTCCCTCCTCGAAGGCGCGCGCCAGACGCAGCATCAGATGGGCCGAGGCCTCGCTCTCCAGCGCCAGGTCGGCCAGCACGCTGCGCATCAGCGGCTGCTCGGCCAGCGGCCGGCCGAAGGCGCGGCGCCGGCGCGTGTAGTGAAGGGCCTGGACCAGGGCCTGGCGCTGGATCGCGGCGCTGCCGATCACGCAGTTCAGGCGCGTGGTCGTGGCCATCTCGATGATGGTCGGAATGCCGCGGCCCGGCTCGCCCAGCAGCAGGCCGTAGGCGTCCCGGAACTCGACCTCGGAGCTGCTGTTGCTGCGGTTGCCGACCTTGTCCTTGAGGCGCTGGATCTCGATCGCGTTGCGCTCGCCGTCGGGCCGCCAGCGCGGCACGAAGAAGCAGGACGGTCCGTCCTCGGTCTGCGCGACCACCAGGTGCGCATCGCTCATCGGCGCCGAGAAGAACCATTTGTGGCCGCGCAGCGCGTATTCGGCGCCGCGGCCTCCGCCCGCCACCGGCGTCGCGCGCGTCGTGTTGGCGCGCACGTCCGAGCCGCCCTGCTTCTCGGTCATGCCCATGCCTATCCACAGCGAGGTCTTCTGCGCGATCGGCAGGTCGCGCGGGTCGTGCCCGTGCGACAGCAGGCCGGCGCGCAGGCCCTCGAACAGCGGCTCCTTGGCCAGCACCGGAATGGCGGCCTGGGTCATGGTCGCCGGGCACAGGGTGCCGGCCTCGATCTGGCCATGCAGGTAGAAGCCTGCGGCGAAGGCGCTCCAGCGCCCGCGGCGCTCGCTGTCATAGGGCAGGGACACCAGGCCCTGCTCGCGGTACAGGCTCAGCAGCGCGTGCCAGCTCGGGTGGAACTCGACCTGGTCGATGCGGCGGCCGCGCCTGTCGTGCGTGTGCAGCTCCGGCAGGTGGCGGTTCGCGTCCTCGGCCAGCGCCAGGGTCGCAGCGCTGCCCAGGGTCTGGGCATAGGCGGAAAGCGCCGGCCGGGCCCAGTCGGCGCCGGCGCGTTCCAGCCCCTGCAGCAGCGCGGCGTCGCTGGCCAGCGGGTCGTAGTCGACCAGCTCGTCGACCTGGTTGCTGATCTCATGGGTCTGCCACATCGCTTGTCTCCGCGGGCCTGTTGTGGCCTCGACTCTAGATCAGCTTGTAGTACAGCGAGGTGGGGTGGGGCTGTCCCATCGGCGTCAGCGCGTAGTGGGGGATCTCGCCGGCGTGCTGCCAGCCCAGGTGGCGGTAGACCTGCTCGGCCTTGGAACCGGTCTCGGTGTCCAGCACCAGCAGGCTCAGCCCCTCGGCCTGGGCGGCCTGCTCCAGCGCCTTGAGCAGCG
>Ga0255338_1006037_pt1 | contig 10610 bp, 14 predicted proteins | sample MeOH1_35cm_T4_19_FD_203715 | JGI IMG/M metagenome (GOLD analysis project Ga0255338, IMG submission 203715) | Sandy soil microbial communities from University of British Columbia, Vancouver, Canada - MeOH1_35cm_T4_195 | ecosystem: Engineered > Artificial ecosystem > Sand microcosm > Unclassified ... | reverse complement strand
GGAATCGCTCGTATCCCCGGCGGAACGACTGCAGCGTCATCGCCTACTTGCCCAGAGCGATGGCTTTGTCGATCACGGCCTTGGAGCCGGCGACCTCCTTGGCGAACTCCTCGTAGACCGGCTTGGAGGCGGCGACGAACGCGTCCTTGTCGGGGACGTTGGACTTCACGCCCGCCGCGGTGATCGTGCCCAGCAGCTCGGTTTCGGCCTTCTCGGCGACCTGGTAGACGTACGCCTGTGTCTCCTTGGCGGTGTCCTCGAGGATCTTCCTCACGTCCGGGGGCAGGGTGGCCCACTTCTTCGCGCCGATGGTGGCGTAGGCCGGCGTGTAGACGTGGCCGGTCAGCGAGATGAACTTCTGCACTTCCTGGAACTTGGCGCTGGTGATCTGCGTGAACGGGTTCTCCTGGCCGTCCATGACGCCCGTCTGCAGCGCCGTGAACACCTCGGAGAACTTCATCGGGCTGGGGTTGGCGCCGTAGGCCTGGAACATCTTCACGCGCCACTTGCCCTCGGGAACGCGCAGCTTGATGCCCTTCAGGTCGTCAGGGGTGTTGATGGGGCGCTTGCTGTTGGTGATGTGACGGTAGCCGTTCTCCCACACGGCGATGATCTTGAGGCCCTTCTTCTCGGCCGTCGGGGCGATCATCGGCCAGAAGACTTCCTTCTCGATGCGGCCCATGTGCTTCCGGTCCTTCACCAGGTAGGGCATCTCGAAGACGCCGAAAAGGTCGGCCTCGGAGGACATGACGGTGGAGGGGAGCGCGATGTCCACGGTGCCGAGCTTGAGCTTCTGCACGAGTTCCTTGTCGCCGCCGAGCTGGCTGGAGCCGTAGACGACGACCTTCGCCTTGCTGCCCAGCTTGGCGTTGGCCCGCTTCGCGAACTCCTCGGCGGACTGGGCGAAGAGCGAGCCGGGCTCGCCGACGTGGCCGAACTTGATCTCGGTCTGGGCGACGGCGGCGGTGGTGGCAAAAAGACACGCGGAAAATGCGCCCAGCAGGGTGCGGGTGGTGTTCATGAGCTCCTCCTCGTTATGGATTTATGGCTCCGGCGCGCGCTCTCACGTCCAGGCTGCGCGTAGTCTAGGCACATCGCGACGGCCGCGTCGATGACCTGCGCCGGGGCGCGACCCGGCTGCCCCGATACCCCCCTCGGGGACAGCCCCGTTCCGCGCCCGCCGGGCCTGCCACGGTGTAACGGGCAGCGTTACACGGCACGCCGGCATTTCTTCCCGGTTGACCTAGGTCAAAAGTCCAACGCGGGCGCGGGCGGAAAGTCCGCCTCATGTCCGGATACCCCCACTTCCGAGGAGGCCCCATGAAGCTCACCACCGCGTTGATCACCGTCGCCCTCACCGCCGCGGCCGCCGCCGCGGCCACCGCCGCGTGGGGCCACCCAGGCCACGGCGCCACGGGCGAGGCGCACCACCTGGTCGACCTGCTGGCCCTCGGCGCCATCGCGGCCGTGCTCGCGATCGTGTTCACCGGACGCAAACAGGGAGGCAAGGACCATGAATGAAACCTTCTACGACGTCCTGCGCCGGCAGGGCATCTCGCGGCGAAGCTTCCTCAAGTTCTGCAGCCTGACCACCGCGTCGCTGGGGCTGTCGCCGACGGTGGCGCCGCAGATCGCGCACGCGCTCGAGACCAAGCCGCGCACCCCGGTCATCTGGATCGAGGGCCTGGAGTGCACCTGCTGCAGCGAGTCCTTCATCCGCTCGGCGCACCCGCTCGCCAAGGACGCGGTGCTCTCGCTCCTGTCGCTCGACTACCACATGACGCTGTCGGCGGCGGCCGGCGAGCAGCTGCGCGAGAACGCCCACGAGACGATGAAGAAGCACAAGGGCAACTACATCCTTGCCGTCGAGGGGAACCCCCCCCTCAACGAGGACGGGATGTACTGCATCTACTACGGCAAGCCGTTCGTCGAGTCCCTGAAGGAGTACGCGAAGGACGCCAAGGCGGTCATCGCGTGGGGCTCCTGCGCCTCCTGGGGCTGCGTCCAGGCCGCCAAGCCGAACCCCACGAACGCGGTGCCGATCGACAAGGTCATCACCGACAAGCCGATCATCAAGGTGCCGGGCTGCCCGCCCATCGCCGAGGTGATGACGGCGATCGTCACCTACGTCCTCACCTTCGACCGCCTGCCGGAGCTCGACCGCCAGGGGCGCCCGAAGATGTTCTACAGCCAGAGGATCCACGACAAGTGCTATCGCCGGCCGCACTTCGACGCCGGCCAGTTCGTCGAGAAGTTCGACGACGAGGGCGCGCGCATGGGCTACTGCCTCTACAAGGTGGGCTGCAAGGGGCCGACGACCTACAACGCCTGCTCGACCACGCGCTGGAACGAGGGCGTGTCCTTCCCGATCCAGTCGGGCCACGGCTGCATCGGCTGTTCCGAGGACGGGTTCTGGGACAAGGGATCCTTCTACGACCGCCTCACCAGCATCCCCGCCTTCGGGGTGGAAGCGAATGCCGACAAGGTGGGCGCGATCGCCGCCGGCGTGGTCGGCGCGGCCGTCGTGGCGCATGCCGCGGTGACCGCCATCAAGAAAGCTTCCGAGAAAAGCCCCTCGAATTAAGGAGATGTGACCATGGCCGTCATCGAGACCCAAGGCTTCAAGCTCGACAACAGCGGAAAGCGCGTCGTCGTCGATCCCATCTGCCGCATCGAAGGGCACCTTCGCATCGAGTGCAACGTCGATGGCAAGGGCAAGATCACCAACGCCGTCTCCACGGGCACCATGTGGCGCGGGCTGGAAGTGATCCTCAAGGGGCGCGACCCGCGCGACGCGTGGGCGTTCACCGAGCGCATCTGCGGCGTCTGCACGGGCGTGCACGCGCTCGCCTCCGTGCGTTGCGTCGAGGACGCGTTGGGCATCGCGATCCCCGACACGGCGAACATCATCCGCAACCTGATGCACGCCACGCTCTACGCCCATGACCACCTCGTGCACTTCTACCACCTGCACGCGCTCGACTGGGTGGACATCGTCTCGGCCCTGAAGGCCGACCCGAAGAAGACCTCGGAGCTCGCGCAGTCGATCTCCAGCTGGCCGAACTCCTCGCCGGGCTACTACCGCGACCTCGCCGCGCGCCTCACGAAGTTCGTGGAGAGCGGGCAGCTCGGGCCCTTCCGCAACGCCTACTGGGGCCACCCGGACTACAAGCTGCCGCCGGAAGCCAACCTCATGGCGGTGGGCCACTACCTCGAGGCGCTCGACTTCCAGAAGGAGATCGTGAAGATCCAGACGATCTTCGGCGGCAAGAACCCGCACCCGAACTGGCTGGTGGGCGGGGTGCCGTGCTCGATCAACGTCGACCGCGCCGGCGCGGTGGGCGCGATCAACATGGAACGCCTCAACATGGTGGGCAAGATCATCGACGACACCATCGCGTTCATCGACAACGTCTACATCCCGGACCTGCTGGCCATCGCCTCGTTCTACAAGCACTGGGGCGCCATCGGCGGCGGGCTCGCGAGCACGAACGTCATGTCCTACGGGGAGTTCCCGGACATCGCCAACGACCAGTCCAACAAGTCGCTGCTGATGCCGCGCGGCGCGATTCTGGGCGGCGATCTCAAGAAGATCTTCGGCGTGGACCTCAAGGACCCGGCGCAGATCCAGGAATTCGTCACGCACTCGTGGTTCAAGTACGCCGACGAGACCAAGGGCCTGCACCCCTGGGACGGCGTGACCGAGCCCAACTTCGTCCTCGGCAAGGGCCTGAAGGGCTCCAAGACCAACATCGAGCAGATCGACGAGTCCGCCAAGTACTCGTGGGTGAAGGCGCCGCGCTACAAGGGCCAGCCGATGGAGGTGGGCCCGCTCGCGCGCTACATCATCGGCTACGCGGCGGGGAACCCCGAGTTCAAGGAGCCGGTGGACATGGTGCTCAAGAAGCTCGACGTGCCCATCCAGGCGCTCTTCTCGACGCTGGGCCGCACCGCGGCGCGCGGCCTCGAGGGCTCGTGGGCGGCGCACAAGATGAAGTACTTCTTCGACAAGCTCATGGCCAACATCAAGGCCGGCAAGCTCGACACCGCCAACGTCGAGAAGTGGGAGCCCTCCACCTGGCCGAAGGAGGCCAAGGGCGCGGGCTACTGCGAGGCGCCGCGCGGCGCCCTCGGGCACTGGATCAAGATCAAGGACGGCAGGATCGAGAACTACCAGTGCATCGTGCCCACCACGTGGAACGGCGGCCCCCGCGACGCGCAGAACCAGATCGGCGCGTTCGAAGCGAGCCTCATGAACACGGTGATGGCCAAGCCCGAGCACCCGCTCGAGATCCTGCGCACCATCCACAGCTTCGACCCGTGCCTGGCCTGCGCGAGCCACGTGATCTCGCCCGACGGGCAGGAGCTCGCCCGCGTGCAGGTCCGCTGACCAACCGGAGATCGCCATGTCTACGACGTCGTTGGACGGCCGGGACCTCAAGTTCCCCGCCTACGTGTGGGAGGCCCCGGTCAGGCTCTGGCACTGGGTGATGGCACTCGCGATGGTGGTGCTGTGGGGAACCGGGTACTTCATCGGGTCGCCGCTGCCCTCGGTCCCGGGGGAGGCGAGCGAGAACTACCTCATGGGCTACATCCGGTTCGCGCACTTCGCCGCTGCCTACGTGTTCGCGATCGCGTTCCTGGGCCGCATCTACTGGGCCTTCGTGGGCAACAGGCACGCGCGCGAGATCTTCCTCGTGCCGTTCTCCATGCTGAAGTCCTCGTGGTGGCGGTCGTTCTTCCGGATGCTGCAGCACTACCTCTTCATCCGGCCGAAGAACGACTGGCATTACGGGCACAACCCGCTTGCGATGGTGGCGATGTTCGGGATGTACGTGCTGGGCTCGGTCTTCATGATCCTCACCGGCTTCGCGCTCTATGGCGAGGGCCAGGGGATGCAGAGCTGGACGTTCCGCCTCTTCTCGAGCTGGGTCCTGCCGCTCTTCGGGTACAGCCAGGCGGTCCACACCTGGCACCACCTGTGCGCGTGGTACCTCTTCTGGTTCACGCTCGTGCACCTGTACTTCGTGATCCGCGAGGACGTCGTCTCCGGCCTGACCGTCGTCTCGAGCATGATCGGCGGCTGGCGCGACCGCAAGAACTGACGGGACAAGGGAAGCCAAGGCGGTGCTGGCCGAAATCCGAAGGGGAGGGAGCATGACCGCGGAGCGGCTGCTCGGGCGCTCCCGCCTCAAGGAGGCGGGGCGCCCGCGATCCCGGCGCGAGCCGGTCCACCCGGGGTATTTCCTCGACACGCGCTATCTCAAGCCCCTGAAGCTCACGCAACTGGCACTCGCCGACGCGCTCGGCATCTCCCGGCGGCGCGTGAACGAGCTCATCCGGGGCAAGCGCGGCATCACCCCGGACACGGCGGTGCGCCTCGCGGCCTACTTCCGCACCGAGCCCGAGTTCTGGATGCAGCTCCAGATGGCCTGGGACGTCCACCAGGCCATGAAAACGCTCAAAATCTCCCGTTAGGGGACGGTTCCTGGGAACCGTCCCTTTTTCCTTGGTGCCACCCTGACCGTTACTTGACTCACGTCAAATGGCGCCGCGCCGGCGGCGCCAAGATGCCTTCGTTGTAACCCGTCACGTTACAAGTGGGCATCGAGGGCATGGACACGCTCGTCCTGGGAATCGGCAATCTGCTGTGGGCTGACGAGGGGTTCGGCGTGCGCGCGGTGAGCGCGCTCAACGAGGGCTGGCGCTTCCCCGATTCGGTCACGCTCATGGACGGCGGCACGCAGGGCCTCTACCTCCTGCCGCACATCCAGTCCGCCCGCCAGGTGCTCGTGTTCGACGCCATCGACTACGGCCTCGAGCCGGGCACCCTCCAGGTCATCCGCGACGACGACATCCCGTCCTACCTCGGCGTGGGCAAGATGAGCCTGCACCAGTCCAGCTTCCAGGAAGTGCTCGAGCTCGCGCGCTTCTCCGGCAAGTCGCCCGAGCGCGCCGTGCTCGTCGGCGTGCAGCCGAAGGTGCTGAAGGACTTCGGCGGCGGCCTCACGGACATCGTGCGCGCGAAGCTGCCCGAGGCGCTCGCGATCGGGCGCCAGGCGCTGGCCGACTGGGGCATCGTGGCCGCGCCGCGCGCGCCCGGCGAGGCGGCGCCGCTCTTCGACCCGAGCCTCGACGTCGCGCACTACGAGGGCGAGCGACCGAGCGAGGACGCGGCGTGCCGCGTCGGCGACGCGCGCTTCCTCGCCATCCGCGCCGCCCGGGAGGGCTGAGCCGTGTGCGTCGGCGTCCCCATGCAGGTCGTGGAATCCCGCGGCGAGGGCGCCGCGTGGTGCGACGGCCGCGAAGGCCGCGTCCTCATCGACCTGTCGCTCGTGGGACCGCAGCCGCCCGGCACCTGGCTCCTCACGTTCCTGCGCGCCGCCCGCGAAGTGATGACGCCCGAGGCGGCCGCGCGAACCGGCGCCGCGCTCGACGCGCTGGCCGCCGTGCTGTCGGGCGACACCTCCACCATCGACGACGCGTTCGCCGACCTCGTGTCGCGCGAGCCGCAGCTGCCCGAACACCTGCGCCCCAAGGAGACCGAACCATGACCGTACCCGCCCGGGAGCCCCCGCTCGTCACCCGCCTCGTGGAGCAGCACGGCGCCACGCGGCTGGACGAGGCGGGATTCGACGCCTTCGCCTCGGCCCCCGGCGAGGCGGCGCTCCTCTTCACCGAGGACCCCGTCCGCTTCCGCGAGGTGCTGGACGTGGCCGTCATCGTGCCCGAGCTCGCCGCGGCCGCGTCGCGCCGTTTCCGCATCGGCGTGTTGCCGCCGCCGCTGGCCAACGCGAAGGCGTCCACCTACGGCGTTCGCCGCTGGCCCGCGCTCGTCTTCCTTCGCGGCGGCGAATGGCTCGGCAACGTCGAGGGCCTGCGCGACTGGGGCGAGTACCTCGCCACCGTGAATGCCCTGCTCGAAGGCGAGCCGCGCCCGCTGCCCGCCCGCGTCATCCCCGTCGCCGCCGCCGGCGCCTCGTCCTGCGCCTGAACCCGAAGGAGCCGTCCATGAGAGATTTTCCCATCCCCGTCGTGACGCACGGCGCCGATCCGCGGCCGGCCGAGGACCTCGAGCTCGACTACATGCCGATGCCGGGCGCGGAGCCGCTGCGCACGCCGATTCCGCCCGAGGACGCGGCGCCTTCCGACCTCGCGGCCGCCGCCGCGGTCGTCGAGCAACTGCTCGAATCGATGCAGCGCCACCGGCCCGGCCAGCCCGCCGCGCCGCGCTTCTCCCTCAAGGCGATGAGCCCCGGGGCGCTCTACGCGCTCAACGATTCGCTGGGACAGGGCGAAGTGAGCGCGATCGTGAACGGCCACGACGGCACGCCGCCCTGGCTCGTCCAGGAAACGGCCTTCGCCGGCGTGTGGCGCGTGCGCCGCGAGGACGCACACGGCCTTAGCGACGACATCCTCGAGGCCGGCGACGTGCCCGCCGTGGTCAAGGATGCGGCCGCGCGGATTCCCGGCACGGTCCTCGACACCGCCCGCCTTCCCGCGGGCGTCATGAACGCGCCGGCCATCGTGGAGGAGCTTCGCCACCACGCGAAGCGCCACAAGCCCGGGGCCGCGGCGCACGTGGTGAACCTGTCGCTGCTGCCGTTCGCGCCCGCCGACCACGATGGTCTCGGCGCAATACTGGGCGAGGGGCCGGTGTCGATCCTCTCGCGCGGCTTCGGCAACTGCCGCATCTCCTCGACGCAGGCGCGCGGCATCTGGCGCGTGCGCTACTTCAATTCCATGAACACGCTGATCCTCGACACCATCGAGATCGTGGACTTCCCCGAGGCGGCACGGGCGGCGGCGGAGGACTACGACGACAGCATCGAGCGCCTGCGCGAGCTGCTGCGCTGGCTGCGCGAAGGCTAGCCGCCGTGCAAGCGGGAACGGCGACCCCCGGGGCGGGCCGGCGCGAGTGCCGGATCTGCTGGTACGTCTACGACCCGCGGCTGGGCGACCCCGTCTGGCAGATCGAGCCCGGCACGCCCTTCGAGGCCCTCCCGCCGCACTGGAGCTGCCCCAACTGCGCCGCCGAGCAATCGCATTTCCTCGTGGTAGACGATGACTGACACGCGCACCGCGAACCCGGCACCGCGCCTCGAGGCCGCGTACGCGCGCATCTGGCGCACGCGCATGGCGGGGCTGCCGTTCCTCAACGCGAACCTGCGCGTCGAGGCGGTCGGCTTCCGGCCCTGGGAGGGCCAGTGGCTCGGTGCGCTCGTGACGCCGTGGTTCGTGAACCTCGTCCTGCTGCCGGGCGAGGGCGCCTGGCCCTCGCTCGCCGTGGGCGCCGAGCGCTTCGTGAAGCTGCCCGCCGGGACGTTTCGCTTCATCGCCGGGCGCGACGACGAACTCGGCGAGCACCATGCCTGCTCGCTCTTCTCCCCGGCGCTCGAGTTCGCGGATCACGAGGCGGCGCGCGCGGTGGCGCAAGCGTCGCTCGACGCGCTCTTCGACGCCGCCAATGCCCAGGCGCCCGAAGGACGCGGGAAGGAAGGCGCCGAGCCGGCGGCGGTCTCCAAGCGCGACTTCATCCGCGGCCGGTTCGCGGGGACGAGCCATGGCGATCGAGGGTGAGCTGGTCGTGCGCATCGAGACCGGGGACGGACGCGTGAGGCGGGCGCAGGCCCGATCGGAGCGTCCGCGCGTGGCCGGGCGCCTTTTTGCCGGGCGCGACGCGCGCGAAGCCGGCGCGCTCGCCGGCGCGCTCTTCGCCATCTGCGGCCGCTCGCAGGCCATCGCGGCCGATGCCGCCGTCGAGGCGGCGCGAGGCGATCGCGTTTCCGCCGAATGCCGCGCGGCGCGCGACGCGCGCATCGCCGCGGAAACGATCCAGGAACACGCCTGGCGGCTTCTCGTGGACTGGCCGAAGCTCGCCGGGCGCGCGCCGCAGGTCGAGGCGCTGGCTCGCGGGCGCCGGGCGCTCGCGCCGCTGCTCGAGGCCGGCGATCGCGACGATCCTGCGCACGCACGCGGCGAGGCCGTCGCCTGGGCGAGGGACGCGGTCTTCGGTTGCTCGCCTGCTGCATTCCTCGCCATCGATTCGATCGAGGCGTTCCGCGCGTGGACCCGGAGCGCGGGCACGCCGGCAGCCGGAGTCGCGGCACAGGTTCTCGATGAGCACGCGGCGCTCGGAGCGACCGACGTCGCGTTCCTGCCGGCGGGGGGCGATGCGTGGGTCGCGGAGAGCCTCGCGCCCGCCATCGACGCCGACGCCGACTTCGACGACGTTCCGAGCTGGCAGGCGCAGGCGCGGGAGACGGGGGCGATCGCCCGGGTCGCGGGCCATCCGCTCGTCGCCGCGGCAATCGCGACGTGGGGCCGGGGCGTCGGCGCCAGGCTCGTGGCGCGTCTCGTGGAGATGGCCGCGGCGCTGGAAGCCTCCGGCGGCCGGCATGGCGCGGTGAAGCTGGAGGGCGCCAGCTCGGTCTCGTGGGTCGACACGGCGCGGGGATTGCTCGTTCACCGCGTCCGCCTCGCGGGAGAGCGCATCGCCGCCTACCGCATCGTCGCTCCCACGGAGTGGAACTTCCATCCGGCCGGGGCCTTCACGCGGGCCGCGATGACGCTGGCCGCGGACGACGGGGCGCGCCTGGAGCGCGAGGTGCGCTGGCTCGTCGCCTCCCTCGACCCCTGCGTCGGCGTGCGCTACGAGGCCGGCCATGCATGAGATGTCGATCGCCGAAAGCGTGCTCGGCATCGTCGAGGAAAGCGCGCGCCGCGAAGGCCTGCGCCGCGTGCGCGAGGTGCGCCTGGAGATCGGGCGGCTCGCGGCGGTCGAGACCGAGGCGCTGCGCTTCTGCTTCGACGCCGTGGTGCGCGGCAGCCTCGCCGAAGGCGCGGCCCTCGCGATCGAGGAGACACCGGGCACGGCCTGGTGCTTCGGCTGCTCGGCCACGGTGTCGCTCTCGGCGCGCGGCGAACCTTGCCCCCGCTGCGGCGGCACGCAGTTGCAGGTCAACGGCGGCACCGAGATGCGGGTCAAGGAACTTTTCGGGGCGTGACACCGCGCGGTGCCGGGCCCCTCAACATTGGAGACGAACATGTGCACGACCTGCGGATGCGGAACGGACGAAGTGAAGATCGACGGCAAGGCCCACGCCCATGGCCATGATCACGACCATGCGCACGGCCACGACCACGGGCATCACCACCACGACGGCCAGCCGGCGCATTCGCACGCCACGGGCGTCCCGGCGGACCGCGCGGTCGCGGTCGAGCGCGACATCCTCGCGAAGAACGATGCCGAGGCCAACGCCAACCGCCGCCAGTTCACGGCGAAGGGCATCTTCGCGCTGAACCTCGTCTCCAGCCCAGGCTCCGGCAAGACCACGCTCCTCGTGGAGACGATCAAGCGACTGGCCGGCGACATCCCGATCACCGTGGTCGAAGGCGACCAGCAGACCTCCAACGACGCGGAGCGCATCCGCGCCACGGGCGCCCGGGCCGTGCAGGTGAACACCGGCAAGGGCTGCCACCTCGACGCGCACATGGTCGGCCACGCCCTCGAGCACCTCGCGCCCGCCGAGGACTCGGTGGTCATGATCGAGAACGTCGGCAACCTCGTCTGCCCGGCGGCCTTCGACCTGGGCGAGGCGCACAAGGTC
>Ga0255338_1006036_pt1 | contig 10611 bp, 12 predicted proteins | sample MeOH1_35cm_T4_19_FD_203715 | JGI IMG/M metagenome (GOLD analysis project Ga0255338, IMG submission 203715) | Sandy soil microbial communities from University of British Columbia, Vancouver, Canada - MeOH1_35cm_T4_195 | ecosystem: Engineered > Artificial ecosystem > Sand microcosm > Unclassified ... | reverse complement strand
GCACGGCTCGAAGGTCAGCGACGCCGATCGCAGCGCGATCGAGAACGCGATGGCGGATCTCAAGGAAGCGCTGAAGGGCGACGATGCCGACGCCATCCAGCAGAAGGCCAACACGCTGGCGCAGACGTCGATGAAGCTCGGCGAAGCGATGTACAAGGCCCAGCAGGAAGCGCCGGGCACCGCCGGCGCCACCAGCGAGAAGAAGGAAGACGACGTCGTCGACGCGGAGTTCACCGAAGTCGACGACGACAAGAAGAAGTCGGCCTAAGTGTCAGCCAATTGATTGGCGATGCGCATGCCACATGCACGGTTCACCTCCCCCCTTGCGGGGGAGGTCGACCGCGAAGCGGTCGGGAGGGGGGTCTCTTATTTCGACGCCTCGCTTGACTGCTTACCCCCCTCCCTAACCCTCCCCCGCAAGGGGGGAGGGAATGCGCCTCGCCCGCGGCGATGCTGCGCCTCAGTCGGGTAGAGAAGCCTCATGTCCAAACGCGATTACTACGAAGTGTTGGGCGTTGAGCGCACCTGCACCGAGGTCGAGCTCAAGGCCGCCTTCCGCAAACTCGCGATGCAGTATCACCCGGATCGCAATCCGGGCGACAACGACTGCGAACACAAGTTCAAGGAAATCAACGAAGCCTATGACGTGCTGAAGGACGGCGACAAGCGCGCCGCCTATGACCGCTTCGGTCATGCCGCTTTCGAGCAAGGCGGCATGGGTGGTGGGCCCGGCTTCGGCGCCGATTTCGGCACGACCTTCGCCGACATCTTCGAAGGCATCTTCGGCATGGGCGGCGGCGGCCAGCGTGGCCGCAGCGGCGGGCGCGAGCGCGGTTCGGATCTGCGCTACAACATGGAGATCACGATCGAGGAAGCCTACGAAGGCAAGACGGCGCAGGTGCGCATTCCGACCTCGGTCACCTGCGAAGGCTGCTCGGGCTCCGGCGCCAAGGCTGGCACCAAGCCGAAGACCTGCGCCACCTGCGGCGGCATGGGCAAGATCCGGCACGCCCAGGGCTTCTTCACACTTGAACGCACCTGCCCAACCTGCCAGGGCCGCGGCCAAGTCATCGAGGACCCTTGCAAGGCCTGCGGCGGCGCCGGCCGCGTGACGCGCGAGCGCACGCTATCGGTCAACATTCCGGCCGGTGTCGAGGATGGTACCCGCATCCGGCTCGCCGGCGAAGGCGAAGCGGGCGTGCGCGGTGGCCCGCCGGGCGACCTCTATATTTTCCTGTCACTCGCACCGCACGAATTCTTCCAGCGTGACGGCGCCGACCTGCACTGCCGTGTGCCAATCTCGATGGTGACGGCCGCGCTCGGCGGTGACTTCGAAGTTCCCTCGATTGAAGGCGGCAAGGCGAAGGTGAAGGTGCCTCCGGGCACGCAGACCGGCCGCCGCTTCCGGCTGACCGGCAAGGGCATGCCGGTGCTCCGCTCGAAACAGACGGGCGACATGTACGTTCAGGTCGTGGTGGAAACGCCGCAGAATCTCAGCAAAAAGCAGCGCGACCTGCTTGCCGAATTTCACAAGCTCTCGTCCGAGGAGAACCAGCCGGAGTCGGCAGGTTTCTTTAGCCGCGTCAAGGAGTTCTTGGACGGGCTTGGGAATCGCGGGGCGCAACCCGAGCAGTGACCTTGACCCCTCGCCCCATGGGCGATACCCCTGAAAGGCTCGGGGTTTAGCCCCGTACGACAGTACGCGTGACCTGCAGCATGTCCTCGCACTCCTTCGCCCGCGTTGCCAAGAAGCCGCTGCGCCTTGATGACGAGGTGGCCTTCATCCGCTCCTGGATGGAAAAGCCGCTGCGTACAGGCGCAGTGATGCCGTCGAGCAAAGCATTGGCGCGCACGATGGCGGGCTATGTCGATCTGCAATCGACCGGCCCCGTGATCGAGCTTGGCCCCGGCACCGGCCCGGTGACGGAAGCGCTCGTGCGGCACGGGGTCGATCCCAAGCGCCTTGTGCTGGTCGAGTTCAATCCCGATTTCTGCCGCCTGCTGCGCGCGCGCTATCCGGAAGCGACCATCGTGCAGGGTGACGCCTATCGGCTGCGCCGCCTGCTCGAGACCACGGTGCGCGAGCCGGCTGCGGCGATGGTGTCCGGCCTGCCGCTGATGACCAAGCCGCTGCGCACGCGATTGCGTCTGATTGCCGACGCGATGTCGCTGCTGCAGCCGGGCGCGCCGTTCATCCAGTTTACTTATGCGATGATGCCGCCGATCCCGAAGGCGCTTTCCAGCATCACGGCCGAGCCGTCCAATCTCATCTGGCTCAACCTGCCGCCGGCTCGCGTGTGGGTTTACCGCGGGCAGTAAGTTCGTTTGGCACTGGCCATCCGCCGTCATGCCCGGCCTTGTGCCGGGCATCCACGTCTTTAGGCTAGCCTGACGCTCAAGACGTGGATGACCGGGACGTTAGGGCGTTTACGCCCGTCTTCGACGGGCTATGCCCGGCCATGACGAAGGCGGGACGCTTGGCAATGACCAATCTGAAGATTCTCGTCTTCTCCGGCTCGCTGCGTACCGGTTCGCACAACACCCGGCTGGCGGCGCTCGCGGCGAAGGAGCTGACGCTGATCGATGCCGACGTTACCCGCATCTCGCTGCAGGATTATCCGCTCCCGCTCTATGATCCTGATCTCGACGCGCGCAGTGGCCCGCCGGCCAACGCGGTGAAGCTCAAGCAGATGTTCGCCGCGCATCACGGCGTCTTTATCGCGAGCCCGGAATACGCCGCGTCGGTGACGCCGCTGCTGAAGAACATGATCGACTGGGTGTCGCGCGTGCGCGAGCGTGGCGATCCGCTTTATGCGGCGTTCAAAGGCCGTGTCTTTGCGATCGCCAGCGCCTCCACGGAACGCGGCGGCGGCCATCTTTCGCTGACGGCGCTGCGACAAATCCTCGAGCTCGGCTGCGGCGCGCTGGTGATCCCCGAGCAAGTGGCGATCCCCCAGGCGGACGCCGCTTTTGACAACATGGACAATATCGCCGATGTGGGGCTCGCCAATCAGTTCCGGGCGCAGCTCGCGCGCCTGGTCGAGATGGCGCAGCTGATGCGATAGTAATCGGAACCAATGCGCGAGCGACACGCACGGCGGGCTCCCTCTCCCCTGCGGGGAGAGGGTTGGGGTGAGGGGGGACCCTGACTCGTGAGTTTGTAACCCCTCACCCGGCGCACTTCGTGCGCCGACCTCTCCCGACGGGAGAGGTGACGCGAGCGCGGGGAAAGGCATTCGAAAACAAATGAGGAGCAAAGCGTGAGCGTGAATGCGCGAGAGCGGCTGATCGTGGCGCTTGATCTGCCGACGGTAAAAGCGGCCGAAGAGATGGTGAAGCGACTGGGCGACACCGTATGCTTCTACAAGATCGGTTATCAGCTCGCTTTCGCCGGCGGCTTGCCTTTCGCCGCCGGCCTGATCGCCGCCGGCAAGCAGGTGTTCCTCGATCTCAAGCTACACGATATCGGCAACACCGTGCAGAAGGGCGTCGAAGCCGTCGCGCAGATGGGCGCGACCTTCCTGACCGTGCACGCTTATCCGCAGACGATGAAGGCCGCTGTCGAAGGCAAGCGAGGCTCCACCTTGCGCATCCTCGGCGTGACCGTACTCACCTCCTATGACGACAGCGACTTGGCCGCGGCGGGCTTCGACATGACCGTCGGCGAACTGGTCGCCGCGCGCGCGGCGCAGGCGCGCGACATCGGCGTCGACGGTCTGGTCTGCTCGCCGGAGGAGGCAGCCAACCTGCGCGGCATCGTCACGCCGAATATGGTGCTGGTGACGCCGGGCATCCGTCCGGCGGGCAGCGCCACCGGCGACCAGAAGCGCATCATGACGCCGGCGAAAGCCATCCAGGCTGGCGCCGATTATCTCGTCGTCGGCCGGCCGGTGGTGGAAGCGCGCGATCCGAAAGCCGCCGCGGACCAGATCGTCGCCGAGATCGAAGAAGTAAGCGCGTAACAAGTTCCGTCATTCGGGGCGCGGCCGTTAGGCCGCGAGCCCGGAATCCATAATCCGAAGCGCTGCGGTGTATGGATTCCGGGCCCGCTCGCTTCGCTCGCGTCCCGGAATGACGAAGCATCGGGGAGACCACCATGGCGAAAGGCTACTGGATCGGGCGCGTCGAGGTGCACAACGACGACGGTTACAAGCCCTACGCGGCCGCCAATCCGGCGATCTTTAAGAAATTCGGCGGCCGCTTCGTCGTGCGCGGCGGCAAGTTCGAGAACCCGGAGGGGGAGGCGCGTTCACGCAACGTGGTGATCGAGTTCCCCGACTACGCCAGTGCGCTCGCCTGCTACAACTCGCCGGAATACCAGGCCAATATTAAAGTGCGGCAGCCGCACTCGATCGCCGATCTAGTCATCATTGAGGGCTACGACGGCCCGCAGCCCTAGGGGTGACAGGGCCGACCTCCCCCCGCTATACCCCTCCCGGCACAGGCCGGGAGCGGAAGCGATGTCGGATATGCGGTTGATCGTGGCGGGGGCTGGCGGGCGCATGGGGCGCACGCTGGTGAAAGCGATTGCCGACACCCCCGGCCTGACGCTCGCTGGCGCGCTCGAAGACGCCCGCTCGCCGCTGCTCGGCTGGGACGCCGGCACGCTCGCGGGACTCGGCGAGAACGGTATCAGGCTCGTCGGCGACGCCGCGCCGCTCCTGGCGCAGGCAGACGCCGTCATCGACTTCACCATTCCGGCGGCGACGCTGTCGCTCGTCGACCACGCCGCCAAGGCCGGCAAGGTGCACGTGATCGGCACCACCGGCTTCTCCGCCGCCGACGAGCAGAAGATCGCCGCTGCGGCCAAGACCGCGGTCATCGTCAAGTCCGGCAATATGAGCCTTGGCGTCAACCTGCTCGCGGCGCTGACCAAGCGCGTCGCCAAGACGCTCGACAAGACGTTCGACATCGAGATCCTGGAGATGCATCACAACCAGAAGATCGACGCGCCATCCGGCACCGCATTGCTGCTCGGCCACGCGGCGGCGGAAGGACGCGGCATCGAACTCGACAGAAATTCGGTGCGCAGCCGCGACGGCAATACCGGCCCGCGTCACGCAGGCGACATCGGCTTTGCCGCGCTGCGCGGCGGCACCGTGGTCGGCGAGCACACGGTGATGTTCGCCGGTCCGGCCGAGCGCATCGAGCTCGTGCACAAGGCCGAGGACCGCATGATCTTCGCTCGCGGCGCGCTGCACGCGGCGCAGTGGGCGCGCAATCAGAAGCCCGGGCTCTATTCGATGCTGGATGTGCTGGGCTTGAAGGATTTCTGACTCTCTCCGCCCTCATCCAAAGGAGGCGCGGAACGCGCCGTTTCGACGGATGGGGGCGGTTTCGATCTGTTGCAAAGTCGAGGTGTAGTGCAATGTCCGATCGTCTTCTCGTGCTCGTGCGCCATGGCCAGAGCGAATGGAACCTCAAGAACCTGTTCACCGGCTGGCGCGATGTCGACCTGACCGAGCAGGGCATCAAGGAAGCGCGCGAAGCGGGTCGCAAGCTGAAGGCGCAAGGGCTGACCTTCGACATCGCCTTCACCTCGGCGCTCAAGCGCGCACAGCGCACGCTCGGCCTGATGCTGGAAGAGCTCGGCCAGACCAACATCCCGGTGATCAAGGACGAAGCGCTGAACGAGCGCGACTACGGCGACCTCTCCGGGCTCAACAAAGACGATGCCCGCGCCAAATGGGGCGAGGAACAGGTGCACATCTGGCGCCGCTCCTATGACGTCGCGCCTCCCGGCGGCGAGAGCCTCAAGGATACCCTCGCCCGCACGCTGCCTTTCTACGTCACCGACATCCTGCCGCGGGTGCTGCGCGGTGAGCGCGTGCTGGTCGCCGCGCATGGCAATTCGCTGCGCGCGCTGATCATGGTGCTGGAGAAGCTCAACAAGGAAAGCATCCTCAAGCGCGAGATCGGCACCGGCGCGCCGATCATCTATCATCTCGGCGCCGACGCGCTGGTCGCTTCCAAGCTCGATCTGGCGGCGTGAACGCGTCGCGCGCGGTCCTCGAGAGTCTCTGGACCGGGCTCGGCCACGACCCGGCCGCTCTCGCCCGCGTTGATCTGACCGGCCAGGAGCCGGTGCTGCCGTCGTCCTTCGCCGTCGGCACCGCCATGCAGGCGAGCGTTGCCGCTTCGGCACTCGCGGCCGCGGAAATCTGGCGCCTACGCACCGGCAAGATGCAACGCGTCGGCGTCGACATGCGCGCGGCGGCGATCGCGGCGCGCAGCGAGCGTTATCTCACTGTCGATGGCGGACCGGCGCCGGAACTGTGGGACAAAATCGCCGGCGCCTATCTCAGCGGCGACGGCCGTTACGCGCGCCTGCACACCAACTTCCCGCATCACCGAGATGGCGTGCTTGCGCTTCTGCGCTGCGACAACGACAAGATAGCCGTCGCACAGGCCTTACAAGGCTGGAACGCCTTTGTGTTCGAGCAGGCGGCCGCCGATGCCAATCTCGTCGTCGCCGCTATGCGCAGCTTCGCCGAATGGGATGCGCATCCGCAGGGCCAAGCCATCGCGCAACTGCCGCTGATGTCGGTCGATCGCATCGGCGACGCACCGCCGCCGAAGTGGCCGCAAGGCGATCGCCCCCTCGCCGGCATCAAGGTGCTGGATCTCACCCGCATCATCGCCGGGCCGGTCGGCACGCTGACGCTCGCCGCGCACGGCGCCGACGTGATGCTGGTGACCTCGCCGAACTTGCCGGCGGTGGCGCCGCTGGTCATCGACACCGGTCGCGGCAAGCTCTCGACACACATCGATCTGCGCAACGCTGAAGGCCGCGCCGCATTCGACGCGCTGCTGCGCGAGGCCGACGTCATCGTGCAAGGCTATCGCCCGGGCGGGCTCGCTGCGCTCGGTTACGGCCCTGACGACGTCGCCCGGCTTCGACCGGGCATCGTCTACGTGTCGCTGTCGGCTTATTCGCATGCGGGCCCATGGGCTCACCGCCGCGGCTTCGACTCGCTGGTGCAGACGGCGAGCGGCTTCAACGCCGCCGAAGCGGAGGCCGCCGGCCAAGCCGGCCCGAAACCTCTGCCCGCGCAAATCCTCGATCATGCCTCGGGTTATCTCATCGCTTATGGCGCGATGACGGCGCTCATGCGCCGCGCGAGCGGAGGCGGAAGTTGGCATGTGCGCGTCTCGCTGGCGCAAACCGGTTTCTGGCTGCGTTCGCTCGGTCGCATCGACGGCTTGGCCTGCAAGGACCCATCGCGCGACGACGTGCTCGATTATCTGGAAGAGAGCCGCTCGCCCTTCGGGCGCCTCTCGGCCGTGCGCCATCCCGCGACGTTGTCAGACACACCGCCGCATTGGGCGCGGCCGTCCGTGCCGCTCGGCACGCATGCACCCCTGTGGCCTTAAAGCTCGCGGCGCCGTCACGCGCCCGCCGCCATGCCGGCTTCCCAACCAAGCATCGCGCGCTTGCGCGTGAGGCCCCAGTGATAGCCGGTGATGTCGCCGTTCTTGCCGATAACGCGATGGCACGGCACCACGAAGCAGATGGGATTCTTGCCGACCGCCGCACCGACCGCGCGCGCCGCCTTGGGCGAACCGGCTTTCGCGGCGAGACCGGAATAGGTCGTCAGTTGGCCCATCGGGATGGTGAGCAGCTTCTCCCACACACGCACTTCGAAATCGGTGCCGATCAGCACGATGCGCAAGGGCTGATCCGCGCGCCACAATGAAGCATCGAAGATGCGCCGCGCCGTCGCCGCGGTCGAAGCAAAGTCCTCGACATAGCGCGCCTTCGGCCAGCGCGATCTCATGTCGTTCAGCGCGGCGCGCTCCTTGCCGGCATCCGCGAGCGCCAGACCGGCGAGGCCGCGTGGCGTCGTCATCACCAGCGCCATACCGAACGGGCACGGATGGAAGCCATAAGTGATGGTCAAGCCCTCGCCGCCCGCCTTCCATTCGCCGGGCGACATCGCCTCGTGCGTCACGAAAAGGTCGTGCAGCCGGCCGGGCCCGGAGAGGCCGACCTCGTAGGCGGTGTCGAGCACGCTCGCCGACGAGCGCAGCAATTCACGCGCCGAGTTCAGCGTCAGCGCCTGGAGGAACGCTTTCGGCGTCAGCCCGCACCAGCGACGGAACAGATGGTGCAGCTCGGTTGCGTTGACGCCCGCCGCCTTGGCGATGATTTCAATCTCGGGCTGCGCGCGCCAATTATTGCGGATATGGGCAATGGCGCGACGCACAATGTCGTAGTCCGCCGCCGCGGTCGACAACGGCGCAAACTCGGGCAGATGGTTCGCGAGGGCGATCCGAGCGTTGGTCATGGGGCGCGTGTCCAGGTTCATGGACCGTATCTAGGTCAGGGCCCAAGGGGCAACCACCCGATTTCTGACAGTCTAGACCACCGTCCGCGTCACGCCGCGCTTGGCTTCGTTCAGCGCCGCCGTGAACGCCTTGGCGAAATCCGCCTTTTCGTCGGGACCGAGGAAACTGGCGATGGTAAGTTGCCGGCCGCGCGAGACCAGGAACAACCGCTCGATGCCGAATTCTGCGTGGGCGACCCTCTCCAGCCGCACCCAGAGCGGATTGAGCGACCATTCGCGCACACGGCCGCGATGGCTGACCTTGCGCACGGTGAGCGTCGACGGCGTGATCCTCACCTCTTCGTAAGCGTCGCCGTGCCGATAGTTGAGCCGGAACGCCCAGTAGAGCAGCAGCACGTCGAGCCCGAAGAAGCCGAACACCGGCCAGGCGCCGAGGATCAGAAATACCATGCCGGCGATGAAGCTCGCCGCACCGAACGCGATCATCAGCACCAGAAAGCCGACCCGCGGCAGCGACCGATGCGGGGTGATGACGGTCGAAAAGATCGTGGGTTCGAGTTCGTCGGCGTTGTCGGCGGTCATGGTCCTCACTATACCGAGATGATGGCGAAAGTGGCCACCCGCAAGACCGTGAAATCCGCCAAGAAACCCGGCCGCGCAAAGCGGGCGAAGGCGCTGGCAAAAGCCCGTAAGGGCGAAGCCGCCAAAGTGAAAGGCGCCAAGACGCGGGCGAAGGCCGATGCCAAAGCGAGCCACGGCGCCCTGCCACAATGGACGTCGGCAGAAATCGAGGAAGCGTTCCGCCGCTTCGAGGCGGCCAGTCCGGAACCGACGACCGAGCTGACTTACGTCAATCCATTCACGCTCCTGGTGGCGGTCGTGCTGTCGGCGCAGGCGACCGACGCCGGCGTCAACAAAGCAACGCCCGCATTGTTCGCGCTCGCCGATACGCCGGAGAAAATGGCCGCGCTCGGCGAGGACAAAGTCCGCGAGCTGATCAAGACCATCGGCCTGTTCCGCACCAAGGCCAAGAACGTCGTGGCGCTGTCCGAAATCCTCGTGCACGAGCACGGCGGCAAGGTGCCTCACTCGCGCGAGGCGCTGGAAGCGTTGCCGGGCGTTGGCCGCAAGACGGCGAACGTGGTGCTGAACACGGCGTTCGGCGAACACACCATCGCCGTCGACACGCATATCTTCCGCGTCGGCAACCGCACGGGACTGGCCACTGGCAAGACGCCGCTCGAAGTCGAAGAGAAGCTCGAGCGCGTGATCCCAGCGCAGTACAAGCGCCATGCACATCATTGGCTCATCCTGCACGGCCGCTATACGTGCATCGCGCGCAAGCCTTTGTGCGAGAAGTGCATCATCGCCGATTTGTGCAAGTGGCCGGGGAAAACGATCCCTGCCTAGTCATTCCGGGGCGCGTGCGCAGCACGCGAGCCCGGAATCCATAACCCGCAGCGCTGCGGCCTATGGATTCCGGGCCCGCTCGCTTCGCTCGCGTCCCGGAATGACGGGCTATTTTGTCGGCTCAATCAGTTCCACGCGCTTACCCGCAAGCTGCTTGTGGATGTGCACCATGAACGCCATGGCGAAGATCGGCGTCGCCAGATTGACGATCGGGATCGACACGAACAGCGCGATCACCAGCCCGCAGGCGAAGACATAGCCGCCATTGGCTTTGCGCATCGCCTTGGCTTCCAGCGACGGGTGGAAGCGCATGGCGGCGAGCTCGAAATATTCGCGGCTGAGTAGATAAGCGTTGGCGACGAACAGCACCAAGAGGCCGAAGCCCGCGAACAACACGAAGGGCAGCGCGACCACATAGACGATGAGCGACAGGAGCGCGATCTTGATACCCTCGATCATCGCCTTGACGATGGGCAGCGCCCTGCCGGGCGGCTCGGCCGGATAGCGCGCGCGCTCGACCTGTTCGCCAATTTCGTCGACGAAGAAGCTGCCGACAAAGGCGGTCACCGCCGGCATCAGGAACAGCCCGCCGGTGATGATGCCGAGGCCAGCCATGATCGACAAAATCCAGGCGAGCGCGGCCCACACCGAATGCGGCGCGAAGCCGGACGTCTGCTCGGCCCAATTGGCGCCGGTCTCGGCGAACGAGGCGAGAACCCGCTGCAGGATGACGCCGATGACGATGATGACGGCGAGGGCGAGGCCGACGGACTTGAGCAGCACCGCGCGCAAGGGCGGCGAGAACATGTCGGAGAGGGCTTTGGCGGCGGCGTCGAACATGCATCCAGAATTATGCCGCGAATGTGGAAGGGGCAAGGCCAGGCCGCTTGCTCTGTTACCCTCTCCCCTTGCG
>Ga0255338_1006035_pt1 | contig 10612 bp, 9 predicted proteins | sample MeOH1_35cm_T4_19_FD_203715 | JGI IMG/M metagenome (GOLD analysis project Ga0255338, IMG submission 203715) | Sandy soil microbial communities from University of British Columbia, Vancouver, Canada - MeOH1_35cm_T4_195 | ecosystem: Engineered > Artificial ecosystem > Sand microcosm > Unclassified ... | reverse complement strand
AAAGCCAATATCGAGATCCCGGCCCCAGTGAGTGGCGTCGTGCAAGAGCGCAACTTCGAAATTGACGATCGCGTGAATCCAGGTGCGGTGCTTGCGGTCATTGATCCGGCATGAATGAGCTCTTATAAAATAGACACTATGCAGCATGGCGCGAACGAAGACTTGATTAAAACACTTCGGAAGTCGATTTCTGGCGATGTTGATGACGGAAAAAGACGACGAGCAGAGTACTCGACAGATGCCTCAAATTATCGAATTGTTTCCCAAGCGATCGTATTTCCAAAGAACAAGGAAGACATCGTTGGGATTCTCGAAGTTGCAGCAACTTTCTCAACGTCAGTAACGATGAGAGGTGCAGGTACTTCCATTGCAGGAAACGCAATTGGCTCAGGCATCGTTGTTGACACTTCACGTTATTTCAATCGAATTCTTGAGTTCGATCCGAGCCACCGTCGAGCAAGGGTGGAACCCGGTGTCATCTTGGGCGAAGTACAGAGAGTCGGAGCTCCTCATGGCTTGCGGTTTGGACCAGATCCATCTACGTGGGCGAGATGCTCACTTGGTGGAATGATTGGAAATAATGCTTGCGGCCCTCATTCACTTGCCTTTGGTAAAACCGCTGACAATATCCTTTCCTTGGATGTCATTGATGGATTAGGAAGGGCATTTAAAGCAGCGGAAGATTTGCAGGCCGTTCCCGGAATTAAAAAATTCCTTGCCAGGCATGAAATCCTAATCCGTAAAGAATTTGGAAGATTCGGAAGGCAAATTTCTGGTTATTCCCTTCAACATCTTCTTCCTGAAAATGGCTCAAGTCTGGCCAAGACACTTGTTGGTACTGAAGGTACGTGTGTTCTCATACAGGAAGCCGAGATCGAATTAGTTTCCTTGAGCAAAGAACCAGTATTGATTGTGCTCGGTTACCCCGATATGCCAAGCGCGGCCGATGCCGTCATGAAGGTCCTTTCTTTTCACCCAGACGCAATTGAGGGATTGGATTCGCGTCTGGTCGATGCGGTCCGGCAATCCAAAGGAAGGAAACAGCTCGCGGAGTTGCCGGCAGGAGCAGGTTGGCTCCTCGTGGAAATTACCGGTGCAGAGAAAGCCGAAGTTTTGGACCGGGCAGAGAAGATCGCCAGTAATTCGGATGCTCTGGGTTCAAAGATTGTGACGTCGGCCAAGGAGATGCAATCACTTTGGAGGATACGTGAAGATGGAGTTGGCCTAGCAGGTCGCACAACTTCCGGCAGGCAGACATGGCCGGGATTTGAAGATGCGGCAGTTCCACCTGAACACCTTGGGAATTACTTGAGGGAGTTTGATCAACTATTGGCCACTTATGGCTTTGAGGGGATGCCTTACGGGCATTTTGGTGATGGTTGTTTGCATCTGCGGATTAATTTTCCACTGGAGAAACGGGATTCAGGTTTACGCCCTTTTATGCAGGACGCCGCTCGTCTTGTTGCGAAATTCGGTGGATCTCTTTCAGGGGAGCATGGTGATGGGCGAGCCCGGAGTGAGTTGCTTCCCATGATGTACTCACCGGAGGCAATCAATGCCTTAGAAGAATTTAAGGGTCTTTTTGACCCAAAGAATCTATTGAACCCAGGAATTATTGTGCGGCCAGTGCTTTTGGATTCCGATCTACGCAGAACCGATGCACGAGAGGTTATTCGTCCAGGAGGTTTAGCATTTCTTCACGACCAGGGTGATTTTACGAAGTCAATTCATCGTTGTGTGGGAATCGGCAAATGCCGAGTTGATAACCAAGGTACAGGAGATTTCATGTGTCCCTCCTTCCTTGCAACAAAGGACGAGAAGGACAGTACGCGAGGCAGAGCAAGAGTTCTTCAAGAAATGACCAATGGCGGGCTCATCAAGGATGGCTGGAAATCTGTTGAAGTGGAGGAGTCGTTAGACTTTTGTTTATCTTGCAAGGCATGTTCGAGTGACTGCCCTGCTGGCGTCGATATGGCTGCTTACAAATCAGAATTTCTTTTCCAGAAATTTAAAGGAAAGTTAAGGCCTCTGACGCATTATTCGTTGGGTTGGCTTCCTCGAACGGCACGTCTTATGGCTCCTCTTGCATCGGTAATCAACCGAGTTTTGTCAATCAGAACATTGGAAAGAATCCTCCTTTTCCTTGGTGGAATGGACACCCGGAGGCATATTCCTCGATTCTCACCTTCTCATTTGCGAAGTAGCACGTCATCTGATGGAAGATCTGACGGAAGGAAAAAAATTCTCCTGTGGAGTGACACTTTCTCTGCCAATTTCGCTTCAGAAATTGCTGCAGCCACCAAGCAGGTGCTCGAATCCGCGGGATATGACGTTCTCATTCCAGAGAAGAAGGAGTGTTGCGGACTCACGCTAATTTCTACAGGGCAACTTCCCAGAGCCAGGAAAAGTTTGTTGAGTCTTCTAGATTCCTTCTCTCCGCTTGTCGAAAAGGGAATTCCCATTGTAGGAATCGAGCCATCATGTATCGGGGTCTTACGTTCTGATTTAAAGGAGCTTCTTCCAGAAGATTCTCGTTCCGATCTGATTGCGTCAAATACATTCACTCTTGCCGAGATCCTTCAGGCGCCAGTGCCACTTGGACCCGGTACCTCATGGTGTCGCCCTTCTCTTGAAGGCGTAGAAGTACTTGTCCAGCCACATTGTCATCAGCATGCAGTAATGGGTTTTTCTGTTGATGAGAGCCTGCTCCATGATTTAGGCGCCGAGATTAAAGTATTGGGTGGATGCTGCGGCTTAGCAGGCAATTTTGGCATGGAGAGAGGGCACTACGACATCTCAGTGGCGGTGGCCGAGAATTCGTTGCTCCCTGCGCTTCGGACGATGAAGCCCGGAGCTGTTTTTCTAGCTGATGGTTTCTCTTGTCGGACACAAGCGAGCCAACTTGGAGCAGTCGAGGGACTCCATCTGGCTCAACTTCTATGCCAGTTTGAGAAATAGAGGAAACACTAATAATTCAGATAATCGAAAGACTCTTGAGCCTAACCCGTAATGGTTGGTAAGTTCATGAAGGAGTTTCCTACATCTACAAAGAGAACGAGGGAAAATGGCCGAGACAGATTATGAAGCAATCCGAAACTTACTAGGTCGATATGCGCGAGCTGTAGACCTGCGGGATTTTGAGACTGTTGGGAATTGTTTCACCGAAGATGCGATTGCCAGCTATTCAGGGTTGACCATTCCTCAGGGGAGGGAACATGTTGTCAACCACATTAAAGGAGTTATCCGTACCGTTCATTCTCAGCACTTTAATTATGCGCTGACCATTGATGTTGATGGAGACCAAGCGAAGACTCTTTCATATTCAATCGCGGTACTAATTCAAGAAGATGGCGATGGATTTCAGTCATTGGCCCGCGGATTAACCTACACGGACAAATTACGAAAAACTAATGGTCACTGGCAAATCTACAATCGCTTACATACTGCGGATTGGCAATGGGTACTGCCTGCGTTCATGAACCCCGGCGGCATGTGGGAAGTCGATCCACAGGATGCTCAGACCTCCACAATCTTTCGGTCAGTTTTTGATAAATAGATGGCACAATTACGGAACGTTTATAGTGTTGAAGATGTTCGAACGATAGCTCATAAGCGTTTGCCGCGGGCAGTTAACGATTTTATTGAGGGTGGCGCAGAAGATGAGTTAACGATTTCTCGAAATAGATCCGGGTTCAAAAACATTCAGATAGTTCCTCAGATTTTGACAGATGTGTCGGCAAGAAGTATCACCACGACGATATTGGGAACGAAAGTTTCGTCGCCGATTGTGCTTTCTCCTGTGGGATTAGCGTCACTTGCACACCCCATGGGAGAAGTGGCTGCGGCACAGGCTGCGGAAAAGATGGGAATCATCTCAACCGTGAGTTCGTCCTCATCTTGGAATTTGGAGGACATTGCCATCGGCTCGAGTGGGACGAAATGGTTTCAGCTTTACATTTGGCGGGATCGGGAACTCACCGCTGAAATTGTCGAACGCGCTCGGACGGCTGGATATACAGCCTTGGTACTTACTGTCGATGTACCCATTAGCGCTCGCCGTGAGAGAGATTTACACAATGGATTCACTATCCCCCCACGGCCACGGATCAGTCAGAGTGGCGATCTTCTTAGTCATTTCGGGTGGTTTTTTGCCCAACTAAAGAGCGAGATGGCTGGGCACAAGATGAGTATGGGTAATTTCACGCCCGAGAATGTCGGGATGAGATCCCGGCTGAAGATGTTGGAAGTAGTGAATGATCTTTTTGATCCGAGTATCACTTGGAGCGACGTGGAATGGCTCAAATCCATTTGGAATGGACCACTTGTAATCAAAGGAGTGATGACGGTCGCTGACGCAAAGCGAACTGTGACATCCGGAGCCGACGCTGTATGGATATCAAATCATGGGGGCAGACAGCTTGATGGCGTCTCAGCGAGCGTCACGGTTCTCCCTGACATTGTCAGGGCAGTGAAAGGCAAAGTCGAGGTTTACATAGATGGTGGCATACGAAGGGGTAGTGACATTGTTAAGGCGATTGCTCTTGGAGCAAACGCTTGCATGATAGGACGTCCCTACATGTATGGCTTGGCAGCAAATGGGAGTGCTGGAGTTGAAAAGGTAATACAAATCCTGCAAGTCGAAATGGATGCCACCATGGCGCTTATGGGTCGGCCCACGCTTGAAAGTCTGGATGCCTCCGCGGTTCAGGTTCTTGATGAGGTGCAGAAATGACCCATGTCCCCTTGCGGATCGCGGTAGTAGGTACGCGTGGTCAGGCGATGCGAGTTGCAATTCCGACAGTTCAACTTTCCGAAAACGCGAGACTTGCTGGTGTCATCGGTAGTGATCCACACCGAACCCGTGACGCGGCCAGCGACTGGAATGTGAAAGCGTATGAATCTGCGGATCAGTTGATCGCCAGCGGGGAAGTGGATGCCGTTTGGGTGGCAGTTCCTAATAACCTTCATGTTGACGTGGCGATCGAGTATCTCAGAGGAGGCATCAATGTCCTTCTAGAAAAACCCATGGCAACAACTGTTGAAGATGCGGAGAAGTTGATTGAGGCATCAAAATCCACTTCGGTGGTGCTTAAAGTCGCATACCAGCACCGCTTCCGAGATGCTCATCGTCAGTTACGAAGTTTCTTGCTCGAAGGCAAAATGGGCGAAATTGGCTTAATGCGCCTGCATCGTTATTGGAAGTTTCCTTATTTTCCAAATCAAGTTGCAAGTGAGCTCTCAGATTGGAGGCAATCACCCGAATCAAGTGGCGGTTGGGTGATTAATGACATTGGTTCTCATCTCGTAGATCTAATGCTCTGGATCTCGCCTGAGCCCGTTGAATTTCTTGATGGTTTTTTCACGCGTCGCTTCCCGAGGGTGAATATGGATTCTTCGGCCTTCTTAACGCTTCGGATGGGCAAGACGAGCCTGATGAATATTGAGACATCTAACGTTTTGGAGAGTCCTGGTAGCCTGCTGGAAATTTATGGTGAGAAAGGGTGGGTCCGCTCACTCAACTCTTTTCAAGATTCTTCCGAAAATAAAACGAGTTTTGCTGGAACTTTTACCTTTTCTACAACGGGACAAAATGCCTATTTGGGGATGCTCAACGATTTTGTTGATGCTTGTAGAGGTCTTGCCTCAATCGGTGCAACTCTTGCCGACGGACTGGATAGTGTGGCAATTGTCGAGCAGGCGCGAAAGCGTTCTAGGTTCCTAGAAGATCTGTAACTCAGTTTATTCTCGGGATGTTTCGATTCTTGCTGCTTCGATTGTTGAGACCGCAACTTCTAATGTCTTCCATGGGTCGTCGCCAGCTAGTGGAACAACTTCAATTCCTATAGTGGTCACCTTTTTCGAGCCAAGGTACCCCAAATCTCTTAAATTTTGGAAAGTTTCTACTAGCTGGCGATTACCCACTTCGGAATCTGGGAATCCGAAAGGCGGGTGGTGATCCCCGAAAAGTTGATGCGAACTATCGCGAAGAACACAGTTGGACAGATGAAAGTGAGAACAGTGATCCTTGGTGATATTTAGGGTGGTTCTTACATCCTCGTGGAGTTGAAGAATATGACTCAGATCTAGATTCAGATCCAAAGAGTAACCTCTTTTCGCAACTTCATTAATCAACCAGAGAGAATCCGATGTTGGTCCTATGAGTTGGCGACGATGAATTTCTCTATCTGTATGCTCTAGCCTAATTTGAACCTCAGGAAAATTGATCTTCCCAAACTGACAAAGAGCGATGAGAGATTTGCTCAACCTTGAACGACTGGCATCACGTTGATGAGGTGATACATCTGGGCCGCTTACTACCAGGATGGCATTCGCTCCCAACTCCGAGGCTTCTTCAATGAGGTGCTTTGTGTACTCGATAGCTCGAAGTCGATCCTCCCCTTCAGCGTTGAGGAATGCTTTCTCATGAAACGACGGAAGGCCAGCCAGGAAGATGACGCTCCTAAATAATCCATGGAGGACACTAGCGGCGCCTTTCCGTATCTGAAGATCTGTGATCGCTGTGAGCTCAACGACATTAATTGAATCGATGGTGGACAAGAGCTGAAGGTTAGAGAGTAAATCCTCTTCACGGGAGGCAGGAAAAGCTTGGGGGTACACGACGCTGAGATTGAAGCCTGTGTCAGGCATCGCGCTTCGCTTCCACCTCAGTAGTCTCCCGTAATTATGTTTTTAAGGGGTTGCCCTGTCATATAACGCTCTACCTGCTCTTTGATGAGCCGAGTTAGACGCGGTTCTAGGGCGGTGCTGCGTCCTGCTACGTGTGGAGTAATAAGGACATTTCCCAGTGAAAGGAGCGGATGCCCATCAGGAAGAGGCTCTGGATCAGTGACATCGAGGGCCGCGTTTATGTGGCCATTTCTCAACGCTGCTACTAGGTCTTCAGTGTTGACCGTGGCGCCTCGCGACACATTAACAAGGAGTGAGCCGTTGCGCATTAGCGAAAAGAATTTTGCATCCGCCAGTTTTTCGGTTTCAGGAGTGTGAGGGACTGTGATGACCACTACATCAGAGAGTGGAAGGAGAATGGGCAATTTTTCCATTGAATGGACGCCTTCGCGAGCATGTCGTGCAACTCTAAACACTTCGCACTCAAATCCAGAGAGTCGGCGTTCGAGTGCTTGACCAACAGATCCGTATCCTACGATAAGAACTTTCTTGTCAGCAAGCGACTGCCATATCTTCTCTGTTCTCACTTTCCAGTCATATTTTCTGGCAAATTCGTCAATGCCACGGAGTGAAGCCAAGATTAAGGTAACTGCCATCTCAGCAGTGGACGTGTGGTGAGCGTCTGTCGCATTGCAAAGTGTCACGCCTTTCGGAACAAGATTTCTCAAATCTTCTATACCGGCAGAAAGTGAGTGAATGACTTTTAGTGACGGCAATTTTGGAAATAAAACTCGGAATTCATTTTGCAGTTCGAACATTGGTGGAACGATGAATTCGACATCACTCAGGTCATCAGGAATACCTGTGGTCGCATTGACGATTTCGATCTCGTTTGCGAATTTTTCTAGTGAGTAATACTGCGAATCGTGAGGTAGCCATATTTTCATTACATTCGCCTCCGACTCCTTGTAGGACTACCCAAAGATACGACTCCGACACGAACTTGGCGAGATTCGAAGAAAAAAGTCATCCATCTTTCGCGTTCTCGGAAAAATACTGATGGTTTCGATTAGTACAGGCATCTATTCGCGAGCAGGACTCATATATTCCCAAAAGATCATTGACTAGCCTTCATCAGTATCGTAATCTCAAATCGCTTGTTGATCCGTAGAAACACAACCGCATGATTTAAGGATGGAGGCAAATTGGAACTCGACATTACTGTTAGGCAAGTTCAAGATTTTCTTCAAGTGCTTACTAACGGAGTTGCACTCGGTGCCGTTTATGCTCTTGTAGCTGTGAGTTTTATTCTTGTCTATAAAGCAGTAGGAATTGTTAATTTCGCTGCAGGAGAAATCGTGGCAGTAGGTGGGTACGTTGGTGTCGTGTTAGCCAATATCATGGGTCTTCCACTCATTATCTCCCTTGGATTATGCGTCATTGTGATGTCCCTGTTCGGTTATGGTTTCCAATTCGTTGTGTATCGACCACTTAAGGGCAAATCATTCTTGATTATTGCGATAAGCACTTTGGCCGCTGGAATTATTCTGGCAAATGGAATTCAGTTGATTTTCGGTCCATCGCCAAGGAGACTCGATCCGCTCTTATCTAACCCAACTGTTGAAATTAAAGGAGTATTTATCTCTGTACCAAACCTCATTATTATTTTTATTTCAATAGTCACCCTTCTCGGAATTAAGTTTCTTTTTGCTAAAACCCGCCTTGGATTTCAGATGATGGCGACTGCTCAAGATCCCGAAATGGCTCGTTTGCTAGGTATCAATACGGATAAAATGGTTTCCATCACCTTCATGTTGTCGTTCGCGATTGCTGGAATCGTAGGTTTCTTAATTGCCCCAGTGTTGTACTTGGTTCCAACGATGGGACTTGGGATCGCCCTTAAGGGATTCGCAGCAGCGATCATCGGTGGTTTTGGTGAAGTCAATGGTGCAATTGTTGGAGGTTTGACGATAGGTATTCTTGAAATTCTATTTGCGCGCTATATCTCTTCCTCATTCCAGAGCCTCTTGATCTTCTTAGTCGTTCTTGGATTCCTATATTTCCGACCCGAAGGCATCTTCAGCCGTGAGATTGGACAGAAAGTATGAGTAAAGAGGTAGGTAAGATTGATCTCCTGCAAGAAAGGCACGAGGAGATTCATTCCAATCGATTTGAAGAGACCGGCGGGATAAATCCACGTTACAGCATGGTATTTCGGACTGTAAGTTACCTCATCTTTCTCGGGGGCGTTCTTCTCCTTCCGAGTTTGGTCAATGGCCTCCAATTGCGCCTAGCCACATTGGCCAGTATTTGGTTCGTAGCCACTATGGGATTGCAGGTACTTATGGGTCAAGCAGGTCTTGTCTCAATTGGACAGGCAGCCTTTGTAGGTGTTGGCGCCTATACCGCCGCAATCCTTGCCACGAAGCATGGATTTAACTTTCTTCTTACAATTCCAATCGCCGGAATATCTGGTGTCATCCTCGCCATCATCGTTGGCTTCCCCACGTTAAAACTTCGTGGGCATTATTTGGCGATTGCTTCGATTGGTGTTGGCCAGATTATCTTGGTGCTGATGGTCAATTGGCGCGCAGTGACAAATGGCATGGATGGAATCACCAGTATTCATCGTCCAGTGGAGAGCAATAGAACGTATTTTTATATTTGCGTAGCTATTGGTCTTGCGATTGCCTTCGCTCTCTACTCACTTCGACAAACCCCTGTAGGGCTCGCCTTTACGGCTCTTCGCACTGACGAAACGGCGGCTGGCGCAATGGGGATCTCCGTTGCCTGGCATTACCTCATTGCCTTTATGATCTCCGGATTTTGTGCCGGAGTAGCTGGCGGTCTATTTGCCTACAACGAGGGTTTTATCAGCCCCTATGGGTTTGATTTAGGCCAGAGCATTGTGCTTTTGACCATGATCATTATTGGAGGGTTGAGACATATTAGCGGTGCTCTTGTCGGGGCGATCCTGCTGGTTTTCTTACCTCCAAATTTGGAATTTCTCGGCAGCTCCTACATGGTTATATACGGATTAGCAGTGCTACTGGTAATCCTTTTCGCACCCGATGGGGCGGCAGGTGCTTTGTTGAAATTGCGCAACTTCCTCCTGCGTAAGATTTCTGGCTCAAATCGAAGGGCAGAAGTTGTATGAGCGCCGAAAATATTCTAGAAGTTGACTCGATCCGCCAAGAGTTCGGTGGGCTAATTGCACTCGATGATGTTTCATTCTCGGTCCACAAGGGGGAAATTCACGGCCTGATTGGACCTAATGGTGCCGGCAAGAGCACTTTAATTAACGTGATGACGGGTATCTATAAGCCTCGTCGTGGAACAGTCACTGTTTCCGGGACCAAACTGAGTGGTATGCGTCCAGACCAGGTTTATGCCGCTGGAATTGCTCGTACATTTCAAAATATTCGTATCTGGCCTGAATTGAGCCTCTTCGACAATGTCATGATTGGCGCTTACCGTTCTTCTCAAATCCGACCATGGAATGCCTTGCTTCGAGTCAGAAAATTGAAGCAACGTGTGAGTGGGATGGAAGAAGCCACTTTGCGCGCGTTGAGGAGATTTGATCTAGATCGGTATGCCCAACGGCCCGCCGGCTCGTTGTCATATGGGCAGAAGAAATTGCTCGAATTGGCGCGTGCTGTTGTAGCTTCACCAACATTGCTTCTCTTGGATGAGCCCGCTGCAGGGCTCAACCCAGTCGAGGTAAACGATTTGCAGACAAGGTTGAGAGATCTCGTTGATGCTGGCACTTCAGTACTCGTCATTGAGCACAATATGAAGTTTGTGATGGGCCTTTGCGAGAATATTTCCGTTCTCAATTTTGGCCGGAAGATTATGACCGGAACTCCGGCAGAAGTTCAGGGTTCACCAGATGTCGTTGAAGCCTACTTAGGAAGCACTAGCTTCCAGACCGCTAAGAAAAGTTAGGTGGAACCTTATGAGCGAAAATATCTTAACCATTGACAAT
>Ga0255338_1006034_pt1 | contig 10612 bp, 7 predicted proteins | sample MeOH1_35cm_T4_19_FD_203715 | JGI IMG/M metagenome (GOLD analysis project Ga0255338, IMG submission 203715) | Sandy soil microbial communities from University of British Columbia, Vancouver, Canada - MeOH1_35cm_T4_195 | ecosystem: Engineered > Artificial ecosystem > Sand microcosm > Unclassified ... | reverse complement strand
CCCGTGGGCGCGATGCTGACCGGCAGCGCACGGCTGCTCGGCATGGGCGCGCTGTGGACCCTGATTCTGATGTGCGTGGCAATGGCCGCCGGTACGGCCTTCCGCAATGCCTGGAGCGGGCCTTATCTGGCCGATGTCTACCATCTGGACGCCGGCACGCGCGGCGTGGCGCTGACGCTGCTGAGCCTGGCCGGTTTTCTCACCGCGTTCGTGCTGCCGGTGCTGGTGCGCGGCACCTCGCTCAAGGCCGCGATCGGCGGCTGGAGCTGCCTGTCGATGGCGGCGGGCGTCCTGCTCACGCTGTGGCCGGACAGCGGCGTGGTGTCCGGCGTGGGGCTGATGGCGCTGCTGTCCACGATCGGCATGCTGCATCCGCTGGTCATGGCGCAGGGGCGCGCGCTGATCCCCGCCGCATCGCGCGGGCGCGGGCTGGGCGTGCTCAACACCTTTGTGTTCCTGGGCTCGGCGCTGGCCTCGTGGGGCTTCGGCCTGATCGCCAACGCCGGTCATCTGCGCCAATGGACCAATGCCGGCACCTACGCCGCGATCTTCCTGTCGGCGGTGGCTCTGGTGGCGCTGGCACTGGTGCCATACGCCTTCAGCCCCACATCGGCACCCGCCAGGACGCGCTGAGCCCTTGCCGGGTCGGCGGTCCCGATCCGGCTACGGCCCGCAATGCGCGTTTTCCCTGATTAAGTGCTTAAGTTTGCACTCCGTGATGCCGTTAGCTCGTCAATGTCCGTACGTGCATACATTTGCCATGAGCCGGACACAGGAGAGAGCGGCCGGCACCGGGGTGCATGGCCACCCACCAGTGTGCAATCAGGAAAAAGAAATGAAGAATCTTGGTATTGGTGTTCGCCTTGGCATCGGCTTTGGCGTGGTCTTGATGTTATCCACCCTCATGACCGTGGTGGGCGTGCTGCGCCTGCAGGAAGTGGCCGGCCGCACGCACGACATGATGCAGCAGCCGCTGGCCAAGGAGCGGCTGGTCAGTGACTGGTACCGGCTGATGTACGCCAGCGTGCGCCGCACGACGGCCGTGGCGCGCAGCAGCGACCCGACGCTCGGCACCTTCTTTGCCGCGGAGACCAAGTACTCCACGGACGCCATCGCCAAGCTGCGCGAGAAGATCGATCCGATGCTGACGTCGGACGCCGAGAAGGCGGCGTTCAAGAAGATCCTGACCGTGCGCAATCCGTACAATGACTCGCGCGACAAGATCACCAAGCTCAAGAAGGAAGGGCTGACCGACGACGCCAACAAGGTGCTGGAGACCGAGTTCGTGCCCGCCGGCGATGCCTACCTGGCCGAGATCCAGAAGCTGCTCGATATCCAGCGCGCCTCCATCGACACCACGGCAACGCAGATCGACGACATCTACCAGGGCGCCCGTAATGGCCTGATCGCGCTGGGCGTGGCGGCGCTGGCCATCGGCGTGGCGTTTGCCTGGTGGCTGACCATCGGCATCACGCGTCCGCTGCGCCGCGCCGTGGGCTTTGCGCGCACCGTGGCGGCCGGCGACCTGACCAGCCGCATCGACGTGGACAGCCGGGACGAGATCGGCCAGTTGCAGGAAGCCCTGCGCGAGATGAACGACAACATCCTCGGCATCGTGCGCGAAGTGCGCGATGGCACCGAATCCATCGCCACGGGCACGAGCCAGATCGCGGCGGGCAATACGGACCTGTCGCAGCGGACCGAAGAGCAGGCATCGTCGCTGCAGGAAACCGCGTCGAGCATGGAAGAGCTGACCAGCATCGTGCGCCAGAATGCCGACAGCGCCAAGCAGGCCAGCGCGCTGGCCGTGAATGCGTCGGAAGTGGCCACGCAGGGCGGCGACGTGGTGGGGCAGGTGGTGCACACGATGGACGAGATCAACGTGTCGTCGCGCAAGGTCGTGGACATCATCTCCGTGATCGAGGGCATCGCCTTCCAGACCAACATCCTGGCGCTGAACGCAGCCGTGGAAGCGGCGCGCGCCGGCGAGCAGGGCCGCGGTTTCGCGGTGGTGGCCGGCGAGGTGCGCAGCCTGGCGCAGCGCAGCGCCACGGCGGCCAAGGAAATCAAGGCGCTGATCGGGGATTCCGCCGATCGCGTGGAGCGCGGCTCGCAACTGGTGGCGCAGGCCGGCGAGACCATGGAGCAGATCGTCAGCGCTGTGAAGCGCGTGACCGATATCATGGGCGAGATCAGCGCGGCATCGGCCGAGCAGAGCGCCGGCATCGAGCAGGTGAACCTGGCCGTCACGCAGATGGACACCGTGACGCAGCAGAACGCGGCGCTGGTGGAACAGGCCGCGGCGGCGGCGGGCTCGCTCGAAGAGCAGGCCCAGCGGCTGAAGGAGGCCGTCTCGACCTTCCGCCTGGCGGCCTGACCGCCCGGGCGCCGATCAGGGAGCCTTGGGCGGCGCCATGCCGCCCGGCTCCGGCAGCTTCTGCGAATGCTGCATCGACGGCATCATGTTGCTGTTCAGGTGGAACATCACCCATAGCGATCCGGTGAGCGCGATGACCACGAGCATCAGCGTGAAGATCAGCGACAGCATGTTCCAGCCGCCTTCCGAGCGCGCGTTCATGTGCAGGAAGAAGATCATGTGCACGACGATCTGCACCGCGCCCAGCAGCAAAATGACAACGGTCGTGGTGGACGACTTGCCGAACACATCGGCCATGACCAGCCAGAACGGAATGGCGGTCAGGAACACCGACAGCACAAAGCCGGTCAGGTAGCCGCCCAGCGTGGCGTGCGGCCCGATGTCTTCATGATCATCGTGACCATGCGCGTCATGGTTGCCGAGGGTGGTGTCGTGCCCGCTCATGGCAGCGCTCCCATCAGGTAGACGAAGGTGAAGACGCCGATCCACACGACGTCAAGAAAGTGCCAGAACATCGACAGGCACATCAGCCTGCGCTTGTTCGCGGTAATCAGCCCGTGCCGGCCCACCTGGGTCATCATCACCACCAGCCAGACGATGCCGAACGTCACGTGCAGCCCGTGCGTACCGACCAGCGCGAAGAACGAGGTCAGGAACGCGCTGCGCTGCGGCCCGGCGCCCTCGTGAATCAGGTGCGCGAACTCGTAGAGCTCCACGAACAGGAACGCCAGGCCGAACGCGCCGGTGATGGCCAGCCAGATCAGCGTGCCGCGCTGGCGCATCCCCTGCATCTGCAGCATCGCAAAGCCGTAGGTGATGGAGGACAGCAGCAGGAACGTGGTGTTCAGCGCCACCAGCGGCAGCTTGAACAGCTCGGCCCCGGTTGGTCCGCCCGCATATTCGCGCCCGAGCACGCCATAGCAGGCGAACAGGCACGCGAAGATCAGGCAATCGCTCATCAGGTAGAGCCAGAACCCGAGCAGCGTGCCGTTCTGCGGATGGACTTCCTCCTTCACGTAGAACTGATACGCGTCCTGCGGCGTGGGCGGATGGGCCGCCGAGCCGCCCTGCGAGAGGGGAAGAGTCGATTCAACCATGGCTGGCGAGCAGTTGGGAGCGCGCGGCTTCGGTCCGGACCACGTCATCGGCCGGAAGGTAGTAATCGCGCTTGTAGTTGAAGGTATGGACGATGACGGCGACCAGCGTGGCCCCGAACGCCAGCAGCACGAGCCACCAGATGTGCCAGATCAGCGCAAAGCCGCACACGGTGCTCAGGCCCGCCAGTGTGATGCCCGCCGCCGTGTTCTTCGGCATGTGGATCGGGATGAAGCCCTGCTCGGGGCGCCGGTAGCCCAGTTGCTTCATCTGCCACCACGCGTCGGTATCGTGAACCACCGGGGTGAACGCGAAGTTGTACGGGGGCGGCGGTGACGATGTGGACCACTCCAGCGTGCGCGCGTCCCAAGGGTCGCCCGTGGTGTCGCGGAGTTCCTCGCGTCGCATGAAGCTGACCACCAGCTGGATCAGGAAACAGCCAATGCCGAGCGCGATCAGCAACGCGCCCAGCGCAGCGGCCTGGAACCAGGGTTGCAGCGACGGGTCGTCGAAATGGCTCATGCGGCGCGTCACGCCCATGAAGCCCAGCCAGTACAGCGGCATGAACGCAATGTAGAAGCCGACGAACCAGAACCAGAACGAGCACTTGCCCCAGAAGGACACCAGGCGGAAGCCGAACGCCTTCGGAAACCAATACGTGATGCCGGCCATCAGGCCGAACAGCACGCCGCCGATGATCACGTTGTGGAAGTGCGCGATCAGGAACAGGCTGTTGTGCAGCAGGAAGTCCGCGGGTGGCACCGCCAGCAGCACGCCGGTCATGCCGCCGATCACGAAGGTGACCATGAAGCCCACGGTCCACAGCATCGGCACCTCGAGGCGGATGCGACCGTGGTACATCGTGAACAGCCAGTTGAAGATCTTGGCGCCCGTGGGGATCGAGATGATCATGGTCGTGATGCCGAAGAACGAATTGACGCTGGCGCCCGATCCCATCGTGAAGAAATGGTGCAGCCATACCAGGTATGAAAGCACCGTGATCACCACCGTGGCGTAGACCATCGACGCATAGCCGAACAGCCGCTTGCGGCAGAACGTGGCCACTACCTCGGAGAACACGCCGAACACGGGCAGCACCAGGATGTAGACCTCGGGGTGGCCCCAGATCCAGATCAGGTTCACGTACATCATGGCGCTGCCGCCCTGGTCCGCCGTGAAGAAGTTGGTGCCGACGTAGCGGTCCAGCGCCAGCATCGTGATGGCGGCGGTCAGCACCGGGAACGCGCCGATGATCAGCACGTTGGTGCAGAGCGCCGTCCAGGTGAAGATCGGCATGCGCATCAGCGTCATGCCGGGCGCGCGCATCTTGATGATGGTGACCAGCAGGTTGATGCCCGATAGCACCGTCCCCACGCCCGCCACCTCCAATGCCCAGATGTAGTAGTCCACGCCCACGTCCGGACTGTGCAGGATGCCGGACAGAGGCGGATAGGCCAGCCAGCCCGTGCGCGCGAATTCGCCCACGAACAGCGACATCATGACCAGCACGGCGCCGCCCACGGTCATCCAGAAGCTGAAGTTGTTGAGGAACGGGAACGCCACGTCGCGCGCGCCGATCTGGAGCGGCATCACGAAGTTCATCAACCCGGTGACCAGCGGCATGGCCACGAAGAAGATCATGATCACGCCGTGCGCGGTGAAGATCTGGTCGTAGTGGTGGGGGGCCAGGTAGCCAAGGTTGTCGCCGAACGCGATGGCCTGCTGCAGCCGCATCATGATCGCATCGGCAAAGCCGCGCAGCAGCATCACGATGCCCAGTACCACATACATGATGCCGATCTTCTTGTGGTCGATGCTGGTGAACCACTCGCGCCACAGGTAGCCCCACGCGCGGTAGTAGGTCAGCGCACCCACCAGGGCCAGGCCGCCCAGCAGCACGACGGCAAAGGTGCCGAGCAGGATGGGTTCATGGAGTGGAATGGCCTCCCACGTCAGGCGGCCAAAGATCAGCGTGGCGAGATCGGAGCGCTCGGGCATGGTCGTGTCACCTGGGCCTGCTGGCCGATGAAGATTGGCGAAAAATACAAATCCGGGAGCAATGCGCCGGCGCAGCTAGCGCAGCAGCCGCCTGCCGTCGTTCAGCGCGGACTCGGACGCGAAGACCGATGCATTGGCCGCCGTGTTGCCGGCCGTGCAGAGGTAGGCCGCCGGATCGAACTTGCCCCGGCTGCGATCCAGCGCCATCGTGTCCGCCGTGCAACTGCCGCCTTGCACGCAGCGGTTCAGAATCTGCTTGTAGAGTTCGGGTTCCACGCTCGCATAGCGGTGCACCGGCTCCCGCTCGCTGGGCTGCGCGAGCTTCATGTACACCTCCCTGGTGAGCGGGGTGCCAGCCGATTTCGCCTGCCGGACCCACTTGTCGAAGTCCGCGTCGGACAGTCCGTGGAACTTGAAGCGCATGTGGGAGAAGCCCTCGCCGCTGTAGTTGGCCGACAGTCCATCATAGACGCCGGGCTGGTTGATGACCGCGTGCAGCTTGGTCTCCATGCCGGGCATCGCATAGACCATGCCCGCCAGCGATGGCACGAAGAAGGTGTTCATCACCGACGTCGACGTGATGCGGAACGCGATTGGGCGGTCCACTGGCGCGGCCATCTCGTTGACCGTGGCGATGCCCTGTTCGGGATAGAGGAACAGCCACTTCCAGTCCATCGCCACTACCTCCACGACCAGCGGCCGGGCGTCCGGCGCCACGGGGCGCTTGGCGTCGATGAACGTCAGCGGCCGGTAGGGATCGAGCTGGTGGGTGCTCACCCATGTCACGGCACCGAGCGCGATGATGATCAGCAGCGGCGCGGCCCAGATGGCCAGCTCCAGCACCGTGGAGTGGTCCCAGTCGGGGTTGTAGTGGGGATTGTTGGCGTTTTCACGATATCGCCACACGAACAGCAGCGTCAGTATGATCACCGGGACGATGATCAGCAGCATCAGCAAGGTGGCGATGATGATGAGGTCGCGCTGGCGCACAGCCAGCTCGCCGGATGGCGAAAACAGCACTGCGTTGCAACCGGCAAGCCCGGCCAGCAGGCCGAGGGCACCTGCGCGCAAGAGCAGTCTTCCCGTCACACTGAGCGGTCGCGCCGCAGAATCGAAGGCTCGCATGGTTGCGGAAGTGGCGTTTGGGGAACGTCGAGCGCCGCTCGACGCAATCATCTTTCGATTTCCTAAGGCAGTTTAGGCGCTATTCTTGTCTGTGAACGACTTTGAGTGCAGCTTGACATGCCTGTTGCTCGCCAAGGAGACTCCGAAAATGGCCAGCCTGACCCATCAGCATCGCGCGTCGCCGACTGCACCTCCGGCGGAAGGCCATCATCAGGTGGCGCCCGCCGAGATTGCCACCGGCGTGGTCATTGGCCGTGCCTCGGAGTATTTCGATTTCTTTACCTACGGCATCGCCTCGGTGCTGGTGTTTCCCGCGGTCTACTTCCCGTTTGCCAGTGAGCTGGCCGGGCTGCTCTACAGCTTCACGATCTTCTCGTTCGCGTTCATCGGGCGGCCCTTCGGCACGGCGCTGTTCATGCGCATCCAGCGGCGCTGGGGCCGTGGCATCAAGCTCACGGCCTCGCTGTTCCTGCTGGGCACCGCCACGGTCGGCATCGCGTTCCTGCCGTCATACGCCACGCTGGGAAGCGCCGCGATCTACCTGCTTGCGCTATTCCGCTTCCTGCAGGGCATCGCGTTCGGCGGCTCGTGGGACGGCTTGCCATCGCTGCTTGCGCTCAACGCGCCCGCGCATAAGCGCGGCTGGTACGCGATGGTCGGGCAACTGGGCGCGCCCACGGGGTTCATGGTGGCCGGCGGGCTGTTCCTGTTCCTGTATGCCAGCCTGACGCCGCCGGAATTCATCGACTGGGGCTGGCGTTATCCGTTCTTCGTGGCGTTTGCCATCAATGTGGTGGCGCTGTTCGCGCGGCTGCGGCTGGTCGTGACGCACGAGTACACCCAGCTGCTCGACGAAGGGGAGCTGGAGCCCATCAGCACGCTGGAGATGGTGAACGCGCAGGGCTTCAACATCTTCCTGGGCGCCTTTGCGGCGCTGGCGAGCTACGCGCTGTTCCACCTCGTGACGGTGTTTCCGTTGTCGTGGGTCAGCTTGCACAAGGCGCAGGGCATCACGGATGTGCTGGCGGTCCAGATCGTGGGCGCGGCCATCGCGTTCATCGGCACACTGATTTCCGGCTGGGTTGCCGATCGCATCGGGCGGAGTACGATGCTGGCCGCGATGGCGGTGCTGATCGGCATCTTCAGCCTGTTCGCGCCATGGCTGCTCGATGGTGGCCAGACGGGGCAGGATCTGTTCATCCTGATCGGGTTTGCGCTGCTGGGCCTGTCGTACGGACAGGCGGCGGGCGTGGTGACATCCAACTTCGATCGCCGCTACCGCTACACGGGCGCTGCGCTGACCACGGACTTTGGCTGGCTGTTCGGCGCCGCGTTCGCGCCGCTGGTGGCGCTGGGGCTGTCGTCGCTGTTCGGGCTGGTGGCGGTGAGCCTGTACCTGCTGTCCGGGGCCATCGGCACGCTGGTTGCGCTACGGATCAACCGTGCGCTGGGGACGAAAGACGAGGTGTGAGGTATCGGAGCGTGTTCTCGCGGTAATTCATGTGCCGGCCTCGCCGGTCTGCGTTGGCGGTGCGTTGACGCGAAAGCGTACGCCGTCGAGCAGCTTGTCCCATAGGGCGATTGCTTCGTCGTCGGTCAGGGAAGCCTTGTCGGCAGCGCCGACAAGGTTCGCAGCGACCTTCGTGTACATCTTCGCGCCGATTGAGGATGGATGTAGTGTGGTTCGCTCCTTCCCGACGGCTTCCCACTCGAAATCATGGGTGCCGTCTTCCTCGCGAACCAGCGATTCCTCCCCCTGCCAGACACCGACAACGCGCTTGCCTTCGCGCAGAGTGGTCAGTTTTGGGTAGTCCACCCCGAGATATCGCCTTTGCCGGGCGATCGAAGCCAGCAGTCCCTCGCCATTTTCGCCTTCGACGCTCGCCGTCTTGTTGGAGTCCACGGAAAAGCTGACATCGGGCAGGCTGGGCAATGCAATGCCTGCCTGAGAGATCTCCTGAAATGTCCCGCTGCTGTCGGCAATGAAGCCGTGGTCGATGCACACGCCGGGTTCCTGGGGGATTTCGGCGTTGTCGCGGGCGCGCAGGCTACCGATCAGAGGTGCGACTATCCGAGCCCCATACCACTCGAAGAGGTGCGGGCCCGCAGCGACAATCGAATATCCCCTCTCGTTGCCATATGCCTTTGCTATGTCACTGCGGAAATAGCGGATTTGCACGCTCTTGCTTGTTGGGCCAGATCCGAAATAGGTGATCTCCGCAGTAGTGTCTTCAGACAGCACATTTCTTCGATAGGCATCCGCCAACTCGTTCAATCGATCGGCCGCCCCCACATGAGTAATGATTTTGGCTGGGAAATACTGCGACCCGAGGATCAGTTCTGCCTCGGCGGGCACCTCCAGGACATAGCGCCCAAAGCAGACCTGCTTGGTGCTGGCAAACAGGGCTTGCAATCGCGGCGATAGTTGAACTGGATCTGGCACGCCTTTCTCCTTGTATGAGTAGGGTTGGCAGCTCATCAGAGCGAGGCCGCCAAGCAATGCAATTGCGCTGCGGCGAAGGGTCATTTGTTCCACCATGGCGCCGTATTGGCGATCTTGATCACGGAGTACAGCGTGGACGCCAGCACCTTGTCGTCGTGGTAGCTGTTCTGGTGTTCGTAGCCGGTTTGCCGGAATACCATCTTGCCCCGCACACAGGAGGCGGAAGCCTCGCTGGCTACTGTTTGGTCGCCAGCGTCGGCCGGCGGCTCCAACCGCAGTTGGAGTGCCTTATGGTTGGCCGCACGGACCACGATGCGGCCTTCGCCGTCCTCCCTTACCAGCTTCCACGTCAGCGGATCGCCGAACCTCGACAGGTCCGTCGCGTTCACCCGAAAGGTGACCGTGCCGTAGGACTCTTGCGAGGAGTCTTCGCCATAGCTGGCGTAGGTGGTCGGGTGGTAGAGGCCATTGATGTTTTTGTGGAAATCCTGTGCATCAGAAACGCGTAGCTTTGCAACTGCGTAAGGGGAAGCGCCCTTGTATTTTTTGTCCGCAGGATTGACCCACAGCGGATTCAACAGCCGCCACCACGCCTCCGGCTGACGCGAGTAGATATCGTACACAGGCTCGCCGACCGCCACAGGCGCAGCGGGCCTCGCTGTCCCGAGCGTCTTGTATAAGTACAGGTCGTTGCGATACGTCTTCAACGGTTCATCGGAGCCAATGGGTAACGCCATCACCTGCCGGTACTCGCTGGTGACCACGCGCAGCCATCCGCGCGGATAGGACGCGCTCGGGAGCAATTCCAGTGGCCCCGGCGCGTTGGCAAATACGGCGGTGATGTGCTCGCCAGTCCTCCCGATCACGGCCCGCGCGATGGCGGCGGGCAGATTTCCCTTCGCGTCGTCGATGCCGGCCCGCACCCGCTTGTAGGCCGCCGCTGCCCCGATAGGCGGTTGCACACTGTGATAGATGCCAAGGATCTTCTCCCCGATACCTTTTCCGTACTTGGGGTTCAGCATCGCCCTGGCCACCAGCCCGCCCATGGAATGGGTGACGATAATGACCTTTTCGCAGCGCCGGCCATTGGCCCGATACATCTTGATCACCTCGTCAATACGCCTGGCGATCTTGCCTGCGGAGACGCCGTTGCTTTGCAGCCAGTTGTAGCCCATCGCGTAGACCGGATACCAGCAGTTGCCCACGCGGCGGATGTCTTGTTCGGTGAGCGGGGCACCAGCGCACCCCCATTCGCGTGGATCGATGCCAAGCACAGGGATGCTGATCGGCATCTTCCACCCGAGCGAGACATCGCCTGTGGGGGCCAGCAGGTCGTTCATCCGTTCCTCCAGCAGCTTGATGACCGTACCGTAGGACTCGAACATGACCTCGCTCCAGCCACGCCAGCGGGCCTTCTGCGCGGCGGTTGATTCGTGCTTGCCGCGCCTCGCCTTCCATGCCTCGCCGGCTGGCGGCAATGGCGCGCTCATCAGCAAGCCGATATCGGGCAGCCCGTCGGGGACATTGCGGTGGCGCCGGTCGGCATTGACCGTCGCCGCGCCGGTCATGTCGAA
>Ga0255338_1006033_pt1 | contig 10614 bp, 12 predicted proteins | sample MeOH1_35cm_T4_19_FD_203715 | JGI IMG/M metagenome (GOLD analysis project Ga0255338, IMG submission 203715) | Sandy soil microbial communities from University of British Columbia, Vancouver, Canada - MeOH1_35cm_T4_195 | ecosystem: Engineered > Artificial ecosystem > Sand microcosm > Unclassified ... | reverse complement strand
CCGCCTGACTATAATGCGCCCGGTCGGGAAGATGGGTCGCAAACAGATTGCGCCCGATCTTGGCTTTGAGTTCATCCAGCATCGCGAGCTGATTACGATCGTTGGCCTTCACCCGGTTGGCGACCAGCCCCGCAATCCGGATCGGGGTGCGTCTGCCCTTCTGATTGACGGTCTGGATCGAATTGGAAAGCTGTTTGGTGGATTCTGGCCCGAACGGCCCCAGCTCCACCGGCACGATCAGATCATCGCAGACCATCAGCGCAGCGAAGTTGATCCAGCTCCAGGCGGGCGGCGTATCGATGACGCAATAATCATAAGCCTCCGACAGCGCGGGGAAATTGGCGCGAAATGCGGCAAGGGCTTTCCCATAGTCGGCATCATACTCGCCGGTCATGCGGTTGGAGTAGATCGCACGTCCCTCCCCGACCGGCGTCTGGAAGCCATTCTCGAAAAGCTGTTTGCACGATCCCAACTGCGCAAAATCGCGCAGCGCTGTTGAGGCATTACATTGCCGATCGAGGTCGAGCACCAGAACACGATGGCCGGCATCGGCAAGGTGCCAGGCGAGATGGCAGGCGATGGTGGTCTTGCCCGCCCCGCCCTTCTCGATGTTCACGGCGATCGTTTTCATCGCCGGTCATCCCACCAGGAGCGCCGGGCAAACCACCAGGTCTCCTCATCCTCATTAGAGGTGCGCCGCCCTGCGCCACCGTCACGCTTCCCGAAAAATCCGAGCACGAAGATGACAAGGAAGACGAGGCCCGCTTCTGCAATGCCGCTCATATCCTACCTCCACCATTTCCCAATTGGTCCTGCTCGCGGTCGCTTGACCCAAGCAGACGGCGGGCAGCGGTCCGTCGAACCGCTGCCCGCCTGATTAAAGGCAATTGCCATGATCAGATGGGGCCGCTCCCAAGCGGCCCCACGCTTTCTAGCTGCTGGCCAGTTCGGCGTCGTTCGCCTTGGCCAGGATAGCAAAGCCGTCTGCGATGAGTTCGACCGTGTACCGCTTGCCTTCCGGGGCGTCGTAGGAATTTTGGCGGACCCGGCCCGCGATGTGAACCATGTCACCCTTCTCGGCCTTGGCGGCGCGTTCGATCAGCCGACCGAAGAGCGTCACCTCATTCCAGTGGGTGTCGGTGATCCACTCGCCATTATCCTGGCGGTTGTAGTTTGCGGCGACAGAGACCTTGGTGACCTTGTCGAGCTCCGCAATCTTTCCGATGCGGCCGATGATGCGAAATTCAGCGATGTTCTGCACTGGCTTAACCTCCACTCGATCAGGCTAATTCCTGATGGGGGTGACGAGGCAGCGGGGTTGACGGGATCAAGAGAAAAAACGGAGGGTCCACAACGTGGAAGCCGTAACCCCACGGGTGGTTATTCTCTTGATCTCATAGGCAGCACCGCAGCCCAGCTCCATGAAACAGGAATTTTCTGGTCGTGCAACAGGGGTTCAACCGGCTTAACCCGTTGAAAAGGCTTTTCATCTTGTCATGTGGGAAGGATGTTGATTTGCAGAGTCGCCCCAGACCTGGTGCCACTCCCCCAACCGGTGATACGAAAGTGTGGAATGCGGTCTCAGAGAACGAAAATTGCTTCGCTCGGGGTGCCACCCCATAGAAGGGCATCGATCACTTTGCGAGTGATCTGGCTGTGACCGATAGAATGAATAGCCGGCGTCGTTGAGAGATGAGATACGTCACTCGGAGCGCCGAGTTGGCGGCACCCGATGTTCAACGATCTTGTTGATGACCTGCCGCCATAGTTTCTCGGGCAAGTGTCCGATGAGAGGGCTTCCATCCGTGCCAGCACGTACGTCGGGACCGACCCAGGTAAATTCATTGAGGTCGTTCCAGATTATTCGGGCGCGCGGATCCAACCGTAGCTTGTCGATCACAGGCTGGGGGATGACTATGGAATTCTCCGGCGTGTAATCGCGCGTGGTCAGAGGCGCTGTGATCACACGCAGGAAACCCCGATGTTCATATGTCGCTACCACCAGACAAGGACGAATCTTCCGTCCATCTTCGCGTCCGGTCTTATGCTCCCATCTCCATAGATAGACATAGCGGATGATTTGACCGGGTTGCGGCTTAGTCCAGGAGCTTGTTGTTGTCATAAGATTCGGAGGTCGGCTCCGCATTCATGATCGCGCGAAGGGCATCGTTGCTCAATTCTTCGGGCGCAAGGGCGATATGATCCAGTCGGGCGAGCCGCTCATATTCAGCAGCGGACATCATGACCACCCGCGCGGCACCGTTGCGTTCAACCGCAATGGGGTGGGTCATCGCCTCGTCATAATAATAGCCAAAGCGCTTCGAGACTTCACTCGACGTCACTTTATCCAAGGGCAGCTCCATAGGGCCTCCATAGCACGAGACGGAATGCGCAGATTCCGCACTTTACGGAATACACGTATCACGCGGAAAGTGGAGAATCAACTTTTGAGCGAGTTTCAGCCGGTCGCCCGGTTGGCTAACCGACGATTACCGCGGAGCCCATGCCTCCCGCTCTGCCATCTGTGATTGAATATTAGGATTATCACTGTATATTGATAACCATAATATTCGAATGGAACGGATGATGGCATCGATCCCCAACAGTGAACTCGCCCAACTCGGCATTGAAGCGCTGGCTGGTTCCGTCCATGAAATCCGCGAGCGGCTCAAGGGAGCGGATGATGACCAGATCGTCGCGCTCAAGCTCGACCATGGTAATAAGCGGATCACGGCGGCGTTTGCGGAAGCGGTTCGCCTGATCGCGCCGATGATCGTGCGGAAGATCTCCGATCAGGACAATGCGACGCTCGAGAAGCTTGTCGACGCCCTCGTTCCGCAAGTTCCCCTCCCCGAGCATCTGCTGACCGAGGCCAGGATGAATGCGCAGGCGCGCAAAGCGGTTCTGGAAAGCGGCGAATGGCTGAGCGCCGCCCAGCTCTCGGAGATTGCCGGATTCAGCGGACAGAATGCCAGCGCACAGCCCAACAAGTGGAAGCGCGAAGGCAAGATCTTCGCGCTGCGACGCAATGGGAGTGACTATTATCCGGGCTATGCCCTCGACCCCGATGCTGACTATCGGCCCCTCAAGCAACTCGCGCCGATCTTGAAGCTGTTCGACGACGCGCTGGAGGAGTGGGATATCGCCATCTGGTTTGCGTCCGCGAACAGCTTCCTCGGCGGCGCAGCACCCAAGGATCTTCTGGCAAGTGCCCCCGACCGGGTGCTTGCAGCAGCACAAGACGAGATGGCGGGCGTGTCGCATGGCTAAGGCCAATGGTCCGGCCTCTTCGAAGTCCCGTAAGCCCGCCTCCCCTCCAAAACCGAGCGCTCGCGTCGCAGCGCCCGCTGTTCCAGCGGCGCGCGGCGCGGCTGCGAGCGTGGGAACGCCACGAACGATCGCCTCACCGCCATCTGACCTCGACAAAGTGGTGAAGCGGACAAGCTGGGCCGCCGGCGATGTCATCCATCGCATCCATCCCAGCAAATTCGCCGCTGACGAATTTAATCCCGATCCTCACGGCAACGCGCAGTTCAGTCCGATCTGCAATGCCGCCGGAGAGCCGGTTCCTACCATCTATGGCGGCACGACCTTTGAATGCGCGGCGATGGAAACCGTCTACCATGATGTCCCCTTTGCTGCGGGCCTTAAGACGATCGCCAAGCGAAAGATCAGGCACCATCATCATTCGCAGCTTGTTTCGTCTGCCGAGCTGGTGCTCGCCAACCTCAGCAACAAGGCGCTGCGCAAGATCGGAATTCCGCGTGCTGACCTTTTCGATACGGAAAAGGATCCCTATCCGCAGACGAGGAAATGGGCCGAGGCAATTCATGCCCACTGCCCTGACGTGCAGGGGCTGTGCTGGGTGTCCAGGCAGGACGACACCGCGCAGGCGATCATGCTCTTTGGCGACAGGCTCCCGTCTGGCTGCATGAACCACGGCGCGCCTTCGGTTGACTTGGTCACCGACGACGTGACCTATGCGGCGCTGGTCCAGTTAGCAGACGACATTGGGGTGAAAATCACGGGTAAGTAGGACGTTTCTGGATTTCACATGCCCAGCCTCCGCTACCAGAGGGTAAGTTTCCTCATCAGCGCGAGAGGTATGTTGGGTTAGCGGCCATTGAAGTCGGGACCGACAGGATTTCAGCTGTGCCTGGGTCGACTCCTTGCTTGAATACGAGTCCCTCCCCTCTTTCATGGAGCCATGGTGGGTATGATAGTGAGGGTTTCCATCGCACGACTCGACGGAAAGCTTATAAAACAAGTTCATAAAAACGCCGCTGCTTGCAGCGGAAGGATTCGAGATTCTAAAAGATTCTGATTCATTGAGAAAAAGTTCAATAATTTTAGGCTGTTGGAGACAGAATCCTGACCATTTGGGGGGCTTAACCTGACCGCTTGGGGGCTTTGTCCTGCCCTGGTGGGGGCAGTCACCTGACCGCGTGGGGTTATCCTGACTTCCTGGGGGCATGATCTCTCAACGCGAATTTCAGGCTGTGGACCTTGGGATTCGCACGATCTTAATCGGGAAGTGGGCCGCACGGGGCCAATGAACGTGGATGAACCGCGACTCGGTGATTTCTCTTGAGGTTTTTCGCCTTCTCCCAAGTTTCTATCCTGACCTCTTGGGGGATGTCCCACGCCCGTATCCTGACCTGACTTGACCAGAGAGGTCAGGTCAGGCAAGATTTCACGCTTGGCAGAGACTCATCATGATCATGGTATGGCATGAATTCCGACACGGACCAAATATCGGAGACGGAAGCAAGCGCGGGCGCTGATGAGGCACCGGGCCGTGCCATGCGGGTTGCTGCAGCTTTGCGAGCGAAAGGCGGTGACGAATTTGCCAAGCCGGGCAGTATTATCGAGGTCAAGTTCGTCAAAGGCGAGTCACTAAGCCTCACTGCATCGCGCTTGCTGGCCTTGATGATCTTGACTGCGGGAGGGGATGCTTGGGAGGACAGGCCTCACCGAATGCGAAAGGCCGACATTCGCCGCGGTCATAAGGGTAATGAGCGAATTACCGACATGCTCCAAGAACTGCATCGTACCCTCTTTGCGGTTGATGACCGGTCATGGCGCGGAAAGAAGGCAACGACTTTGTTCTCGCTGATTTCCCGATCCCGCGAAGAAACGGAAGAGGACGGGGGCGAGGCGGGTTGGATTGAATGGGAGTTCACCCCTGACGCGCGAAAGTTGATCCAGGCATCGGAGACATACGCGGTACTGAACCGCCAGGCGGTGCTTGGCTTCCGTTCAAACTATGCGCTCAAGCTATATGAACTGGGTGCCCTGCGCCTTCATCGGCGTCAGGCAACCTGGAAAGGAGACATGCCCGCTCTACGGGCGGCATTGGGCATTCCGCCCGATGTTTATACAGACTTTGCGCAGCTGCGTCGCAAGGTCCTGGAAAAGGCCAAGGCTGAGATCGATCAGCTCGCCCATTTCAGGGTTGAGTGGCGTGAGATCCGACAGGGCCGAACGGTAGCCGAAATCGAGTTTCGATTTGAGCCCAAAGGAGCTCCAGAGGTGATCGAGACGGTCGATGAACTTGACCGCCATTCTAGCGGCCGGAAGGAACGGCGCGACGGGACTGTTGAACATATTGTTGCAAGGGAGGGGGCGAGTTCCAAGAGTAGAAAGCGCGCCACAATCGAAAAGGTTGAGGACGCTCCTTTCCCTCAGGGAACAATTCGCTTCGGTCACGACGATCTTTTCCAGATCGCCCGGCAGCACGGCGGTGGCTGGGATGCTGACCTCATAGCACAGGGTTTTCGGGACCATATGGGCGCACGGCTGGACAAACTGCGTGGCGTCAAACTGGCTGCTGCTTGGAAAGGCTTCTGCGAAAGTTGGGTGACACGGCGGGGACGCGCCTGAAGCGGGAATTGCACGCGTGCAATTTGCCGCTCCCCCGCCGAGTCAGGATAGGTCGGTTTGCACGCCAAATGTCACGAAAGTCGCGGCATAACTTTCGAAATTCACGAAAATATTGACCAAAAAGCGCAAGTTGGTGTACCAACTCCGGGATTTCGAAAGGACCGGCTGTGTCGAACGCACTTGAGATAGATGGGGTGGAGCGTCTTGTTTCTGTCGCAACCCTCGCCAGCAGGACGTCTTCCGTCCTCGAAAAGCTTCGGGATTCTGCCAAAAGCGCACGGTCGGATGACCGCCGCGAACCGACGTTCACGATCAGCAAAGCTGCTGAGCTCGTAGGTCGAACCCCGGCAGCCATCCGTGATGCCGAAAAGGACGGCAGATTGCCCGAACCAGCTCGGAACGATAACAATCGCCGCGAACGGTACACGCTGGCGCAGTTGAACGATATGCGCGGTGTATTCGGGACCCGCCCCTATCGGAGTCCAGAGGATCCTTGTTGCATTCTGGCAGTCCAGAACTTCAAGGGCGGAGTGGGCAAGTCGACCGTTTCGGTCCACCTGGCGCAATACCTTGCTATCCGTGGATATCGGGTTGCGCTGATCGACTGCGACAGTCAGGCGTCCGCTACAACTTTGTTCGGCTACGTGCCTGATCTGGACCTGGACGAGAACGACACACTGTACCCCTTCCTTCGAGAAGGTGAACGCACGTCGCTCGACTACGCCCTTCGTAAGACGCATTTTGATGGGCTCGAGCTAATTCCAGCCAACTTACGATTGTTCCAGTCCGAATATGAACTAGCGGCTCGGATGGCGCGTGGCAGCGGCGCGTTGCTGGACCGGATGCGGGAGGGGATTGAAAGCATCTCGGACCGTTTTGATGTCATCGTAATGGACCCACCGCCAGCGCTGGGAGCCATCTCTCTTTCTGTCCTCCGGGCCGCCAATTCCCTGGTTGTCCCGGTACCGCCTACAGTCATGGATTTTTCATCGACTGCGGCGTTCCTATCGATGCTTGATGAAACGATTGAGCAGCTTGCTGAGCGGGGAATGGCACCCGAACTCCGGTTCCTCCGCTTTGTTGGATCCAAAGTCGACGAAAACAAATCGATGCAGAAGGAACTCTTGCAGCTCATGCGCACCTTGTTCGGTCACGCGATGGTGCGGACGCCGCTCAAGGATTCGGCAGAGATTGATAACGCGACTGCGCGTCTGATGACGGTCTATGAGCTGGATGGCCCCGCCACGAGCTCGTCGGTCCGCAATCGCTGTTTGAACTATCTCGATGGCGTGAACAGTGAGATCGAGATCGACATTCGGTCGATGTGGCCAAGCCACCAGGCGCGGCTTCGCAACGACGCACTGGCATGATGACTGAAAATTGCACGCGTGCAATTTCAGAAGAGGCGTCGAATTGCACGCGTGCAATTTCGTCAGGATGGAGGCTCGGATGAGCAGGAAGAATAGTGGATTCGCGGCCGACCTTGCAGCGGGAATTGACCTATCCGAGGAAGTTGCTCCGACGAGGCGACCGAGTATTGCAGCGAATGTCCTGACCGGCAGAGCGAACCGACTGGCTGATTTGGCTGCTGGTGCCGTCGTCAATCGGACGCATGAGCTTGTCGATCCAGCTCGCTGCCGAATGTGGGAAGGGCATAATCGCGACTATGCGCTCCTCACCGAAGAGCGGTGCTCCGACCTGATCGAAAGCATCAAGGCGCAAGGCAGGCAGGAGATGCCAGCGATCGTTCGGCGCGTGACCGGCGATCCGAATTTCGACTTCGAGGTCATCTGCGGTGCTCGAAGGCACTGGTCCATTAGCTGGTTGCGTGCGCACAACTACCCGGATTTCAAATTCCTCGTCGATGTTCGCGAAATCGGTGACGAAGAAGCATTCCGCCTGGCCGACATTGAAAATCGCGCGCGCGACGATCTAACTGACGTTGAGCGAGCGAAGGATTATCTGCGTGCGTTGAACGCCTACTATGATGGGCGTCAGAAAACGATGGCCGAACGCCTCAAGGTAAGCGAAAGCTGGCTGACGCGCTATTTGGATCTCGCTCGCCTACCAGATGAGCTGACAGTAGCGTTCGTCAATCCACAGGAACTTGGCATTCGCAATGCAATAGCCCTCAAGGCTCTGCTGAAACCCGACGATAGGAGGGCGAGGGCGTTTGCTGAAGCTACACGATTGGCAATCATCCAACGTGAAGAGGGGAGGACACTGCCGATCTTGGAGGTGATCAAAGCGCTGTCGATCGCCGTCGATCCCCCCAAGAAGTCAGGTTCCCCCAAAAAGTCAGGAAAGCCGGAAACGATCTCCAATCGAGAAGGGAAACCGGTGTTGAGGATTGAGGGCGCGGATCGGAAGGGCATCCACCTGACACTTCTGAGCAAGCACGGTGCTACGCGTGAAGATGTCGATCAGGCGCTTCGAGCGGTGCTTGATCAACACTGGGTTTGACAGAAGGAGGTTTCTCCCGCTCATTTCACCGCGTAGAAGGGACATGAAAGCATATTGGCATTTGAGTCTTCGAGTGGCTGAAATCCGAGAGGGATTGTTGGTCGCATCGTGGAGTAGCCATTGCTATATCTAGGCCATGGCTACGAAAACGACCCGCCGAACTGTACCCTCCCCCGGAGTGTTGATCCACGTTCGCAACGGCGGCACCGGCAGCACAGTGACCACGAAGCTGGGCAATGTCACGGTGGTAGCCCCGCATCCCTCTGCTGAACGGGTAAAGGAAAATGTTGCGCGGTGGAGCGCTGCCCTGAAGCGGGTTTCAGCGTGGCTGATGCGGCCTGGCGTCTTTCTGCCCACCAAACGTGGCATCCCGCGTTACTCGGTGAATGAGCATGACCCCCAATGCATCATCTGGCGGTTGGACGGTCAGACGCCGCGTGGCCGGGTGGTGGACGGGCATTTTGTCGAGATCAAGTGACCGGCCTTCAAGGCCCGATCGATCAGACCCCGCAGACCGCAACAGACAAGCCGATGGCCATCATCCTGGCTGGTCCAAAGGGCTCAGGCCACTTGACGCGGGGGCGCAACGCTCGTGCCGATGAGAAGGGGGCTGCTCCATCTGGGACGGTTGATGGTGTCGGGTCTCCCCGAACCGTCAGGGGAGGGGGCGTTGGGCCGGCCATCGGCGCGATGACGACAAGGGCAGTCGCCCAAGATGGGAGCCTTTGCCCGGGATGCGATGGCGGCGAAAATGGCCTTTGCCGCCAGCACCGTCTGTCGCACGGACAGGTTCGGCGGAACGGCACCGGCGAGTCAAAAACACGTCCGCCGCAACAGCGGGAACCGGAACAAAGCGTGAAACGTCCGAAAAATCCCCTCAGAAGCCCGTGGGGCGCATTGGAGGGTTTCAGACACCCAAGCCTTGCCGCAAGGGCATTTTGCGCCTCACATGGGCTCTGAGAGGGCCGAGCTTCCCCCCATTTCTGCCCAAAAATCGTCGGCAAAGGGGTCCGCCGTGGGGCGCCGACCCAGGGCAGGGGGGCTGACCGGGATGGCATAGCGGCGATAGCTCGCTTGGCCACTCTGCTCGAGCAACCACCCTTCGTTCACGGCCAGGGTCAACAGTTTGATGGCGCCTGCCGACGTCAGCCCCAGCGCCCGCGCCACTTGGCCGCTGGTGACTGTGGGGCGGGCCATGGCGAACCGGAGCACGTCCTTCAGGCGCCCGAGCCGCCCCCGCCCGGCGAGGTGGAGAGCGACCCGCTGGGCATAACCGCGCAACCGGGTCTCAGTCTCGAGATGGACTTCGGCGCCGACGCGGATCGCGTCGAGCCAGAGCCGGTCGAGTTCGGCGCCGCGGGCGATCTTCCACAGGCCACCGGCGTGCTGGAGGCCGAGCGCGGTGAGCCCACCGCTCGAGCCGGGCGAGCGTCCGGCACCCCAGCGGTCGCCAATCAGCAGGCTGGCGACGAGATCGCCCTTCCCAAGCGGCGCGTGCTGCCGCCACAGGGCCGCGATGTGGCCGCCATGGAGCAGGGGAGGGGAGGGGGGTAAGGTACGACACGCTTCCTGCCAGCGCTCGATCGAGGCGAGGCGCTCGCTGGGATCGCGATCGACCGGGGTAGCCCACGCGTCAGGGTCGAAGGCGCGCGGCGGGTCGGCCCCCAGCCAGGCGAGCAGCGCGGCAGGATCGTGGGCGAGGGCATGGAGGGTGATGGGTTGGCCGATCGCCTGCTTCCAGTGGGTGAGGTCATAGGCGGTCGTTGCCACCCGGCCGCGCCGGTCGATGGTGAGGACGTCGTCCGCCAGGTCGTGCGCGTCGGCGGTGGCGAGGGCCTGGCGTTCGGCCAGCGCCATCCGCGTCTGGAGGGGGCCGCGCACCGGGCTCAGCGTCACCCGGTCGGCGAGGCGGGCGAGCGCGGCCTGGGCCTCGGCATAGGGGAGCAACAAGTCGGGTGGGGCAGGGGAGGTGGCCATTTCGGCCGATTTATGCATCTTTTTGTGATCGATAGAAAGCCGATATTCTGGGCTTTGGATATCTATTATTCAACGGAACTGGTATTTCAAGCAGCACGCCTAGGTATCTTGATTCTCGTTTATGTGATAATTGCAGTTATCACAGAAGCGGATTTGACGCTTTTCTATAAGGTGGGTATGTGCATCCCGGCGGAGGGCAGGGCATTTGGACACTGAAAAGACGATATTCTGGTCATGGCAGAGCGATTTTGATGGGCGCGTGACGCGTGAGGCTATCTATGGGGTCGAACC
>Ga0255338_1006032_pt1 | contig 10616 bp, 8 predicted proteins | sample MeOH1_35cm_T4_19_FD_203715 | JGI IMG/M metagenome (GOLD analysis project Ga0255338, IMG submission 203715) | Sandy soil microbial communities from University of British Columbia, Vancouver, Canada - MeOH1_35cm_T4_195 | ecosystem: Engineered > Artificial ecosystem > Sand microcosm > Unclassified ... | reverse complement strand
AGCGCGGCGAGTCGCTCGCGGTCCATGGGAAGGGGGATCGTCCGATCCTCGACCCGCACGTACGTCCCCGCGGGCGTTCGGACGATCTCGCCGTCGAGGGCGTCCGCGAGGCGTTCCGCGTGGTCGATTGCTGGCCGGCGCCGCGCCGGCTCGATCCGGCCGTCGGCGGGACCGCCCGCCGCTCGGGCGAGCGTCGACCGGAAGTTCGCGAGGCGGCGTTCGAGCGTGACCTCGCCGCTCACGTCACGCCGCGCCGGCGTGGCGGGCGACCGCAGCCAGCGCCTCCTCGCCGAGCTCGGCGAGGAGGCGCAGGGCGAGTGCCCGCGCGTCGACGTCAGGCTCGAGCCGCGGTCCGGTGCACGCGGGACATCCGCCGTCGCAGCCGCACGACGCGATGAGCTCGACCGCGCCAGCGAGCAGCTCGTCGTGACGCTCCCACAGCCGCTCCGACAGGCCCACGCCGCCCGGCACCGCTTCGTAGAGGTAGATCGTCGGTGCCTCGTGGTGCGGCGAACGGACCTGCGTGACGAGGCCGAGGTCGCGCGGATCGACCATCAGCAGGACGGCTGCAACGGCCTGGATTGCTCGGCCGGCGCCGAGGAGCGCGATGTCGAGGTCGCGTCTCGGCCACGAGCCGCGGAGCTCTCCGGCGGTCAGCCAGTACGCGGTCGTCTGGAGCTCGATCTCCGGGAGGTGGATCCGGCCCCACCCGAGGTTCTCGTTCGTGACGAACTTGAGCTTCTTGTAGATCGTCGCCAGGCTGGCGACCATGACCTCGCCGTGGACCCGCGACCCGGCCGGCGCAGGCGCCTCGGCGAACACGTCGAGCGGCTTCAGCGTCACCGCCCGGTCCGCCTGCGTGTAGTGGTCGACGTCGACCCGCCGGACGTACGCCTTCCGCTCATCCCAGTCGAGCGTGTCGACGTGGTACTGGACCGATTCGTGGAGGTAGATCGCGTCCTCGTGGACGAGCGTCTGGGCCGCGAACAGGTCCACCTCCCCGATGACCCGTGGCCGGTCGGGCGTCGTGTCGACGATCACGACGTTCTCCTCGGCCGCGGCCCGCAACGACACCGCCGAGGCCGGGAAGTTCTCGCTCGACCAGTACCACCGCCCGTCCGCCGCCTGCCGGACGTGGCCGTCCTCGCCGAGGAAGGCGAGCAGGTCGTCTGCAGCGGCGGGACCAAAGCGCTCACCGGGCTCGAACGGCAGCTCGAAGACGGCGGCCTTCAGGTGGGCGAGAAGGACGTGGAGGTTGTCCGGGTCGAGGCGGGCCTCCTCGGGGGCGCCGTCGATGAGGTACTCGGGGTGGTGGATGACGTACTGATCGACGGGTGAGGCACCCGCGACGAGGACGGCGACGCTCGCGCCCTGCCGGCGGCCGGCCCGCCCGAACTGCTGCCACGTCGCGGCGACGGACCCCGGATAGCCGGCCAGGATCGACGCATCGAGCCGGCCGATGTCGACCCCGAGCTCGAGGGCGTTCGTCGCGACCACGCCGAGCACCTCGCCGTCGCGGAGTCCGCGCTCGATCGACCGGCGCTCCGTGGGAAGGTAGCCGCCGCGGTAGCCGCGAACGCGCGACCGCGGTCCGAACCCCTCGCGGAGTGCCTCGCGCAGGCCGGTCAGGAGGATCTCGACCGCGACCCGCGATCGGCCGAAGACGATCGTCTGGCGACCCGCGCGGAGGAACGGGAGCGCCCAGCGATTGGCGAGCGTCAGGGCGGATCCGCGTGCCCCGGTGGCTGGGTCGAGGAGCGGCGGGTCGACGAGAAGGACGTGCCGCTCGCCGGAGGGCGCGCCGTTCCGGACGACCAGCCGCGCCGGCCGGCCGGTCAGGGTGCGGGCGAGCTCGGCTGGGTTCCCGATCGTTGCCGAGCAGCACACGATCACGGGCGACGAGCCGTAATGCGCACACAGCCGGAGGAGCCGCCGGATGACGTTCGCGACGTGGCTGCCGAAGACGCCTCGATAGGTGTGCAGCTCGTCGATCACGATCACCCGGAGCTGCTCGAACAGCTGGAACCACTTCGTGTGGTGGGGGAGGATGGCGGCGTGGAGCATGTCCGGGTTCGTGACGACGACCTGCCCGGCGCTTCGGACCGCCGACCGGATCGGGGCCGGCGTGTCGCCGTCGTATGTCGCCGCCGACACGCTCAACCCGGCCGCCCGGGACAGCTCCGCAAACTCGGCCACCTGGTCCTGGCCGAGCGCCTTCGTCGGGAACAGGAAGAGCGCCCGCGCCGCCGGGTCGTCGGCGAGCGCCTGCAGCGCCGGCAGCGCGTAGCAGAGGGTCTTGCCCGATGCGGTGGGCGTGACGACCACGACGTCCTCGCCCCCGTGGACCGCCTCAATCGCCTCGGCCTGGTGGGCGTAGAGCTGCTCGATGCCGCGCGCCGCAAGCCCATTCCGGATCCGCCGGTCGAGCCACCCGGGGAACGGCGTCCAGTCGGGATCACGCGCAGGCAGGACCGCGTGGTGGACGACGCCGCGGGCGAGCGACGGGTCGGCGAGGAGATCGTCCAGGACGGCCAGGGCAGGGGCCGGTGCGTACGTGCGCATCGCATCTCCAAACCGAACACATGTGCGAAATCTGCGCGAGTCTAGCAGGACCGTCGCGTGCGGTCGTGACAGGTTGGCTGTCACGGAACGTTCGGGAGGACCTGTTGCCGATCGGCAGCAATCGGTTTGACATGTCAGCTGCGCGCAGCTACGCTCGCCCGAGCCGATGAACGCCCGTCACGCCGCCCAGCCTGGTGACGAAGCCCCCGAGTCGCGACCGGACCCTTCCGGCCCGATCGGCGGCCTGCCCGACCTGTCCGCGCTCCCGATCGCGGGGATCACCCGGCGCCGAGTGGCCTTCCTCGCCGCGGTCTTCGTCTCCGCCTGGATCGTCATCGTGTTCGCCCGCCAGGTCGGCGACGCGTCGGCGGCGAGCGCGCGGGTCGACGACCTGCGGGCGTCGAACGAGGAGCTCGCCGGTCGGGTCGCGGCGCTCCGTCGCGAGTCCGAGCTCATCCAGCGCCCCGAGTACGTCCTCCAGCAGGCGCGCGGCTATCGCCTCGGTGAGGCCGGCGAGATCGCGTTCACGGTCGCCCGCAAGCGCGACCTCCCGCTGAACGCGCCCGGCTCGGCGTCGGTGCGGCTCGGGGCGACGACCGAGACGGTGACGCCGCTCGAGTCCTGGCTGTCCCTGCTGTTCGGGCCCGGTCGCTGACCGTCACGCCGCCACGTTCGGTGTCGGCTGGCTGACCACGCCGCGCCGACGCGACGCCCGTATCCTGTCTGACGTGGCGTAGCCGATCGGCAACACAAGGGCTGGTCGACCGCCGGCCGATTGCGCCGCGGAGGGACTGGATGCCGACGATCACGATCCCGATCGAGGACGTCGTCTTTGTCCTCTGCACGCTGGTCGGTGGTGGGCTCCTGCTCGTGACCGTCCTCGTCGACGACATCCTCGGTGGGCTCCTCGACGCGCTCCACCTGGGTGTCGACATCGGCGGGGTGTCGCTCATGCCGCTGATGCTCGGGTTCGTGTCGATGTTCGGCGTCGGCGGGCTGTTCGCGACGCAGCTCCTCGACGTCCACGGTGGCCAGGCCGCACTGATCGGGACGGCCTCGGGCCTCGCCGGGTTCGGCGTCGTCTACGCGATGTTCGGCGCGTTCCGGCGGGCCGAGGGGAGCGCCCCGTTCCAGCTGAGCGACCTCGTCGGGCGGAGCGGCTCGGTGGCCGTCTCGATCCCGGCCGGGCGGCTCGGCAGCGTCTACGTGAAGGCCGAGGGCCAGACCCACGAGTTCACCGCCAGCGCCGCCGTCGACCTGCCGTCGGGCACTCCGGTCGTCGTCACCGCCGTCGCGGGCAACGGCCTGGTCGTCCAGCCGGCGGCGATGCCGGCGACCGAGGGAGGACAAGCGAGTGTTTGACGGGCTGTTCCAGTTCGCCGGCGGCGGGACGCTCGTCGTCTTCGTCGGGATCGTCGTCCTGGTCCTGCTCATCGCCTATATCGGCAGCCGCTACAAGGTCGCCAAGGCGAACGAGGCGCTGATCATCAGCGGCCGGCGGGAGAAGACCGCGACGGGCGAGCAGCGGCTGAAGGTCGTCCGGGGCCAGGGGACCGTCGTCCTGCCGCTCCTCCACCGCGTCGGCGTCCTCAAGCTGACCGCCCGCCAGATCAACGTCAACCTGGCCGACGCGGTGTCGCGACAGGGCATCAAGGTCGCCGTCCAGGGCGTCGCGACGTTCAAGATCGGCGCCGACGACGAGTCGATCCAGAACGCCGCCGAGCGCTTCCTCGAGGCCCGCGACGAGGAGGTCGACTCGATCGTGAAGAACGTGCTCGAGGGCTCGCTCCGCTCGATCGTCGGCACGCTGACCGTCGAGGAGCTCAACCTCGACCGGATGAAGTTCCAGCAGGCGGTCCAGGACGCGGCCAAGGGCGACCTCTCGACGTCCGGCCTCCAGATCGACTCGTTCACGATCCAGGCGATCCGCGACGAGTCCGGCTACATGGACCTGATCGGCCAGCAGGAGACGGCCCGCCGCGAGCGCGACGCCCGCATGGCGAAGGCGGCCGCCGACCAGGAGGCGGCGGTCCGGGAGGCCGAGGCGAACCAGGTCAAGATCAACGCCGAACGCGACGTCGCCGTCCGCCGCGCCGAGACCGAGATGCAGATCGCGGCCGCCGAGGCGCGCGCGGCGCAGGCGGGGCCGCTCGCCCAGGCGGAGGCCCAGCAGGAGGTCACCCGCAAGCAGACCGAGCTCGCCCAGCTCGAAGCCGACCGCAAGCAGCAGGAGCTCGTCGCCTCGACCGTCCGGCCGGCGGAGGCCGAAGCGGACGCGGCGGTCAAGCGGGCCGAGGGCGACAAGCTCGCCCGGATCGCCCAGGCGCAAGCGGATGCCGAGCGGGTCAAGCTCGCGGGCGAGGCGCAGGCGCGGGTGGTCGAGGTCACGGCCGAGGCGACCGCGAAGCAGACCACCCTCGAGGGCAACGCCGAGGCCGGCATCGTCCTGTCGAAGGGCGAGGCCGAGGCGAAGGCGCTCGCGTTGCGGGCGGAGGCGTACCGCCAGTTCAACGAGGCGGCCGTCATCCAGACCGTCCTGTCGATGCTGCCCGAGATCGTCCGGGCCGCGGCCGAGCCTATGGGCAACATCGGCTCGCTGACGGTGCTCTCGTCCGATGGCGCGTCGGACATCGTCCGGACGACGACGCGGACGGTCGCCGAGGCCGGGGCCGCGGTGAAGGGGCTGACCGGGATCGATGTTCCGGGGCTGCTCGCCGGGGCGATGGGCGCGGCGACCGCCGGCAACGGGACCCGCGGACCGAGCGATCCCGAGCACGGCGGAGGGCGCGGCGGTCGGCGGCGCCCGGTGACATCCGATGGCGGCGCGGCGAAGCAGGCAGCCCGGCCGGCGGCCGCGGCGTCGCGGCCGATCGATCCCGCAGAGGCGTTCGCCCGGGCCGGGGCCGCGATGAGCCGCGCGGTCCACGGGACGCCGGATGCCAGCGTGCCGCCGGAGCCTTCGGAGCCGGCGCCGAGCATCGCTCCGCACGCCCCGACGGCACCACCCGAAGCAGCGGCGTCATCGGCGGCCACGCCGGTCGCTCCCATGACGCGGCCACCAAGCGACCGCGCGATCGGCCATGCTCGACCGGCGCCGTCGATCGCCGGCATCGGGGCCGAGACGAGGATCGACGAGGCGGCTGTCCGACTCGCCAACGAGCTGCGGGCGATCCCGGGGATCGAGCGGTTCGGCAGCCTGGCCCTCGAAGACCTCGATCGGACGGGGCCGCGTCCGCTCCGCACGATCTGGCGGCTCGCCCGGGCCGAGCTCGACGAGCGCTACGGGCACGTCACGATCGGCGAGATGCTCGAGCGCTATGGCGGCGGGCGGTTCGGTGGAGGGGGAACCGCGGCCCCGGCCTGACCGAGCCCCGCTCGCCTCGCCGAGCGGAGGTCAGCGGCCGCTGACCGTCGCCGGCTTCTCGAGGACGACGTCGAAGAAGTCCTTCGTCAGGTCAGCCTTCGGATACCGCCCGAGGATTCCCTCGAACCGCGCGTAGAACGCCTCGTCGAGCGGCGTCTCGCGGAACCGGAGCGCGCGGATCCGGAAGCCGATCCGGCGGAAATACGCCTCGTACTGCTCCCAGGTGAGCCGGTTGACCCACGCCGCGCCCTCGGCCGGCTTGCCGTGCGCCTGTCGCCAGGCGGCGATCACCTCGTCGTCGAACAAGAGATGCGGGAAGGGGAACAGCAGCTCGCGGTACAGGTGCGACGCGAGGGGTCCGCGGTAGAGGTTGGCGCTCATCCAGGCCAGTCCGCCTGGTCGCATGATTCGGAACAGGTCCCGCAGGACGGCGTACGGGTGGACGACGTGCTCGAGGACGGTGAACGAGATCACCCGGTCGAACGAGTCGGCATCGAACGGGCTGTCGACACCGATGTCCGTGCAGACGTAATGAGTCCGCTCGTCGGCGAGCGTCGCCCAGGCCGCCCGCTCGACGACGTCGACGCCCCACGCGTCCGCGTCGAAGTGGTGACTCAGGTACCAGACCTCGAAGCCGGCGTTGCAGCCGAGCTCGAGGACGCGCTTGCCGGCGAGGTCAATCTGGCGGTGGATGCCGACGAGCCGCCGGCGGGCGCGGGTCTCCCGGCTCGTCTGGTCGTACGTCGGGGGCGCCGGCACGAGCGGCTTCGACCGGTATTCCTCGTTCAGCGCCTCGATCAGCGCCACGTCCATCGCCGCGGGTTGCGCGCCCGTCTCATAGAGCGAGCGGACGATGCGCCCCGCGTCGGCAATCTCGGGCGGCTCCGGCCAGTCGTCGCCGACCGGTGCCGGCCGTGGGGTGACGCCGTATGAGGGTGGCAGCCGGCGCGCAGAGGCGGGGTCCGTCGCGGACCGCTCCGTCCCGTCGATCCGACCCTGGCCGGCAATGACGCTTCCCGCCCGGGCGAGCCATCCCCCGAACGATCGGCGGCCCGACCGGCCGAGCCGTCGCGCGCGCCAGGCGAGTGGAGCGGCCGGCGAGGCGGCGACACGGCGCCAGACTGCGCGTGCGGCGCCGTGGGCAGTGGCTGACGGGTTCATGGCCACGGATGCTACGACGCCGCGGGTTTCTGCCGGGCTGCTGCTGGTGGACCTCCTCGAGGATGTCGATCGGCGCGTCCTCAGCGAACCGTCGTGTCGTCGCCCTCACCGCGTTCGCTGGGGCGCGGTTGCTCCTCGTCGAGCCCGGCGCCCGCCGTGCGATCCGTCGTGCCGGTGTCGCGGAGCGCGGCTCCGGCGTCGCCGGTCGCCGCGGATGAGCCGGCAAGAACGCCGCCCTCTTCGTCAATCGTGACCTCCTCGCCGCGAACCGGCTCCGATGCGCTGGTGCCGGCGCCCGTGGCACCCACCCCGGCCGTCGCGGGCGGCTCAGTCCAGCCCTGGTCGTCGACCTCGTTCCTGTCAACATCGAGCACGACGCTGCCGGAGTCGGCGTCCGCGTCGAGGATCACGGAGCGGGGGATGTACAGGTCGGTCGTGAAGATCAGGCCCTTGGTGACGAGGATGTAGTTGGGGCCGACCTGCTCGACGTCACCGATCTTGTCGCCGTTTCGGTCGTGAGCCGTCCAGCCAGGCTGTACCGCGTCGTCACGAGTTGCCATCCGGACCCCCCAGGGTTCGAGGCTCGAAGCGACGTACGTCGCCGCACGTAGCCGTGAGCCGTCAGGCTCGGTTCCGTTCGCGCGCGCGCGCGAACGGGCGGTGTCCGGGTGGCTTGCAGTTCGGTTGCAGGGACCGGCGGGCGGCGGTTGCCCCGTTGCAACGCCCCTGCAACGCCCTGGCCTCAACCGTCGAACCGGAACGTCCCTCAAGGCGATCATCGACAATCCTATCGGCGGCGAGAAGCAATGGGAGCTCCTCGCGGCAGCTGGTGTGATCGTGACGGTGCCGATGATCATCATGTTCTTCCTCGGGCAGCGCTACTTCCTCGAGGGCATCGCGACGATCGGCTCGAAGGGCTGATGTCGGCGGGCGACCGGGCGACGGGCGGCGAGCGGGATCGCCGGTACGGCCCCCTCGTGCTCGGCCTCGACGTCGGCGGGACGAAGCTGGCCGCGTCGGTTGTCGCGCCGGACGGGCGCGTCTTGTCGTGGGCAACCGAGCCCACGCGGGTCGAGGAGGGCGCCGATGCGATCATCGCCCGCCACATCGCGCTCGGGCGGGAGGCGGTCGCGCGCGCGGGCGTCGGGTGGGACGAGATCGGCGCCATCGGGATCGGCTGCGGCGGCCCACTCGATCCCGAGGCGGGGATCATCCAGTCACCGCCGAACCTCCCGGGCTGGGACGACGTGCCGCTGGTCGCGATCATCGAGGGCGCGTTCGATCGGCCGGCGGTCGTCGAGAACGATGCCACTGCGGCGGCGCTCGCCGAGTACCAGTTCGGTGCCGGACGGTCGCGCGGCGTCCGACACCTCGTCTACCTGACGATCTCGACCGGGATCGGCGGCGGGCTGATCCTCGACGGGCGGCTCTATCGCGGGGCAGCCGGAAACGCAGGCGAGCTCGGACACCTGACGGTCGACCGGCTCGGGCGGCCGTGCGGTTGCGGCAGGCGGGGCTGCCTCGAGGCGTACGCGTCGGGAACGAACATCGCGGTCCGGGCGCGCGAGGCGCTCGCGACCGGGGAGGGCTCGATGCTCGCCGCCCTTCCGGTCGTCACCGCGCGCGACGTCGCCGAGGCGGCGGCCGCGGGCGACCCGCTCGCGGTGCGGGTGTGGGACGAGACGACCGCGATCCTCGGGTCCGCGGTGGCGAACATCCTCGACGTGTTCAACCCCGAGCTCGTCGTCCTCGGCGGGGGCGTCACCCGCGCGGGTGAGCAACTGCTGCGGCCCGTGCGCGACGCCGGTCTCGGCCAGGCGATGGGTCCGGCCCGACGTTCTGCGGACATCGTCCTTGCCGAGCTTGTCGACCAGGTCGGGGTGGTCGCCGCGGCCGCCGTCGCGTTCGAGCGGCTCGATCGGTTCCCCGTGCCGCCGGAAGGGGCCGCGCGGGACGCGACGGACGCGCTCGCGCCGGCGGAGCCCGGATCGGCGCGGCCGGCGGGAGCCCAGGTCGCACATGGCTGACGTCGACGGCGGCGTCGCGCGCCGCCAGCTCGCCGAGCATCTCGCCCTCGCCGCGGACGTCGAGCGTCTCCTGCCCGTCCTCGACCAGGTCGGCGACCGGCTCATCGCCGCGTTCGCCGACGGCGGCCGCCTCTACACCTTCGGCAACGGGGGCAGCGCGGCGGACGCCCAGCACCTTGCCGCGGAGCTCATCGGGCGGTACCGCCGCGATCGACGGCCGCTCCCCGCGGTCGCCCTGACGGTGGACCCGGCGGTCGTCACGTGCATCGGCAACGACTACGCGTACGAGGAGGTCTTCGCTCGCCAGGTCGAGGCGCTTGCCGGGCGGGGTGACGTCGTCGTGGGGTTCACGACGAGCGGCCGCTCGCCAAACGTGGTCCGCGGCCTCGCCGCCGGCCGTTCCCGCGGTGCGACGACGGTCCTGTTCGGTGGCGGCCCCGACGACGGTGGTCCGGCCGCCGCCGAGGCCGACCTTGCCCTCGTCGTCCCGTCGGCGACGACCGCACGGGTCCAGGAGATGCACCTGCTGCTGCTCCACCTCCTCTCGGAGCGGGTCGACGCGTGGGCGGCAGGCGAGACGGACGTGAAGGAAGGCCCTGGATCGAGGGACACTCGGGCGGATGCCGGGGAGGACGACGCAGCGCCGACGGTCGACCCGGCCCAGGGATAGGCGACCAGAGGAGGGGCCACGACCCGGTGACCGATGACGCGCGCGCCCGAGCGACCAACGGCCGGACGGAGCGGCCCTCCCGCGTCCTCCACATGATCGGCAACTCGCACATCGACCCGGTCTGGCTGTGGCAGTGGCCGGAGGGCTTCCAGGAGATCCGGGCGACGTTCCGATCGGCGCTCGACCGGATGAACGAGTACTCCGAGTTCATCTTTACCTGCGACTCCGCGGCCTACTACGAGTGGATCGAGGAGATCGATCCGGAGATGTTCGCCGAGATCCGGGCCCGGGTCGCGGAGGGTCGCTGGGAGATCGTCGGCGGCTGGTGGGTCGAGCCTGACTGCAACCTCCCGGGCGGCGAGTCGTTCGTCCGCCAGGCGCTCTACTCCCAGCGCTACTTCCTCGAGAAGTTGGGGCGGATCGCGACCGTCGGCTACAACGTCGACCCGTTCGGGCACAACGGGATGCTCCCGCAGCTCCTGTCGAAGGCCGGGATGGAGGCATATGTCTTCATGCGGCCGGGCCCGCACGAGATGACGCTGCCGACGGTCTTCTGGTGGGAGTCGGCCGACGGCTCGCGGGTCCTGACGATGCGCCTGCCACACGAGTACTGCTCGCCCCGCGAGGACCTCGGCAACCACCTCGACAAGTCGATCGCCCAGCTCCCGGAGCCGTGGACCGAGATGATGTGCTTCTACGGCGTCGGGAACCACGGCGGCGGCCCGACCCGCGCCAACCTCGACAGCATCCGGGCGCTCTCCGAGGTCGGGACGATGCCGCGCCTCGTCCACAGCACCCCGGCCCGGTTCTTCGAGCGCGTCCGCAGGTTGAG
>Ga0255338_1006031_pt1 | contig 10617 bp, 9 predicted proteins | sample MeOH1_35cm_T4_19_FD_203715 | JGI IMG/M metagenome (GOLD analysis project Ga0255338, IMG submission 203715) | Sandy soil microbial communities from University of British Columbia, Vancouver, Canada - MeOH1_35cm_T4_195 | ecosystem: Engineered > Artificial ecosystem > Sand microcosm > Unclassified ... | reverse complement strand
CGCAATGTCATGTTAGCCGCGTTACCTGCAAAGCTGAGGAAATTAAACGTGTCTGAGACGTTGAATGAGTCGCAAACGAGTAATTTACCCCGTAGTCTTAGAAGCCTCATTGTGACGTCGTTTGCACGTGCGCGAGACTGCAGCCTTCTTCCCAACTTGCAGAAACTCGTCATCACAACTTGCACGTCATACGAGTCGGATCTACCACTGCGACTGCCGCGATCGTTGAAGAAGTTGGTCATACACTTCGCTGGAAACAACCGTATACCACCGTTTACGGCCGACTGGTTCAGTAGCCTCCCGCCCAACATTACACGTCTCGATTTGAGCGGTGGTATCTCTCTGTCGAATGCGAGTTTTGCGGATTTTTGGATAGTGCCATCTACGTTAAAGATGCTCTACCTGCGTCCGAAAAGATGTGCTGACCTAGGCATGCTACGTAGACTTATCCAAGAGGTCAAGCTTCCGACATCGTTGACTGATTTTCAACTCTTGTTAGATGAAACGGATAAGCATCAAACGTCGAGTGCGCTAACCGACACGGACATCAAACACTTTCTGAGACGATATAGCCAACTTCAAAGATGTTATTTCATCAACTGTGCAAATTTCGATTACGACCATGATCACTACAGCGACGTTGATAACTCGAATTTACGCCGAGAATGGCAGTCTTGGATTCCAGTCACCATGATGTTTTTTTGGGTAACACGAGCAGCTCATTGATAGAAGAAGCTATATGTGTGGCGATCTGCGATGGAAGTGTGTTGCGTGACCCCTCGTTCGGATGCACAAGTGAACAAACACCAACGCTGGGACGGGTTATGTTCCGTACCGAGAATATGCATTGACGCTGTGGGATATTTCAGTCACCGGCGTAGGTAACAGCGACGACGATGCCATTCATGATGTTTGGGCGCAGTACTTGACGCGCCTCATTGGCAAATTGGCCTCCGAATAAATCATTTGGTTTTTTTCCTACTAGAATTTTTTTTTACCAATTACCGATTGTGGATTGTTCGTTTCATCGCTCACTGTGACTTGTCTGTGATAACTCGCCATGTCCAATAACAATGATATCGATCAATTATTGTCGGCGAGCGCAGCAAATGGCCTGTTGGATTTCGTACAGTTCTTGGTGAGTAAAGGCGCCAATATCCATGCCAACAACGATGACGCGATACGTGTGAGCGCAAAACACGGCCACTTGGAAATCGTCAAGTTCTTGATGGCAAAGGGTGCGGATGGAAGCTACCTAGTACCTACTATGTGCAGGTGCAAAGTATGGCCACCTGAACATCGTGGAGTACGCGGTAGAGATGGGTGCTGATATTCACAGTAAAAACAATTATGCCGTGCGCACGAGCGCGAAACATGGCCATTTGGAGATTGTCAAGTATTTGATAGAGAATGGTGCTGATGTTCGCGCATGTAACCATGCTGCTTTGCGCAACAGTGCAGAGCATGGTCACATGGAGATTGTCAAGTGCTTGGTCGCAAATGGTGCCAACGTTTTTGTTGTCGACAGTTATGCGTTGCGACTCAGCGCTGAAAATGGTCATTTAGACGTGGTCAAGTACTTGGTGATGCAAGGCTGTAGCATTCGGGCTGTCAAACAGGGGTGTTAAGTCATGGATGACCATCCATATCTATCCACTCTCTCATCCGTATGACTTAGTCGTTTATCCTTCTCATCCGCGATCCACGACTTAACAGCTCTGATCCGTATGACTTAGTCGTTTATCCTTCTCATCCGCGATCCGCGACTTAACAGCTCTGCAACGCTGGTCTTGTGTTTACAGTGTCATTGAACGCAACTGTCGGCGGAATCAATGTGCCTTGCACCCGCGACCCATTGACATCCATCCATGGGCTTCAAACGCAATCGCCAACACGTCACGAAAGACGAGGAGGACAAGCACCACGAGGAAGTCACAGCCGTTGTGCCCCTAAAGAGGACTGTATCGCGCACCCCGCACCAGGAGGAGGACGGCACACAGAGTCATATACTCAGCAGCGCACTCAAAATGCAGGCAGTCGGTAATGCGGAAGTGGTTGATGTCGTGGTCGCATTCAGAACAAGAGCACTCTCTTTTCTTCAGAAGACACGAGACTACATTGAGCGAGCACTGACAGAGGAATTGTGGATGCAATTGCACGCGATACTCGGCGAATTGAAAATGACAGCTACGTTTGGTGATTTGGTATCACGGCATGCAGAGTACAGCAAGGTAATGGATGCTATTTGTAAAGTGGAACCGTACCACGTGATACAGCGTCTCATTCGACATGACCTGTTGAATTTGGACATTTCCAAGTTCGAGTCGAGACGCCATTTTGCGGTGGCATGCATGGTACAAGTGGAACATGAAGCGTCATCCCATCTTCTATCGTCTGTAGACCAGAGTTGTTAAGTCGTGGATCGCGGATGAGAAGGATAAACGACTAGATCATACGGATGAGAGAGTGGATAGATATGGATGGTCATCCATGACTTAACACCCCTGCTGTAGACAAGGCGTACTTTAAGTGTCTGCAATCGCCGGAAGTGCTCTTCACCCAAATACTCGTCGAGGCGGAGTCGGCGCCGCGATCGTTCATGGCAAAGCCCTTGTCGCCCCTGATGAACGTCGTCTTTCAAAATGCCGGTCTTGCCAAATTCGTTTCTGGTGCAAACCGCGCGATTGATCTATGTCAACGAGATCTCAACAAGATTAGATTGCATCTACCTGTCCACTGGCAATCGCCGTTCCCAGTCACTGCAATGGAGGCGTGGACGAATGCATTTGCTACAGTGCTCTTGAGCGACTATCCGAACCACCAAGCACAATTCATACAATCCATAAAGTCCTTCATAAAGGATCAAAAAGCGCTTCATCATGAACAGGAGAGCAATGATCCTCATTCCACCCCATTGTCCGTTGCGATGCACTTTGTGCCAACAATCATTGATACGATGAATCACATCCTCTTCGAGTACTTGGCGGCAGGTGTGATTAAGATTGGAAGTGTCGTTCCAGATGGTATGAGCGACATGGCATACCTGGACTTGCAACAAGAACTACTGAAATAAAGTACAATGATTACCATGCATACAATCTCAGAAAAGCTGCTTACATTTTTTTTTCTTCAAAATCAGACTCGGCACACGCCACGTTCCGTTAATGCACTCCACTTCCGCCGAAGCACGATGTGCATGGCGGGAAATGGACTGCCGCCAAATATTGGATCAGCGGAAATTGACTTTGCTCAGATGTAAAGATCGGGCACGTCAGAGACCAATAGTACTGCAATCTTACGTGCCCTATTTTGTACAAATGCGCCATTACGACGAATGTGCGTAAACCAACCAAGTGCCTCCAATTCGCGACACACGTGCGCGACTACATGAGTGCGGTAGTCAGAGCGTTCAAAATGTTCGTCGAGCCAGATTTCGGCGAGACCATTCCCTCCAATCTGGTCGTTGAACTTTGTGAAGAGCGCGGCGCGCTCCGCATCGTGAATCTCGGGTGTGTATGACTTGTCGCAGTAGTCGGAAGGTTTTCGGAGGCTTTGTTGTTGTGCAGCGGAGCAAGTAGGATCAGTCATTTAAAGTTGGATGTTCGTGTACGGTATGTAGGATCGAATGATTGAAGAAGCGCCGTGTCGCAACAACAGTCGAATACACTAAAAATAATTGAAGCAAGCAGTAAATATTTTTATGCGTGTGCGTGTGTGTGTGGCGTACACAAGCATTCTTTGTTTGTGTCTGCCACGCTTATTGTGTTTGCCACACTTACATGCACAACGCTACACAATACCATTGTGTTTTTGTTTGCGCGATGTGCATTGTGAAAAGGTGGAGTGATGTGAAATGAGGAGTCAAAATGTATGTTTTTTTTTTTTTTTTTTTTTTTTTTTTTTTTTGAGGGAAGGAGCCGAATGCCGATAATAATGTCCTTTCGTATTCAGTAGAGTCAGTGTCAGCCTTGGATCCGAGTGTGACATGGCGCAACAACGCGAAGGATTCTTTAGATTTGTGAGGAAACACAATGTCGATAATCTGGTAGATGTTTTGAGTGCGAACCATTTCTCGCTAAAATCCGAGATATTCTTGGACGAGTTCTGGGACACGCCCGATTTGGCGCTCATGCAAGTGAATGTGAGATTAAAAACAAGAGATGGAAAAATCATCGTAACACACGCGACAAAATCTTCTTCCGAGATCTCAATGTTGGTGTCCAACGCCATCGGCAAGACTGTTGATTTTCCAACGGAAGCTGGAGAAATCAAAAAGATTTGCACGCATAAATTGGCCACGCTTCCTACGTTGCGAACAGTGTATACGTCGCCCAACGAGCAATGCATTGTTAGAATCGATACGTTCAAAAGCAACGGCCTATTTTGGACGGTTGGAAGTACAAATTCTATGGCCGACGTTATTGGCTTAACAAAAAAGTTTGGACTAGGTGAGACGCTTGTCCCTTGTTCGTGCGGTAAGCTTATTGTTGCTCTGAAAAATGGCGAACTGTCAGAAGCGTTAGAAGGCATTCTTTCTAAATTTACTGAATGTTGTAATGGAACATGCCGTGATTTGTCCTTTTCTGGAATCGAACACAGCGAATTCCATTATGAAAAGTTCGACAACGCGCGCGCCATCGCAACCACGGCGCAAATACCTTTTAAATTGGCATTTCGATGCGCTGCGGAGCTAGCGGATCTACAATAAATGTACATTTGTTTTTGGGCCAATTTGCCATCTTACTACACGATCCTACTGGTTAAAAAAAAATATTGTGAATGATTGAGGTCGTCAAAGAATACTTGTGTATTGGCAAACACAAGGCTGTCCTCTTGTGTGTGGCATTTCATAGCTCGTGTACCTTCATCTTGTCCCTCCCAGCAGGGATGTTAAGTCATGGATGACCATCCATATCTATCCACTCTCTCATCCGTATGACTTAGTCGTTTATCCTTGTCATCCGCGATCCACGACTTAACAACTCTGCCTCCCAGTTCAGTACTTCCCCTCACTGGCCATTCGACCAGATGTCCGGTCGCATTGGCATTTGTTCTGATGAATGGGTGCTTGTCGTTGCGTTATTACCATGGGCATGCATCCGACGTCTATGGATGACTGGAAATCGTGGTATACAGCGCATCATGACTTCAAACGCGCAATCCATGACATTGTCGCGATCTGATTGCCAGCCACGCATTGACTCGCTCTCATCTCTAAAGAGTGAACTCATGAAGAATGATGTCTTCTACCAGAGGGCGTTGTTTGACTGGGCGTTGAGGACGTATAAACATGGTATTGGACAGCTTGAATTGTCGTTGGATGACACCCCCATTCACGCATCGTTCGCCAATGACAATGATTGGAAATCGCTACGCGCGGTGACAATAATCGCCGACTTGCTATGCAAGCCGTATAAAGCGATTGGAGATGTCATTTTGCCACCGACTGTTTCAGATTTGACAGTGTATCGGCTTAGTAACCTGCCGAACGCAAGCGCCGCGTCCCGTATATTTGGAATGGGCGTCGTGCATTTGCACGTCCATGGCTTTTCTATGCTGGAGGCGGCACATTATTGGGCGCATTACTCCTCGTTAGTTCCCTGCGGCAAGAATCTATTGACGCTGGAGTGGCGTATTCAAAACGAGTCTGCTTGTACTGAAAATTTGCGCGTACCAAAATTTGTTGATTTGCGCGACGTATGTCCAGCACTGGAGGATTTACAGATGGATGTACCATCCAGGTCGGGCGTCCACATTTTTCTGCCCGAATCGCTCCGACGTCTTGGTCTTCATGTACTGTATTCTGGATCGACCTCGCTCGTACCGCTACCCGCCATTGCGACACAACACCCGGGTGTCGTGGAGTTGAGTTTGACAAGATCAATGTTTCCAAAAGAAGGGCGTGTATGCTGTGACGAAAATGAAGTATTGGCAATACTGGAGGCGTGTCCGAATGTGCAAACATTGAAAGTCGCACTTGGATATATTACATGCCAAAATGCCTCACTGCCCACCTACTGTCGTCATGTGACGCAAATGACGGGCATGACATTTACATCACTCAGGTTCGATAAACTCGCGACCGCGTCTCGTTACTTACAACACGTTACAACACCCATCAATGTGCTGTTGATGGGTGGAGACCAAGATTACAATGATTTGTACAGGCGTTCAGATAAGCTCAGTGAGATGGTATGCTCACCATCAGTACTCTTGGCCATGTGCAACACTTACGCAAGTATCACAGCCCGTATCAATATTCATGTCGTGGCATACGATTGGACGTCTGCTGATCATGCTGTCATGTGTGCCATTTTGACACACCGTTTGGTCTCGCGTCTTTATATTGTATGTTTACAAGATGACGCTGTCAGAAATGACGATGTCAATATGGCATCGATGAGTGACGGGAGCATTATAGCACGAGAACTGGATGTGTCGCTCTATTCAATCGAAGCATCTGAACGCTATTTGGAGATTGCCGCCACCAAGTTTGCGCAGCTCGAGACGCTGTACATGACATTCGACATATACGATGACAACAGGACCGTGGTTATACGTCCTACGCGCCCACTGCCCAGTACACTTCGCACATTACGCTACCACTTGTCAAAAGTGCAGATTACATCGGAATTTATGGATACGATACCACTCACCTTGACGAGTTTGGATTTGCAAATCAAGGTACACTATGATGTGTGCAAAACTGATTTTCTCCACCAAGTCGTGCTCGTCCTACAGTGCAGTGCATTATGGACTACGCCCAGAGTACGCGTGGCAATCATATGCTCAAGTTTGCTTGCATTGTCGGCATCTGAAAATGAGGAAGTGGATGATTTGGTTGCGCGCGGTAATCTTCTTCATTCCACCCATTCTCAACTACAACGCACTGAACGTATGACGATACTGCACAAAGGTTCAATCCCGTCTGCTGTGTACATTTTTTCCCGCGAGTGGCCTGACATTACAGTTGGACTAAGCTGAATAGAAAATGGGAAATGTAAATAAACTCGTCTATTGCACAATTTATCGGGTTTACCGACAATAATACGCAACAGGCAGATAATGCAACTCCCTGCTACTGTTGCCTTCTTTGTGTGTCTCGGGTTGCGCTTTACAAACTTTTCGGAGTCATCGCTACCAATACGACATTTAGGTTGACATCGCGATATCAATACGATTAGCAAAAAAAAGCTCTTAGGCACTGATGGTGATTTTAGTCCATTTCCGCCATATATTGGATATATGAGCATCTATCGACAACCAGTCGACAATTGATCTATACGAAGGAGTCCACTATGGTGTGACCATCGTAAGAGCTCCATAACAGAGTTGTTAAGTCGTGGATCGCGGATGAGAAGGATAAACGACTAAGTCATACGGATGAGAGAGTGGATAGATATGGACGGTCATCCATGACTTAACACCCCTGCTCCATAAGGGTTGCCGCACCTGAGAAGGTCGTATCCACCTGGAAAACAGAAACTCCTTCTTGTAGTAAGCTCTCCAGAGATGATTTGGGATCAGACGAAGAAAGGCGGTGGTCCGACATGGGGAGACCGTGTGTAAGGAATGAGTACCGACGGCGGCTGGTTGTTGCGTAGCTAATACACTAGACCGCGTCCGTGTCGTTTGTGTTTGCCACATCCCCTGTGTATGCACGTGTTAGTGTTTTTTACGTGACCAATTGCAGTGCTGTCTGCAGTTCTGCAGTCTAATACCAGCAACATGAGTATTTGTTCGATTCACGACGAATTGAAACGTGCTGCTAAAACGGCGGACTTGGTGCAAATTAAGGCATTGGCGGAGAAGGGTGTTAACATTCATATAGATGGACACGTGGCTCTTAGGTTGAGTGCCAAGCGTGGTCATTTGCATGTAGTCAGATATTTACTTGAGCAGGGTGCTGATATTCACGCAAGTAATGACGATGCTCTCCGTCTTAGCGCCGAAAATGGCCATTTGGAAATTGTCAAGTACTTGGTGGAGAATGGCGCTAATATACACGCCGATGATGATTACGCACTGAAGTACGGCGCATGGAACGGGCATTTGGATGTGCTCAAATTTTTGATAGATCAGGGTGCTGATATTCATGCCGAAGATGACCTTGCACTTCGAATGAGCGCACGAGATGGCCATTTGGACGTGGTTGAGTATTTAGTGGCAAATGGCGCAAATATCCATGCTCACGGTGAAGACGCGTTACAGAGGAGCGCGGAACATGGCCACGCAGATGTGGTGAAATATTTGATTGCAAATGGCGCGAATATTCACGCGGATGACGACTATGCGCTGCAACTCGCCGTACAAAATGTTCATTTGGATACAGTTAAATATCTGTTAGTCAAAGGCGCTAATGTCCATGCGGGGAATGATTTTCCACTCCATTATAGTGCTGAGAATGGCCATTTGGATTTGGTCAAACTCCTGGTACAGAATGGCGCCGATATTCATTCTCGTAACGATAAAGCACTACGAGGAAGCACTGATTCGGGCTACGCAAAGGTGGTCAAATACCTGGTAGAGAAGGGTGCCGATGTCCGTGTTGTCCGCGACCAGGGCTTAAGGACAAGCGCGTGGAATGGCCATTTGGAAATGGTGGAATATTTGCTGTACGAAGTTCATCACGGTCAAACACGTGATTTCGATTTCAAGTATAATATTGTCAAAGACTATCCCATTGTCTCTCACTTTCAAGCTGAGCGTTTGAGACGCCAAAAGATTCAATTGAAAATTGCACAAGAACTACCCCTACATGCACTGCGTCTCCATCTTCGACCAACAAGCACTAGAATTCAATACATGGACAAGTACTTTGGCCGGCACTTTCCTGATCGTCGATACTGGGAGTAAATAAATTCTTCTTGACACTTCTTTACCATAGCGAGTGATGGACGGGAAGATGAGCGGTCGGGATAGTTCGCGCTTCCCTGTACACGTAGTTCTGTGGAAAGTGTAATATGGAGTGGTTACAAACGCTTGCTGAAATATTCTTCCGGAGTGAAGTAGCCGATGATCATACTCCGTCATCGAAAAAATATTTTCCTCTGTCCGTGCTCGTAATTGGCCGAGGCTGTCCAGGCAGGGCCATTAAGTCGCGGGTGCAAGTATTCAAAGTATAGTTTTTTTCACTTCATTTTGGTGAAGATTTAATTTTCGAATTTTGAGTGCTTACTTTTCGTATGAGGTGTTCAATTGGCCGAGGCACTCGTCAATTGTGGTCAAAAAAAAATCGGTGACATTTACAAGAAATATTTGTTCGAGAACAATCGTTGAAAAATACGCCCACACTTTCCGTTCACAAATTACCATCCGCACTTGTGTATGTTCTCAGCAAGAGATTTGTCGATCTTCTTTTGTTGGGTTCGCTCATACTTGAGCACTACTGACCGAGTATTACTGTCCACGAAATCTAGAGGACTACATGAACTAGGCCGGTGTTCATTCTTCTTATCCACGATCCACTATCCAATAACCGCTGCCCAGCGGCAGGGGTGTTAAGTCATGGATGACCATCCATATCTATCCACTCTGTCATCCGTATGACTTAGTCGTTTATCCTTCTCATCCGCGATCCACGACTTAACAACTCTGCCCAGCGGACGTGCGAGTAAGTAAAGTTCAGTTTTCGCCCCATTTTTATTTTGCAAAGATTTGATTTCCAAATTTTGAGTGCCTAACTTTCGTATGAGGTGTTCAATCAGCCGAGGCGCTCGTCAATCGTGGTCAAAAAAAAAAAAAATTCGGTAACATTTTCAAGAGATATTTGTTCGAGAACAATCGTTGAAAAATACACCCACATTTTCTATCCACAAATTACCATCCACATGTGTGAGTTTCCCAGCAAGAGACTTGTTGATCTACCCTTGTTGAGTTCACTCATATTTGGGCGTTGAGTGACTGAGTATTACTGCTCACTAAATTTGGTGGTTATTGAGCAGGCTGGACATGGAAGGCGTGCTATCAAACAATTTCCCCAGGTATCACAACGCTTTTGTATTACCCCGCCCCGTTAGCTGCCTTAACGTGAGTAAATCCCCAATTTTACTGACCATCCTTAAAGTAGACTAGGCTCGTGTAGTTAGTAGAGAGTTGTCACCAGGAAAAGAATAACAACTTCGTTTGCCGGGGTAACTTGGCATCTGTGACCAGCTTCTTAAGTCAAACAGTCAACAGTATTTTCTGGGGTGCTCTGCAAACCAGTAAGCCGGCCCACCGAACATTGCCAGCCCTTACTTGCCGGCTTTCCAAATGGTTATCTTTCTATCCTTGGCCATGGACCGTGCATTGTCTGTCTTTCGTATTTTTCACATACAATCCTCTCCCCTTTTGTCCAGATCAAGTAGAGTTATCCCTTTAGCAGTAGTAAGCGAGAGGGGTTGTCCATAACCGGCTGGATCTTCTTGCGCTAGCCTGGGCGTATTACCCTCCTCTGGTCCGTTCGTTTAGTGTTCGTGAATGAGCGTATTCTGTTCAAGTGTTCTGTGTTGGTGGAATAACTTCGGCCCATACGCTTGGCGTATGGGCCAAAATTTTTTTTTTACAGACCTGTGATTTCCGCTATTTGCAGGCTTACCCGCTATTTGTGGCTACCTATCCCCAGACAGGTCAATA
>Ga0255338_1006030_pt1 | contig 10619 bp, 10 predicted proteins | sample MeOH1_35cm_T4_19_FD_203715 | JGI IMG/M metagenome (GOLD analysis project Ga0255338, IMG submission 203715) | Sandy soil microbial communities from University of British Columbia, Vancouver, Canada - MeOH1_35cm_T4_195 | ecosystem: Engineered > Artificial ecosystem > Sand microcosm > Unclassified ... | reverse complement strand
GAACATCGATTTCCGCGCCGACGAGGCGCTACGCCGCCGTCTTCAAACGAGGTCCAATGCCCAAAGCTTTTAAGACGGTCACCATCTCGGCCGCCCGCGCGATGAACGAGAACAAGGCCGCGAACATACTCGTGCTCGACGTCCGCAAGACGAGCCCGCTGTCCGACTACATGATCATCGCGACCGCGCTGTCGCGGCCCCACCTCGAGTCCCTGGAGGACAAGCTCGCCGAGGAGCTGGAGAAGTCCGGCCTGCGCGTGCACCACCGCAACCGCCCGCAGAGCGACCTGTGGCGCGTGCTCGATTTCGGCGGGCTCATCGTCCACCTCATGGTCGAGGAGGCGCGGGAGCTGTACGCGCTCGAGCGGCTGCACGACGGCGCCAAGGAGCTGGCATGGCGGAACTGATCGAAGTCCTGACGCAGACCGCGCGCCTGGGCGCCAGCGACCTGCATCTCGTCGTCGGCAAGCCGCCGATGGTGCGGCGCCAGGGCATCATCGAGCCTCTGCCCGGCCTTCCCGAGATCAAGGCCGAAGAGTGCGAGAAGATGATCTACTCGGTGCTCACCGAGGCCCAGCGCGCGAAGTTCGAGGAGGCCTGGGAGCTCGACGGCTCGGTGTCCCTTCCCGGCGTCTCCCGCTTCCGCCTCAACGTCTTCCGCCAGAAGAACGGCATCGCCGCCGTCTTCCGCGTCATCTCCGCCAAGATCCCGACGCCGGCGGAGATCGGGCTGATGCCCTCCATCACGAACCTCGTCGACCTGCCGCGCGGCCTCGTCCTCGTCACCGGCCCGACGGGCTCGGGCAAGTCCACGACGCTGGCGACCATGATCGAGCAGATCAACCAGAAGCACCAGAAGCACGTGCTGACGATCGAGGACCCGATCGAGTTCGTCTACGAGGACAAGCAGTCCGTCATCCTCCAGCGGGAGATCGGCTCGACGACGAAATCCTTCGCCGAGGCCCTGCGCCACTCGATGCGCCAGGACCCCGATGTGATCCTCATCGGCGAGCTGCGCGACCTGGAGACCATCCAGCTCGCGATCACCGCCGCCGAGACCGGCCACCTGTGCTTCGCCACGCTCCACACCCACGACGCCGCGACCACGGTCGACCGCATCATCGACGTGTTCCCCGCCCACCAGCAGCAGCAGGTCCGCGTCCAGCTCTCGACCGTCCTGCAGGGCGTCGTCTGCCAGCAGCTCCTGCCGCGCAAGGGCGGCGGCGGGCAGGTCTGCGCCCGCGAGTTCATGAAGATCACGACCGGCATCGCCAACCTCATCCGCCAGGCCAAGACCCACCAGATCTACGGGGCCATCGAGGCCGGCGCCAAGCACGGTATGATCACGATGGACCAGTACCTGGCGTTCCTCCTCAAGCAGAACCTCCTGGAGCTCGACGAGGCGCTCGCCGCCGCGCACGACGGCGACACCGTCAAGCGCCTGATGGGCATGCCCGTCGTCCCGGGCACCGAGGCCTCATGATCATCGCCGCGCTGCGCAAGAAGCTGGCCCACGAGGCCCGCAAATGGGCGGACGCCGCGGGCGTGCCTCTGCCGGAGAACCTGCCGGTCAACGCCCCGCCGGCCCACGTGAAGGCCGACCTCTCCTTGCCCTGGCCTCTGGCCGCCGCGAAGGCCGCCAAGAAGAACCCGATCGAGCTCGCCAAGTCCCTGGCCGAACACCTCTCCCGGGTCCCGGAGGTCGAGAGCGCCGCTCCGGCCCCGCCCGGCTTCGTCAACATCGTCCTGCGCAACACCGCGCTGTGCGCGAACCTCAAGGCGATCACTCTTTCGCCGAAGACGTATGGGGAAGACGAAGGCGGGCCCAAAACAAAAGTATTGATCGAGTTCGTCTCCGCGAACCCCACCGGACCTCTGCACATGGCGTCAGGACGGGGAGCGACCCTCGGGGACAGCCTGGTCCGGATCATGAAGCGCCTCGGACGGGACGCTCACGCCGAATATTACGTCAACGACGGGGGCGACCGGGTCGTCCTCCTCGGCCAGTCCATCATGGCCCGCTACAAAGGCACACCCGTCCCGGAGAAAGGCTACCAGGGAGAGTACCTCGTCGACCTCGCCGCGGCCGCGCCGCCGGCGAAGGAGACATGGACGGAGCAGGAGTGGGGCCGTTACGCGATGGACGCGCTGCTGGCTTCGCACAAAGACGACATGAAGGTGTTCGACGCGCACTTCGACCGCTGGTACCTGGAGAGCGAGCTGTTCTCCTCCGGCGCGGTGCCCAAGACCCTCGAGTTCCTCAAGGGCCGCGGCATGGTCTTCGAGAAGGACGGCGCCGTCTGGCTCGGCACCATGAACGCCGAGGGCTCCACCGACGACAAGGACCGCGTGCTGGTCAAGAACACCGGCAAGCCGACCTATTTCCTGCCCGACATCGCCTACCACAAGGACAAGTACGACCGCGGCTTTACGCGGGTCATCGACATCTTCGGCGCCGACCACCACGGCTACGTCCCGCGCATGCGGGCGGCGATCGCCGCGCTGGGCAAGCCGCCCGAGAGCTACCACGCCATCGTCCATCAGCTGATCCACCTGTTCCGCGGCCAGGAAGCGGTGAAGATGAGCAAGCGCGCCGGGACTTTCATTTCCCTAAGGGAGATCCTCGATGAGGTCGGCAAGGACGCCTGCCGCTTCTTCTTCGCCCTGCGCACGCCCGACAGCCACCTGAACTTCGACCTCGAGCTGGCCAAGAAGCAGTCGAGCGAGAACCCGGTGTTCTACGTGCAGTACGTGCACGCCCGCATCTGCTCGATCTTCCGCAAGGCGGCGGAGACGGGCCTCCATCCGGCCGGGGCCCAGCTGAGCATGCCCAACGCCCGCTTCCTGCTCGCCCCCGAGGAGCGCGCTCTCCTCGACAAGCTCGCCTGGTTCCCCGAGGTCCTGCTCGACAGCGAGCGCCTGCTCTCGCCGCATCCGCTGGCGAACTACCTGATGGAGCTGGCGGGCCTGTTCCACCCGTTCTACGAGAAGTGCCCGGTCGTCTCAGCCGAGGACCCGGAGCAGGGCAAGGCGCGCCTGCTGCTCATCGCGGGCGTCCGGGACGCGATCCGCGAAGGGCTGGACCTGCTGGGCGTCAGCGCCCCCGAGCAGATGTAGCGCGCAGCGCGGAGACCATCTTCAGGAGCCGTTCGGCGGGGCAGGGCTGGCGCACGCAGAACTCCGCGCCCTCCGACCGCGCGCGCGAGGCCAGCGAGCCGAAATCGTCGCGGGCGCTGGTGATGATCACCTTCGTCCCCGCGCCCGCCGCGCGCAGCTCCCTCAGGATGGTGAGGCCCGTCAGGCCGGGCAGGTCCTGGTTGAGGATCGCGATCTCGGGCTTGAGCACCTTCGCGAGCGCCGCCGCGGTGAGGCCGTCGTAGGCCCGGGTGACCCGGTAGCCCGCCGCGGTGAAGAGGAACCCGTAGACGTCGGCGAGGTCATGGGTCTCGTCGGCGACGAGTATCCGCGGCTTGACGGAAAAATCGTGTTTTCGCATACCTAAGCTTAACAGGTGTCGCTCGATATACAAGGCCCAGTCAACAAACTGTTACACTGGCTCCCATGAGCTACAACCCCCCGGGACTGATGTCCGCCGCCGAGATCGAGTCGCGCACCTTCATCCAGAAGGTCTACGCCTGGATGAGCGTCGGCCTCGCCGTCACCGGCGCCTGCGCCCTGTACATGGCCTCGGACCCGCGCATGATCATGGCCTTGGTCCAGAACAAGTTCCTCTTCTACGGCCTGATGATCGCCGAGCTCGGCCTGGTCGTCTTCCTGTCCGGCTGGGTCAAGACGATGGAGGCCGGCACCGCGCGCCTGGCGTTCCTCTTCTACGCGGCGCTCAGCGGCGTGACCCTGTCGGTCATCTTCCTGGTCTACACCCGCGGCTCGATCGCCAACGCCTTCTTCCTGACCGGCGGGATGTTCGCCGTCATGAGCGCCTACGGCTACATGACGAAGACCGACCTCACCTCGATGGGCAACTTCATGATGATGGGCCTCGTCGGGGTCATCCTCGCCTCCGTCGTGAACTGGTGGGTCAAGAGCCCCGCGGTCGAGTGGGCCGTCTCGATCCTGAGCGTGATCGTCTTCACCGGCCTGACCGCCTACGACACCCAGAAGATCAAGGCGATGAACGTCATCGGCAACTCGGGCACGGACGAGGACACGAAAGAGGCGATCTCCGGCGCGCTCACCCTCTACCTCGACTTCATCAACCTGTTCCTGAGCCTGCTTCACCTCACCGGCCGCCGCCGGGACTGACCGACACTTTTCCCCCGCCCGGGGCGTCTAACTCGTGATGAAGATCACGATGCTTCTCCTCGCCTTGGCCGCCGCCCCCGCCGTTTCCGCGAATGACTGGGACCCGATGCCGGACGGGCTTCCCGTCGTCGCCGTCCCCGTCCCCTCCGGGGTTCCCATCGACGGTCCGGTCCCGGAGGAAGCCCCGTTCGAATGCCGGCCCGCGGTCATCGACGCGTTCAAGCGGGCCTGGGCGCTGGGCGGCTCCGGCCGCGAGGAGTACGAAGCGGCCTTCCGCGTCGACCGGACGCCCGCCGGCGACACGATCGAGTTCATGCCGATGACGCGCGAGGCCTACCAGCTCCCGGTCCGATACTATCCGACGAAGACGGTCGCCATCGTACACACCCATCCCGATACGGCGCACCCGACGCCGGGGCCCGGCGATTACGCCGCGAAGGTCCCGAACTTCGTCCTCTCGCGGCGCGCCCTGTACGTCACCATCCCGGGGACGAGGAGGCACCGCTTCGTGCGCCGGGATTGGGACGAGCCGTGTTTACCGAACATTTAACGGCGTGAAATGATTTCCCGGCCGCGCTGGATTATAATGAGCGCATGGGAAAACACGACCGCGACCCCCTGACCGGCGCGTACACCGCCCCGCCCCGCCCCCGCAAGGCGGGCGGACCCTCCGCTCTCGTCGCCGGCGCGGGGTTCGCCGCGGCGGTGGGCCTGACCTGGCTGCTCGCCCCCGGCTTCTCCGCGCCGAAGGCCCCGGCCCCGCTCCCCGTCGAACCGCCCGTCCCCGCGGCCTCGGCCCCGGCGCCCGCGCTCCCGATGCCGGCCGCCGCCGCCGCGTCCCGCCCGAAGGCCGAGTCCTCCTTGATCCCGCCCCTGCGCGCCGGCGCGGAGGGCGGCTCCGCGGCCCCCGCGGCCGCGTCCGCCGCCGCGCTGGCCTTCGCCGCGCCCGCGGTGGCGTGGAAGTGGCCGGCCGAGCTCAAGGGCTCCTTCGCCCGGGCGCTGTCCGGCGGCTCCGGCGCGCCGGCGGCCGGCGCCCCCCTGACCATCCTCCGTCAGACCATCCTGTCCTGGAACCCCGGCGGAGTCCCCGGCCGGCGCTCGCTGTACCATCAGGTCCTCTCCGACGGCACGGAGCGCGACCGCGTGGAGTCGGAGCTCAACCTCCCGACCTTGCCCGTCCAGCAGGACCCGCTCGTCTTCGACCTGGCGAACACGGGCATCAAGACCAGCGCACGCAAGGCCATCTACGGGATCACCGGGACGAAGGACGACGACAAGCTCAAATGGCTCAACGAGGTCGAGGAGGGGATGGGCATACTCGTCTTCGACGCCGACAAGGACGGCGCCTCGGGGCGGACCGGCCTGGAGCTGTTCGGCGACCAGAGCGACCTCAACGGCGACGGGAAGGCCGACGGCTTCCCCGACGGCTTCTCGACCCTGCGCGCGTTCGTCGACCGCGCCTCGCGAGACGGCGTGCTGCCGCCGGACGCCCGGGCCCGAGGCCTGCTCGACGCGGACGCTCTCGCGGCGCTGGAGAAGGCCTACGGACTGAAGATGAAGGTCGGCGGGTTCAACCGCGCGCCGGTCTCCCTGAAGACGGCGGGCGTGCGGGAGATCTCGTTCACCGAGGCCCCGGCCGAGCCCGCCCGGGAGTTCGACGGCCGCGGCAACGGGCTGTCGCTGCATCCCGGGGCCGCCTTCTCGCGCCCCGACGGCTCGCGCGGGATCTACGCCAACGTCTGGCTGACCTCGAAGTAGCTCAGGGCGCCGGGTCGCGCTTGCACACGATGGTCCCGTCGTCGGCGACCTCGAAGGACACGGACTTCGCCCCCGCGGCGCGCGCCTCGACGAAGTAGGACGCGTAGCGGTCGAACAGGATGCGCTCGAGCTCGCGGATGCCGAACTTGCTTACGCGGATGTTCGCCTCGAGGGCCTGGATGATGAGCTCGGGCGCCACGAAGTGCGTCTCGATGCCGTACTCCTGGCCGAGCTTGGAGATCTTGAGCAGGGAGATCTCGGCGACCTGCATGCCGGCCAGAGGCTTGAACAGGTAGACCTTGTCCACGCGGCCGAGGATCTCGGGGCGGAAGGTCCCGCTCTCGGCGAGCAGGGTCTTGATCGCGTTCATGATGCGCGGATAGTCGGTGAGGCCCTGCACGGCCTTGCCCATCGAGTCGGCGAGCGAGTTGCTCGTCATGATGATCACCGACTGGGTGAAGTCGGCGGTCTTGCCGCTGCCCTGCTCGGTCAGGCGCCCTTCTCCCATGACCTGGAGGAGGAGGTCGAAGACGGTCGGGTGCGCCTTCTCGATCTCGTCGAAGAGCACGACCCGCTTGGGGTTGGCGAACATGGGGCGCGTCAGCTGCCCTCCCTGCTCGGCGCCGACATAGCCGGAGGAGGCGCCCGTCAGGCGGGACTTGCCCATCTCGGCGCTGGCCAGCTCGGAGCAGTCGAAGCGCAGGAGGGCCTGCTCGTCGCCGAACAGGTACTCGCAGATGGCCTTCGCCAGCTCGGTCTTGCCCGTGCCCGTCGGCCCGAGGAAGAGGAGGTTGCACACCGGCCGCGTGCGCTTGTCCTTCATCCAGCTCAGGCGGATGAGGCGCGCCACGTCCTCGACGATCTCGTCCTGGCCCTTCACGCGCGAGCGCAGGTGCTCGATGAGCTTGGCCTCGTCGACCGTGAAGCGCTGGCTCTCCGAGCTCGAGGCCTTGAGCATCCCCTGGAGCTTGGTCCAGTCCGTCATCTTGGAAAGGTCGCTCACCGTTGTCTCCTCATGGCAAAGTCCCGGTCCGGCGCCCGCGCCGGAAGATGTCCCGCGCGAAGCCTCCGCGAGAGATGCCCACCCGCTTCACGCCGAAGCTGTCCTCGTAGCCGGTGGCCTCGGCGCCGCGCGTCGTGACGATGCGCGGCTTCTGCTTGCCCGCCACCGTCACCCGCGCGCCCTCGTAGGCGAGGATCACGATGTCCGCCGTCGTGTCGAGGAACCGGCAGTCGACGAGCTCGACGGCCGAGTCGATCCAGGCGGCGAGCGGCCGGGTGTACGCGTCGAAGGTCGTCCGGGTGAACTTCGCCTTGACCGCCCCCCGGATGAGGACGTTGGCCGAGGAGCCCGTGAGGCGGGTGTCCTCGACCGTCAGGCGCGCGGAGCCGCCGCCCTGCTCGACGATCAGCGGCGGCGCCCCCGAGTCGTTGCTGTTGATCTGCGCGTTGCGCACGGTCAGCGCCGAGGCGATCGCGTACACGGCCCCGCCCGGCTCGGTCTTCGGATACTCGAAATGGGCGCCCCGTTCGACGAGCACCTTCTCGAGCTCGAGGCCGCCGTTGCGCACGCTGATCGTCGCGCCGGGGCCGGTCCAGTTCACGATGACGGCGCCGGGATAGGAGCCGGTGCCGCGGATGCGGATGGATTTTCCCGCGACCTCGATCGGGCCTTCGTAGCTGCCGGGCTTGACCAGGACGAGGTCGCCGTCCGCCGCGCTGAACACCGCGTCGCGCAGGCTCGAGGTGTCCACGCCCGCCATGCCGGCCGGCCCCACCGTGAAGATGCCGACGCGCGACGGCGTCACGCGCAGCGCCGGCGGGAGGGCGGGCCTGGAGGCCTGGCCCGAGATCGTCGGCGCCTGCGCGGCCTGCGGCATTCCCATCAAGGTGTTGATCATGCTGCTGAGCCCCCCCAGGCCTCCGGCCGGGGCGCCGACGATGCCCTGCGTGTTCCCCACGCCCGAGCCCGTCAAGGTGAACCGCGGCGGGGCGGGCGGAGGCGGGGTCGCCGACTGAGGCTGCGCGGCCGGCCCCATGACCAGCGCCGAGGGGTCCCGATAGGTGGCGAGGTCCGACGAGGCGGCCGCCGGCGGGGTGATGACCTCCCCGGCGGGCGCCGCGGGGGCGGCGGCCGCGGCGGGCGCATGGGCCGCCGCGGGCGCGGACGCCGCGGCGGGCGCCGCCGGGGCCGGCAGGGATTCATGACGGGTCGACGCCGACCCCAGGACCGAGACCACGTAGGCGACGCCCCCGACGGCGGCGAACATCTGGAACCAGGTGTCCTTGAGCAGGCGCTGCTTCACGGCCGCTCCCTCGCCAGCCCCAGGACCGCGCCGCCGGTGTGCGGGTCCAAGCCCAGGGACACGGCGCTCGAGCCCTTCCGGCGCGCCTCCTCCAACAGCGGGTCCATCATGCGTCGCAGGCAGCGCGTGAGCTGGCGCACGCCGTACTCCCCGAACTCGGCGTTGAGCGCGACCGCGCGCGCGAGCAGCTCGGGCGAGAGGTAGCTGACCACGATGCCCTGCTCCCGCCACTGCTTGGCGATCTGCAGGCAGGCGATCTCCGCGATGTGGAGCGGCGCCAGGGCGTCCATCAGCACGATCTCGCTGAAGCGGGCGAGGAAGGCCTTCTCGAAGCCCCCCTCCTTCATCAGCGCGTCGCGCGCCCGCGCGGCGAAGGAGGAGGCGTCGTCGTTCTTGAGGGCGCGCAGGCGCTCCGCGCCCGCGTTGCAGGTCGCGAAGAACACGCAGCCGCTGAAGTCCACCATCTTCGACGAGGACCGGTCCCGCACGCGCCCGCCGTCGAGCGCCTCGAAAAGGCCGTGGAGCACTTCGGGATGGCACTTGTCGATCTCGTCGAGCAGCACGACGCGGTACGGGTCCTCGAGCAGCGCCCCGGTCAAAGAGCCGGTCTCCGCGCCGCCCGCGGCGCCCAGCAGGCCCTGCAGGTCGCGAGGGTCCTTGAACTGGTTCATGCGCAGGATCACCGGCTCCTTCTCCGGCCACAGGGCCATCGCCGTCATCTGCGCGAGGAAGGTCTTGCCCGTGCCCGTCGGTCCGACGAGCAGGAAGGAGCCCAGGCTCCGCCCGGGCCGCGCGAGCTCGAGGCCGCGCTGGATGCTGTGCACGATCAGGTCCACCGCGGCGTCCTGGCCGCGCACGTTCTCCTTGATCCAGCTGCCGTAGTCGCCCAGGCGCATCTTGCGCAGGACCTCGTGGTCGACGAGGCCCTCCCCGCGCGCGGCCGCGTCCTCCCGCGAGACCGCCCAGAAGCGGTAGATCATCCCGACCCCGGCGAGCGCGAAGATCCACGGCAGGGCCTCGGGGGCGCGCTGCTTCACGGCGATCAAGGTGCCGCCGATGGCCATGACGGCCATCAGGACGAAGAGGGGATGCGTGGAGCTCGATTTCACTTGTAGTCGATGGTCCAGCTGTCGCTTTCGCCGACCAGCATCCGGCGCGAGACGACGGTCCCGGCCGAGGTCTGCAGGCCGAGGGTCACGCCGCCGACCCCGTCGCGCACCGCCGTGACCGTCACCCGGTGGGATTCGCCCTTCTTGAGCGGTATCTCGAGCGTCGCCCCGGCGTGGGTCAGGGCCAGATACGACACCGGCACCCCGTCGACGGAGATCTGCACCACGTCGCCGTCCTGGTCCACGTCGTCGATGAGCCGCATCGAGAACATCGACCAGCCGTCGGAGCGCACCGCCTCCTGCCCCCTCGGCGTCAGCACCGACTGCGGAGCGGACGGCGCGGGCGACATCAGCTCGGGCGGCACGACGGGAAGCGGAGAGGACGCCCGGTTCTCCGCCGGCACGGCCGGGGCGGGCCCGGCGGGAAGAGGAGCGGCGGGCGCGGCGGCGGCGGGGGTCTGAGGCGCCGCGGGGTCTCCGCCCATGGCGACGGCGGCTCCGGCCGCGCCGGCGGCCGCGGCGGGCGCCGGGGAATTGCGCACGCGCTCAGTGGCCGCGGCGTTCAGGTCGGCGTCGGTCACCGTGAGGACCTTGTCCTCTTGGCCGGCGGCGATCGCGACCGGCGCGGGCCCGGACGGCTGGCGGTAATGGATGGCGGTCCCGGCCAGCGCCCCGGCCGCGATCAGGGCGGCGAGGACCAGCAGCCCCCTCCCCTTGGCGGCAGGCGGGCCCGGGAGCGGCACGTAGGCGGAGGCGCGGGAAGGGTCGAGCCCTTGGGGCGCGGACGCCGCCTTGGGCGCGGCGTCGGCTTTCGACTTTTGGGGCTGGGGATCTGGCTGTTCGCTCATGGGCGCTCCGGGACGCCATAGTATTGAGGAAGGGCGCAACCTTGTCAACGCCTGATTCCATCCCCCGGGAAGAAGGGGGACGAGCCATCCTTCACCCAGAGATGGCGGCCGGTCGGCCCCATATCTTCCCCGCTATGGCTGCCTCACCGATGAAGGTGGCCATATGGAATCAGCGTTATTCGATGGAACGCTAGATTTCTTTGAACGCTTCCGACGCCGCGCCGATGGCGAAGTTCAGGTCCTTCTCGGTGTGGGCGTAGGAGACGAACGCCGCCTCCCACTGGGCCGGCGGCAGGTAGACGCCGCGCTTGATCATCCCGTGGAAGTAGCGCCCG
>Ga0255338_1006029_pt1 | contig 10620 bp, 10 predicted proteins | sample MeOH1_35cm_T4_19_FD_203715 | JGI IMG/M metagenome (GOLD analysis project Ga0255338, IMG submission 203715) | Sandy soil microbial communities from University of British Columbia, Vancouver, Canada - MeOH1_35cm_T4_195 | ecosystem: Engineered > Artificial ecosystem > Sand microcosm > Unclassified ... | reverse complement strand
ATCCAGGCCGATACCCTGGCCGGCAACAAGCGGGCCGGGGACGAGCTGCTGTTGCTGGACGTCAATCCGCTGTCACTCGGTCTGGAGACCATGGGCGGGCTGATGGAGAAGGTGATTCCGCGCAATACCACCATTCCCGTCGCTCGTGCTCAGGACTTCACCACCTACAAGGATGGCCAGACGGCCATGATGGTCCATGTGCTCCAGGGTGAGCGTGAGCTGGTCAAGGACTGCCGATCCCTGGCTCGTTTCGAGCTGCGCGGCATTCCGCCCATGGTTGCCGGGGCAGCCAAGATCCGCGTTACCTTCCAGGTCGACGCCGACGGCCTGCTCAACGTGTCCGCCCGCGAGCTGGGCTCCGGCGTCGAGGCGAGCATCCAGGTCAAGCCGTCCTACGGACTGACCGATGGCGAGATCGCGCGGATGCTGCAGGATTCCTTCGCCCATGCCGGCGACGACAAGGAGGCGCGCGTGCTGCGCGAGCAGCAGGTCGACGCGCAGCGCCTGCTGGAGGCCGTGCAGGGCGCTCTGGATGCCGACGGCGAGCGTCTGCTGAGCGCCGAAGAGCGTACGGCCATCGAGGCGCAGATGCAGCAGTTGCGCGAGGTGATGGAGGGGCAGGGCGGTGCCGCCATCGAGCAGCAGATCCAGCGTCTGAGTCAAATTACCGATGCCTTCGCCGCGCGGCGCATGAACGCCACGGTCAAGGCTGCGTTGTCCGGTCGTCGACTGGACGAAATCGAGGAGTGAGTGATGCCGCAGATCGTTTTTCTGCCCAATGAGGAACATTGCCCCGAAGGTAAGGTGGTCGAGGCGAAGAGCGGCGAGACCATTCTCGAGGCCGCCCTGCGCAACGACATCGACATCGAGCATGCCTGCGAGATGTCCTGTGCCTGCACCACCTGCCACGTGATCGTGCGCGAGGGTTTCGATTCGCTGGAGCCGTCCGACGAGCTGGAAGACGACATGCTGGACAAGGCCTGGGGGCTGGAACCGGAGTCGCGTCTGTCCTGTCAGGCCCGGGTCGCCGACGAGGATCTCGTGGTCGAGATTCCCCGTTACACCATCAATCAGGTTTCGGAAAAACATTGAGGGATGCGGTCGTGACTCTGAAATGGACCGATGTACAGGAAATCGCCATCCAGTTGGCCGATACCCACGCACAGATCGATCCCCGCTATATTAATTTCGTCGATCTGCATCGTTGGGTGCTGGCGCTGCCGGAGTTCGCCGACGATCCTCTGCGCGGTGGCGAGAAGGTCCTCGAAGCCATCCAGGCGGCCTGGATCGAGGAAGCCGATTGAAGGCTTAGTCGCCCTTATGCTTTTCTCTGGAACCCGCGTATAATCCGCGGGTTTTATTTTCTGCGTCAAAAACCGATCTTTTGGAGCTATCCATGGCCATTCAACGTACCTTCTCCATCATCAAGCCCGACGCCGTTGCCAAGAACGTCATCGGCGAAATCACCACCCGTTTCGAGAAGGCCGGCCTGCGTGTCGTCGCTTCCAAGATGGTCCAACTGTCCGAGCGTGAGGCTGCCGGCTTCTACGCCGAGCACAAGGAGCGCGGTTTCTTCAAGGATCTGGTGGCCTTCATGACCTCCGGTCCGGTCATCGTCCAGGTGCTGGAAGGCGAGAACGCCGTGCTGAAGAACCGCGAGCTGATGGGCGCCACCAACCCGAAGGAAGCCGCTGCCGGCACCATCCGCGCCGATTTCGCCGTCTCCATCGACGAGAACGCCGTGCACGGTTCCGACTCCGAAGCTTCCGCTGCGCGCGAGATCGCCTACTTCTTCTCCGCCACCGAGCTGTGCGACCGCATCCGCTGATCGCGGTTGGTCGAGGGTGAATCCATGAGCGATGCAACCGGCAAAGTAAATCTGCTGGGGCTGACCCAGCCGCAACTGGAGCGTTTCTTCGAGTCCATCGGGGAGAAGCGTTTTCGCGCCGGACAGGTGATGAAATGGATTCACCACTTCGGCGTCGATGACTTCGACGCCATGAGCAATATCGGCAAGGCCTTGCGTGAAAAGCTCAAGGTCTCTGCCGAGATTCGCGGTCCCGAGATCGTCAGCCAGGACATCTCCAGCGACGGTACCCGCAAGTGGGTGGTTCGCGTGGCGTCCGGCAGCTGCGTCGAGACCGTCTATATTCCGCAGAACGGCCGCGGCACGCTTTGCGTGTCCTCGCAGGCCGGCTGCTCCCTGGATTGCAGCTTCTGCTCCACCGGCAAGCAGGGCTTCAACAGCGATTTGACCAGCGCCGAGATCATCGGCCAGGTGTGGATCGCCAACAAATCCTTCGGCACCGTCCCGGCCAAGATCGACCGCGCCATCACCAACGTGGTGATGATGGGCATGGGCGAGCCGCTGCTGAACTTCGACAACGTGGTCGCCGGCATGAACATCATGATGGACGACCTCGGCTACGGCATCTCCAAGCGCAAGGTCACCCTGTCCACCTCCGGCGTGGCGCCGATGATCGATAGGCTGGGCGAGGTGATCGACGTGTCCCTGGCGCTGTCTCTGCACGCACCCAACGACGCGTTGCGCAACGAGCTGGTGCCGATCAACAGGAAGTATCCGCTGGCCGTGGTTCTGGACGCCTGCAAGCGCTACATCTCGCGTCTCGGCGAGAAGCGTGTGCTCACCATCGAGTACACCCTGCTCAAGGACGTCAACGACCAGCCCGAGCATGCCGCGCAAATCGTCGAATTGCTGCAGGACGTGCCGTGCAAGATCAATCTGATTCCGTTCAACCCGTTTCCGCATTCCGGTTACGAGCGGCCGAGCAACAACGCCATCCGTCGTTTCCAGGACCTGTTGCATCAGGCCGGGCACAATGTCACGGTCCGGACCACCCGCGGCGATGACATCGATGCCGCTTGCGGTCAGCTGGTCGGCCAGGTGATGGATCGCACCCGGCGCAGCGAGCGCTATATCGCCGTGCGCGAACTCAGCGAAACGCCGACGGCCATGCAGCGCCGCCAAACTAATCTGAACTGAGGATGTTTATGAGCTCGCGCGTTGCGCTGCTGTTGTTATCCGCCAGTTTGCTGGTCGGCTGTGTTTCATCCGGGAAGGTCGATCCCCTGAAAACCGAGCAGGGTCGAAGAGAGGCGCGCGATGCCTATATCCAGCTCGGCATCGGTTACCTGCAGGAAGGCTCGACCGAGCGGGCCAAGGCGCCGCTGAAAAAAGCCCTCGAACTGGACTCGTCGAGCGCCGATGCCTACGCCGCCCTGGCCTTGGTGTTCCAGACCGAGATGGAGCCGGAGCTGGCCGATAAGAATTACCGTAAAGCATTGTCCCTGCGCGCTGACGATGCGCGAATCCTGAACAACTACGGAAGCTTCCTCTTCGAGCAGAAGCATTATCAGGAAGCTCTCGAGCGCTTCCAGCAGGCCGCTGCCGATACCCTGTATGCGGGCCGTTCGCAGGTCTACGTCAATCTCGGCCTGACGTCGCTCAAGCTCGGGCAGCGCGACAAGGCTGCTTTCTATCTGCAGAAGTCCCTGCGCCTGGACTCCTCGCAGCCGAGAGCCCTGCTGGAGATGGCATCGCTGTCCTACGACATGAAGGACTACGTGGGGGCTCGCTCCTATTATCAGAGCTTCATCCAGCTGTCGGAACAGAATGCCCGCAGCCTGCTGCTGGGCATCCGGCTGGCGCGAGTCTTCCAGGATCGTGATCAGGAAGCCACGCTCGGTCTGCAGTTGAAGCGGCTTTATCCGGGAACCGAGGAATATCAGCAATACGTGTCGGAGCAGAGATGAATACGTCGCAGAACAACAGCGTGGCGCCGGCTCCTGGCAATCCGGGTGAAACCTTGCGCAAGGCCCGCGAAGCCCATGGCTGGACCCTCGCCGAAGTGGCCACCCAACTCCGCCTGAAGGTCCAGACCCTCAGCCAAGTGGAGGCCGGGGAATTCGACCGGCTGCCGGGGCATACCTTCGCCCGTGGCTATGTCCGCTCCTACGCCAAGCTTTTGGGGATGGATCCGGCCCAGATGGTGGCCGCTTTCGACCGGTACACCGGGACCGACGCCAAGGGCAGCGAGGTCCACAGCCTGAGTACCATCAAGCAGCCCATGCGTCTTCCCCAGAGCATCCTGCGCTTCGTCAGCTTCGCTCTGCTGCTCGTGCTGATCGGATTCGGGCTGCTGTGGTGGCAGGAGTCTTCGCAGTCGGGATCCGTCCTCAATGCACTCAGTCTCGAGCACATCGAAGTCGACGGGGCCGACGGCACCACCCAGATCCATCCGCTGGACGAGCCGCAGGAGCCCGCGGCCGAGCAGGACATGCAGCCGGTCGAGCCGACTCAGCCGCTAACCGCGGAGCAGGTGGCAGCCGTGGGCGAGCTTCCGGCTGCCGCCGAAGCGCCGGCCGAAGAGGAATCGGCTGCACAGGTGCCGCTCGCGCCCGTGACCGTCGCCGCGAGCGAGAAAGTGACAGCGATTGATAGGGCGCTAGGCCAGAAGCGGGTCGAAGAAGCGCCGGCGGTAGGGGCAGTCGCCGTCGTGCCGACCTCCGGGCAAGCGGCAGGTGCGGTTAGCGCCGTTGCTGTGGAAGCCCCGGCCAGCGCAAGCGAACCGCAAGTTCCGGCATCGGCTCCCGCCATGGGCGAGGGTACGCTGAGCATCAGCTTCAGCGCCGATTGCTGGATTCAAGTGACCGATGCCAGTGGCAAGGTCCTGCTCAGCGGATTGAAACGTGCCGGCGATGCAGTCGATCTGCGTGGCAAGGCGCCTCTGGGGGTTCGCCTCGGTTACGCCCGTGGCGCCCAACTCAGCTATAACGGCCAGCCGGTCGATGTCGCTCCTTTTGTTCGCGGCCAGACCGCGCGCCTGAAAGTGGGAAGTTAGCCTGATGCATAGCGAATCACCAATCAAACGTCGCCATTCACGCAAAATCTGGGTCGGCTCGGTACCGGTCGGCGGCGATGCGCCTATCGCCGTACAGAGCATGACCAACACCAGCACTCACGACGTCGACGCCACGGTGGCGCAGATCCGTCGCCTCGAAGCGGCGGGTGCCGACATAGTGCGCGTTTCGGTGCCCGATATGGACGCGGCCGAAGCGTTCGGCAAGATCAAGCAGCAGGTCAAGGTACCGCTGGTGGCCGATATCCATTTCGACTACCAGATCGCCCTGCGCGTTGCCGAACTGGGCGTCGACTGCCTGCGCATCAACCCGGGCAACATCGGTCGAGAGGATCGCGTGCGTGCCGTGGTCGAGGCGGCGCGCGACAAGGGCATCCCGATCCGCATCGGCGTCAACGCCGGCTCCCTGGAAAAGGACCTGCAGAAGAAGTACGGCGAGCCGACACCGGAGGCGCTGCTCGAGTCCGCCATGCGCAACGTCGAGCACCTCGATCGCCTGAACTTCCAGGACTTCAAGGTCAGCGTAAAGGCATCCGACGTCTTCATGGCGGTGGCCGCTTACCGTCTGCTCGCCAAGCAGATCGAACAGCCCCTGCACCTGGGCATTACCGAAGCCGGCGGTCTGCGCTCGGGTACCGTGAAGTCCTCGGTCGGTCTGGGCATGCTGCTGGCCGAAGGGATCGGCGATACCATCCGTATCTCCCTGGCCGCCGATCCGGTGGAGGAGATCAAGGTCGGCTTCGACATCCTCAAGTCCCTGCGCCTGCGTTCGCGCGGCATCAACTTCATCGCCTGCCCGAGCTGCTCGCGGCAGAACTTCGATGTGGTCAAGACCATGAACGAGCTGGAGCAGCGGGTCGAGGACCTGCTGGTGCCGCTGGACGTGGCGGTGATCGGCTGCGTGGTCAACGGTCCCGGCGAAGCCAAGGAAGCCAGCATCGGCCTCACCGGTGGCACGCCGAACAACCTGGTCTACATCGACGGCAAGCCGGCGCATAAACTGAACAACGAAAATCTGGTGGATGAACTGGAGCAGCTGATCCGCCGCAAGGCGGCCGAGAAGGCCGAGGCTGACGCGGCCCTGATCGCGCGCAGCTGATCTTAAGGAATCGAATTGAGCAAGTCCCTGCAAGCCATCCGTGGCATGAACGACATACTGCCGGAGGAGACTCCCCTCTGGCGCTATTTCGAAGGTACGGTCGCCGGACTGCTGGATGGCTACGGCTATCGGCAGATCCGCATGCCGATCGTCGAGTTCACCGAGTTGTTCAAGCGATCCATCGGCGAGGTCACCGACATCGTCGAGAAGGAGATGTACACCTTCGAGGACCGCAACGGCGACTCCCTGACCTTGCGTCCGGAAGGCACCGCCAGCTGCGTGCGTGCCGTGCTCGAACACGGTATCACCGGTGGCGGGCAGGTGCAGAAGCTCTGGTACGCCGGCCCGATGTTCCGTCACGAGCGTCCGCAGAAGGGCCGCTACCGCCAGTTCCACCAGATCGGCGTGGAGGTCTTCAACCTCGCCGGTCCGGATATCGACGCCGAGCTGATCGTGCTCACCTGGCGCCTCTGGGGGCTGCTCGGCATCCGCGATGCGGTGACCCTGGAGCTCAACAGTCTGGGCACGGCCGAAGCGCGGGCACGCTATCGCGAGGCGCTGGTCGAGTACCTCTCGGCACGCGTCGAGGCCCTCGACGAGGACAGCCGTCGCCGCCTGACCAGCAATCCGCTGCGCATCCTGGACAGCAAGGTGCCGGAAACCCAGGCCCTGCTGGTGGATGCGCCGAAACTGGCGGATTACCTGGACGAGGAATCGCGGCTCCACTTCGACGGATTGCGGGCCCGCCTCGACGCAGCCGGTATTCCCTATGTGATCAATCCCAAGCTGGTGCGCGGTCTGGACTATTACGGCAAGACCGTGTTCGAGTGGGTCACCGACAAGCTCGGGGCCCAGGGGACCGTTTGTGCCGGTGGCCGGTATGACGGCCTGGTTGAGCAGATGGGCGGCAAGCCGACCCCGGGCGTCGGTTTCGCCATGGGTATCGAGCGTCTGGTGCTGCTGCTGGAAACCCTGGAGAAAGTGCCGGCGGAGCTCGCCCGGCAAGTCGACGTCTATTTCTGCGCTTTCGGCGAGAGCGCCGAGCTGGCCGCGCTGACCCTGGCCGAGCGGCTGCGCGACGAGCTGCCGGGACTGCGTCTGCTGATCAACGCCGGCGCGGGCAGCTTCAAGAGCCAGCTGAAGAAGGCCGACAAGAGCGGAGCGCTTTATGCCCTGGTGCTGGGCGAGGACGAGGTGGGCCAGCGGGTCGTCGGCATCAAGCCGCTGCGTGAAAACGGCGAACAACAAAGCATCGGCTGGGAAGCTCTGGGAGAGCACCTGGCAGCCTGCCTCCAGGCGTAAACCTTTCCTACAGGAGTATCAGGGTGACCTCGCGTACCGAAGAAGAAGAGCTGACGCAACTCAAGGACTGGTGGCAGCGCAACGGCAAGCCCTTGCTTAGCGGCGGGATTCTGGCGCTGGCGGTGGCGTTCGGCTGGCAGGCCTGGCAGAAATACCAGACCAACCACGCGCAAGGCGCTTCCATGGCCTATCAGCAACTGCTCGAGTTGAGTCTGACTCCGAAGCCGGATGCGGCCAAGGTCGCCGAGCTGGGCAACCGTCTGAAGGCGGACTATGCCGGCAGCCACTACGCCCAGTATGGCAGCCTGTTCGTCGCCAAGGTGGCGGTCGAGAGCGATCGGCTGGACGATGCTGCCGCGGAGTTGCAGGCGATCGTCGACAAGCCGGCGGACGAGGCCCTCGGCGAACTGGCTCGCCAGCGTCTGGCCAGGATCAAGGCCGCGCAGGGCAAGGTCGAAGAGGGGCTCAAGCTACTCGAGGGCAAGGTCGAGCCGGCCTTCTTGCCCGGCCGCGAGGAGGTCAAGGGCGATCTTCTGGTGCAGCTCGGTAACCTGGATGCGGCGCGTGCGGCTTACGAGAGCGCCAAGGCTGCGCTCCCGGAGGAGGCCGCGGTCGGCACCCTGCAAATGAAGCTCGACGATCTGGCCAAGGGAGATGCGTGACGTGAGGAGCTGGAAGTACGTCTTAGTACTTGGTCTGGCCGCGCTGGTGATCGGCTGCAGCAGCAAGGACACCAAGGAGCTGCCGCCGGCCGAGCTGCCCAAGTTCACGGCGGAAGTCCAGCTCAAGGAGGAGTGGAGCCGCTCCGTCGGGATCGGCCAGGGCAAGACCTACAACATGCTCCAGCCGGCAGTCGACGGCGACACCATCTTCGCCGCGGATGTGGAGGGCAAGATTGTCGCCCTCGACCGCTACACCGGTAAGGTGCGCTGGAGCAAGAACCTCAAGCGGCCGATCTCCGGCGCGGTCGGGGCGGGCTACGGCCAGGTACTGGTCGGCACCCTGCAAGGCGAGGTGATCTCCCTGGACTCGGCCAGCGGCGAAGAGCAATGGCGCACGCGAGTCACCAGCGAGGTGCTGGCGGCTCCGGCGACCAACGGCGACGTGGTCGTCGTGCAGACCCAGGACGACCGCCTGATCGCCCTCGAGGCGGCCAGCGGCAACCACCGCTGGATCTACGAGAGCACGCCGGCCGTACTGACCCTGCGCGGCACCAGTACGCCGATCGTCACCAATCAGCTGGCCATCGCCGGCCTGTCCAGCGGCAAGGTCATCGCCTTGGATACCCGCCGCGGCCTGCCGATCTGGGAGCAGCGCGTGGCGATCCCGACCGGCCGTTCCGAACTGGAGCGGGTGGTGGACATCGATGGCAATCTGCTGCTTTCCGGCGGCACCCTGTACGTGTCGGCCTATCAGGGGCGCGTCGAGGCCCTCGATCTGGAGAGCGGCCGTCCGTTGTGGCAGCGCGAGGCCTCCAGCTACGGTGGCGTGGCGCAGGGCTATGGCAGCGTCTATGTCAGCCTCGCCAGCGGCACCGTCGAAGCTATCGACGAGCGTTCCTCCTCGGCCCTGTGGAGCAACGACGCGCTGGCGCGTCGCCAGCTGTCGACGCCGGCGGTGTTCTCCAGCTATGTCGCGGTGGGCGACAAGGAGGGCTATCTGCACCTGCTCAGTCAGGTCGATGGCCGCTTCGTCGGTCGCATCCACGTCGACAGGCATGGCCTGCGCGCTCGGCCCCTGGTGGTCGGCGACTGGCTGTACGCCTACGGCAACGGCGGCGAACTGGTCGCTCTGACCATCCGCTGAGTCGTCATGCCGTATCTGCCGGGACGGCCAGGCTGTACCGGCCCATTGTCCGGCCGCTGCCCCCGCGCAGCGGCCGTTGTGTTTTCTGAATATTGCAGGTGAGAGCCTTATGGTTCCCGTAATTGCCCTGGTGGGCCGTCCCAATGTCGGCAAGTCGACACTGTTCAATCGCCTGACCAAGACCCGCGACGCCATCGTCGCCGAATACGCCGGTCTGACCCGCGATCGCCAGTACGGCGAGGCCAAGTGGCAAGGCCGTACCTACATCGTCATCGACACCGGGGGCATTTCCGGCGACGAGGAGGGAATCGACGCCAAGATGGCCGAGCAGTCGCTGCAGGCCATCGAGGAGGCCGACGCGGTCCTGTTCATGGTCGACTCCCGCGCGGGCATGACCGCCGCCGACCAGATGATCGCCGAGCACCTGCGCAAGCGGAACAAGCGCAGCTTCCTGGTGGCGAATAAGGTCGACACCGTCGACCCCGACATCGCCCGCGCCGAGTTCAGCCCGCTGGGCCTGGGCGATGCGCTGCCGATCGCCGCGGCCCACGGGCGCGGCATCAACGCCATGCTGGAGCAGGCCCTCGGCGCCTTCCCGAAGGACAACGCCGAGGAGGGTGAGGAAGAGGGCGAGGCGGAAGTGGTCGCCGAGGGCGAGGAGCCCAAGCGTATCCCCGGTCCGAGCGAGAAGGATGGCATCAAGATCGCCATCATCGGTCGGCCCAACGTCGGCAAATCGACCCTGGTCAACCGGATGCTCGGCGAGGAGCGGGTGATCGTCTACGATCAGGCCGGCACCACCCGCGACAGCATCTACATCCCCTTCGAGCGCGGCGAGGAGAAGTACACCCTGATCGATACGGCCGGCGTGCGCCGCCGCGGCAAGATCTTCGAGGCGGTCGAGAAATTCTCGGTGGTCAAGACCCTGCAGGCGATCCAGGACGCCAACGTGGTGATCTTCGTGATGGATGCCCGCGAGGGGGTGGTCGAGCACGACCTCAACCTGCTCGGCTTCGTCCTCGAGACCGGCCGCGCCCTGGTCATCGCCTTGAACAAGTGGGACGGCATGGACTCGGGCCAGCGCGATTACGTGAAGACCGAGCTGGAGCGTCGGCTGTCCTTCGTCGACTTCGCCGACATCCACTTCATCTCCGCGCTGCACGGCACCGGCGTCGGTCATCTGTATAAGTCGGTACAGGCCTCGTTCCAGTCGGCGATCACCCGCTGGCCGACCAGCCGCCTGACTCAGATCCTCGAGGATGCGGTGCAGGAGCACCAGCCGCCGCTGGTCAACGGTCGGCGGATCAAGCTGCGCTACGCCCACCTGGGCGGTGCCAACCCGCCCTTGATCGTGATCCACGGCAACCAGGTGGAGGCCGTGCCGAAATCCTACTCGCGCTATCTGGAAAACACCTTCCGGCGCGTGCTGCGACTGGTCGGCACGCCGATCCGGATCGAGTACAAGGGTGGCGAGAACCCCTACGAGGGCAAGAAGAACAAGCTCACCGAGCGCCAGGTGAACAAGAAGCGCCG
>Ga0255338_1006028_pt1 | contig 10620 bp, 9 predicted proteins | sample MeOH1_35cm_T4_19_FD_203715 | JGI IMG/M metagenome (GOLD analysis project Ga0255338, IMG submission 203715) | Sandy soil microbial communities from University of British Columbia, Vancouver, Canada - MeOH1_35cm_T4_195 | ecosystem: Engineered > Artificial ecosystem > Sand microcosm > Unclassified ... | reverse complement strand
ATTTCCGCTATTTGCACGTCGGTTAACACGTCGTAACACAGGCGCGTCGCCTGGTCCGGAAGCAAGTTCTCTGCCAACAAAGGGTACCGTGTGGTTTGGTCGGCGACGAACGGTGGTTGCCCGGCAATAAGACGAAGCTCGGTCCCGCCATACTGCACCAGCCGCCGCAGCAGGTCGTCCACGTGGATGTCATCAAAGGAAGTGCGATTAGTCATGGATCGTTCCTCCGCATTGCAGCAGGACGCGCCTCCGTCTTAAGCTCAGACTCGCACGCAGCGGCAATTGCAGTCGCAGCACTGCGGGATTGAAGCGCTACTTTGGCGAATGCCCGGTACGCCCTCGAAACACGATGTGGTACCAGCCAAAGCCGGTCAGAGCTGTATAGCCTAATCGGACGTACCACGGGCTGGACGCTTGAAGCGCCACGTAGATGATGAAGCCGAAATGAAGCGTGAAGACCACAGCGAAAACTCGCCATCGAATTACTCTTAGCCGGGTTCGCATTCGTGTTGGCTCTCATTCCTGTCCTGGTGCCAGGTTCATTCACCAGAGTTCCCGCTTGTGAGCCTTGTGGTTTGCCGACCAAACATCCTGCTGAATGTCATTGGCTTTGGACAGCAGCACCGTCGCTGTCGATTGCAATCACTCCCAGTCGAGGCTGATGTCGAGGGCGGCGACGGAGTGGGTGAGGGCGCCAACGCTGATCAGGTCCACGCCGGTCTCGGCGATGGCGCGGAGGGTCTGCTCGTTGATGCCGCCGGAGGCTTCGGTGAGCGCACGCCCCCGGCAGAGAGCCACGGCCTGACGGCAGGTCTCCAGGTCCATGTTGTCCAGCAGCACCACGTCCGCGCCGGCGGCCAGCGCCTCCTGTACCTGCACCAGGGTTTCCGTCTCCACCTCCACGCGGAGGGTGTGGGGGGCGAGCTCCCGCGCGCGCTGGATGGCCGGATGGATGCCGCCCGCGGCCTGGAGGTGGTTGTCTTTGATCAGCACGCCGTCGTACAGGCCGAAGCGGTGGTTGTGACCGCCGCCCACACGCACCGCGTACTTCGCCAGGGCGCGGAGGCCGGGCACCGTTTTGCGGGTGTCCACAATGCGCGCGCCGGTCCCTTCCACCAGCTTCACGAAGATCGCCGTGCGCGTCGCGATGCCGGAGAGGTGCTGCAGGAAGTTCAGCGCCACCCGCTCGCCGGTCAGCAGCGACCGGGCCGAGCCATGCACTAACGCCACCCGCGTACCCGGCGTGACCGGGCTCCCTTCATCCACCAGCAGCTCCACTTGCACGCGCGGATCGAGGTGTGCGTAGACCCGCTGGAGCACCGGCAGGCCGCACAGCACGCCGGTGTCTTTCGCCTGGAACACGGCGCGGCCCGGCGTGCTCTCGGGCACGGTGGCGATGGAGGTGATGTCCCCGGCGCCCACGTCCTCAGCGAGGGACTGGGTAATCGCGCGGTCGGCGTCTGCGGCGGGAAAGAAGTTTTCGGGCATGGCGGGCTCCAGGCAGCAACAGCGAACGATTGCCCGGAGTCCCGGAGCCATCCGGGCCGGACCTCGCGGTGAGCATCACGATTTCGAAAGGGACGAGCAGGCTGCAGCCCGGGCTCCGGGCAACCTGGCGACTCCAGCTTCACTAACGCAGCACCGTATTATCGATGAGGCGTGTCTTGCCCAGGAACGCGGCCACCGCCAGCACGGCGGGGCGCTCCAGGCGTTCGACAGGCTCCAGCGACTCGGCGTCTACCAACTCCACGTAGTCGGTCCGCACCTGTGGGTCCGCGTCCAGCACCCCGCGCGCTACAGCAGCCAGCGTTGACGCTTCCCGCTCTCCGGCGGCGAAAGCGTCCCGGGCGGCGGCCAGGGCGCGGGAGAGGGAGAGGGCGGAGAGGCGCTCTTCCGGCGAGAGGTAGCGGTTGCGGCTGCTCATCGCCAGGCCGTCCGCCTCGCGGACGATCGGGCACGGCACGATCTCCACCGGGAAGTCGAGGTCGCGGGTCATGCGCCGGATCACCTGAAGCTGCTGGTAGTCCTTCTCGCCGAAGTAGGCGCGATCCGGCTGGAGCATGTTGAACAGCTTGCTCACCACGGTGGTCACGCCGCGGAAGTGGGTGGGACGAGAGCCGCCGCACAACCCCTGGGTGAGCCCCTCCACGTTTACGTAGGTAGCAAAACCCGCCGGGTAGACTTCCTCCACCGGCGGCGCGAACATCAAGTCCGCGCCCGCCCCAGCGGAGAGCTCGCAGTCCGCCTCGAAGGGGCGCGGGTAGCGACTGAGGTCCTCCGCCGGCCCGAACTGCGTGGGATTCACGAACAGGGTCACCACCACGTAGCCGCACTCCGCCTTCGCGCGGCGGATCAGCGAGAGGTGCCCCTCGTGGAGAGCCCCCATGGTGGGCGCCACGCCGATGAGCGCCCCTCCCTTCCGGGCGGCGCGGATCGCGGCACGAGCGGCGGCAACGGTGCTTACGACTTCCAACTCGGGTCCTCGAGGGTGGGCTCGTGAAAGGTGTTCTCTTCCGCCGGAAAAGTACCGGCGCGTACGTCGGCGGCGAAGGCGGCCACGGCGTCCGTGATCGCCTGTCCCAGCTCAGCGTAGCGGCGAGAGTGTTTGGGACTGAAGCGGGGATAGAGGCCCAGCAGGTCGTGGAACACCTGCACCTCGCCGTCACAATGCGGCCCGGCGCCGATGCCGATGGTGGGGATGGAGAGCTCAGCGGTCACCACGCGGGCGACCTCGTCCGGAATGGTCTCCAACACGATGGAGAAGGCGCCGGCTTCCTGGAGCGCGCGGGCGTCGTCCAACAGCTCGCGGGCCGCTTCCGGGCTCCGTGCCTGGATGCGGCGCCCCATCGCGTGCGCCGATTGCGGCGTGAGCCCCACGTGCCCCATCACCGGGATGCCGGCCTGCACGAGCCGCTCCACGATGGCGGTAACCCGCCGGCCGCCTTCCAGCTTCACGGCGTTGGCGCCGCCCTCCTGGAGCAGCCGCCCAGCGTTGCGTACCGCCTCATCCGCGTTCACCTGATAGGTGAGGAACGGCAGGTCGGCAATCACCAGTGCTTTAGGCCGCGCGCGTCGCACTGCCTGCACGTGGTGGACGACGGCGTCCAGCGTCACCGGCAGGGTGGTCTCGTGCCCGAGCACCACCATGCCCACAGTGTCCCCTACCAGCAGCGCGTCCACCCCGGCGGCGTCCCCATAGAACGCGCTCGGGTAATCGTACGCGGTGAGCACCACGATCCGCTCCCCCCGCGCCTTCTTCGCCGCGAAATCGAAAATGGTAACCGGTTTGCGTTCAGCCATAGCCGCCAGAAATCACCACGGAGACACGGGGACACGGAGACACGGAGACACGGAGAGGAGAAGAGAGCCCAATCGTGCCGGCGCGCTGCGGGTGACGACCTCGTGCCTGTTTTATCTCCGTCACGCAGGAGAGAAAGAGCGGAAGACATTTTAGATCGGCTCTTGCCCAGCGGATTCATTGCGAACGAAGCGCAGCGGAGTGTCGCAATCTCGAGCGACCACTGGTAATCCAGGACTACTCGCCCGAGGGTTGCCACATGTCGAACGGGATTGCCACGTCGCTATCGCTCCTCGCAATGACTCTTCTTTCGCGGGATCGCCACGTCGCTCTGCGCCTCCCAATGTCTCCGTGTCTATGTGTTTCCGTGGTGAGTGATCAGCTCACCCAGGAAGGCCGGAACAGCTCCCCGATGAACCAGCCCCCCAGCATGGCGGGGAACAGGACGTTACCGCCGAGGAGCAACGTGTCCACCTGGGCCTTTGGATCGGCGAAGGTAAAGCCGAGGACTAGCAGGAAGGCCGCCGCGAACACGGTAAGCACTGAGCGCGACACACTCGCTTGCCGGTAGGCGATCGGGAGGTAAAGCAGCAAAGCCACCGGGTAGAACAGGATGGAGGCGAGGAAGAGGAGCAGGCCTATCGGGAAGTTGAAGCGACCGATTCCGAAGGTCTGGTACAACAGTTCCTGGTCCGGGGGCCGCAGCCACCCCGCGGCCGCCAGCACCGCCCCGGCGAACAGGCCGTCGGTGGCCATCAACACCAGATGGGAGAGTGTCCAGTGCGGCGCGAAGCCGAGACCCAGGGGACCCTCGCCCCGCCCCAAGGGCCACGCCATCATGAACAGGACAATCGCCAGCCCGAAAAAGGTAACCGCTAGCTGGTAGCCGACTCGCTTTTGGCCGTCCGCGTGCGGGGCATAGGCCGCGGAATTGCGCAGGAAGTCATCGCCTACGCGGGTGGCGCCGCCGCGGCGGGACTGCTGCACCGCCCGGTTCAGCTTGGTCATGATGCGCCCATCGTTGGGCAGCATCTGCGCGGCCACCGTGTAGCTCTGGATTGCTTCGTCGTACCGGCCCTGGCGGGAGTAGACGTCGCCCAGCATGTCGTAGGCGGCGGCGTTGCGGCTGGTCTGCACCACCTCTTCGCACAGCCGCTGGGCTTCGCGGTAATTGCCGCGCTGGAATGCCTGCCGGGCCTGCTCCATCTGCCGCGCCATCGCCTGCTTGCGCTGCTCGGCCTCGCGCCGGGCGCGAAAATCACCGGCCGTGGAGGGCGGGCGCGTTCCAGGCGGGGGACCGCTAGCGGTGGGGCGGGAAGCGCCTCCCGGTGGAGGGCTGGGCCGCTGTTGGGTATAGGGCGCGGAGCCATACGCGCCGGACCGGGAGTCGGCCTGCTTACGCTGCTTGTCGCGGAGGTCCAGGTCGTAGCGCGCACGCCGGGCAGCGTCGCTCAACACCTCGTAGGCGGCGGTGATCCGGATGAACACCTCGTGGTATTCGGGGTGATCGCGGTTCAGGTCCGGGTGGTACTTGCGCGCCAACTCGCGGAAACGCTTCTTGATCTGGTCGACCGTGGCTTCCGTGGGCAGTCCTAACACCTCATAGTGGGTGCGGTTCTCACTCACCGGCGCCGTCTCCCCCCGCCGTACTGAAGGCGCTGTTGAACATGCCGGCGTAGAAGCTGACGACTTTGATAGCGACGAAAATAGCCACGATGATCAGGAGCACCACGCCGAGAGTGACCACCAACTGCTGGGTGGCGTGGGCCGCTTCCTCTTCATAGAAGTCGGCAGCCTTGTCCAGCATCGTGTCCAGATTTCCGGTCGATTCGCCGGTAGCCACCATTCCCGTGAACATGGAGGGGAAGAAGCGGGAGGCTTCCAACGTCTGCGCAATGGAGACCCCGCGCTCCAGCGCCGGCACCATCCGCAGCGACTGCTGCTCCAGCACGTAGTTGCCGCACGCCTCGCCGGACATCGCGAGCGCGGAGCCGATGGGCACTCCCGCCCCATATAGGGCGGCAAACGAACGGGCGAACCGCGCCACGGCCATCTTGCGGATCAGCTTGCCGACGATGGGGAAATGCAGCTTGACCTGGTCGAACGTCTCCCGGCCGCCGCGGCTGGTGAGGAACAACCGCAGCACGAGCCAGCCGGGGATACCGATGCCCAGAAGCCACAGCAGGATCCCACCCAGGTCGTGCAAGTAGCGCGGCACGGTGAGCGGCATGTTGATCGGCAGGACGAAGACCAGGAGCCCGAGCACCAGCTTGGGATAGAGCGTCTTGCGCGCGACCTCGGACCGGATGTGGTGCTCCCGCTCCAGGTATTCGGAGAGGCGGCGGAAGATGTCTACCAGCACGCCGCCCGTCTCCCCGGCTTCGACCATGCGCACCTGCATCCGGTCGAATATCCGGGGGTAGCGCGCCATTCCTTCGGACAGCCGTCCCCCGCCGAGCACGTGCCGGCTGAGAAATTGCGTAGCCCGCTGCAGATGCCCGTTGGGAGTCTGGTTGCTCTGCCCCAGCATCTCGAGTGACTGGTAGAGCGCCACCCCGGAGTTAAGCAGGGTGTGAAGCTGGCGATAGAAGAGCGAGAGGTCTTTGGGCGAGACGGGCGACTTGAGCCGCTGGCCGAGTGAGTCTTCCGGCCGCATGCGGGGCCCGGCCGTACGCGCGGCCCCACCCACCTTCAGGTCCGTAACCCACAGCCCCTGCTCCCGCAGGTGCGAAACGGCGCGCGTATCCGTGTCTGCCTCCACGGAGCCGGTAGACTGGTTTCCGCTCTGATCTTTGGCGGTGTAGTAATAAAGCGGCATCGGAAGCTACTGGATCCAGCCCATCACGGTCTTCGACATCTGCAGGTAACTGTACGCGAACCCCACGGCTAGCAGTCCGGTCAGGATTACCACCCACGTCACCGAGGTCATCGCGCCGCGCACTACGCTGGCGCCCAGGGCGGCCTGCGTCTCGCCCTCATAGCGGGCGGCGAGGTAGTCCAGCGCCTCGGCGATCTCGCCGGTCGCCTCGCCGGTCGCCACCATCCCCGCGTCGTGCGGGTCCAGCAGCCCGGTGTGTTGAATCGCGGTGCTGAACCTGCCAGTAGAGTGTACCACGGAGAGGCCGCTCGCGAAGCGCTCCGCCAGGGAAAGGTTGGGCACCGCGCCGGAAGCGGTCTCCCACGCGGAGCGCATATCCACGCCGGCCCGGTTCAGGTACTGCAGGGTGCGGGTGAACACGGCGTTCGCCCGGAGGTAATTGATCTTGCCGGCAACCGGCATCCGCAGCAGCAGCCGGTGCCAGCGCGCCCGGAAGCGCGGCGACTTCCGCAGCTTCTGGAACCCCACCAGGCTGCCGATGTACAGGACCAGCATCGGCAGCGAGATCGTGAGGAACGCGTGGCCCACCGCTTTGAGCGCTTCGGCCACTTTGAACTCGGACGCCGCAAACGCCGGGAAGAAGAACAGCCCCGCCACGATGAACGGGATCAGCGCCACGTTGGCGTGGAAGAACCAGACCCAGATCTTGAGCCGCCGCTGGGTGTTGTCATCCTGCTCGTGCTGGGCGGCGAGGAGCGCCAGCGCCTCCGGGATGAAGCCGCCCATCTCCGCCGCGCGGAGCGTGCCCGCGTCGCCCTTGGTGAAGATGAGCGGGTAACGCTCCATCTGGTCGGAAACCGGGCCGCCGTTCTGCACGCCCATGCTGATCTCCATCAGCGCTTCGCGGAGCTCTCGCTCATGGGTCTGCCCGGCCACTGTGGAGACCGCCTGGATGGCAGGCATGCCGGACCGGAAGGCGATGTGGAGCTGGTGAAAGAGCTGTGCGACGGCGCGGTCGCTCGCCGAAAGACGCGACGCAGCGACGGCGGCGGAGCCGGAAGCCGGCACTCCCAACCCGGTGAGCGTACGGTTCTGGCGCAAGTCGCGCTGGGCCACTTCCACCCGGGTGGGCTGGTAGCCCATCCCCACGAGGCGATCCGTGAGGGACTGCTCGTCCGTCACCTGCATCGCCCCGACGACCTTATTCCCCGTCCGGTCCAGTGCTTCGTAGCGGTACAACGGCACGTCGCAGCTCCTCCACGACCTCGGGAGCGATCTCCGCCAGCGGCTCCCACACGAACGGACGCTCCAGGATACGCGGGTGCGGTAGGGTCAGCCGATCGGTCTGCAGCCGGCGCTCCCCGTAGAGCAGGAGGTCGATGTCGATCAGCCGCGGACCCCACCGGAAGGAAGGCACTCGCCCGAGCTCTCCCTCCAGCCGCTTCACCGCCTCCAGCAGCGCCTCCGGCTCCAGCGCCGTGCGGATCTCCGCCACCGCGTTCAGGAACGCCGGCTGGTCTTCCACGCCCCAGGGAGGAGTCTCCCGGAAGGCCGAGACCTGCGCTACCCGGGTTCCCGCGAGGCTGGAGATACCATTCAGCGCCGCCCGAAGGTTCTCCTCGCGCTCCGCCAGGTTGCTGCCCAGTCCCACGAACACTCGCTCATCCGCCACGTACTGCCCCTCGTCCCACCCGTATCCTATAGACAACGGTATCTCCACCGGGATGGATACGGGAGTTTAGACCCAGACGAACCTAAAGGGGACGGAAGGGACAGCCGGAGGGGTGCGGTCTCCGAGAACCGAAATGGATCGTGGAATACTTCACTGCGAACGTCACCGCCATGCCGGAGTGAGAACTTCCCAATGGCCTTTTCAGAACCTGCCTACGTAACACCAGAGGAATACCTCGCTCGCGAGCGCGTCGCGGTGGAGAAGAGCGAATACTTCCGCGGTGAGATCTTCGCCATGGCGGGCGGCTCGCCGGCTCACAATCGGATTACCGCCAACCTGATCCGGGAGATCGACACCCGGCTGCTCGGCGGCCCGTGCCTCACCTATACGGGAGGCCAGCGCGTTAAGGTAACGGCGACCGAGCTGTACACCTACCCGGATGTGGTAGTGGTATGCGGCGAGCCGGAGTTCGAGCGCGGTGGACCAGATACGCTGTTGAACCCGACGCTGCTGGTCGAGGTCCTCTCCCCCTCCACCGAGGGCTACGACCGCGGTGCCAAGTTCGGCCACTTCCGGCGCCTACATACCCTGAAGGAATACGTGTTGGTATCCCAGGACCGCGCTCGCGTGGAACGCTACGTGCGCAACGGCGAGATCTGGGAGCTTACCGAACTGGATGGACTTGGATCTGCGCTGCGACTGGACTCCGTTCCCGGCGAGATCCCGCTGTCCCGCATTTACGACCGGGTCAGCTTACCGGAGCAGCCGGTCCGGTAGAAGGACGGAGAGCCAGCGGGACGGAGAGGGGATGGGGAAGGAGAGTGGAGGGAGGCGACGAATTCTCCACCAATTGCGTTTCTGGTCCAATGAGGGATTTCGGATGTCCTGGTGGAAGAAACTGCTCAAGGGCTCCGGTGGAAGCTCGGATCCCGCGCAGCCGGTAGCCAGCGGGGGCTGCGATCACCGTCACATCGAGCTCCGGGAGGGCAGCGCCCAGTTCGAGTGGTTCGTCGCTCGCGGAGAACTGGAGATGGGAGGGGACCTCTCGCATGGGGCCAGGCACCTCGCCAACCTCCTGAGCTTCGATCCCGGGAACGCGGAGTGGATCGAACTTCTGGAGCGCTACCTGGCAGCCGGGCAGCCGGACCCGGAGGCGCTGATCCCACGCGGCAAGAAGGCCTATTACACGTCGGAGGCAATGCGCGCTTACATCTGGCACCGGCAGGGGCGCCTCGCCGACGCATGCCAACTGCTGGCCGACGTGACCCATGCCAAGCAGGAGGCGCGGTACCTGGAGGCGTGGGTCCTCGACTGGCTGGAGCCCGCCGGCGCGATGGAGTCGCTGCCGGAGACGGTGGGGCTCGTGCTCTTCTCGCTGGCGCTGGGCCGCTTCCCGGAGGCGCGGCTTTCCCCCGCGCGGCGACTGCGGGAGATCCGCCGCTGGGCCCGGCTGTGCGACCGGTTCGCGCGCGTCTATCCGGGCGACGGCAGGACCGGGATGCTCCGCGCCGGACTCTTCCGAAAGGCTGGTCTGTTTGACGAGGCGGAAGCCGTAGTCCGAACTGCCCTGGAGCGGGCTCCGGACTGGCACCTGGCAACGGCGCTGGGCCTGATCCGGCGGCAGAAGGGAGACATGGCGGCGGCGGAGCAGGCATTCGACTACGCGCTGCGGCTGGACCCGACGGACATGAGCGCGCGCCTGGAAGCGGGTGACACCTTCTTCGAGCGCGATCACTGGCAGGACGCCCTGCGCTGGTACGAGAATGCCCTGGCCAAGGAGCGCCGGCAGGAGTGGGCCTACCCTTCCGCCCTCTTCTGCCGCTGGATGCTTACCGAAGACGAGCGTCAGGTGCACGAACTGGTAGACCTGGCCAAGAAGGGAAATGGCCGGGCGCAGCAGCTGTACCATCAACTGTACTTCAACGCCCTCCCCGAGCCGGTGGACGCCTCGGCAAACCTGCTGCGGCAAATCCGCGAGATGCTGCTCAAAGAGGACGATAAGACCTCCGGGACAACGGTCAAGGCCACTCTTTCCGGGCTGGAGGCGCCCAGCAACACCCTGGCGTACCGGCTCGAGATGGAGGCCTTGGGCAAGGAGGTCGGTCTCGACGTGACCGTCGAGACGGTCGCCAAGCCGGACCCGCGGGTGCCGATTACCAACGTGCGCTACCTCCTCTGGCGATATGTGGGGACGGACCCCGCACCCGTTCCCGCGCCGCCCTCCCCAGAGATCGTCCAGCGCATCGCCGACCTCGCACGACTTCCGTTTGACGATGACGCGAGTTGGGCGGCCGCGAGCTACGTCGCCGAAGCGCTCGGTCCCCAGCGGGCGGGAGAGGTCCTGGCGGTGATGGTCCACCCGCCGGCGGTCCCACCAGGCTCCACGTCCCTGGCATGGCTGCCGCGCGTGCAGCACGCCGCGATGCAGGTGGTGGCGCAACTGGACGAAGGCTGGGAGGGCTCCGCCCGCCGGGAGGCGCTCCTCTCCGCGCTGCTCGGCCCCCAGGACTGGATCACCCAGGCGGCCATCCGGGCCATGACCCGCCTCGGCCGCGAAAACGAATCCTTCGCACCCGACATCGGGGACGCTTTCCAGCAGTTGGCCGACCACCGTCCCCTCCCCGGCTTCTGCTGCTGGGAACACACCCTGTACCAGAACTGGCTGCAACTCCCCCACCTGTTCCCGGGTGAGCGGGAGAAACTCCAGAAGAAGCTGAAGGAGATTGAGGCGGAGGGGTCTTGAAGGATGAAGGACGAGACGCGGGCACACGCTTCCCGTGCGGTTCGTAGCCCGCGTAAGCACGATCCACACTCGTAACCCGTCATCCTGAA
>Ga0255338_1006027_pt1 | contig 10622 bp, 11 predicted proteins | sample MeOH1_35cm_T4_19_FD_203715 | JGI IMG/M metagenome (GOLD analysis project Ga0255338, IMG submission 203715) | Sandy soil microbial communities from University of British Columbia, Vancouver, Canada - MeOH1_35cm_T4_195 | ecosystem: Engineered > Artificial ecosystem > Sand microcosm > Unclassified ... | reverse complement strand
TAACGAGGAACGGCAGCAAGAACCCCACCGCGTCCCGGAAGAAGTCCTCGTCCAGTCGCGCGAGGTAGTTCTCATGACAGCCGAACGTGTGCCCGCCGAAGTGGTCCACGCTGTTGTTGTGGAAGCTTACCGCCTCGTCCAGCCCGAGGTCGCGCAGCGCTCCCTGGAGGATGCGATGTCCCGCTCGTTCGTGGGCGACCAGGTCGAAGAGCTGAGAGCACTCGGCGGTGGCGTACTCCTCGTGATCGCCTACGGCGTCCACGTAGAGCCGACCGCCGTTGATGAGGAACCCGCCCGCCCGGGCGGGTTCGAAGGTGTAGTCACGGGCGTGGAGGTCGATCAGTCCCAGCTTTTGCTGCAAGAACACGTGGTTCTTGATCCGCTCCACCACCTGTTCCGGCTTGCCGACCGCCGGATCGTGAACCAGACAGCCGAACTCCGTCTCGATGCCGAAGATGCGTTTTTCCATACAGCTTACTACCGGAACAGGCGAGAAAGGGGAATCTGAAGACCCGGGAAGAGATCACTGATCAAGGCCTCGTCGCAGGAGAACTCTCCCACGGCTTGGTAAGCCGCATTGGCTAACGCAAGAACCAGTGCCGTCTTGCGCCGAGGATCGAGGATCCAATAATGAGCAATCCCCGCCTCTGCGTACTCGCGACGCTTTGTGACCAAGTCTCGCATCTCGTCGTCGGGAGAAACGATCTCAATCACGAGCGTTGGGACGCCCGTTACCCGTTCGTCTTCAGGGTCGATGCGTTGGGCAGGGTCGGTCGCAGAGAAGTAGGCAAAATCCGGGCGGCGCCCACAATAAGGGACTGTTGGAATGTCGAGCTCCACCCCGTAGAAACAGCCAGGGTCATGGGCATCGAGATAAGGGCCCAGTTCGATCCCAATGCGCGTTCCGGTCCAGCTATGACGAGGGCGTGGCGACACCAATTCCTCAAGTCGACCGTACACCAGTTCATAACGGCCCTCGCCATCCAGCGTGGCAAACTCCTCGAAAGTGAGTAGCTTTTCCGCGGTCTGAGACATCCCGCCCTCCAGTAATGGCGCGTTCGTTAATCCAGAGGTGCCGCGTACCCGGCGGCCCACGCGGGGTTGAAACCCCGCGCTACTCTTAGAAACCCGGTTGAAACCGGCTGGAGCTCCGGGCACGAGGGTTACCGCGTGTAGCGCGGCGGCTCAGCGCCGCGCGGGCTGCCGGTTGCGCACTCCCTCGCGGACAGAGACAGCCAATCTCTACCGATACTCTGCCAGCACGGGCTCCAGTTCATCGCTGGACAGGAGACGGAACTTGCTCTCACGCGGGGTTTTTCGCTCCAGCAAACCCACCTCCAGCTTGCCGTGCGCCAGCTCTTCCTTCAGGATCTGCTCCACGGTGAGGATTTCCACTTCCTCGTCTTCCTCGGTGTCTCGTCCCAAGGGCATGACGCGGCGCCGTGCGTGGAGTTTCCCCGTGCCCCACGCCTCCAGCCCCAGCTTGATGGCCGAAGGGCGGTCCGAGATCAGGTCGATGTTGTCGTGGAGCAGCGTAAGCATGGAATTGTCCGCCTCGTAGGAGCCGGAGACAACCGAGTACCGGTTCTCGTTGCGGTACTCACCATCGTACCCGAGCGCATAGAACGAGTCTTCCGTTTGCTTCTCGCCCACCTCGGCGAAGAGGCCGCGGAAGACGAACGGCGCGGTGAACGGGTCTCCGAACGCCTTCTTGATCGCCGGAGAGAGGATCGAGCCGACCAGCCGCTGCGCGGTCACGTCGTCGGGCGAGCGCTGAAAGCCCTCGCGGTGCGCAAAGTCGATGGCGCTATTACGCATCAACTCGATGTCGGACTGGTTACCAATCGCGCCGAAAATCAGGCGGTCGTAGATCTCGTAGATCTTCCGCTGCGTACGATGCACGCTTACCAGCAGCACGCCTTCCGGCAGGCTGATCCCCACTACGGGGCTGCCTCCTCGCATTCGCTCCTCGATGTATTCGGAGCGGGTGAGGATCGCCTGGTTCCAATCGTACGGTGTAAAGCTCATCTAGGGTCCTTTTATTCACCGCAGCGCATGCGCTGCGGTGAAAGTCTATGAATCACACCACCGGGTTAGCTAATCCCACGTCTTCACGGGGATTGATCTCGGCGACGATCTGGCGCATCTGCGCGGCATCTACGTCGAAGATGCCATCCTTGTTGATGCCCTTGGCTACAGGGAGCACCTTGGAGAAACCGCCCGTGGCCGCGTCCAGATCGGCAGCGATGTCCAGCAGAATGAGGCACTCGCGGAGGGCTTCTTCCAGGCTCATCTCGCGGAACGGCTTGCGCGTGCGGATGATGTAGTCGAAGGCGCCGCGAATGCGCTCGGAGCCGGAACCGGCGGCCGCGAATTCCGTCGTCTCAAAGCGAGCGCCCATGCCGTCGTAGAAGAAGATCCGCCCCTCGTTGGAGCGCGGGTCGAATGCGCTCACGATGGGGATGAACGCACCGATGCCCTGCAGCGCCATCGGTAGGTTGTTGGCGATGGCGCGGGAGACTTCGCTGACCTTACCGTCCAGGCTCATCTCCTGGAGTTCGCGCCGGGTGTAGTACTTGAAGGCGTGCTTCAGGTAGCGCACAATCTCCAGCGCCTTGGCGAAGGATCCGGAGATGGCGATCAGCATGAAGTCGTCGAGTGCGAGGACCTTCTCCGCGCGGTCGAACATCACGCCCATGCCCGCCGTCGCCCGGCGGTCGCCCACGTTCAGTACGCCGTCGCGATACTTCACCGCAATCACCGTAGTGCCGTGCGTATCCAACTGCGAGGCAGCCCCGTGCGAAACGGGCGCGTCGGTAACGCGCCCGTCCAGGCCAGGGATGCCCCCTACAAGTTCTAAAAAGTCACCGGATCTGGGATTTGCCATAGGGGATTTACTCACCGCTGCGCTGGCGGTAGCGGCGGGCCTGGTCTGGGTCCACGCGGCGCATCCGCTTTAGCAAGTCGCTTGGGTCGGGCCGCTTGACGTTGGGAGCCTTGGGGCCGCTGTCGTCGCCCGGACGGGTCGTCGGCTCGGTGGGAGCCGGTCGCTGTATTCGCTCTTCACCCTTAATCGGGAACATGTTCATTCTCCTGGTACTGCCGGACCGCTAAGGCCGGCGAGCACCTCCGCAACTGTTTTAGCGGCATCAAGCCGCCCGCGTAAATGCGGCACCCGAGCACTGTCTTCCGGCGACAGTTCCTGCCACTGCAGGTCGCTCCCCCGCTTGAAGCCGACGCGTCCCCAACTCACCCGTCCGATCTCCGGCGCGAACCGGCGCACCAGGTCTCCCCGAAGCGCTGCCCGGGTGTCTGAAGGTGGTTGCGTCAGCGCGGCCTCGATCTGCGAGTCCGTCACGATCCGCCGCATCTGCCCGCCCTGCTCCAGGGCGTAGAACAGGCCCAACTCCGGGTCCACATTGTGGTACTCCAGGTCCAGACTGCGAATGACTGGATCTTCCCACCAGATGCCTTCCGCCTCGATATATGTTTCCAGAAGCCGCCGCTTGGCTACCCAGTCGACCCGGTCTTCGGTCAGCCAGACGTCCGTCTCCAGATCGTTCAGCAGCCGCTCCCACTCGCGGAGGGTCCAATCCGTATCCGGATCGGAGCCGCCGAGCAGCTTTTGCGCGTCGGCCAGGTAAATCCGCTGGATGTCCGTGGCGCGCATGGTGCGGCCGTCTTCCATCTCCAGTATCCAGCGATACGAGGGATCGCGCGACACGATTTTGATGGCGGCGACCGGATCGCGCAGCCGGAAGAGCGGCTCCCACCCGGCCTCCAACATGGCCAGCGCTATGGCCGTAGTGCCCACCTTCATGGCGGTGGCAAACTCGCTCAGGTTAGCGTCGCCGCAGATGACGTGGACGCGCCGGTAGCGGTGCACGTCCGCGTGCGGCTCATCTCGCGTATTGAAGATGGGACGCTTGGCGAGGGTATCCACGCTGGCGATCTCGCTGAAGAAGTCGGCGCGCTGGGAAAGCTGGTAGACGCAAGCGTCGGAGAGGGGACCGTTCGTCTCGACTCCACTCTTCCCGGCGCCCGCGTAGATGCTGCGCGTCACCAGGAACGGGAGCATCCCCCAGAGCAGTTGCTCGAACGGCACCCTGCGGTCGCACAGGTACCCCTCGTGACAGCCGTAGCTCATGGCGTGGAAGTCCGTGTTGTTCTTGAACATCTGGACTTGCCGCCCGGTCTCCTCGGTCCGCAGTCGAGCGCACTCCAGGACAATCCGCTCCCCGGCGCGGTCGTGCGCCACGAGGTCGGCCAGAATGCGGCATTCCGGGGTGGAGTACTCCGGGTGGCCGTGATCGTTGTAAAGCCGCGCGCCGTTAGTGAGGGCGCGATCGGAGCGCTGCTCCTCACTGCTAAGGTGGCTGGACGGCCCGGCCCGGTCGTACTTGGCGTCCTCGCGGTCGTAGTTGAGCGCGTCCACGCGGTAGCCGCGCATGTCGGCCCGCGGGTCCTCGGCGCGGTAGTCCCATGGTCCGGCCCACGTTCCGGCATAGGCGCGCACCAGGAGCCGCGACTCTTCCATCAAATCGTGCGCGCTGCGGTCCTCCACCAGGATCCCGTATTCCGTCTCGATGCCGAACAACCGCTCACTCATCGTTTCGCTTTCATTCCGTCCCGCCTTGCTCGTCCCGCGGCGTACCAGTTCTTGATCTGCACCAATTGAGACGGTTCGTCGGCGCCCAGGCTGCGCCGCGGCAGCACCAGTGCCTGAAGACGATCCACATAGATCAATACCAGCTTGGGCGTCTCTTCGATACGCTCCACGTCCGCCCACCCGATCTTCGCCGCGCTTCCCCCGGCACTCTCTGTTACGCCAGCCGGGTCGAATTTCACGGTCACCTCGCGGTGACCTGCCTGACGCAGCATCGTCGCTCCCTGGCGCTTCAGCAAGCCATAATAGAGGCGGGGAAGGGCCGCCGAAACCCCCAGTCCGGCCAGCACCGCTCCCCACCACGGAAGCGCGGAAGCCGAGAGGTAGATCGTCATACCGGTCACCACGGCGTATGAAAACAAAGTGCGCAGCCGCAGCGCCGGGTCGTGCAGGTTCTGATGCCAGGCGAAGAGCGCCAGGTCCTCCGGTGTCCGCTCCACCCGGAATTCGATCCCGGGTACACCCGCCCGCGCCGCACCGTTCCGTCCGGGTGTACGGACGGCTTTGCCCTTGCCCTGGATTAACGCGCGAAGCTCGGCTTCACTGGTCTCCGCCGGGAACGCGCGGCGCGGTAGGAGCGTGGCCTGGCCGTCCTTCCAGTACAGGAAGAGGTGGTCCCGTTCCGGCGCGAGGCGCGCGAGGTCCGTCCAGCGCCGCATCATCTCCCGTCCATCATCGGAGCGTAGGCTGAGCCCGTGACGGTCCAGTTGTGCCTCGAACGACCCAGCCAGTCCCCTCGTCTGCCGCAGCGCCCGCCGCTGGAGCCAGGGCATCACCCCCAGCGTGACGACCCCGCCGCACAATGCCCCGACCACGATCCCGATGACGATCGACATCGGGCGCGAAGCAGAAAAACTGCCGGGCAGTGAGCCGAGGGCCGCGCCGACCAGCGCGAACTGAAAAACCCACCGCACCGCATTTCGCCGCCCGCCCGAGTGCCCATGCGCATCATGGCGGCGGAACGCAGCGAAGTCTTCTTCCGTGAGATCGAATTCGAGGCGCAGAGAGATCCTCCGTGGGGGGCGTTAGACCGGAGCGCCAGGACCGGCTTCCGCCAGTTGCGCGAGACGCCAACGCGTAATCTGGGCCAGAAACCGGTCTACCTCATCCGAGGAGCCGAAGGCGCGCCGCGGGATGCCGACCACGAAGTCCGGGCCGCGGAACAAGAGGACATGGCGCTCCGTCGCCGCGAGGTCCGTGAAGACGTTCCAACGTTGAACGCTGCTGACCACGCCGGGTGCCTCCGACCAGTAGCCGGCGGGCGCGGCTACCAGCGTGTGCGTCCCCAGCACGCCCTTGGCCTGCCTTGCATTGAAGAGACTGGTTCCGACCACCAGGGCCAGCAGCGCCGCAATCAACCCGAGCCCAGCGGTCACCCCGGCGACGAAGCCGCCAAACAGACCGACCATGAGCCCGAAAATCATGCCGCCGATACATAGTCCCACTTTAAAGCGTTGCTTGCGCCGTAGTTGCCCGGCGATCAGCACCCGGACGTCTGCCATGGTGAGCTCATAGTGCACCACGATCCGCTCCGGTCCCAGCAGTTCCTCGATGTCGGCGGGAATCTGGCCTGGCGCGCGAGGCTCGGCTGCGGCAGCGAGCCAGTAATCTCGGGCCAGGGCAGTCAGGCGCTGGGCGGCGGAGGGGCTGTCGAAACACCGCCACGGAACCGCCATCACCTGATACCGTCCCAGGATGAACAGAGTATGCTCACTCGTGCTGGCAATATCTTTGATCGCGTGCCATTCCACTCGAACCTCGGACTTGCGGGACGACACCAGCAGGGCGTCCGGACGCACCGTCATCCGAACCGGCTCCAGCGCTCCCGGTTGTTTCGCGTAGATCTTCGCCAGGCTCTTTGGATGGCTCCAGAGCAGGAGCGGCCATTCCAGCGCCACCACCACCGGCACCACTACAAACGGCAGCGCCCGCCCGCCTAGCCACCAGAACATCCCGGCACCCAGCACCAACCCCGCCACGATCCCGAGGAGCCACCGCCGAAGTAGTTGGGTGCGTGCTTTAGGATCACCCCACGTCGGGTACCGGAGAGCACACAGTAGATCACGCTGCGTTAACTGGTATTCCGCGGTGGCGACGAGCGATTCGCCCGGAGGCGTCATGGCAGACTCCGACCTCGGCTAGCGCGGGAAATTAGCCGGCAGGGTGAACTTCTGTTCCCCACGTACCGGCTCCAGGACCTTCCCCCGCGCCCGCTGCTTCAGCAACCCGAAGTACCACCACGCGCCCAGCACCACCAGCAGCACCGCCACCACGGGCGGCACATAATCCCACGGGCTATCCCGACGCTGCGACATACCTGTTCTCCTGACGGGATTTCAGTATGGCCGCAACTACGCGCGAATGGACGCAAATGAGCGGGGACAATAGGAACCGCCTATCAATGCCGATGGGAACAGAGAAACCAACGTTACCATCGTAGAAACGTTCGCTCAATCTGTACCCTGGCTGCCTATCTCTTTTCATCCTGCCACCCGTCGACGTTTATCGGCGGGCATCGACGGCTCCTTGTCTGATTGCTATTCGTGACCGTTCGTGTGTAGTTGCGGCCTTACCCCGGATCTTACACCACGTTGCGGCGGGGGTTTTGCGGGTTGCGGTCCGGCCGGATCGGCTTCAGCGTCACCACGTTTTCCGGTTCGTAGTCGAGGAGCTTGAGCCAGTCCTCCTGGGTGTCCGTCTTCGGGAAGATTTCGTTCTCTTTGTATTCCACGCGGATCGCCTTCTGGAGGTCGTCGAGTGAGACGCCCTGATCGAAGTCGTTGTCCGCGATGGCGCGCTTGATCGCGAAGTCCTTCGCGCGCTCGACCACGCTGGAGAGCAGCGCGCCGGAGAGCAGGTCCTTCCAGTAGAGGCGGTCGACGCTGCCGTTTCGGAGGTGCACTTCCAGGAACTCGGTGTCCTCGTTGCGGCGGAAGAGGAACTGGAGCGCGCCGTCGATCAGCGCTTCGCGGGCCGCTTCTGGGCTCTCGTGCTGGGCGAGGGTCTTTGGATCCAGCGGGATGTTCGGATGCAGGTAAATGGCGAGGATTTCGCGCGCACCCTTGCGATCCGGGCGGTTCACCTTGACTTTGCGGTCGATGCGCTCGGGGCGCAGGATCGCGGGGTCGATGTAGTCCGGGCGGTTGGAGGTGAGCATCACCACCACGTTCTGCATCGACACGAGGCCGTCCATCTCGGCGGCGAACTGCGGCACCACCGTGTTGGCGATGTTCATGTACCGCCCGCTGCTGCGGGTGCGCAGGATGGACTCCGCCTCATCGATGAAGATGAAGACGAGTCGCCCTTCCTTCGCCTTTTCGCGTGCCTGCGCGAAGATCTCCCGCACGATGCGCTCGCTCTCGCCGAGCCACATGTTCAGGATCTTGGGGCCGTTGATGTACATGAAGTATTCTTTTACTTCCTGGCCCGTCCGCTCCGCGTACTCCCGGGTGAGGTTGTAAGCGGTCGCTTTACCCATAAGCGTCTTCCCGCAGCCGGGAGGCCCGTAGAGCAGGATGCCCTTCAGCGGTCGCTTCTCGAATTTCTCGTACAACTCCGGGTAGAGTAGGGGATGCTCGATGGTGTCCCGTATGACACGGATCGCTTCTTCCTGGCCCCCGATGCGCGACCACGGGATCTCCGGTACGTCTTCCAGGTAATAGTCGCGGACCTCTTGCTGCGGAAAGTGCTCCAGGGCCACCCGGTAGTTGGGGTCGACGCGTACCTCGTCACCCTGGGTCAGCTTCACGGTCGCGAGTTCCGTGGAGCGTAGGACCATCCGGCTCGACTGCCCCGCCGCATCCTGCGACACGCGCAGGCGGTCGTTCCCGAGCACCTCGGCGACCTTCACGATGGAGCCGTTCGACCAGTAGCCCAGGTCGCCGACGATGGCGTACGCCTCGTTCAGCTTCACGCGCGTGCCGATGTTGAAGCCGTCTTCTTCCACCTTTGGGTCCACGCTGCACACGAATTCGGTATCGCCCATCGCCACGTTTGCGTTGCCGTCGGACGCCTCGCCCAGGTAGGTGCCGATGCGGTTCGCCGGCGCGGTCAGCTTCTGGTAAGCCTCTTCGAACTCCGCCAGCATCTTCTGCGCTTCGGCCATCTGCGCTTCATCCGTCTCCAATTGGTGACGGAGCAGCAGCAGGTGGTTGACCATCCGCGGGTCCTCGCTGTTCGCGAGGCCCAGGATGCGATCTAGTAAGAACAGGGAGCGAAAACTGCTTTCTTGCCCGCGCGGCCCGGCTTCGCTTTCGCGGCCCGAGCCGGTGCGGCGGTCGTCTCGATCTTTCGGTCGTTCGTCTCGATTAGCCAAAGTTGAGACCTCGATTTATGGATAACCCGCCAGAGGGAGGGTGTACAGGTGTTGCCGGCCCGCAGGATACTCAATCCTAATCGTAACCTTCGTGCCAATGCATGACAGCCAGGCATTGCGAGCGCGATCCGTAGTGCATCGCAAAGCCGCTCGTGCATTGGCTTTCTAACGCATTACGCATCACTCGTTACGACCGGGCTTCAGACCCGAGCCTGCCGGAGATCGCTGAGGTACAGCCGTCAGCGCTGGGTTTCTCAATCGCTCACTTCATCCTACCCGCGCGTTGCCGAAAGTGTCTCGCCTCGTCCGGGCAGGGACCGAAATCCCCGTCCCCCAACTCCACGCCCTATCTCCCTTTCCCGGCGCACAACTGTTCGATTCTGGGTATACGGCATTATACAATAGTGCCTCCGAGGGCGCGTCCATGCGCAAGGAACGCAGACCATGGCCAACGATTTAATTCGACCGGACCAGTACGCAACCCAGGAGCTAGACGAGCTCCAACGAAGCCACGAAACGGCGCCCACGCTGGAAACGCTGGAGGGAGTGACCTCGCCGACCCACGGCGAACGCCGCGAGATCCCCATTCCGCACCCCGGTGAGCGGCCAAACGCGGTGCGGGCAGACCACGCTGATGCGATCGCACCACCCGAAGCGCTTGACGCCTAAACAACCAGTTAAGGCGGAAATGATTGCCGATCGTCCCGGGGGCGGCCGATTGGCGCGCCTCAGGACACTTGAGCGCTCGCCGCAGCGTGATGCGAACCTTGGCGTCCGGTCTGGGAAGGAGCTGCCTCTGGAGCGAGAGCTGTGAAACGATAATCTCGCGCCCGACATCCTGCAGCTCCTATGACGGCCAGCGATTTCGACACGGACTGCCCGCGGGTGAGCCATGCCGAGTTGACCTTCGAGTCGATCATCGGGCCGGTGGATTAAGTGGTCGCCGGGTCCGGCTGCATCGAAGCGTAGATATTGCCTTCGGTGTCTTTGAAGTAGGCCAGCCGGCCCATTCCGGGGATGGCCATCTTCGGCACCGCAACCATCCCGCCGGCCGCCTCCACCGCTGCCTGCGTCTCTTCCACGTCCTCCACTCCCACGGTGCAGACGTAGACGATCACCGCCTGGCCGTCGATGGCGCACTGGCGCTTGAGCATGCCGCCAATGATCCCCGGCGCTCCGTCCTCACCGGTCTTGATGAGCCAGTATTCCATCGGACCGCCCCAACTCGTGAACTCCCACCCGCATATGGCGGAATAAAACGTCCTGGCTCGAGGTAAGTCCTTTGCATGGATCTCGAAATGCATGACTCGTAGCATTGATCACTCCTTGATCGGAGGTGAGTAAGCCGAAGTGATGGGAAAGCGAGCCCTGGCCCACCTGCCTCTGGGGAAGTCTAACGGAGCAAGACTAACAGACCCGCATACTGGTACCCGTTGACCTGCTCGGGTCGGGAAACCAAAGGCGGGGCGAAATCGTAGGCACCCATAGAACGGACGGCGAACAGGGATAGGCATTGGGCGTGAGGCCTCCGTATCCGGATACAGTAACTCCTTATGATGCTTATGCCTTGTGCCGCCGGGGTATCCCCATCGCTCACACCCGGACTGACTTGTAAGCACCTGACTTAATGCTTCGCACCCG
>Ga0255338_1006026_pt1 | contig 10622 bp, 10 predicted proteins | sample MeOH1_35cm_T4_19_FD_203715 | JGI IMG/M metagenome (GOLD analysis project Ga0255338, IMG submission 203715) | Sandy soil microbial communities from University of British Columbia, Vancouver, Canada - MeOH1_35cm_T4_195 | ecosystem: Engineered > Artificial ecosystem > Sand microcosm > Unclassified ... | reverse complement strand
GGACGACCAACTACATCGAGCGCCTGATGCGGGAATTACGGCGCCGCACCCGGCCGATGGGTGCGTTCGCAGACCGCAGTAGTTGTGATCGCCTGTTCTACGGCGTGGTACGCCGCGTCAACAAGAATTGGAGTACCAAGAAGCCCCTGCCCGGATTTACACACTAATCTTGACACTACCCCAGGTGGCCCCAGCTCTGGTCGGAATAAACGCACTATGCTATACTAACGGAAGGCTTTTGCCACCCGATTTGTAATTCCGTACGATCCACAAGGAGCCGCATGAACCGACCAAAACGCCCGGGCCCGGGAGGGCCGCCCCGCCGACGACCGTCTGGACCGCCCCGTACCGATTTTACCCCGGGTGGAGGGCCGCCGCGTCGTCGCTCGCCGCTGGACGTAGTTCCGCAAAACGTGGAGCCACGTTTCAAGGTGCTGGGGACGGGCGTTGATCGGCAGGCGCTTTCTTCCGCCGCAAACCCGCTGGAGATGATCGTGGTCCACGGCTACACCCGTGAGATCGAAGACGCTTACCAGAAGTTCAACGGTCGCCCGGATGACTTCTGGGGACGCCATCCGCAATTGATGGAGCCGGCTCGCAAGCTGGACGAAATCCTCGCGGCAATCATGGACCGCCGCCGCGGTTAAGCCGTCCTTTTGAACCGGACGCCGCTTCCAAGCCACCCACTTCTGGGGGCGCTGGGAGCGGCGTTTTTTGCATCAGTCCCAGCGTGAGCGCCCCAGGGCGGTGAGCCCATCATGCGACAGAGCAGTACATCCGGGAGGGGGCTGGACCGCGTCCTGGAGGAGATCGCCTGGAAGACGACCATCGGCTTCATCCTTGCGATGCCGACGGTGCTTCTGGGCTTCTGGCTGCTGGCTTTCAGCCTGACCCCTAAAGCCGCCTCGGCGCAATTGACCCCAAACTGGCGACTGAGTTGGGAGGCGCTCAGTCAGGACGAACCCTGCCCCACGCCCCAAGGTGGAACCTACTGCGACGCCACCCTATCTCGCCGGCGCGTGTGCCTGGGGCCGGTTGAGGTTCGTTATAGCGTCGCCAATTGAACCGGGCTGGACCTCGCGGCGCGGAAGAGAGATCATATCCCTGACATCGTTAATCTTCCCTGCCCGCCTCAAACAGCCATGTCCACTTGCGACGAGATCCTTCGCTACCTCCACGACTACCTCCGCGTCGCCGATTTCCGGGACTACGGCCCCCAGGGGCTGCAGGTGGAGGGGAAACCCGAGGTCCGCAAAGTGGTGAGTGGGGTGTCCGGTGGGGTAGCCCTCTTCGAGGCAGCGGCGGCGGCCGGAGCGGACTTGATTATCGTTCACCATGGCATCTTCTGGGACCGGGAATCCCGAGTGGTCAAAGGGGGGCTGAAGCGCCGGCTGGGCTTGCTTTTAGAGCACGAGATGACGCTGGCGGCGTATCATCTCTGCCTGGACGCACATCCGGAGGTCGGGAACAACGTCTTGGCCGCCCGCGGGCTTGGGCTGGAGAATCTCCGTCCCTGGGCAGAACATAACGGGCGCCTCCTCGGCTACCGCGGTGAGTGGCCGGGCAAGCCGGTCGCGGATGCCGTCCGGGATGTGAACGCACTCTACGGCTCCGAATCCATCGCGTTCCTCTTCGGCCCGGACCCGGTGCGGGAAGTCGGCATCGTGAGCGGGGGAGCGCAAAGCGATGTCCGAACCGCCGTTGAAGACGGGCTGGACCTCTTCATCACCGGAGAGGTGTCGGAATTCGTAATGAGCACGGCACGGGAGGGCGGCATCCACTTCCTCGGCGCCGGACACCATAACACCGAGCGCCTCGGCATCCGCGCCCTCGGGGAGCACCTTGCCGAACGCTTCGCCATTGAGCACGAATTCATCGACATCCCCAATCCCGTCTAAGCTATGGCGAGATTAGAACCGCCTGGACGGGAAGTAGAGAGAATTTCACCACCAAGACACGAAGCCACTAAGACCGGGCAGGACTGACTGATTTCTCCGGATAGAAAGCGCTTGGTTTACGAACGGCTGCGAGCCCTTCCCGGCCAATCTCGTTCATCCTGTCTAAAGCTCTGGCTCCCCTCTGGGCGCACTTGGCGTCCTTGCGATTGATCCCTCTTCTCTCCGTGCCTCTGTGTCGCCGTCGTGACTTTACGGGTTCGAAATGCCAGAAATCGTGGTGCTGGGGAACTTCGTCGTGGACATCATCGGGAAGCCGCTCGACCGGCTTCCCGAGCGCGGACGGCTCGCGCTGATCGACACACTGGAGACCCACGTCGGCGGGAATGGCCCGAATACCTCCGGAGCCCTGGGGCGGCTGGGTGCCGACGTGGCCGTGGTAGGGCGGGTAGGAGCCGACCTGTATGGGAGGTTTCTCACCGAGCAGCTTGCAACCTGGGGAGTGGACACCACTCCAGTAGTGCGAGACGCCGCGGCGGCGACCGCCTTGACGCTGGTTGCTGTAGACAGCAGCGGCGAGCGCAGCTTCGTCCACCACCTGGGCGCCAACGCGGCGTTCTCCCCGGCGGATGTGGACTGGTCAAAGTTGGGTTCTCCCCGCCACCTCCACCTGGCGAGCTATTTCATCCTTCCACGCTTCGCGGGCGAGGAAGCCGCGGAACTGCTGGCCGGCGCGCGCCGGAGAGGTATGACGACTTCGCTCGACGTGTGCTGGGACCGCTCCGGCCAATGGATGGAGCTGCTTGCGCCTTGCCTGGAGCATCTCGACTACCTGATGCCCAGCGAAGAGGAAGCTCGTGAGCTAACGGGGCGAACTGCTCCTCTGGAGATCGTCCACGCGCTGCGAGACGCCGGCGTGCGGACGGTGGTGTTGAAGTTGGGTGAACGAGGCTGCCTCTATTCGGACGACAAAGACTGCGTGGCCATGCCGGCGCTTTCGGTAGACGTGACGGATACTACCGGCGCCGGTGACTGCTTCATCGCTGGGTTTCTTTTCGGGCGGTTGCGTAGCTGGGATCTGGAGCGATGCCTGCGTTTCGCCAACGCTTGCGGGGCGCGCGCGGTGACGGCGGTCGGGGGTGCTAGTGGAATGGCCTCCGCGGCAGAGATCGAAACATGGGCCAGGCAGGTGCCGGCCCGAGGGAGCGTATGAGCCAGTTGATTCAAGGAATGATCGTCGCCAGCCTTACGCCGTACCACGCGGACGGCTCGCTAAACGTGGACGCAATTGCCGCGCACGTAGAGTTTTTGATTCAGGGTGGAATTCCGGCGGTGGCGCCGGCCGGAACGACCGGCGAGTTCCTCTATCTGAACGAAGATGAGCGCGAGACCGTGGTACGAACGGCGGTTGAAGCCGCGAACGGGCGCCTCAAAGTGATTGCCGGCATCTGGGCGCTGGACACGGTTGGCGTCGGGCGACTGGCGCGCGCCGCCGAGGCGGCTGGCGCAGACGCCGTGTTCTTAACCACACCAATCTATTACCCGGCCGCAGACGAGGCCGTGATCCAGTGGTATCGGGCCGCACGCGCGCACACCGGCCTCCCGCTCTATGCCTACAACATCCCCCAGTACGCCGTAAATGGCGTCTCCACCGCCGCGCTCCAGCGCCTGATGGACGAAGGGGCTGTCCAGGGGATTAAAGACTCCACGGGTAAGTCGGACCGGGTCCAGGAATTGCTCGATCTCTCGCGCGGACGCATCGCAGTCTACGGCGCCAGCGACTCGTTCGCGCTCAAAGCGCGACAGATGGGCGTGGACGGGTTCATTTCCGCACTGGCCAATATCTATCCCGCCACCTTTGCGCGGATCTGGAACGGGGACGCGGAAGCACAGGCGGCGATCGACCGCGTGCGGACGGTGGTTAAAGGCTACGGCGGTATCGGCGGGCTGAAGGCGCTGCTTCGAGCGAAAGGACACGACTTCGGTCCCACACGCTTGCCCTTTGGGAACCTGCCCGCCTCCGAGGAAGCGGAGCTAGCCCAGGTGGGAGACGGTTTGGATTAGGCTCCCACAGAGCTCCCCGTTGCGGCCGACCTCTGGATTTCCTGTGGGCAAAAGGAGTGGGGAGTACCTAGCGTTAACGATAGATTGTCTACACGTTGGGAGTTGACGAGTCTGTCGTGCCGCAGTCAAAAACGATCTCTCGAAGCGCGCTTCAAATCCGTCCGGAGCTGTTGGTAGTCTTCGGGCTGCTGCTGGTACTAGCGGTCGGATTCCGGGTCTGGTATTCAAACCGCTTCCCCGGATCTCGGCCGGTAATCACCAGGGGTCCGGACGAAGCTCGTCTGCGCGACTTGATGCGGAACGCCGAGAGCCATCCGGACGACGCAGCCGCCCAGCTTCGCCTGGCCAGCGGGCGGCTGGCGCGAGGGGAAGTGAGTGACGCCTTCGTCCCGCTCCTCCGCGCTAGCCGGCAGCGGGCTTCTGCGGTTGCGGCAAGTGAGCTCCTTCTGCAATGCGGCACGGAGCATGGGCGCTATCAGGAAGCGCTGCCTGGCCTCCAGAATGCGGTCGCGGCGGCTCCCGCCGAGCCGGTGGTCTGGGCCAACCTTGTTCGCGCGCTCTATGCGCTGGGCCAGCAGGGGCCGGCGGATGCCGCTCGGCAGGAAGCGGATCGCCTCTTCCCCGCGTCGCCAGATCTTGCCTACCTTCGCGCGGAGCTACTGGCGGAGGCGGGAGAGTCGCGCAAAGCCGCTAAAGTCTATCAAGACTCCCTGAAACGCACTCCGGCGGCGAAGGGGGAAATCGCGCTGGGCGTGCTACTGGCAAGAATGCAGGCACCTCAGCCGGCAAAGGAAGCGTTCCGCCGCGCGGTGGCACTGGATCCCGCCTCCGTCACCGCCTACCTCGGTCTAGCCAAGTCTAATCTGGAATTGGGGCTGACCCGGGAGGCGGAGCAGGCAGCCTTCACCGCGCTCCAGGTGGCGCCGGACGATCCCCAGGCGATCTACATGGTGGGTCTGGTCCTCTCCAGGCGCGGCCGGCCCGAAGACCTCCGCACCGCCGCGGAGTTGTTCGAGCGAGCGGTCGCGTTGAACCCGGCGCACATCGATGCCGAGTACCGGCTGGGAGCGCTGCTGGCCCAGAGCGGGGACCCGCACTCGGCCGTGCGTCACCTCGAAAAGGTGCTCCAGAGGGAGCCCGAACGGCTCGAGGCACGTCAGGCCTTCGCCAAGGCCCTGCGCCAGGTAGGGCGCAAGGCGGAAGCCGCCCAGCAGGAGGTGCTCGCGCAGCAGCTTGCCGAATTAGAGCAGCGCCGCTACGAGCTTACCTCCCGGGTCAGCCAGAAGCCGGACGACGTCGACGCGCGGTGCGCTCTCGCCGAATTCTACCTGGAGCACGAGGCCCTGCCGCGGGCCGTGCGTGAATTTCAACGCGTATTGAAAACCGCCCCGGGAAATAGCCGTGCGAAACGCGGGCTGGAGCGAGCACTGCAGGTTTCGCCATGATCCGCCCGCTATATGCTTGGGGCGGGTTGTTGGCACTGGGGCTTGCGGGATGCGGCGCCCGCATGAGTTCGAGTCCGATCCCGGATGCGCCGATTCCCGTACACTTCACGGATGTCGCCCGGGCGTCCGGCATCGGCTTTACCCATCGACATGGCGGCATCGGGCGTAAGTACTTTGTGGAAACCAGTGGCTCCGGCGCCTGCTTCTTCGACTACGACCAGGATGGCGATCCGGATCTGTTCGTCGTGCAGTCCGGACTACTTCCCACCCGTCCGGGGTTCGGAGGAGCGCAGAACCGCAGCGTGCTTTACCGGAATGACCGCGGCCGGTTCGTAGACGTGACGGACCGTGCCGGTGTTGGCAACTTCGGGTATGGACAGGGATGCTGCGCGGCCGACTACGATGGCGACGGCGATCTCGATTTGTTTGTTACGAATTTCGGTAGCAACCGGCTCTACCGAAACGAAGGCAATGGAACGTTCAAAGATGTAACGGCCGCGGCCCAGGTGGCACTTCCCGGCTACAATACGGGCGCCGCCTTCGCCGACATTGATGGCGACGGTTACCTTGATCTGTATGTCTCCCGTTACGCACGGTACCGAATTGGCAGCGACCCACCCTGTAGCCAGGCACCGGGCCTGCGCTCCTACTGTCCCCCGGCGCAGTTCGATGGGGAACCCGACGTGTTGCTTCGCAATAACGGTGATGGCACGTTCAGCGATATTACGAAGCGCTCCGGTATCGATGATCCACACGGAAAGGGTCTAGGCGTGCTCTTCCTCGATTACGACGAGGACGGAAAGCCGGACCTGTATGTGGCAAATGACGGCACGCTTAACCGCCTTTACCACAATCTGGGCGGCGGCAAGTTTGCGGATGTCACCGCCACCGCCGGGGTGGGCATGGGTGAGAACGGCCGGCTAGCCGCCGGAATGGGCGTAGATGCCACCGATGTGGACGGAGACGGGCGATTAGACGTATTCGTTTCGAACTTCACGGCGGAGCCGAATGACCTGTACGCCTATCGAGGAGACGGAGTATTTGACACCCGCAGCACGGCAAGCGGACTAGGCGGTCCGAGTATTCCGTTCACCGGCTTCGGCGCGGCGTTCATGGATTACGACCTGGACGGGCTACCGGACGTGATCGTGGCCAATGGGCACGTGGCGGACGATATCGAGAAGGCTAATCCCGGCATCACTTACGCCGAACCGACGCTGCTCTGTCGCAATCGGGGCAACGGTACCTTCGAAGACGTGTCCGAGGCTGTCGGCGGCGATCTCGTCCGTCACCGCGTGGGCCGGGGCCTGGCACTCGCCGACTTCGATGCAGACGGTGACCTGGACGTGTTCATCAACAACAGCAATAGCCCGCCGACCCTCCTCCGCAACGACGGGGGAAATGCGCATCACTATATCCAGCTTCGACTTGCGTCGAACGGACCGAACCATTTCGCGATCGGCGCCGGCATCCGTGTGTCGGCGTCGGGTAGGACGCAACTGCACGAAGTCCGGACCGGCGGGAGCTACCTCTCTCAACACGACCTGACGCAAACTTTCGGCCTGGGTCGATCCGATCGGGCGGATGAGGTCACCGTACACTGGCCGGATGGCAAAGTGCAGCAGTGGCGAGATCTGGCCGCGGACCGGGTGCACGTGCTGCGAGAACGTTGACCGAGCAAAACGCCCGGGGAGGCGTAGCGATTTCCCGCCCGCCTCAGTACACGTTATCTCCTCGCTCCGGCGCATTCGTGTACAGGGCATCCGGAATCTTGACGATCAGGCGAGTGCCGTTAACCTTCTTGACGCGATACTCACCCCAGCGTCCATCCGCATACTGCGCCAGAACGCGAAAGCTGCCGCCGTCCCGCGCAAGGAGCTCCGACCGAATGGTTTTCACCTGGGCAGTGGGCGCCAGTTTAGGAATGGAGGTGCTGAACCGGCCCATGCTGGCGCCCTGTAGAACCGCCACGAGCCGGTTGTCTTTGATCACCGGTTCGAAACTTTGCGGATCCAGTAGTGCCGCGGCTTTCTTCCCCTCGCCCCGCTCCCAGGCATACCGGACAAAGCTGCGCACCGTCTCTTCCGGCGCAGTTCGGTTCCAGCCTTCCTGCGCGAAGAAACTCGCCAGTAGCTCCTGATTCATCGCGAGTAGCACGGTTGCCGTGCCGGCTACGACTACTAGTACCACGATACGGAGAACGCGCTGGGCAACGTCACTCATGTCCGCCTCCTTCATGACAGTCATTGTCGGGCAGACATTTCGGACCGGAAACCGGTTTGCCCTTCTCCGCCCGGCAACACGCACTGGAGAGAGCTGCCACAACTCCTGCCGGGAAAATTGATTAAAATTCCTGCAGGAAAGTCCCGCGGAGGTGGTAAGTATACAATGAAGGCTATTCCGCCGACTGCGGCCGGCAGGCGGTTGCGTTGGTTCGGCGGTCTCGGCCGGAGTAGGCGCTCAAAGGAGACGCACATGAAACGAATCGCCAGATTAAAGGCATTCACCCTGATTGAGCTACTGGTAGTCATCGCGATCATCGCGATTCTAGCGGCAATTCTGTTCCCCGTATTCGCCCAGGCACGTGAGGCGGCGCGCAAATCCAGTTGTCTGAGCAACCTCAAGCAATTGTCCACTTCGGTCCTGATGTATAAGCAGGACTACGATGAGAAGTACCCCAGCGATGCGTGGCCGACCAACCCGGGCGATCCCTGGTGGATCTTGATCCAGCCCTACGTCAAGAATAGCGGCGTCTTGAACTGCCCCAGCTCTTCCGATATCGGGAGCTACCGTGGGGGTAACCTTGGCAGCAACGGGCAAACGCATGACCAGCTCCGGCTGGCTCTCGGTAGAAACGTTCAGATCAACTACGGCTTCAACGAGCATCTCGTGAACAACGCGATGGCCGACGCGGCAATTCAGGTGCCCGCCGGCAAAGCGATGATCGCCGATGCCCAGGCGACCGTGCTTCCGTTCTGGAGCGACTCGAATTTCGAGATCTGTGGCGGCGGCGAGTGCTGGCGCTACGCGCTTCGCGGCACCAGTGTCTGCAAGACGCAGGGGAGCGCCTCTCGACACGGCGGAACCGTGAACATTGCATTCTGCGACGGCCACGTCAAGACGATTCAGCCGAGCAAGTTCATCACCTGCGATGGCGGCGTTTCTTATCACAACATGTGGCAGGCGGATTCTATCCCTGGCTTCCAATAGAGCTCAGCCGTTCCGGCACGAGCAACTTGTGTACAAAGGAGGGGAGGACTCCAGGTCCTCCCCTCGCTATTTTCTGTCGTATATGTCCCGCTCTCGCATCGCAATTGGGTTAGCCGTGATGGCTGGGGTCGCCGGGGTCGCGGCGCTCTACGCCGCCACGAGGCCGGCAAGTCCGGCCGTACGGCATCTGCGTGCCGGCAACGCGCTCGCCGCCGCCGGCAACAGCGCCGATGCGATCCGGGAGTGGCAGGTGGCGGAGGCGCTTGATCCGAGCGTGGTCGAAGCGCATGAGGCTCTCGGTCGCGTGTACCTGGATGCGGGTGCGTTGGCCGTTGCGATCCGCGAGCTGACCGCTGTGTCGAAAGCTGCGCCCAACCGCCCGCACGCGTTCTGCCGCCTCGCGCGCGCCTGCCGAGAGGGAGCCCTCACCGAGCTTGCTTTTCAAGCTGCAAAAGAGGCCGTCGGGCGGGAGCCGCGCTGTGCGCGGGCCCACCAGGTATTAGGTGAGCTTCAACTCGACCGGCAGAATCTTGGCGAGTCCCTGCGGGAAGAGGAGGCGGCCGTGAAGCTCGAGCCGGAGAACTACGAGCTCCGTATCGAGCTCGCACGCCTCTATCTCGGCCTTTCGGAGCTATCGAAGGCGGAAGAGCAGGTCCGACACGCGCTGAAGTTAGAGCCACAGGGACTCGTGGCACCGGCGCTGCTGGCACACTTGATGCTGGAGCAAGGCGACACCTCGCGCTATCCGGAAGCGGAACAGGCTTTGCGCCGGTGCGTCGCCGCTGAACCGGACAATGCAGAGGCGCTGGCGGACCTCGGCCGCTTACTCCTCTCGCGCGGCGAACCGAAAGAGGCGGCGAAGTATCTGGATCGAGTGCTGGGCGTCCAACCCCGGCACCGCGAAGCGGTGCAAAACCTGGCCCGGGCATTCAGTGCGCTGCACCGAGACGACGAAGCTCGCGCATTGCGCCGGTTCGGGGAGCAGTTGGCGGCAGACGATCAGCGGCGCAAGGAGCTGGACCGGGTTCTTACCCAGCATCCAAACGACGGAGCCGCACTTTACGAACTGGCCACCTTGACCGAACGGGAAGGGGACTACGTGCGTTGCATCGGGCTCCTGGAAGCCGCCGCACTGAGCCGGCCCGACGACCGGGTGATCCTGGAGCGGCTCTCACGAGTGCGAGGGCTCCTGGCTCGCGCCTCCGCCCCCTCCGTCACACGAGATCCGAAATGAGGCTGGCAACGCTGGGAGCGTGCTTGGCCTCACTCCTGGTACTCGGCGGCTGTCGCCAGTCGCTCAGCACCCGGGTCGCTGTGCCCACGTCCTCGGCTGGCGCATCGCTTCCTTTCAATGATGTTGCCGGCACCGCGGGAGTGCGGTTCGTGCACCGGCCGGGAGGGTCCGGCAGGCACTACCTCCCAGAGACCATGGGCGCAGGCTGTGCCTTCTTTGACTACAACGGAGACGGCTGGGTAGACATTCTCCTCCTCCAGGGGGGGACGCTGCCCGGAGATCCGAGTGGTCCCGCCAGCCACAACGCGCTCTTCCGGAATGATGGCCACGGCGGGTTTACTCCAGTGACCGCGGCGGCAGGACTGGACGCGCCGGGCTACGCGATGGGCTGCTGTGCTGCCGACATCGACAATGACGGCGACTGCGACGTGCTGATTACCCGGTTTGGCGGCTATTCCCTCTATCGAAATGACGCCGGGCGGTTTGTAGACATTACGCGTGCCGCCGGACTTGATTATCTCGGGTGGGGCGCCAGCGCTGCCTTCGGAGACTACAACGGCGATGGTTGGGTCGATCTGTTTGTGACCAACTACGTACAGTATGATCCGCGCACCGCTCCAGGATGCCGCGCACCGGACGGCTCGCCCGGTTACTGTCCCCCCGAGGTATACCAACCGACTACCGACCGGCTCTATCGCAATCGCGGCAACGGATCGTTCGAAGACGTAACCCTGGGTAGCGGGATTGCCGCCTTAAAAACTCGCGGCCTCGGCG
>Ga0255338_1006025_pt1 | contig 10625 bp, 8 predicted proteins | sample MeOH1_35cm_T4_19_FD_203715 | JGI IMG/M metagenome (GOLD analysis project Ga0255338, IMG submission 203715) | Sandy soil microbial communities from University of British Columbia, Vancouver, Canada - MeOH1_35cm_T4_195 | ecosystem: Engineered > Artificial ecosystem > Sand microcosm > Unclassified ... | reverse complement strand
CCCGCGACGGATCACTGGCGGGCCAGCCGCAGGTCGTGAACACGACCGGCATCACCGCCAGCAACCGCGCGCAGGTGACGCTGCATCAGGAACTGGCGGTAAAGGCGATCCGCCTCGCCGCGCCTTTCAAGCTGCCGCCCGATCTTTATGATGGCTGGAAATCCCTCCGCATCTCCTTCGACAAGAGGCTATCGCAATGACGCCACCCTTCATGACCGGAAAGGCTCGGGCCGCATTTGGGGCCACGCTGGGGGCGCTGCTGCTGGCGTTCGCGCCCGCCGTTTCGGCACAGCTCAGCGTCGACGTGACGGACGAATCCTCCTCCAACCTCAAGATCGTCGTCCCCGCGCTGCCCGCGCAGGCGGAAGTCTCGACGCCCGCAGGCGGCTCGACCGAACTGGGCCGCAAGATCGCGGAAGTGATCGCCGCCGACCTCAAGGGGTCGGGCCTGTTCGATCCCTCCGGCCCCAACGGCATCCCGACCATCGCCTTTCCCGAAGTCACCAGTCCCGCCTATGACAAATGGGGCGCCTATCAGGCGCTGGTGCAGGGTTTCGTGCGCACCACGGGCGGCGAGGCGGACATCACCGTCGGCTGCTATCTCTACGACGTGGCGCTGAAGCAGGAATTGACGCGGCAGGGCTATGTCGTCGCCCCCCGCGACTGGCGCCGGGCCGCGCATAAATGCGCCGACGCCATCTATGCGCGGCTGTCGGGCGAAAGCCCCTTCTTCGACAGCCGCATCGCCTATATCGCGGAAAGCGGCCCCAAGGGGAACCGCACCAAGCGCCTCGCCATCATGGATTCGGACGGCGCCAACCACCGCTTCATCACCAATGGCCAGTCGATCGCGCTGACCCCGCGCTTCGCGCCCGATTACAAGTCGATCGTCTATGTGAGCTACCTGAACAACCGGGTGCGCATCTACATTTACGACATCGGCACCGGACGGCAGCGGCTGGTGACGGAGAGCAACAACCCGACCTTCGCGCCGCGCTGGTCGCCCGACGGACGCAACATCCTCTTCTCCATGGCGATCGCGGGCAATACCGACGTCTATCGCGTCTCCGCCACCGGCGGCGCACCAGTGCGCCTGACCACGGCGCCGGGCATCGATGTCGGCGGCAGCTATTCGCCCGACGGCCGCCAGATCGTGTTCGAAAGCGACCGTTCCGGCAGCCAGCAGGTCTATGTCATGAACGCCGACGGTTCGGGCCAGCGCCGGATCAGCCATGGCGGCGGCCGCTATGCGACGCCCGAATGGAGCCCCCGCGGCGACCTGATCGCCTTCACCAAGATTTCGGGCGAATTCAAGATCGCGGTGATGACGCCCACGGGCGACAATGAGCGCATCCTGACCAATGGCTGGCAGGACGAGCAACCGAGCTGGTCGCCCAATGGCCGCGTGCTGCAATTTTTCCGCACCACGCCGGGCCGCGACGGCAACAGCCAGGTGTGGCAGGTCGACCTGACCGGCGTGAACGAGCGGCGGATACCCACGCCCTTGAGCGGCTCCGACCCGGCCTGGGGTCCGCTACTGCCTTAATCTGCATCATGATCGGAACCGAATCGTCCCGACTGCGTAACGACTTTTAGAAAATGTTGAGGAGCAACCCGATGAAACTTTCCCGCACCTTGCTGGTGGCGACCGCCATCGTGGCTCTTGCCGCCTGCTCCAAGAAGCCGCCGAAAGAATTGCCGCCCGCACCCGGTGGCGACACATCGGCTTCCACGGGCCCGACCGCGCCCTCTGGCCCGGTCAAGGGCAGCCAGGAGGATTTCGTCGCCTCGGTATCGTCGGACCGCATCCTGTTCGGCACCGACCAATATGATGTCGACGCGCAGGACCAGCAAATCCTGCAAAGCCAGGCCGCCTGGCTGCAACAGAACCCCAATGTCCGCGTGACCATCGAAGGGCATTGCGACGAGCGCGGCACCCGCGATTACAATATCGCGCTGGGTGAGCGCCGCGCCAATGCGGCGAAGAATTATCTCGCATCGCTCGGCATCGACGCCGGCCGCATCACCACCGTCAGCTATGGCAAGGAACGCCCTGCCGCGCTGGGATCGGACGAAACGGCCTGGGCGCAGAACCGCCGCGCAGTGACGGTCACCGTCCAATATTGATCATGTGAAGCTTTTGGGTCGCACCTGTGCTTCATGACCCGCCGGTCGTTCGGCCGGCGGGTCTTTTCTTTTCCCGCCGACAGATTCTCAGGCCGGGGGAAGACTTTTGCTTGCCGCCCGCCTTGGTGAAGCGGACTGCCTAACGAGCGCCGTCATCCTTCCGCGACCACCCGCCCCCAAGCGCCAGGAAGATCGCGATCTGATCCTGCACCAGTTGCACCCGCGCCGCCGCAGCCGACGCCTCCGCACCCGCCAGCGACCGCTGCGCGTCCAGCAAGGACAGGAAATCCCCGCGCCCGAAGCGGAATAGCTTGCCAGCCTGCCCCGCCGACACCCCCGCGCTGTCCCGCGCCCGGTCGAGCGCAGCCGCCTGCTCGGCATGGCGGCGGTAGCTTTCCAGCGCCGTCTCCGTCTGCCGCAAAGCCTCCAGCACCGTCCCGTCGAAGCGCGCCAGATCAGCCTGCACCTGCGCATCGGCCTGCGCGATCCGCGCCTTCACCACTGGCCGGTTGGGGAAGCTCCAGCTTAGCAGCGGCCCCAGACTCATGCCAAAGCTCGTCCCCGAACCGAAGCTTTTCAGCGGCCCGCCCAGCCCCAGCGATCCGCCGATGCTGATCTGCGGATAAAGGTCCGCCGTCGCCACCCCGACGCGGGCGGTATCGGCGGCGATCTCTCGTTCCACCTGCCTGATATCGGGCCGCCGCCGGATCAGCGCCGCGCCGTCGCCCACCGGCAGCGGCGCATGCAGCACCGGCAAGGATGCGCAACCCTCCACTTCCTTCGGATAATCCGCCGGCGCCCGCCCCAGCAGCGTCGCCAGCAGGTACAACCCGCTCTGTCGCTGCGCCTCGAAAGCGGGCAGGCTCGCCTCGCTGGCATCGACGGCCGCCCGCGCCCGGCTGACGTCGAACGCCGTGCCGCGTCCGCCCTTGAACAATCGCTGCGTGGCATTGAGCGTCTCGCGCTGCAAGGCGACCACCCGGCGGTTGACGGCCAGCGAATAATTGGCCGCGCAGACCTGCGCATAGGCCTTGGCCGTCGCCGCCGCGACGCTGACGCGCACATAGTCGCGCGCTGCCACGACCGTTTCCAGATCGGCGGTGCTCGCCTCGATCGCGCGCTTGATCCGACCGTTCAGATCGAGCGGATAGGAGGCGCCGAGGCCCAGATCATAGCCGACCACGCCCGGCAAGCTCTCGCCCGTGCCCGAAGGCCGCGCCAGCGACACACCGCCGCTGATCGCCGTGCCGATCGTCCGCCCCGCCTCCGCCTCGCGCAGCACGGCTTCCGCCGCGATCAAATTCGCGTCGGCCACGCGTAGGTCGGTATTGGCTGACAGGGCCTGCTCGACCAGCGCGTCCAGCCTGGGATCATCATAGAGCCGCCACCAATGGTCGGGCAGCTCGGCATTGCTGAAACCCGCCCCCTGCGCCGACAGGAAGGCGCCCTGCGCACCCGGAGCCGTCGCGGCCGATTGTTCCGGCGGCCGGTAATCCGGTCCCGCCGTCGCGCAGGCCGCCAGCGCCAAAGCCAGCAAGGGCGTCCAGCCCCTCTTACGCATGGTGGCAAGCCCCCGGCTTCGCGCCCTTCCTCGCCGGTTCGATCGTCACCGTGGCGGTGCGCCCGGCAATCAGCTTCACCTCCGCAGGCACTTTGGTCAGTTTCACCCGCACCGGAATGCGCTGGGCCAGCCGCACCCAGGAAAAGGTAGGCTCGACCGTCGGCAGCAAATTGCCGCTGTCGCTCCGGCTCGAATCATTGATGCCATAGGCGATGCTGTCGACCCGGCCATGCAGGTCCTCCGCCTCGCCCATCAGCCTTACCGTCACCGGCGCGCCGATGCATACGAGCGGCAGCTTGGTTTCCTCGAAATAGCCCTCGACGCGCAGGCTGTCGCGGTCGACCAGCGCCATGGCCTGCTGCCCCGCCGCGACGAAATCGCCCGGATGCAGGTCAAGATTCGTGACCACACCGTTGACCGACGCCACCACCTGCGTGCGCTTCAGGTTGAGCGCAGCGGCGTCCCGGGCGCTCATCGCCTCGGCCAGCGCAGCCTCCGCCGTCGCCACCCGCGCGACATTCTGCTCATGCGCTTCCTTCGCGACGAGGTCGCCCAGCGCGACGTCGCGTGTCGCCTCCCGCCGCGCCTGGCCCAATGTCGCCTTGGCGCTGGCGATCCGCGCCTCGGCCTGCTCCAGCGCCAGCGCATAGCGCGGCCGGTCGATCACGAACAGCAGGTCGCCCGCCGTCACCGCCTGATTGTCATGCACCGCGACAGAGGTGACGAGGCCGCCGATATCGGGCGTCACCCGTACCACATCGGCGCGCACCCGCCCGTCGCGTGTCCAGGGGCTGCGCTCATAATGGTTCCACATCCACACCGCCACCAGCACGGCAATGATGACGATGACGATGGTGGCGGTGCTCCTGATCAGCTTGGCAGTAAGGCGGTTCATAGGCGGATTCCAAGGGTGGGAACGAGAATGGCGAGCGCGCCCAGCATCAGCACGAAAATGCTGAGGTCGACCGCCGCCCGATAGGCGAGAAAGCGATAAAGGCCGAAGGCGCCGATCAGCCGGGTCACGCCCCAGCTCAGGATCAGCGCGACCAGCGCCAGCAACAAAAGGGTCGGCACATAGACGCCGCCCAGGGCGATTTCTCCGGTCATGCGGCGACTCTCCGATAGCCTTCGCTCTCAGGGAACAGGTTGCGGCGCAGGCTGACCAGCCCGAGTATGGCTTCCCGCCTGATCGGAGCGCTGGGATTGCGCGCCAGATCGCTGATCGCCTGGTCGATATCGACCAGCAGGGCGGACCGGGCAGGCATGGGCGCATCCGGGTCCAACTCGCGATAATGCGTGCTGACGCCTGTCAGCACATCCGCCAGCGGCGCCGCTTCGTCGGCGGGCAGGTCCAGCCGCAACTGCCGCAATTCGCCAATGGCGACACCCGTCCGCAGGTCGCGCAGCGCATCGTAAAGCGGCTGCCCGCTCTCGGACCGCGTTGCCGCCAGACGGGGTGCGAGCAGGGCGATGCGGTCCAGCATCCGGTTGATCCAGCCGCGCACATCGGGCGGCGTCATCAGCGTGGCGCGGTTGGCGATATCGTTCCACCCCGCGCGCACCGTGCGCCGGATCGCCCGTTCGACGCCTGCCGACTGCAACAGCCCGGTCATGATGATCGCGAACCAGAGGCCGACCAACTGCGCCACCGTGCCGTTGGCATAGCTGGCAAAGGCATCCCTGTACCGATCCGACAGCAGCACCGGACTGCCCAGCCCCAGCAACGTGGGCAGCGCGATTCCGGCCCAACGGGGCGACGCCATCATCGTCCCCAGCAGCAGCAGCATCGGCGCATAGGCCGCCGCCAGCATGGCGAACCCGTCCAGACGCGGCATGAGTACATAGCCATAGATCGCCCCCAGCAGCGAGGCGGCGATAGTGCCGATCATGAAGCCCTTGAGCGGCGCCAGCGGATTGTCGGATGCCGCGAACAGAGAGAGGAACACGCCCGCCAGCATCACCGCGCTGCCGCCGTCCCTCCAACCGCTGCCGATCCATAGCGCGCAACCCACGGCCACGGTGATGAAGGCGCCGAAGGCCCCACGCGCCGCCCCGGCATAATCCTTGTGCAATTCACGGTTGCGCCGCCCCTCCAGCAATTCACCGACGCGGGGGCTGACCGCCTCGCGCCTGTGCGTCACCATCTGGTCGTAAAGATCGCGGCAATCGCGATGCGCCGCGATCAGGGCGGACAGTCGCGCAAACAGGCTGAGGCGCATCATGTCGGCCCAGTCCATCTCCGCCCGCGCCGCCGGCTCCAGCGCGGCGCAGTGAGCGATCAGCGCGTCCGCCGCAGCGGTGCGGGCGGCGATATCTTCGCCGGGATTCACGATCCAGGCCCGCGCATCGGCTATCAGGCTTGCGACCTCATGCGGCACCTTTCCGCCGCTTGCCGCCTTCAGCATCGCCAGCCGGTCCTCCACCGCCGCGCCCAGCGGCAGCAGCAGGGAAAGCTGGTCCTGCATCGCCCGAACCGTCCGCACGCGGGGCGCTAGGCGGCTGATGTCGAAGGGCAGGTGCACCGACATCTGGTGCAACTCGGTAATGTCCTGCGCCAGGCGGCGGCGCTCCTGCTCCAACCCTTCGACCGGCTCCAGCGCAATGGCGTCATGCGACCAGCGCTCCGCATCGCGCAGCATCGCCTCCACCCGCGCCAGCAGCAAATTGGTGATGGAGCCGGGGAAAACCACGCCGTGGATCAGGCTGCCGCACAATATGCCGATGGTGATTTCCTGCACGCGCAGCGTCGCCACGGTGAAGATGGTCTGCGGCGTGTCGACATCGGGAAAGACGATCAGGCAGGCGCTATAGCCCGCCAGCACGAACATATAGGATCGCGGCGTGCGGTCGAGCAGCGACACGAACACGCAGGCCGCCATCCACAGCGCCATGGCGAGCGACAGCAGTTCGGGCGCATTGACCAGCGGCGGCACGATGGCGACAGAAAAGATCGCGCCGGTCAACGTGCCGATGACGCGAAACACCGCCTTGGAAATCGCCGCGCCGGCCAACGGCTGGGCGACGATATAGCTGGTCAAGAACGCCCAATAGGGCCGCTCCAGCCCGATGCTGAGCGCGACATAGAGCGCCAGCATCGCCGCCGCGAAGCATTTCAGGGAAAAGAGCGCGGCGGGCCCGCCGATGCGCTCGCCAAAGGCGTTCATCTCAACGCTCGCATGCCAAGCCACCCCACATCAGGCCACTCATCACGACTGCCCCCGCCGCTCGGCCATGCGCCGTTCCAGCAGGCTCAGCAGGTTGACGATGATCTCGATCGCGGCGTCGGGCACGCCATCCAGCAACTCGCGCCGCAAATTCCCCAACTTGGCTTCGATCTGCCCTACCAGTTCCTGACCCTCCGGCATGAAGGCGACTCGGTTCGAGCGCCGATCATCCGGATTGGGCACGCGCTCGACAAGTCCCGCCGCCTGCAACTGGTCCAGCGTCCGCACCAGCGAGGGTTGGGTGATGCCCAGTTCCTCGGCCAGGTCGGCCTGCCGAATGTCCGGTCCCAGCCGGTCGAGATAGATCAGGCACCAGCCCGCGCTGTTCGAGACGCCGAATTCGGCCAGCGCCAGATCGGCCAATTGCCGCCACTGACGCGCCACCTGGGGCATTTTATGCGCCAAGACGCGCTTCAACTCCGATCGAGACATTTTTCTTAGATAGCTAACTAATGTCTTTCGTCAAGAGAGTCGTTGCAATTTGATACTGCATTTCCCCAAGTTACGAAAAAGGCCGGAGATTTTCCTGCCTCCAGCCCCATTACCCAACCGTCATTCCCGCGAAGGCGGGAATGACGAAGATGGGCAAATGTGATCCTCAGCCCCGGCGCGTGCCCGAAAAGCCCGCTGCGCCGAAAGCCCCAAGCTGCATCGTGCCGGTGATGCTGTCCCCGCTCACCTCAGCCTCGCATTCCAGCGTCATCGGCATGGGGATGGTCATGTTCATCTTCCAGCTCAGCTTGTTGCCTTCTACCTTGCCTTCAGCCACGTCGAGCGAGCCCATCATCCCCGCAAAGGTGCCGTGAAAGCTTTCGCCCGCGCTGATGACGGTCAGCACGCCATTCTGGTCGCCCATCGGGGTCTTCGCCACGCAATCATAGGCACCGTCCACTGCTGCCATAGCACTTCTCCTTTACGTAATCGTCAGTCGGCCAATGTGCCCATCTCGACGGGAAGGCCAACCGCGTCAAGCTGTGGTTTCACCAGTTTCGCATCGCCCACGACCACCCAGATCAGCCGGTCGGGATTGATCGCCTCCCGCGCCGCCTTATCGAGGTCGGTCGCCGTCATCGCCCGATAGACACCCGGCAGGCTGGCATAATAGTCGTCCGGCCGTCCCAGCATCCGGTTGCGCATCATCGCCCCCAGCAGGTCGGACGAGGTTTCGAAGCTGCCCGGGAGCGACAGGATCTGGCTATTGATCGTCTGGTTGCGTTCCGCCTCGGTCGTGCCCTTGGCCGTCAGGAAATCGCTGATGTCCTTGCGCGCGGCGACGATGGACTCGCCGGTCTTGTCGGTCTGCACCGGGGCATAGACCAGCAGCGGGATCGTCTCCTTGACGCCGGGCAGCGCGCTGCCCGCATAATAGGCCCAGCCCTTGCTCTCGCGCAGGTCCATGATCAGGCGGGAGGTGGAACTGCCGCCCAGCACTTCATTGGCGGTCAGCAGCGTCACCGGATTGTCTGTGCCTGCCTTGTTGGTGAGCAGGCCGGCGAGGATCATCGACTGCGGGCTTTGCGGCTTGTCGACCAGGATGATGCGCGACGGGCGCATCATGCGGTCCATGCGGAAAAGCTTGGCGCCCTTGGCGACCTTGGGCGCTTTCCAGTCCCCGAAGCGCTTTTCCAGCAGCGGCATCACATCGGCCAGCGTGGTATCGCCGGTCACGAAGATGGTCGCATTGTCGGGCCGCAGCCATTTGTCATGGAAGGCGACCAGATCGGCCCGCGTCACCGCCTTGACCCCGCTTTCCGTGCCGGAGCCTGTGAAGGGGATGCCATAGGGATGCGCCTGCCCATAGAGCAACGGCGGCAGCAGGCGCTGCGCGATCGGCATCGGCTCGGTCTTTTCCGCCGCGATCCGGGTGAGTACCTGCCCGCGCAGACGCTCCACCTCGGTCGGCGCGAAGGCCGGGTTGCGGATCACATCGGCCAGCAGGCCGAGCGACGCGTCCAGATTGGGCTTCAGCGCATAAAGGCCGACATTGGTGGCATCCATGCCATTGCCCGCGCTGATCGAGGCGCCCAGCCGCTCCTGCTCCTCCGCGATCTGCACCGAACTGCGGGTGGTCGTGCCTTCGTCCAGCAGCGCCGTGGTCAGACCCGCCGTGCCCAGCTTCGCCTTGTCATCGGCGGCGTTGCCCGCGTCGAAGGAGACAGAAACCCGCACCACCGGCACCGTCGCCCGGCGCGCGAAGACGATGGGAATGCCGTTCTTCAAGGTCGCATGCTCGACCGCCGGGAACTCCAGATCCTTGACCGGCTCGATCCCCGGTTCCGCGATCTTCGTTGGCGGCGGCGGGGTCGCCGCGACCGGAGCGGGTTTCTTCGGATCGCGGAAATAGGCCGGATGATGGGTCGCGTTGCCCGCCAGCGCATTATCCTCCGCCGAACGTTCGCCCGGCGCCACGGTCAGGCGGAACACAGGCCTTCCCAGCCATTTGCGCGCAGCCTCGCTCACCGATTGCGGCGTGGCGGCGGCGGCGGCGGCCAAGTCCTTCTTATATTTGGCCGGATCGTTGGAATAGACGGCGCCCTCGGCCAGCGTCACCGCCTTGCCGCTGAAGCCTCCGACCTTCTCCAGTCCGCCGATGGTCCCCGAAAGCTGCTGCGTCGCGGCGCGCTGCACCTCGTCGGCGGACGGACCCTTGGCGAGATAGTCGGCCAGAAGCTGGTCAAGCCGCTTGCCGACGGCCACCGGATCCTGTCCCGGCTTCACGTCCACGGTAATCTCCGCGAGCGAAAGCTTCTCAAACGGCTGGATGCTGGCCTTGACGCCAACCGCCACCTTCTCATCCCGCACCAGAATATTGTCGAGCCGCGAGGAGCTGAGGCCGCCGAACACCGCCATCGCCAGATTGAGCGGCGTCAGATCGTCCGAATTCACCCCCGGCACGATCCAGTTGCGGTAGAGCCGGGTCGCGGCGACATTGTCGTGCATCACCTTCTCGACATCTTGCCCAAGCGTCGGCACCGTCGCATCCACATCCTTGGGCGCGGGGCCGGCGGGAATGTTGCCGAACCATTTTTCGACCTTGGCCTTGGCGGTCGGCACGTCGATGTCGCCCGCTAGCACCAGCACGGCGTTATTCGGGCCATAATGCGTCTTGAACCAGTTCTGCACGTCGGCAAGGCTCGCCGCGTTCAAATCCGCCATCGAACCGATGGTCGAGTGGCGATAGGGGTGCCCCTCCGGCAGCATCGCGGCGAGTTGCGCATATTCGACCAGGCCATAGGGCTCATTCTCGCCCATGCGCTTTTCATTCTGCACAACGCTGCGCTGCGCATCGAGCTTGGTCTGGGTGACGGCGCCCAGCAGATGTCCCATGCGGTCCGATTCCAGGAACAACGCCCGGTCGAGCGCGCCGGTCGGCACCGTCTCGAAATAATTGGTGCGGTCGAACCAGGTCGTCCCGTTCCAGTCGGTCGCGCCGATATCCTCCAGCCGTCCGAAAAACGGCCCGTCGGCATTTTCAGAGCCGTAGAACATGAGATGCTCGAACAGATGGGCGAACCCGGTCTTGCCCACGGGTTCGAAACGCGAGCCGACATGATACCAGATCGACACCCCGACCACCGGAGCCTTGCGGTCGCTATGGACGATGACGCGCAGGCCGTTTTTCAGCGTGAATTCCTCATAGGGAATGTCCACCGCCGCCACCAGGCTGGAAAGCGGCGCGGGCGCGGCCACGCTGGCGGCCTTGGGCGCCGCCA
>Ga0255338_1006024_pt1 | contig 10626 bp, 11 predicted proteins | sample MeOH1_35cm_T4_19_FD_203715 | JGI IMG/M metagenome (GOLD analysis project Ga0255338, IMG submission 203715) | Sandy soil microbial communities from University of British Columbia, Vancouver, Canada - MeOH1_35cm_T4_195 | ecosystem: Engineered > Artificial ecosystem > Sand microcosm > Unclassified ... | reverse complement strand
CCACGGGTTGCGCTGGGCCTGCTTGAGGCCGAGCGAGATGCGGCGCTTGTCGCTGTCGACCTCGAGCACCAGCACGTCGACCTCCTGCGAGGTCGAGACGATCTTGCCCGGGTGGACGTTCTTCTTGGTCCAGCTCATCTCGGACACGTGGACCAGGCCTTCGATGCCGGCCTCGAGCTCGACGAACGCGCCGTACTCGGTGATGTTGGTCACCGTGCCCGAAACCTTCGCCCCGACCGGGTACTTGGCGGCGACGCCTTCCCACGGATCGCTCTCGAGCTGCTTCATGCCAAGCGAGATGCGCTGCGTGTCGGCGTTGATGCGGATGATCTGCACCTTCACCACGTCGCCGATGTTGATCACCTCGGACGGGTGGTTGACGCGCTTGTAGCTCATGTCGGTGACGTGCAGCAGGCCGTCGATGCCGCCGAGGTCGACGAACGCGCCGTAGTCGGTGATGTTCTTGACCACGCCGTCGATCACCTGGCCCTCGGCCAGCTTGTCGATCAGCTCGCTGCGCTGCTCGGCGCGGGTCTCTTCGAGGACCGCGCGGCGCGACACGACGATGTTGCCGCGGCGGCGGTCCATCTTGAGGATCTGGAACGGCTGCGGCATCTCCATCAGCGGGGTCACGTCGCGCACCGGGCGGATGTCGACCTGGCTGCCGGGGAGGAACGCCACGGCGCCGTCGAGGTCGACCGTGAAGCCGCCCTTGACGCGGCCGAAGATGCGGCCCTCGACGCGCTTGCCTTCACCGAACTCGCTCTCGAGCTTGTCCCACGCGGCTTCGCGGCGGGCGCGGTCACGCGACAGCATCGCCTCGCCTTCGGAGTTCTCGACGCGGTCGACGAACACCTCGACCTCGGAGCCGACGACCAGGTCGTCGCCGTCCTCGCCGCGGGCGAATTCCTTGAGGGGGACGCGGCCTTCGCTCTTGAGGCCGACGTCGATCAGCGCGACGCCGTTTTCGATCGCGGTGATGGTGCCCTTGACGACGCGGCCTTCGAAGCCGCCGTCGGCGCCGCCGAGCTGTTCGTCGAGGAGTTTCGCGAAATCGTCGCGCGTGGGATTGGCGGTGGATGCCATATGGTTGAAGTTCCTAATTCACGTTCTTCCGGCCAGGCGGTTGTATCCGCCGGTCTTGGTGGCCGAACCGCCCGCGAGGCCGCATGCCTGCGTGGGCATCCTCGGGGGCCAGGGCCGGTTCGGGCTGCAAAAACGGCTGCCGCTGCGGGATCGACCCACCAGCGCCCACGTCGTTTCCTTGAGGAGCCGTCTCATGCGGCCCTGCTGCGCGAACCGGGCAATTGCCCCGTCGGACGGGCGCGCGCCTAGGCGAAAAGCGCAGCGAAGGCAAGCGAAAGGCGATCCGTCAGCGGCGCACGGCCAACGCGTTCTCGACCAGCGCGATCGCCGCGGCGATGGACTCGCCGGGACCAAGATCCGACGTGTCGAGCACGATCGCATCCTGCGCGACGCGCAGGGGGGCTTCGGCTCGCGTGCGATCGCGCTCGTCCCGGCGGCGCAAGTCGGCTTCGATCGTGGCCGGCGTGGCGCCGTCGCCGCGGGCCTGCATTTCCTTCCACCGGCGCAGCGCGCGCGCCTCGACGCTTGCGGTGACGAACAGCTTCACGTCGGCATCGGGGGCGATCACCGTGCCGATATCGCGCCCGTCGAGCACCGCGCCGCGCGGCTGGAGCGCGAAGCTGCGCTGCCGCTCGTAGAGCGCCTGGCGGACCGAGCGGTGGACCGAGACCCGGCTGGCGAGGCCGCCGGTCGCCTCGCTGCGCAGTTCCGCGTCGCTCAGCAGCGCGTCGGGAAAGGCGCACGCGGCGAGCGCGTCACCGCCGTCGTCGGGATCGCTGCCATCGAGAAACACCTGCCGCCCGACCGCGCGGTAGAGCAGACCGGTGTCGAGATGCGGCAGGCCGTAATGCGCGGCCAGCGCACGGGCGATAGTGCCCTTGCCCGAGGCGGTGGGGCCGTCGACGGCGATGATCATGGCTGGGGCTTCTTCAGCTTTGCGCGGACCGCCAGCGCCAGCCCGACCGCGGCGATTGCGCCCCACGCCGCCTCGAGCACGACCGCGGCAAGGTTGAAGTTCACCGACAGCGAGATCAGCAGCAGGATCGCGCCGACGAGGTTGGCGAGGTTGAAGACGACCTTGTTGAGCTGCTTCGCCACATTGGCGTAGGCGAAGGCGGCAATGAACAGCGCGCTGCCGGTGAGCCCGACGATGTCGGCGAGCAGCTGGCTCATGGCGCGGTCGCGCCGTCGAGCAGCGCTTCGAACTGCGGGAAGCTCGTTGCGATCGGCGCGGTGTCGTCGACCTCGACGCCGTCGCGGCTGGCGCTCCCGGCGACCGCCATCGCCATCGCGATGCGGTGGTCGAGGTGGGTCATGGCGCGGCTGTCGGCGCCGCCGCGCAGCGGTTCGCCGCCGCTGCCGTCGATGACGAGGCCGTCGTCGGTCTCCTCGACACGCGCGCCCGCACCCCTGAGCGCGGCCGCCATCGCCGCGATGCGGTCGCTTTCCTTGACCCGCAGCTCGTCGAGCCCGCTGGTCACGGTGCGGCCTCGCGCCAGCGCGGCGGCGACGAACAGCACCGGGAATTCGTCGATCATGCTCGGCGCGACGGCGGGGTCGACCGCGATCCCGCTGAGCAGCGAGTGGCGCACGCGCAAGTCGGCGACCGGCTCGCCGCCGACCTCGCGTCGGTTCAGCTCCTCGATGCTGCCGCCCATCTGCCGCAGCACCTCGTAAAGACCCGCGCGGGTCGGGTTGAGGCCGACGTTCTCGATCACCAAGTCGCTGCCCGGCACGATCAGCGCGGCGACGGCGAAGAACGCGGCCGACGACGGGTCGCCGGGCACCTCGATGGTCTGCGGCCGCAGCTCGGCTTCGCCGCGAATGCGGATCACGCGTTCGCCGTGCTCGTCCTCGACCCACAGCTCGGCGCCGAAGCCCTTGAGCATGCGCTCGGTGTGGTCGCGCGTCGGCACCGGCTCGATCACGCTGGTGATGCCGGCGGTGTTGAGCCCCGCAAGCAGCACCGCGCTCTTCACCTGCGCACTGGCGACCGGCAGGCGGTACGTGATCGGCACCGCGGGGCACAGGCCGCGCTCGGTCAGCGGCAGGGTGGTACCGGAGAAGTCGGCGCCCATCAGGCCGAGCGGCTCGGTCACACGGCCCATCGGCCGCTTCGACAGGCTGGCGTCGCCGACGAACTGCGCGGTGATCGGATGGCTCGCGACGAGGCCCATCAGCAGCCGCGTCGAAGTGCCCGAGTTGCCCATGTCGAGCGGCGCCTGCGGCTGGAGCAGCCCGCCGACGCCGACGCCGTGGATGCGCCAGGTGCCATCCGCCTCGCGTTCGATCGTCGCGCCCATCGCCCGCAGCGCGGCGGCGGTGGCCATCACGTCCTCGCCTTCGAGCAGGCCGGTGACCCGCGTCTCGCCGACCGCGAGGGCGCCGAACATCAGCGAGCGGTGGCTGATCGACTTGTCGCCCGGCACACGGATGCGCCCCTTGAGCGGACCTGCGGGCAGGAAGCGGCGCGGGCGCGGGGCGGAGGCGTGAGCTGACACTGGGCGCTTTCTTGTGGGAGCCGTGACGGACGGCGCGGGCTTTTGACAGCGCCGGAGGGCTGTGGCAAGGCGCGCCCCGCTCTTGATTCCGGCCCTTGATTAGGCTTGAGGCCGCACCCATCAAGTTTCCAAGAATTCCGGCCAGCCCCCGCGGCGGCCCAACGAGGACATATCCATGGTCAAGCCAGAGTGGGGCGCCAAGCGCAATTGCCCCAAGTGCGGTGAGCGGTTCTACGATCTCACCAAGGACGAGCCGGTCGTGTGCATCGAGTGCGGCAACCAGTGGTACCCCGAGCCGGTGCTCAAGTCGAAGCAGCCAATTCCGTTCGAGGAAGCGGTCAAGGAGAAGGAGCCCGAGGAGGCCGATGCCGACCTTGGCGGCGACGACATCGACCCGGATCTGGAGAATGTCGACGAGGGCGAGGATTCACCCGACAACGACATCGACCTCGGCGGCGACGACGATCTCGGCGAGATCGGCACCGGCGACAGCGAGGACGAGGATCACTAGGAACCAGCCCTTCCCCCTTGATGGGGGAAGGGTAGCGCAGCTTACCGCCGTCAGGCGGTTGGCGTAGCTTGGATGGGGGTGATCGCGCCGCAAGCGTTGCGCCCGACTGCACACTCACCCGCATCCAACTCCGACTAAGCCCCTACGGGGCTAAGTCTCCGTATCCTTCCCCCATCAAGGGGGAAGAAGAGGGGGCGAAGGTTTCGCTCGCAGGAATGACGATTTTGGGACTTGCGATTTGGAGACGCCACTCATAAAGGGCGGCCCTCCCGAGCCCAAGGCTTGGGTCTGGTATGCCTCCCAGGGCATGCCTATATCGAGTGGAACGGGGCCTTAGCTCAGCTGGGAGAGCGCTACAATGGCATTGTAGAGGTCAGCGGTTCGATCCCGCTAGGCTCCACCATTCGAAGATAAGTTACTGAAATTGGCTGTGCAGATTTCACAGCCGCATTGCTGATCTGCCCGCTGGCTGACGAGGTTTCGTCCGCCGGCGTTTTTGGCTTTTGGAGTACGCGAGCGCGATGTTCGACACGCTTTCAGATCGCCTGACAGGGGTCTTCGACCGCCTGCGCGGGCGCGGCGCGCTCAACGAAGGCGACGTCCGCGAGGCGATGCGCGAGGTGCGCGTGGCGCTGCTCGAGGCCGATGTCGCGCTGCCGGTGGCGCGCAAGTTCATCGACGCGGTGACCGAGAAGGCGATCGGTCAGCAGGTGCTGCGCTCGGTCACCCCGGGCCAGCAGGTGGTCAAGATCGTCAACGACGAGCTCGTGGCGATGCTCGGCGGCGAGGATGCCGCGCCGCTGGTGCTCGAGGCCAAGCCGCCGGTGGTGATCATGATGGTCGGCCTGCAGGGCTCGGGCAAGACCACCACCACCGCCAAGCTCGGCAAGCTGATCCGCGAGAAGCACGGCAAGAAGGCGCTGATGGCCTCGCTCGACGTCGCCCGCCCGGCCGCGCAGGAGCAGCTCAAGGTGCTCGGCGAGCAGGTCGAGGTGCTGACGCTGCCGATCGTGCCCGGCCAGCAGCCGGTCGACATCGCCCGCCGCGCGCTCGAATCCGCCAGGCTGCAGGCGGTCGACGTGCTACTGCTCGACACCGCCGGCCGGCTCCACGTCGACGAGGCGCTGATGGCCGAGATGAAGGCCGTGGCCAACGTCGCCGCGCCGACCGAAGTGCTGCTGGTGGTCGATTCGCTGACCGGCCAGGACGCGGTCAACGTCGCGCAGAGCTTCTCCGAGGAAGTCCCGCTGACCGGCGTGATCCTGACCCGGATGGACGGCGACGCACGCGGCGGCGCGGCGCTCAGCATGCGCGCGGTGACCGGCAAGCCAATCAAGTTCGCCGGCACCGGCGAGAAGCTCGACGCGATCGAGCCGTTTCACCCTGGCCGCGTTGCCGGCCGCATCCTCGGCATGGGCGACATCGTCTCGATCGTCGAGAGGGCCGCCGAGGTCATCGATCGCGAACAGGCGGACAAGCAGGCCGAGCGTATGCTCAAGGGCCATTTCGACCTCAACGACCTCAGGACCCAGCTGCGCCAGATGCAGCAGATGGGCGGGCTCGGGATGCTCGCCGGGATGCTCCCGGGGATGAAGAAGGCCAAGCAGGCGATGGCCGCGAGCGGGGTCGACGACAAGGTGCTGGTGCACATGGACGCGATCATCGGCTCGATGACCCCCAAGGAACGCCAGCGGCCCGAACTGATGAACGCCAAGCGCAAGAAGCGCGTCGCCGCGGGCTCCGGTACCGAAGTGCAGGAAGTCAACAAGCTGTTGAAGATGCACCAGGAAATGGGCCGGGCGATGAAGCAGATCCGCAAGATGGGCGGGCTCAAGGGGCTCGGCGCGCTGTTCGGTGGCGGCGGTATGGGCGGACCCGGCGGAATGGGCGGCGGAGGTGCGCTGCCCGGCCTTGGCGGCATCGGCGGAGGTGGCGCACAGCTCCCGCCCGACTTGCAGAATCTCATCAAGAAGAATTGAATTTCAACGAATTGAATTGGAAAGGTAAGTTCAAATGGCAGTTGCAATCAGGCTTTCACGGGGCGGCAGCAAGAAGCGCCCGTACTATCGCATCGTGGTGTCGAACTCGCGCAGCCCGCGTGACGGCAAGTATCTCGAGCAGATCGGCACCTACAACCCGCTGCTGGCCAAGGACGACGCCGGCCGCGTCAAGCTCGACGAGGACCGCGCGCGCTACTGGCTCGGCGTCGGCGCGCAGGCGACCGATCGCGTCGCCCGCTTCCTCGATGCCGCCGGCATCAAGGAGCGCGCCGCGCGCAACAACCCGAACAAGGCCGAACCCGGCGACAAGGCCAAGGAGCGCGCCGAGGAGCGTGCCGCCAAGGCCGCCGCGGCTGAGGAAGCGGCCAAGGCTCCCAAGGAAGAGCCGGTGACGGAGGAAGCCGCCGTCGAAGAGACCGCGATCGAGGAAGTCGCCGCCGAGGCGCCGGCGGAAGAGACCGTGGCCGAGGCTCCGGCCGAGGAAACCGCGACCGAGGAAGCTCCGGCCGAGGAAACTCCGGCCGAGGAAGCGACCCCGGAAGAGACCCCGGAAGAAACCGAGGCCAGCTCCGACGAGCCGGTCGAGGGCAGCGTGGAAGCCGTCGAGCAGGCCGGGGAGACCGCAGCCGAGGTTTCGGTCGAGCAGGCGGCCGCCGACGAAGCTCCGGTCGAGGAAACCGCTGCAGAAGAAGCTCCGGTTGACGAAGCCAGCGAGGAAAAGGCCGAGGGCTGAGCCTTGGCAAATGACAAGCCCGTCACGCTCGCGGCCGTCACCGGCGCGCATGGCGTGGCGGGCGAAGTCCGCCTGAAGTTGCTCGGCGAGGGATTCGACGCGTTCGAGCTCCACCGCAGCTTTAACGGCGGGGCGCTGACGGTCACCAGGGTCCGCGACGACGGCAAGGGCGGGGCGATCGCCCGCTTCGCCGAAGTCGCCGACCGCACCGCCGCCGAGAAGCTGCGCGGCACTGCGCTGACCGTCCCGCGCGAGGCGCTGCCGCCGCTCGCGGACGGCGAATACTACCACGCAGACCTGCTCGGCCTGGCCGCGGTCTCCGATGCCGGCGAGCCGCTCGGCACGGTCGTCGCGGTGGAGAACTTCGGCGCGGGTGACGTGCTCGAGATCGAACGGCCCGAGGGCAAACGCTTCATGGTGCCGATGCGGGTCGAGGCGGTGCCGCAGTGGAACGGGGAGCGGATCGTTATCAGCAGCGATTTCGTGGAATAGGCTTGGCAGTGTCCGAAACCGTCATCACGATGTCTTGGCTCACGATCGTGTCGATCATCGGTCTGAACGGCTGCGCTGCCGGCTTCGCGACCATGATCTATCTCTGGCGGCGCCGCTTGCGGGGAGGCCCGAGAGCAATGCTCGCTGCCGCCGCTTCGGGATTGCTGCCGGCCAGTGTGTTCCTCCCTATGGCGTTCACCGATCGCGAGTTCGTCGGCGGCGAAGGGCCGCTCGTGGCCGCCATCGCTTTCGTCGTAGTCTGGGGGATCGCCACGTGTGTCGCATTGCCCGGCGCGCTGACGGTTGGCCGAAGACTCGAGGCTCCGGGTCAGGATTACCGCTCCTTCGAATAGCTAGCGCCTGAGCGGGGCGAGCTCGGCCAGGTAATTGCGGATCGCGGTCGCGGCGACGCCGCCTTCGCCCATTGCGTGGCTGATCTGGTCGAGACCCTTGACCACGTCGCCGGCGGCGAACAGGCCCGGGACATTGGTCTGCTGGTGGCTGTCGACCACCAGGCACCCGTCGGCGCTGGTCACCGCCCCGGCCTCCGCGGCAAGCTCCGAGCGGACCCGCGAGCCCAGCGCGGGGTAGACGCTGTCGAAGCGCAGCCGGCCCTGGCCGGTGTCGAACGCGAGCTGTTCGCCTTCGATGGCGAAATTGGCGCAGGGGCCGTCGACCCGGGCGATGCCGGACCCCGCGAGGCGAGCTTCGCACCCCGCATCGAGCGCGTGCTCGGCGTCGTGCGCGACCAGCGTGAGATCGGCCGTGTAGCCGCGCAGGAACACCGCCTCGGCAGTACCGTGCGAGCCGGAGCCGAGGACCGCGACGCGCTTGTCGGTGACCTCGTAGCCGTCGCAGATCGGGCAGTAGCGCAGCAGGCCCGCTGCGAGCGCTTCGGCATGGAGCGCATCGGCCATCCCCGGTGGGCGGTTGTTGATCACGCCGGTCGCCACCAGCACCGAGCGGGCGGCGAACTCGCGCGCCTCGACGCGGACGCGGAAGCCGTCGTCGGCCCGCTCAATCCTGGTGACCCGGGCGAGCTCGCGTTGCGCGCCGTACCGTTCGGCCTGCTCGGCCATGCGCGCGAGCAACTCGCGCCCCGAGATGCCTTCCGGAAAACCGGCGTGATTGCGCGTGCACGGGATCAGCGCCGCGCGGCTGGAGCCGCTGTCGAACAGGCGGATCGAGAGGTGGAAGCGGGCGAGGTAGATGGCGGCGGTCAGTCCCGCGGGCCCGGCCCCGACAATGATGCAGTCTTCCAAGGTCGCTTTGCTCCCGGTCGCTGGGACGGCGCGGCTCGCACTCCGCAACCGTCCCAACGCTCGGGCCGCCGATCGGTCCCGCGGGTCATGCGACGAGCGGGTGGGCGAGGCATTCTCCAGCGGCGACCGGGCCCAGGGTCGCGGCCGCGAGGCCCGGCGCCGGCGTCGCCAGCGCCATCACCAGCACCCACAGCGCGGCGGTAAGCACGCTCGCCGCCAGCCCGCGCAGGCTCGCCTTCGCCGCCGGCGAGAGCGTTGCATGACGCTCGACCCCGGTCGGGATGCCATAAGGATTCCGCATGCGCTCGACGCCGCTCCGGCGGCGCGAGAAGCGATCGACCAGGCGGTCCACGCCGCGATCGAGGTCGGCGGTGAACCGGCTGTGCCCGGCGTTCCAGCTCTGCATGAATTGTTCGTCCTGCATGATCAGTCCCCTTCTTGCTGATGCCGCATAGATGAACCGACGACCGTCCTCAGGCCAACAAAACGGGTGCACAGACATATAAATTTCACTTATGGAGTAGCGGTGGATCGCTTGCCGCCCCTGTCCGCCATCCGCGCCTTCGAGGCCGCCGGCCGGCACGAGAATTTCTCTCGCGCGGCGGACGAGCTCGGGCTGACCCAGGCCGCGGTCAGCTACCAGATCCGCCAGCTCGAGGACCGCGTGGGACGACCGCTGTTCGTCCGCGAAAAGGGCCGCGTGCGGCTGTCCGACAGCGGCCGCCGGCTGCTCCCCGCGCTGACCAGCGGCTTCGCCGGCATCGCCGAGGCCTTCGCCGCGCTGCGCGGCGAGGACGAGGACGTGCTCGAGCTCAACACCGCGGTCTCGTTCGGCGGCACCTGGCTCAGCGCGCGCATCGGGCGGTTCCAGGTGCGCTACCCCGATCTTGCGGTGCGGATGTCGATGAACAACGAGGTGATCGACTTCACGCGCGGCACCGTCGACGCGACGATCCGCGCCGGGCACGGGAAGTGGGACGGCCTGCGCGCCGACTTCCTGTTCCGCCAGCATTTCACGCCGATCTGCACGCGAGCGTTCCTCGAGGCGAACGCGATCGAACGGCCCGAGGACCTGCTGCGGGTCGAGCGGCTGGCGCCCAACGATCCGCTGTGGGCCGGCTGGTTCGCGCAAGTCGGCATCGCCACGCCGCCGCCGCGCCAGGGCGTGGTGCTCGACAGCCAGCTGCAGGAGGCGACCGCGATCCAGGGCGGCTTCGGCGTGGCGATGATGACCCCGATGTACTGGCGCGCCGAGCTCGACAGCGGGCGGCTGGTGCAGCCGTTCGAGACGCTCTATCTGCCCGGCGCGCGGCCGGGCCAGGCGCAGTGGCTCAATGCGCAGTGGCTGGTGCACCCGGAGGGCCGGGTCGGCGTGCGCAAGATCGAGCGGTTCCGCGAGTGGATCCATCAGGAGTTGGCGACCGAACGCGAGCGGACGCCAAAGGAGATTTGGGAGCCGATCGAGTGACCTTTGCCGCGACCGTGCTCACGCTCTATCCGGAGATGTTTCCCGGCGCGCTCGGCGTGTCGCTCGCCGGACGCGCGCTCGAGGACGGCGCGTGGTCGCTCGCGGCGGTGCAGATCCGCGATTTCGCCAAGGACAGGCACCGCACGGTCGACGACACGCCGGCCGGGGGCGGGGCCGGGATGGTGCTCAAGGCCGACGTGCTGGCCGCGGCGATCGATCATGCGCGGTCGCTGCAGCCCGACTGCCCGGTGCTGGCGCTGACCCCCCGCGGCAAGCCGATCACGCAAGCGCGGATTCGCGAACTCGCGGCGGGTCCCGGGGTGACGCTGCTGTGTGGCCGGTTCGAGGGATTCGACGAGCGGATTTTCGACGGCCGGGGGGTCGAGGAAGTCAGCCTGGCGGACATCGTCCTGTCGGGCGGAGAGCCCGCCGCGCTGGCCATTCTCGACGCTTGCATTCGCCTGCTTCCCGGCGTAATGGGCGCGCCTTCAAGCGGGGCCGAGGAATCCTTCGAGGAAGGGCTGCTCGAGTATCCGCACTATACCCGACCTCAGGAATGGGAAGGGCGCACGA
>Ga0255338_1006023_pt1 | contig 10627 bp, 12 predicted proteins | sample MeOH1_35cm_T4_19_FD_203715 | JGI IMG/M metagenome (GOLD analysis project Ga0255338, IMG submission 203715) | Sandy soil microbial communities from University of British Columbia, Vancouver, Canada - MeOH1_35cm_T4_195 | ecosystem: Engineered > Artificial ecosystem > Sand microcosm > Unclassified ... | reverse complement strand
CACGCACGCGTCCTCGCGATCGCCGGGCGACGTCTTCTCCTACGACCTCGAGGCCAACCGCGTCACGCGCTGGACCAACGGCAACAGTCCCGCCCTCGACGCGTCGGCCTTTCCGGAGCCGCGCGTCATCCGCTGGAAGAGTTTCGACGGCCGCGAGATCACGGGCCTGTACTACCATCCGCCGTCGAGGTTCGAGGGTGTGCGCCCGGTCGTCGTGAGCGTGCACGGCGGGCCCGCCGCCCAGGCGCGGGCCGGCTTCATCGGCCGCAACAACTACCTCGTGAACGAGCTGGGCATCGCGCTCATCTATCCGAACGTCCGCGGCTCGTCGGGCTTCGGCAAGACCTTCCTCGGGCTCGACAACGGGCGGCTGCGCGAGGATTCGGTGAAGGACGTGGGCGCCCTCCTCGACTGGATCCGCGCGCAGCCGGGCCTGGACGCGGACCGCGTGCTCGTCATGGGCGGCAGCTACGGCGGCTACATGACGCTCGCCGCCAGCGTCCACTTCGCCGATCGCATCGCGGGCGCCGTGAGCGTGGTGGGCATCTCCAACTTCGTCACCTTCCTCGAGCGTACCGAGACCTACCGGCGCGATCTCCGGCGAACGGAGTACGGCGACGAGCGCGAGCCCGGGATGCGCGGGTTCCTCGAGTCGATCTCGCCCCTCGCCCACGCCTCGAAGATCACGAAGCCCCTTTTCATCGTGCAGGGGAAGAACGATCCGCGCGTGCCGTGGACGGAAGCCGAGCAGATCGCGGCGACGCTCAAGAGAAACGGCACGCCGGCGTGGTACCTGCTGGCGACCGACGAGGGCCACGGGTTCCGGAAGAAAGCGAACGCCGACTTCCAGTTCCACGCCACCGTCGAATTCATCCGGCGCACCCTGAAACCATAGGGGACGGTTCCTGGGAACCGTCCCCAAAAGCTCGATGCTCGCCGACCTCGTCCTGCTGCTGCACGCGGCATTCGTCCTCTTCGTGGTGGGTGGCCTCGTCGCGACCTGGATAGGCGCGGCACTCGGCAAGGGCTGGGCGAGGAACCGGTGGTTCCGGGGACTGCACCTCGCGGCGATCGCGTTCGTGGTCGCGCTGTCCGTGCTCGGCTACGCCTGCCCCCTCACGATCTGGGAGGACGCGCTGCGGGGCGCCGCGACCGACGAGGGGTTCATCCAGCGCTGGGTCCGGGCCCTCCTCTACTGGAGCGCGCCGCCCTGGGTCTTCACGGCGATCTATGTCGCGTTCGGCGCGCTGGTCGCCGCCACGTGGTGGAAGATCCCGCCGCGGCGCGGCTAGGCCCTGCCCAGCACGAGGTTCACGGCGGCCACGAGCGCGCTCATCCGGAAGGGCTTGCTCACGTAGCCGTCCGCGCCCGCGGCGAGGCCTGCCTTCACGTCTGAGGGCTCCGCCTTGCCGGTCATCATGATGACCGGCAAGCGCGCGAACTTCGGGTGGGCGCGAAGGCGCGCGAGAATCTGCAGCCCGTCCGCGTCCGGCAGCATGATGTCGAGCAGGATCAGGTCCGGAAGCATCGGCTTGTTCACCTCCGCGTTGATCTGGGCGCGGTTGGCGGCGCTGCGAACCTCGAAGCCCTCCACGCTGAAGATCTCCGCCACGAGAGTGGACAGGTCCGGGTCGTCCTCGACCACGAGCAGGGCGTGGCGCTCGCCGTTGCGGGGCGGGACCCTTGCGGTGGCGCGGCGCGCGATGGCGACGTAATAGCCGGCCTTGCGCAGCTCCGCGCCGCCCGAGGTCGCTTCCTTCCCGGCGGTCTCGAGTTGCTGCGGCGTCGGAGCCGGGGGCTCGACGGGCACCGGCCTGGTGAAGTCGAGATCGTCGTCGAACGGGGCGGGCTGGGTCGGCGTCACGTCGCGGCCTTCTTCTCGCCGATCCGGCTTTCCTCGCCGCGCAGCAGTTTCCTGATGTTGCCTTCGTGACGCCACAGGAGCACGGCGCACATGGCGCAGGTGGCCGCGAAGAGCGCCCCGGGGCCGCGCCATCCGTACACGGCCGCCGGCGCGACGATCGCGGCCACGATGGAGCCCAGGGAGGAGTAGCGGGTCGCGAGCACCACGGCGAGCCACGTGAAGAGGGCAGCGGCCCCCACGCGCCAGTCCAGGGCCAGGATCGCCCCCGCGGCCGTGGCCACGCCCTTGCCGCCCCGGAAGCGCAGCCAGACCGAGAACACGTGGCCGAGGAATGCGGCCAGCGCCACGGCGGCCACCACTTCCTCCGCGAGCCCCAGGGCGATGGCCGCCCACACCGGCAACCAGCCCTTGAGGGCGTCGCCCGCCAGCGTGAGCACGGCGGCCGCCTTGCTTCCCGAGCGCAGCACGTTGGTCGCACCGGGATTGCCCGAACCGAAGGACCGCGGGTCCGGCAGGCCCATCGCGCGGCTCACCACCACAGCGAAGGGAATCGAGCCCACGAGATAGGCGGCGACGACGGCCAGGAACGCGATCATGTCGATACTCTACAATACGCCCTCGAAAACGCTCCCCTGCGCCGCGCCGTGCGGCCCTCCCTCCCGATGGACACGATCTTCATCCGCGAATTCCGAGTCGACGCCTGGGTCGGCATCTACGACTGGGAGAAGCTGCGCCCCCAGGCGCTGGAGCTCGAGGTCGAGATCGGGATCCCCGGCACCGCGGCAGGCAAGTCGGACGACATCCACGACACGGTGCACTACGGGCAGGTGGTCGAGCGCTTCGCGGCGGAACTGGCCGAGCGCCGCTTCGGGCTGCTGGAGGCCCTGGCCGAGCACCTCGCGGGCATCGTCACGGGCGAGTTCAAGGCTCCCTGGGTGCGGATCTCCGTCGCGAAGCTGGGCCACATCCGGAACGTGCGCAAGGTGGGCGTGACGATCGAGCGAACGCGCGAAGCCGCCCGGTGAGGCCGCCATGCTGAAGTGGGCGCTGGTGATCGTGGTGGCGGTCGTGGTGCTTTCCTTCTACGCCCCGCAGCTGTCGAAGCTGGGCCTCGGCCGGCTTCCGGGCGACATCACCGTGCGCTTCCGCGGGCGGCTCGTGTACCTGCCCATCACCACCACGGTGCTCGTCTCGCTCGCCCTCACGGCGTTGGGGCGGATCCTCTAGGGCGCTTCCTCGTCTTCCTCGGTGAACACCGAGCGGTAGGAGGTGTACATCGTCGCGACCATGAGCGGGGCCCACGCGATGAGCCCCAGTCCCAGCGGAATGATCGCCACCACGAAAAGCGCCAGCGTCACGAGCCCGTAGACGAGCATCGGCCAGATGTTGCGGATGCAGGCGACGAGACTCGCCTTCATCGCCGGCACGGCCGGCACGTCGTGCAGCATGGCGAGCGCGGGCGCGAACCAGTAGGCGGCCATCAGCGGGATCGCCAGCGCAAGGACGACGAGCGCTCCCAGGAGGAGCTGCAGCGGGTCCTCCGGCAGCGAATCGAGGATCCCCGCCTCGTCGCCCCGGATCACCGCCCACAGGAACGACGGGCCCGCGAACGCGCCGAAGACGCCGATGAGCGCCAGCTCGCCCACGGCGTAGATCACGCCGATCGCGAACAGCATGCCGGTGTTTCGCCGGAACCCCGCCAGCAGGTGCTCGAGCTCGAGGTCGCCGCCGGTCTCGAGCGACCGGCAGCCGAGCGCGATGCCCCCCATGAGGATGGGCGAGACCAGGCTTCCGATCGTCATCCCGACCCAGGGCACCATCCCGAGGCCGAGATGGATGAGGACGTAGAGGACGAGGAAGACGATCCACATCAGGGTCGCCTTGCGGAAGAGCCGCCAGCCGTCGGTCACCCAGTCCACGCCCGCGCCGGCGCGCACCCTGCGCCCCGGCATGACGAGCGCGGCGGGACCGGGGTCGTTGGCGGCCGGCCCGGGCAGCGGGAACCCCGGCTCGTTGGCGTGCATGGGAGTCTGCGTCGTGCGGATGGGAGCGAGCGAAGGTTACTCTTCGCGCCCCACCTCAACAAGGACGGGCGAGAGCACGCGCGCGATCTCCGCCGGCGGCAGGCCCAGCAGGTAGCCGCGGCGCCCGCCGTTGATGAAGATGCGCGCGAGCTCCAGGATGGAGCGTTCCATGAACACCGGCATGCGCTTTCGCGTGCCGAAGGGCGAGCATCCGCCGACCAGGTAGCCGGAATGGCGCATCGCGTCCTCCGGGGTGCAGGGGAACACGCGCTTGGCGCCCGCCACGCGCGCGAGCTCCTTGGTCGACACCTTCCGGTCCCCGTGCATCAGCACCACGAGCGGCTCGCCCTTGTCGGTCTCCATGACCAGCGTCTTCACCACCTCGTGCTCGGGCACGCCCAGCGACGCGGACGACACCGACGTGCCCCCGTGCTCCACGTAATCGTAGAAATGCTCGGTGTAGGCCACGCCGTGCTGCGCGAGGAAGGCGGTGGCCGGGGTTCCGGTGTGCTTTGCCATGGCTCGGATCGAGGGATTCGAATGCGAAGCCGCTAGCGTACTCGACGTCGCCCGCCGCGGCGCCGCGCCTTCACCCGCGCAGGATGCGGGCCAGGAGCACGGCGCCGCTCGCCACGAGCACCACGCCGACGGCGCGGCGCATCTGCTCGTTGCTCAGGCCGATGTGGATGCGCGTTCCGATGGCGATGCCGGCCCAGGCGAACGGGACGGCCATGGCGAAGGCCGCGAGGAGCCCAGCCTTGAGGACGAGCCCCGCCAGCGCGTAGAACGCCGTGCGCAGCGTCGCGGAGACGGAGATGATCACCGACACGGTGGAGCGGATCTCGCCCTTGTCGCGCAGCCGCCCGGCGAGGTAGGCGACATTGACCGGGCCGCCCGCGCCGAACACCGCCGCGAGGATGCCGGCCACGGTGCCCGCGGGCACGCACCACCAGGGCGAGATCGTGCCCTTGGGCGAAGGGTTCAGGATCGAGTGCAGGCCCACCGCCATGGCGAAGAACGCGAGCCCGATCTTGAGCGGCTCCTGCGGAACGCTCACGAGCACCGTGACGCCCAGCGCGATGCCGAGGATCATGAAGGGCAGCAGCCGCTTCAATTCCGCGCCGCTCACGTGCCGCCGGTTCGTGCCGCCCACGAAGACCGCGGCCACCAGGTCGCCCAGCGCCATCAGCGGCACGAGGAAGGTCAGGGGAAGCCAGTTGGCGAGGATCGGGATGGCGATCACCGTCGAGCCGAAGCCCGACATGCCGAACACGGTATAGGCGAAGAGGATGGTGAGCGGCGCGACGACCCAGAAGAGCAGCGGAAGCTGCGAGAGCTCGCTCATCCGCGCGGGTGGTGCTTCGCGTGGATCGCCTTCAGGCGCTCGCGCGCCACGTGCGTGTAGATCTGCGTGGTGGAGATGTCGGCGTGGCCCAGCAGGAGCTGCACGACGCGCAGGTCGGCGCCGTGGTTGATGAGGTGCGTGGCAAAGGCGTGGCGCAGCGTGTGCGGCGAGATGGCGGAGCGGATCGCGGCGCGCGCGGCGTAGCGCTTCACGAGCCCCCAGAACGCCTGCCGCGTCATCGGGCCGCCGCGGCCCGTGACGAAGAGCGCGTCGCTCTTTCTCGCGCCCAGGATGGCCGGCCGCGCGAGCTTCTGGTAGCGCTGGATCCAGTCGAGCGCCTCCTCGCCCAGGGGCGTGAGGCGCTCCTTCGCGCCCTTGCCGAGAACGCGCACCACGCCCATGTCGAGGCTCACCTGCTGCACCTTGAGCCCGACCAGTTCCGACACGCGCAAGCCGCTGGCGTAGAGAGTCTCGAGCATGGCCCGGTCGCGAAGCCCCAGGTCCGACCCGGCGTCCGGCGCCGCGAGGAGCGACTCGACCTCGGCCTCCGTGAGCGAGCGCGGGAGCGAGCGCGGCAGTTTCGGCGCCTCGATGTCGGCGCAGGGGTCGTCGCGGCGCAGGCCCTCGAGCAGCGCGAACCGGTAGAAGCGCCGCAGCGCCGAGACCAGCCGGCCGGTGGTCCGGGGCTTCGCCTTCTTCTGCCCCACCTGCCAGGCGAGGTGGCGATGCAGGTGCTCGGGTCCGGCGGCCAGCAGGCCCACGCCGGGATCGGTGGCGAGCCACGCGGCGAACTGCGTGACGTCGCGCCGGTAGCTTTCGAGCGTGTTGCGCGATAGGCCGTCGGCGAGCCAGAGCGCGTCGCAGAAGCGTTCGACGAGGCGCAGGTCAGGCTCTGCGGGCGCCTTCATGCGCGAGGAGCCATCGCTTGATCGACAGTTCGAACCCTTCCTCGCGCGCGCCCATGAAGCCGCCCAGCGAGCCGCCCGCGCCCACGACCCGGTGGCAGGGCACGACGATGGGAATCGGGTTCGCGCCGCAGGCCCCGCCGACCGCGCGCGCCGAGGAGCCGATCGCCTTCGCGAGCTCGCCGTAGGTGCGCGTCTGCCCGGCCGGGATCGCCTGCATCGCCTCCCAGACGGCCAGCTGGTGGCGCGTTCCCGCGAGCTTGAGGGGCAGGTCGAAGGCGAAGGCGGGATCGTCGAGATAGGCCTGGAGCTGCACGCAGGCGAGAAAAGCGATGGTGTTCCTCTTCGGCGCGAGGGCCGGGACCTCCGGCGACAGGTAGCGGATGCCGGTGACGTGCGCATCCGTCGCCGACACGCCGATGGTGCAGAAGGGCGCGCGCACGCAGGCCTGGAACGGGGCCATGGCCGATCAGCCCTCCCCCGCCAACGCGCGGATCTTCCCCGCGAGGTCCGGCGCGATCGCGATGCCCTCCGTCGCGATCCGCTCGCGGTTGGCGCGGCGCCGGTCGCCGGGAAGGCGCACGCCCGCGTCGGCGAGCATCGCCGCCACCAGCGTCTCGATGCGTTCGAGGAACACCTCGCGGCCCGCGAGCGCGTCGGGGTCGATGGCCAGGAAGGCCTGCCCGATGCGCGTGGGCTTTCCCGCCTCGGTGAAGAAGCTGTCGGACTCGAAGCCGAAGGCCGCGCCCGACAGCGCGCAGGCGAGGAGCTCCACCGTGAGCGCCAGCATCGCGCCCTTGGCCCCGCCGGCGGGCAGCATCATCCCCTCGAGGCCCGCCTTCGGGTCGGTGGTCGGGTTCCCGTCCTTGTCGAGCGCCCAGCCCTGCGGGATGGGCCTGCCTTCGCGCGCGGCCACCATGAGCTTGCCGCGCGCGACTTCCGACAGGCTCAGGTCGATCACCATCGGCGGCGCCGCCCGGCGCGGAAAGGCGGCCGCGATCGGGTTGGTGCCGAAGAGCGCGCGCTTGCCTCCCCACATCGGCATCGCGGCCGGGGAGTTGCCGAAGGCGAGCCCCACGAGCCCGGCGGCGGCGATCGGCTCGACGTGGTACGCGGCCACGCCGAAATGGTTGCTGTTCGTCACCGAGGCGAACGCCACGCCGTTCGATCGCGCGCGCGCGACCACCTCGCGCACGGCGAGCGCGCACGCCTCGAAGGCGAGCCCGCCGCCGGCGTCGACGAGGCAGGCGCCGCCGCGTTCCCGGGCGACCTTCGGCACGGCCGCCCCCGCGGCGCGGCCGTTCATGACGTGCCCGCAGTACTGCGGGATCCGCGAGGCGCCGTGCGAGGGAATGCCGTCGAGCTCCGCGGCCACCAGCGCCGCGGCCGTGGCCGCGGCCATGGCGGGCGCGGCGCCCGAGCGCTCGAGCGCGCGGCGCATGAGGTCCAGCAGCGGCGCGGGAGCGAATCGTTCGGTCACGTGGGGACCGTCACGCGCGAGCGGCGCAGCATCTGCAGGACGAACACGAGGGCGAACAGGCCGACGCCTACCGCATCGAGGCTCCCCACGGGGATGATCACCAGCGCGCCGGCAAGCACCAGCAGCGCGCGCTCGATGAAGTTCGTCTTGCGCAGCAGCCAGCCCTGCAGCCCGGCCGCGAGGGCCGCGATGGCCACGAAGACGAGGAACACGACCCAGCTCACCTCGAGCCAGCTTGCGCCCTTGGGCAGGTTCAGCAGGACGCCGGTGCCCAGCGGGTCGAGCACGAAGAAGAACGGCACCACAAACGCGGGCATCGTGTACTTCCACGCCTGCAGCGTGGTCTTGTACGGGTCGGCGCCGGTGATGGCGGCGGCGGCGAAGCACGAGAGCGCGGTGGGGGGCGACACCTCGGACAGGAGCGCGTAGTAGAAGATGAACATGTGCGCCGCGAAGTCGGGCACCCCCAGCGTGATGAGGGCGGGTGCGGCGATCACCGCGCAGATGATGTAGGACGCCGTCACCGGCACCGCCAGGCCCACGATCCAGACGATGGCCGCGGTGTAGACGGCCGTGAGCGCGAGGCTTCCGCCCGCGTAGTCGATCACGATGGAGGAGAACTTGAGCCCCAGGCCGGTGAGCGTCACCACGCCCACGATGATGCCCGCCGAGGCGCAGGTGGCGGCCACGTTGAGCACGCCCGTCGTGCCCGTCTCCATCGCCTTGATGAACCGCCGCGGATAGAGGGCCGTCTCGCGCTTGAAGAAGCTCACCGCGAACGCCGTCACCGTCGCCCAGAAGACCGACAGCGTGGGCGAGAAGCCGATCATCATGAACACGATGATCGAGGCGAGCGACAGGAAGTGGTACCAGTAGCGCTTCGCCAGGGTCCACGCGCTCTCCACGGTCTCGAACGCCCCCTCGCTCATCCCGTACTTGCGCGCATCCAGCTCGACCATGAAGTACAGGGAGAAGTAGTAGAGGACGGTCGGGATGACCGCCATCTTGATCACCTCGAGGTACGAGATCTTGAGGAATTCCGCGATGAGGAAGGCCGCCGCGCCCAGCACCGGCGGCGAGAGGATGGCCCCGAGCCCGCCGGCGGCCAGCAGGCCGCCCGCCGCCGCCGGCTCGTAGCCGCTCTTCGCGAGCATCGGATAGGCCACGGAACCGATGGTCACCGTGGTGGCCACGCCCGAGCCGGACGGCCCGCCGAGCAGGAACGAGGCCATCACCACCGCGCGCCCGGCGCTGCTGGACTTGCCGCCCATGAGCGCGAAGGAGAAGTCGAGGAAGAACTTGCCGGCGCCGGAGTACTGCAGGAACGCCCCGTAGATGGTGAACAGGATGATGAGCGTGGCGGAGACGTCCACGGCCGTGCCGAAGATGCCCTCGAGCGTCATGTACATGTGGCCCACCAGCCGCCCGAGGTCGTAGCCGCGGTGCGTCCAGGGGTGCGGCAGCCAGGGGCCCACGAACGCGTAGACGAGGAAGAGCGAGATGACGATGGGCATGATCCAGCCCGACGTGCGGCGCGTGGCCTCGACCACGAGGATCATGAGCGCGACGCCGAAGACGATGTCCCAGGACCCCGGGCTGGTGTTGCGGTCCGTGAACTCGTCGCCGCCGAGGATCATCCAGGCGATCACCGCGATCGACAGCAGGGCGAGCGCCACGTCCCACCACATCAGCCGGTGGCGGAAGCGCTTCGCCACGGGGAAGAGCATGAACGACAGGAAGAGCACGAGGCCCACGTGGATGCCGCGCAGCAGGTCCGTGCGCACGATCCCGTAGGCCGCGTAGAGGTGGAACGCGGACGCGGCGACGGCCACGGCCGTCAGGAAGGCGGCGACCCAGCTCTTGTAGTTGTTGAACCTGCCTTCCTCTTCCTCGATGAACTCCTCGACCTTGTGGCGAAGGTCCTCCGGGAGCCCGGCGTCGGGCAGGAAATCCTCTTCGGGCGTCGCGGACTGACTCATGGCTCCTCCAGGGCGCCCTGTGGCCGGGCGCTGCCGCCATTTTCCGCGAAAGCCCGCCTCCCGGGGAGGGAAGTTACGGGCAATTGGGGCATCGCGGGGTAGGAAGCGCTGATCGCGTGCGTTGAAACTCCCCGCTTCCCCCCCGCCGGCTGCCCGCCGTTACGCGCTCTCGTAGAGCCGCGTGAGGACGAACTCGCGGTGGCCCAGCGCCTCGGCGGCCGTGAGGCGGCCGTTGGCGGTGCGGAACATGCAGTCGAGGAGCGCATCCCCCGCCTGGTCCATGTTCATCTCCTTGCGCAGCAGGGCCGAGACATCCACGTCGATGTGCTCGCTCATGGTGCGCACCGTGCGCGGGTTGGCCGACAGCTTGATGACCGGGAGGATGGGGTTGCCGATCACGTTGCCCTGCCCCGTGGGAAAGAAGTGCACCGCGAAGCCCGCGGCGCCGAGGAGCGTGAGCATCTCGGCCGCGGCCGACGACGAGTCCATGAACCACAGGCCGGGGCCCGTGGGCGTCTCCGCCTTGTCGATGACGCCGTCGACCATGCACTTGCGGCCGATCTTCTGGATGTTGCCCAGTGCCTTTTCCTCGATGGTGGTGAGGCCGCCCTCGATGTTGCCCTTGGTGGGCTGGGAGTCCGACAGGTCGCTCGTCTTGTGGCGCTCGATCACCGCCTGGTAGCGGTCGAACATGAACTGGAACTTCTTCCTCACCTCGTCGGTGCGGCAGCGCGCCGCGACCAGGTGCTCGCCGCCGGTGAGCTCGGTCGTCTCGCCGAAGCAGAGCGTCGTGCGGTGCGGGTAGAGCTTGTCGAAGGCGTTGCCGACGGCGGGGTTGGCCCCGCAGCCGGAGGTGGTGTCGGACTCGCCGCACTTGGTGGAGACCCAGAGGTCCGCGAGCGGGCGCTCCTCGCGGCGCAGCTCGCTCGCCCACTGCACGAACTCCTTGGCCTTCTTCGAGGCGCGCTGGATCGTGTCGTGGTCGCCGTGCTGCTCGATGCCGAACCAGGCGACGGGCTTGCCGGTGGCG
>Ga0255338_1006022_pt1 | contig 10627 bp, 8 predicted proteins | sample MeOH1_35cm_T4_19_FD_203715 | JGI IMG/M metagenome (GOLD analysis project Ga0255338, IMG submission 203715) | Sandy soil microbial communities from University of British Columbia, Vancouver, Canada - MeOH1_35cm_T4_195 | ecosystem: Engineered > Artificial ecosystem > Sand microcosm > Unclassified ... | reverse complement strand
GGCGGCCTCATCATGGGCAAGACGGTGACGACGGAGTTCGCGAATTTCACGCCCGGAAAGACGCGGCACCCGATGGACCCGCAACGCACGCCGGGCGGCTCGTCGAGCGGTTCTGCCGCCGCCGTCGGCGACTTCATGGTGCCGCTCGCGCTGGGGACGCAGACCACCGCTTCGACGATACGGCCTGCGTCGTTCTGCGGCTGCGTGGGCTACCGCCCGACCTGGGGCGACATCCGGTGCGCGGGGGTGATGGAGGCGGCCGGTTCCGTGGACACGCTGGGCATCATCGCGCGCTCGGTGGACGACGTGGCCTTGTATCGCGACGTACTGGTCGGCATACCGCACGCGCCGTTGCGCGACATCGGTGAAAGCGCTCCGCGCATCGGCTATTGCCGTACGCATCTGTGGCGGCACTGCGAGCCGAAAACGCAATCGTTGTTCGAGGCGTGTGCCGAAGCGCTTGCCCGCGCCGGGGCGCAAGTGGAAGAAGTGACGCTGCCGCCCGAGTTCGAACGCATCGAGGACGCACATCGCTGGATCACCAGTTTCGAGTTCGCCCGCAATCGAGCCTGGGAGATCGATCACCACTGGAACGAAATCAGCGAGCGGCTGCGCGCCAACCGGATCAGCGACGGGCTGTCATGCAGCCACCAGCGCTATCGCGAAGCGCTGGCGTTCGCCGAGCGCTGCCGCCTCGCCATGGACGGCATGATGCAGACTTTCGACGTCCTGCTGACGCCGCCCGCGGCGGGTGAGGCGCCCGTCGGCCTGCAGTCCACGGGCAACGCGTCGTTCTGCGTGATGTGGACGACGCTGCACGTGCCCGCGGTCACGTTGCCGTTGTTCACGGGACCCCATGGGCTGCCAATAGGGGCGCAGCTCGGGGCGCGGCGCGGCGACGATCGCAAGCTGCTCGAGACGGCACGCTGGATCAGCCGGGCGTACGCGAGCCGGCCAGGCTAATCCAGCTTGATGCGCGCGTCGCGGATCACCTTGGCCCAGCGCTGCGTTTCGTTTTTCACATAGGCGGCAAACTGCTCGGGCGAACTGGTCGTCGCGACGATCCCGGATTCCAGCAGGCGCCGTTTTACGTCGGGTGAGCCCAGCGCTTTCGCCGCTTCATCGTGCAGTCGCGCGATGATGTTCTTGGGCGTTCCGGCCGGTGCGAAGAGTCCGTACCAGTTGTTCACCTCGAACCCCTTGAGCCCCGCTTCCGACATCGTCGGGATTTCGGGCATGAGCTCGAAGCGCTGATTGCCCGTCATGCCCAGCGGTCGCACCTTGCCCGCCTTTATGGAGCCGATGGCAGTCGACACGGTGGAAAACACCAGCTGCACGTTGCCACCGATCAGATCGAGCATGGCCGGCGCGCCACCCTTGTACGGCACGTGGATCATTCTCGCGCCGGTCATGGCATTGAAAAGCTCGCCGGCAAGATGGTCGGTGGCGCCAGGCCCCGAGGAGCCGAAATTGAGCTGACCGGGACGGCTCTTCGCGAGCGCGACGAACTCCTTCACCGTTTTCGCGGGGACCGAGGGATGGACCACGAGCACGTTGAGCGCGTTGGCCGCCTGCGTCACGGGGATGAGGTCTTTCGCAGGATCGTACGCCATTTTCTCGTAGAGGCTGACGTTGATCGCAATGGGGCCTATCGTGCCCAGCACCAGCGTATGGCCGTCCGGCGGTGCTTTCGCCGCTATCTCGATGCCGACCATGCCGCCTGCGCCGCCGCGATTGTCGACCACCACCTGCTGGCCAAGGGCGGCACTCAAACTGGGGGCCATGGCGCGACAGGTGATGTCCGTGCCGCCGCCCGGCGCAAACGGGCTGATGAGCCGTATCGGCTTCGCGGGCCACGACTGTGCAGCGGCGACGCCGCTGGCGAGCGAGAGTGCAATGACGAAGAGCCGGCCTGCCAGTGCTTTCACTTTCATTTTCACCTCGGAAGTCATTCGTGGGTCCACCGTGCGACAACGGGCCATGCCGCACTATACCAAGAACGTGCCCAGCGGGCGCTGAGCGCTTGGGCTGAGCCGTATAATACGCAACCATTATCGCAACGAGTCCACAGCCCGAGTCATGTCCACCATCTCCAATGCGCGCCCCGCACCCGACCAGGTGCTGCAGGACATCGCCGACTACGTCGATCGCTACGCCGCAGAGAGCACTCTCGCCCGCGAGACCGCGCGACTTTGCCTCATCGACAGTCTCGGCTGCGGCTTCGAAGCGCTCGCTTACCCGGCCTGCACCAAGCTGCTGGGGCCGGTCGTCGCCGGCACCGTGGTGCCCAACGGCGCCAAGGTGCCCGGCACGCCGTACGTGCTCGATCCGGTCGCAGCTGCGTTCAATCTCGGCGCGCTGATCCGTTGGCTCGACTTCAACGATGCCTTCTACGGCGCGACCGTGATCCATCCGTCCGACAACATCGGCGCCCTGCTGATGACGGCCGATCATCTGAGCCGCGTGCGCGTGGCGCAGGGCAAGGCGCCGCTCGCGATGCGCGAGGTGCTGACGGCCATCGTGAAGGCGTACGAGATCCAGGGCGGGCTCGCGATCGAGAACGGGTTCACGGCCGCGGGCCTCGACCACACCATCACGGTGAAGATCGCCACGACCGCGGCGGTGGCAAAGCTCATGGGCGGCACGCGCGACGAGATCGTCGATGCCGTATCGAACGCCTGGGTGGACGGTCATGCGCTCGCGACGTTCCGCAGACGGCCGAACACGGGGTCGCGCAAATCGTGGGCGGCCGCCGATGCGGCAAGCCGCGGCGTATGGCTCGCGATGCTGGCGCTTAAGGGAGAGATGGGCTATCCCTCGGCTCTCACGGCGAAGACGTGGGGCTTCTACGACGTCCTCTTCAAGGGCAAGCCGTTCACCTTCCAGCGGCCTTTCGAAAGCTACATCATCGAGAACGTGCTGTTCAAGATCGCGTATCCGGCCGCTTTCCACGCGCAGAGCGGCGTGGAGGCGGCGATCAGGCTGCATCCGCTCGTGCAAGACCGTCTCGACGACATCGAGCGCGTGGACGTGCGCTGCCACAACTCCTCGATGGTCATCCTCGACAAGACCGGGCCGCTGCACAATCCGGCGGACCGCGACCATTGCATGCAGTACATGATGGCGGTGGGCATGATCCGCGGCAAACTGACTGCGGAAGATTACGAGGACCACGTCGCGGCCGATCCGCGCATCGATGCGCTGCGCGCGAAGATGAGACTCACCGAGCACGAGCAGTACGAGAAGGATTACCATGATCCGTCCAAGCGCTCGAATGCGAACTCGATACAGGTGCGCTTCAAGGACGGTTCCAGCACGCCGCTGTCCGAAGTCGAGTATCCGCTCGGTCACCGCCGCCGGCGCGCCGAGGGCATACCGCTGCTCATGGAGAAGTTCGAGAAGAACGTCGCTCGCGTTTTCGCGCCCAAGCGGCGCGGGCGCATCCTGCAGGTCTGCTTCGACCAGCAGGCGCTGGAGAGCATGGCGGTCCACGAGTTCGTGGATCTGATGGCCACGTAAACGGTGCTGCGGCCAGCGCGAGCACGATCGTGTACGAGCATCGCGGCCTGCCTCTGCTGACGCGCCGGGAGTTCGTGCGCCGCCTGGGCCTGCACGGCCTCGTCTCGGCTGCGCTGGTCGTGTTCTCGCTCATGCTCGGCATGGCCGGCTATACGTATTTCGAGCACCTCGCCTGGCTCGACGCATTTCTGAACTCGGCGATGCTGCTGGGCGGCATGGGGCCGGTCGACGTGCCCCGTACCGACGGCGGCAAGATCTTCGCCGCGCTGTATGCGCTGTACTCGGGCCTCGTGTTCCTCGCGGCAGCCGGGGTGCTTTTCGCGCCGATCTTCCATCGCATCGTCCACAGGCTCCACATTGCCGAAAGCCAGGCGGCAGTGGGAAAACAGAACAGGGACAGGCCATGATCCACCCGCGCCACAGCGCGCTCTACGACACGCACTTCCACATCCTCGATCATCGGTTTCCGCTCTCCGAGAACCAGGGCTACGCGCCGCCGGTTTTTCCCGTGGAGGACTATCTCGAGCGCACGCGCGGCCTCGATGTGCGGGGCGGCGCCGTCGTCGCGGCCTCGTTCCAGGGCTTCGACACGTCCTTCATGTACGATGCGCTCGAGCGGCTGGGTCCCACGTTCGTCGGCGTGATCCAGGTGCCTCCGACCGTGACGGACGACGAGATACTCAAGCTCGATGCGGCGGGCGTGCGGGCGGTGCGCTTCAATCTCTTTCGCGGCGGCTCGGCGGGGCTCGCCGATCTCGACCGGCTCGCGCGGCGCGTGCACGAGGTCGCCGGCTGGCATGCGGAGCTGTACGTGGATGCCGCGACGCTGGGGTCGGCCGCGGACGTGATCGCGCGATTGCCCAAGGCGAGCATCGATCACCTCGGCATGAGCGCGGCCGGACTGCCCGCGCTCGTGAAGCTCGCCGAGCAGGGCGTGCGAGTGAAGGCGACCGGATTCGGGCGCATCGACGTCGATCCGCTGGTGGCGATGAGCGTGCTCGTCGCGGCGAATCCCGACTGCCTCATGTTCGGCAGCGATCTGCCGTCCCAACGCGCGCGACGCCCGTTCAAGCCTTCGGACGTCGATCTCGTCCGCGAGGCCGTGGGCGGGAAGCTCGCTGCGAAAGTGCTGTTCGAGAATGCGGTGGCGTTCTACCGACCGCGGGTTGCGCCTGCGCTCGACGAGTGAAATGGTGAAACGAGGTGATGGCCGCGCGACGACGCGCCTGTCCACATATTGAGTCGCCGCGTTGTTGGTGCAGTACGCGCTCCCGTATAATCGGTCGCGATCAAGATACCTACAGACGCGGGTCGCAAGCTTGCATCCGTCGCGCACCGCACCTCGGAGAGTTGCATGCCCTCAGCAGCGCCCGCAGCCGTGAACACGCTCAAGCAACCGCTCGACGTCCTGCGCCTTTATCCGCAGCACGATTACACGCTCGCCGGCGTGTACGCGAGTCGCGCCGGGCGGGATCCGCAGCGGCCGTTCATGCTGTTCAACGGGCGCACATGGAGCTGGCAGGATTTCGGCGACGCGGTGAGCCGGACCGCGCGGCTCCTCGTGTCGCGCGGCATCGCGAAAGGCGACCGCGTCGCCGTCATGGGCCGCAACAGCGACGGCCACGTCCGCATGCTGCTCGCGCTGGCCCGTATCGGCGCGATCATGGTCCCCGTCAATCCGGAGTACGGCGTCGAGGAAGCGCGCTACGTGCTGCATCACGCGGAAGTGAGCGCGGTGATCGCGAGCGTCGACACGCTCGAGGTTGCGCGCAAGGCGTGCATCGGGCTCGCTGAAGCGCCGTGGTTTGCGCTGCTCGATGGCGCTGCGACCGACGCGCCGTCGCTGCACGAGCTCTCCAAAGCCGCGCCGGACGTGGCGCTGGCCGCGGACGTCTCGGCCGACGATACCTGTCTCATCGTCTACACCTCGGGCACGACCGGTTTTCCGAAAGGCGCGATGCACAGCCAGCGGAGCTTCGTGACCGGTGGCGAAGCGTTCGTCCAGCGCGTCTATCTGCAGGACGACGATCGCGTGATGATCGTGCTGCCGCTCTTCCACATCAATGCGCTGTTCTATTCCGTCGCGGGCACGCTGGCGGCCGGCTGCAGCATGGTCGTCGTGCCCAAGTTCTCCGCGTCGACGTTCTGGCAGACGATCGTCGAAACGCAGGCGACCGAGGTCAACATCATCGAAGCGATCGGCACGATCCTGAAAGCGCGCCCGCGCAGCGAATTCCGCCCCGGCCACCGCCTGCGAGCCGTTTACGGCGTGCGCGAGAGCGTGGCCGAGACGTTCCGCGACGACTTCAAGGTGCCGCATCGCATCGGCGGCTATGGCATGACCGAGATCCCGGGCGTGACCTGCAATCCGGTGGAAGGGCCGCAAAAGAAAGGCAGCATGGGCCCGGTGGGCCGGCATCCCGATCCCGCGCGACCGTGGGCGCAGTGCCGCATCGTGGATGACGAAGGGCGCGACGTCCCCATGGGCGAGATCGGCGAGCTGCTGGTGAAAACGCCCATCGTCATGCAGGGCTATTACCGCGATCCCGAGCAGACGCGGAATGCGTTCCGCGACGGCTGGTTCATGACGGGCGATCTCGTAAAGCGCGACGAAGACGATTATTTCTTTTTCGTGTCGCGCAAGAAGGACATCATCCGACGGCGCGGCGAGAACATCGCGGGCGCCGAGCTCGATCGTGTCGTCGGCTCGCATCCTGCCGTGCTGGAAGCCGCGGCGATACCGGTCCCCGCAGAGCTGGGAGAGGACGAAATCCTGGTCGTCGTCGTGGCGAAGCCCGGCCACGAGGTGTCGGCCGAGGACATCGCGCAATGGTGCCGCGAGCACCTTGCGCCGATGAAAGTGCCGCGTTATGTCGTGTTCGTCGACGAGCTGCCGCACACGCCCACGCACAAAGTGCTGAAGGCGCAGCTCAAGGCGGACGCCGCATTGAGGCAGCGCGCGGTGGACCTGGAAGCAAAAGCGGTAAACAAGAGCGCTGAACGAAACGCACCTGCGAGGAGGATCACATGAGCACGATATCGAAAGCCGCTGCAGCCGCGCTGCTGTGCGTTGCCGGCGTCATGCCGGCGCACGCGCAACAGGGTTACCCGACGAAGCCGGTCCGCCTCATTCTGCCGTATCCTCCGGGCGGCGGCAGCGACACCATCGCCCGTCCGCTCGCGCAGAAGATGAGCGAGTCGCTCGGCCAGCAGGTGATCGTCGACAATCGCGGCGGCGCAGGCGGCAACGTGGGCATGGAAGTCGCCGCACGCTCGGCGCCCGACGGTTATACGATCGTGCTCGCGCTCACTGCGCAGCTCGCGGTCAATCCGGCGCTCTACAAGAAAGTGCCGTACGATCCCGTCCGCGATTTCGAGCCGATTTCGCTGATCGGGTCCGGCCCCTACGTCCTCGTGGTCCATCCTTCGCTGCCTGCCAAGTCGGTCAAGGACCTGATCGCACTCGCCAAGGCGCGCCCCGGTCAGATCGCGTACGCCTCTTCGGGCAACGGCAGCGGCGGACATCTCGCGGCCGAGCTTCTGAAGGCGATGGCCGGCATCAACCTGCTTCACGTGCCGTACAAGGGCGGCGGCCCGGCGCTCGTGGACGTGCTCGCGGGGCAGGTGCAGGTGCTGTTCACACCGCCGGCATCTTCGGCGCAGCATATCCAGTCCGGTCGCCTGCGCGCGCTTGCCGTGAGCACGGCGAAGCGCTCGGCCAGCCTGCCCGATCTGCCGACGATCGCAGAGGCCGGCGTCCCGGGTTACGACTCGGGCGTCTGGTATGGCGTGCTCGCGCCGGCGGGCACGTCGCGCGACATCGTGACGAAATTGAACGGCGAGATCGTGCGCGCGTTGAAGCAGCCGGATTATCACAAGCTGCTGCTCCATGCCGGGATCGATCCGATCGGCAGCACGCCGGAGGAGCTCGCGCGCTTCATGAAGAGCGAGGCTGCGAAGTGGGCGAAGGTCGTGAAGGACGCGCGTTTGAGCGTCGACTAGAGGCGGTGCTCGTGATTGGTGACTGGTGACTCGTAAGGACGGCAAATGATGGAATGCAAAAGCATAGGTCTGGCCGTCGTCGGCTCGGGACGCATCGGAACTCTGCGTGCGCGGCTGGCCGCCGGTCATCCGGCCGTGCGCTTCATCGCCGTATCCGATGCCGACGGCGCCAAGGCGGCGCAGCTCGCGGAGAAGGTCGGCGCGCAATTCCACAGCGCCGACAACGACGCCGTCATCGAGCATCCCGACGTGCATGCGGTCGTCGTCTCGACGAGCGAAGGCGAGCACGTCGCGCCGCTTCTGAGGGCGATAGCGCTCGGCAAGTCCGTGCTCGTCGAGAAGCCGCTTGCATTGACGCTCGCCGATGCCGACCGGGTCTTGCGCGCGATCGAGAAAAGCAAGGCCGCCGTGCGCGTGGGCTACAGCCGCCGCTACAAGGAGCGCTACCTCATCGCGAAAGAGCAGATCTTGCAGGGCCGCGTAGGGCGTCCGACGGGTGGCGCAGCGCGCGTGTTCAACTCACGCTCGCAGGCGCTCGCCATGATGGGTCGCAACCCGCATGCGACGCCGGTCGTGGATGCGCTCACTTATTACGTCGATCTCATGAGCTGGCTGTTCGAAGGCAGGCAGCTCGCCGAGGTTTACGCGCGCGGGCAGATGGGCGTGCTGCGCGACGCCGGGCACGAAGTCGCCGACGTGAGCTATGCGATACTGACTTATACGGACGGCACGGTGGCCAATCTCGGCGTGAGCTACGCGCTGCCCGCGAAGTACCCCGCGCTCGGTCACGCAGCACGCGTCGAGATCCTCGGCACCGACGGCGTCATCATCCTCGACGACGATCACACCGACCAGCTGATGTACTCCGAGCACGGGATCCCGCACGTCTATCTGCCCGATCACAATGTCAACATGGTGTTCCTGCAGAGCGGGACGCCGGGCGACTGGGCGCTGGGCGAATTCTGGGGGCCGATCGCCAACGAGACGCGCGCCTGGCTCGATTATCTGTCCATGGGCAAGCCGTGCGTGCTCGCAACGCCGCAGGACGCACGGGCCAACCTGGAAGCCACGCTCGCGATCGAGCATTCGGTCGCGACGGGCCGGGCCGTCACGCTGCCGCTCGAAGGCGGTGACTGGTGACTCGTGACCGGTGACTCGTAGAGTGGTGCTGCATATCAAAGCAACGGAGGCAAGATGAACAACAAGCGCACCATGTGTGCTGCGGCGCTGGTGATCGCCGGCAGCGCGGCTGCCGGTCCCGTGCTCGCGCAGGAATACCCGTCGAAATCCATCCGCATGATCGTCGCCTACCCGCCGGGCGGCGGAACGGACACGGTGGCGCGGCTGATGGCGCAGTCGCTCACGGAAAAGCTGGGCCAGAACGTCGTCGTCGACAACCGGGGCGGAGCCACGGGCAATATCGGCACCGAGCTTGCAGCCAAGGCGCCGCCCGACGGCTATACGCTGCTCATGGGCAACGTCGCGCCGAACGCGATCAACGTCAGTCTCTTCGACAAGCTGCCGTTCGATCCGGTGAAGGACTTAGCACCTATCACGCTCGTCGCGGTGACGCCGAACATGCTCGTCGTCCATCCCAGCCTGCCCGTGAAGACGGTGAAGGACTTGATCGCGCTGGCGAAGAGCCGGCCGGGCGCGCTCAACTATCCGTCGGCGGGCGTGGGCAGCAGCTCGCATCTCGCCGGGGCGCTGCTCGACATACTCGCCCACATCAGCATGACGCACGTGCCCTTCAAGGGCGGCGGACCGGCGATGATCGCGACGATCTCCGGCGAGGTGCAGCTCATGTTCGCGACCATGCCGGCGGCGCTGCCGCACGTGAAGACGGGGAAGGTGCGTCCGGTTGCCGTGACCACCCAGAAGCGCTCGCTCGCGATGCCCGAGCTGCCGACGATCGCGGAGTCGGGCGTGAAGGGCTACGAAGCCGCGACCTGGTACGGGCTGCTCGCGCCGGCCGCTACGCCGCGCGCGGTGGTCGATCGCCTGCACGGCGAGACGGTGAAGATACTCGCGGCGCCCGAATCGCGTAAGCGTCTCACCGACCTCGGGTTCGAGCCCGTGGGCAACACGCCGGCCCAGTTCGCCGCGTACATCAAGTCCGAGATCGCGAAATGGGGCAAGGTGATCAAGGCGGCCGGCATACGCGCGGAGTGACAAGGACACCGTCATGAACGAGGCGTCGGAACCGGACCACGAAAGAGCGAAGATGGCGGGATATGTAGGGGCGGCAGGCAGGGCTTAGAGCGGGCCAGCCCCTGGCGTTGAGGCTTTCCGATGTTTTCCATGCGGAAGGAGGCGCGTCATCCCGAGATCGATGCCGTCATCGTATCGACGAGCGAGCACGAGCACACGGCGCCGGTGCTCGCCGCGTTGCATGCGGGCAAATCCGTGCTCGTGGAGAAGCCTCTGGCGCTCGATCTTGCGCAAGCCGATCGCATTCTTGCCGCGATCGAGGAGACACGCGGCAGCGTGCACGTGGGCTACAGCCGGCGCTTCAAGCGCCGCTATCTCACGGCTTGCGAGCAGCCGCGGCGCGGCCGTCTGGGTGACGTGGTCGGCATCTCGGCCCGCATGTACAACTCGCGCGCGCAGGTGTTTCAGATGCTTGCGCGCAATCCCGAAGCCACGCCCGTCGTCGATTCGCTCACGTATTACGTCGATTTCGTCGGCTGGCTTCTGCCCGGCAATCCGGTCGTGGAAGTGTGCGCCCGCAGCGCAGGCAAGGCGATACGCGCGGCCGGTTACGATTGCGATGACGTGACGTGGGCGATACTCGCCCTCGCCGACGGCGCGGTGGTGAACCTCGGCGTGAGCTTCGTGCTGCCGGCGCAGTATCCGTCGCTCGGCTACAGCGGGCGTTTCGAGATACTCGGCACCGCAGGCATGCTGATGATCGACGACGATCACCTCGATCAGGTCCTGTATACGGAGCGCGGCATACCGCATCTCTACGTGCCCGGCGTGATGGTCAACATGGCATTCCTCGGCAGCTCCGCGCCGGGCGACTGGGCTGCGGGCGATTTCTGGGGACCGCTCGCCGGCGAGACGCGTGCCTGGCTCGACCATCTCGCGACCGGACGGCCGTGCG